>Ga0136617_10001151_pt1 | contig 23184 bp, 18 predicted proteins | sample AntDrymUQ3222106_2_FD_129672 | JGI IMG/M metagenome (GOLD analysis project Ga0136617, IMG submission 129672) | Polar desert sand microbial communities from Dry Valleys, Antarctica - metaG UQ322 (21.06) | ecosystem: Environmental > Terrestrial > Soil > Desert | place: Antarctica: Dry Valley...
CACGAGCAGCGCTACGGCTACCGGATGGACGGCGAGCCGGTGCAGCTCGTGTCCCTGCGCCTGGTGGCCACGGTGGAGGTCGACAAGCCGGTGCCCGAGGAGCCCGCGCCCGACGACGACGCGGCGCCGCCGACGCGCGCGGTCCGCATCGGCGACGCGTGGCAGGACGTGCCCGTGCACGACCGCGGAGCGCTGGGCCGCGGCTCGGAGGTCTCCGGCCCGGCCGTGGTCGAGTTCGCCGAGGCGACGCTGGTGGTCCGCCCGGGGTGGCGGGGCGCGATCGACCCGACGGGCACGCTGGTGCTGGAGCGCGACGCATGAGCCTCGATCCCGTCACGCTCTCGGTCCTGGCGGGGGCGCTCTCCGCGGTGGCCGAAGAGATGGGCGCGGTGCTCGTGCGCGGGGCCTACTCCTCCAACATCAAGGAGCGCCGCGACTGCTCCACCGCGCTGTTCGACGCCGAGGGGCGGATGGTCGTGCAGGCCGCGCACATCCCCGTGCACCTGGGGGCCATGCCCGAGGCGGTGGCCGCGGTGCGCGACCTGGACCCCGTGCCCGGCGACGTGTTCGCCATCAACGACCCCTACTCGGGCGGGACCCATCTGCCCGACATCACGCTGGTCTCGCCGCTGGCGCTCGGCGACCGCGTGCTCGGCTACGCCGTCTCGCGCGCGCACCACTCCGACGTCGGCGGCATGAGTCCCGGCTCGATGCCGGCCGACTCGCGCGAGATCCTCCAGGAGGGGATCGTCATCCCGCCCGTGCGGCTGGTGGCGGGCGGCGAGGAGGTGGCCGACGTGCTCGCGCTCATCCTCGCCAACGTGCGCACGCCCGCCGTGCGCCGCGGCGACCTGCGCGCCCAGATCGCCGCCAACCGGGTCGGCGAGCGGCGCTTCGCCGAGCTGGTCGAGCGGCGCGGGGAGGAGATCGTGCTGGCCGCGTGCGCCGAGGTGCTCGCGTACGCCGAGAAGCGCACGCGCGAGGCGATCGCCGCGCTGCCCGACGGCGACTACGCGGCGCGCTCGGAGATCGAGGGCGACGGGACGGTGGACGAGGACATCGGGTTGGCGGTCTGCGTGCGGATCCGCGGCGAGGAGCTCGCGGTCGACTTCGCCGGGACCGCCGACGCGGTGCCCGGCAACGTCAACTGCCCGCTCGCGGTCACGCGCTCCGCCTGCTACTTCGCGCTGCGCTGCCTGCTGCCCGACGACGTGCCGGCCAACGCGGGGACCTACGCGCCGCTGACGCTGGAGGCGCCCGCGGGCTCGCTCGTGCACGCGCAGTCGCCCTCCGCGGTGGTGGCGGGCAACGTGGAGACCAGTCAGCGGATCGCCGACACGGTGCTGCTCGCGCTGGCGTCGGCGACGGAGCTGCCGGCCCAGGGCCAGGGGACGATGAACAATCTCGTGATCGGCGGCCACGGCTGGACCTACTACGAGACGATCGGCGGCGGCCAGGGCGCGGGCCGCGAGGCGCCTGGCCCGTCCGGCGTGCACGTCGGGATGTCGAACACCCGCAACACGCCGGTGGAGGCGTTCGAGCTCGAGTACCCGATGCGGGTGGAGCGCTACGAGCTGCGCCGCGACTCGGGCGGCGCCGGCGCGGCGCGCGGCGGCGACGGCATCGTGCGCGAGGTGCGCGTGCTCGAGCCGGCATCCCTGTCGTTGCTCACCGACCGCCGCCGGCACGCTCCGATGGGCGCGTGCGGCGGAGAGGACGGCGCGCCCGGGCGCAACGCGTTGAACGGTGAGGAGCTGCCGCCCAAGGCGGGCCGGCCGCTCGAGGCGGGGGACGTGGTGTCGGTGGAGACGCCCGGCGGCGGAGGGTGGGGCGCGCCTTCGTGAGTCGTGGCGTGGCAGCGAGTGCGAACGTCAACGGCGGCTGGTGAGGGAGGCGGTAGTCCGCCGGCGGGGTGGCGGGATGTCCGGCTGCGGGGTGACAACGTCGAACTCGGCGTTGGCGGAGACTCGAGTTCGGCGTTCGCGACGGTGAGCGTCGTCAACGCCGAACTCGGCCGCGGTGGAGCGTCGAGTTCGACGTTCTCACCCGTCCCGCCACCGCGGCGGACAGACCACACCTCACTACCCAGCCGCCGTTGAGCTACCCGGGGGCTCAGCCGAGCAGGAAGCGGTCCGAGAACGCGACCCGCTCGGCCGGCGGCGCGCTCACCGGCTCGCCGTCCAGCGTCACCGCGAACGAGACCGGGTCGACGCGCACCGAGCCGACGCGGTCGTTCAAGACCATGTCCGCCGCGGTCAGCTCGCGGCAGCGCTCCACCCGCACGCGCGGCCGGGAAGAAGGCAGCTCCGCATCCATGGCCGCCCCCGCCAGGAACGCCAGCGACAGTCGCGCCGCCGCGCCGCCCTGTGCGCCGATCTGCGGGCCGACGCGGACCGGCTCGGCGAGCATGGTCGTCGCGTTGGCGTCGCCCGATGCTCCCCAGGCCGGGATGCCCGCCTTGAGCACCAGCTCCGGGCGCACGCCGCAGAACTGCGGCCACCACAACACGGCGTCGGCCAGCCGGCCGACCGCCAGCGAGCCGACGTGAGCCGCCAGCCCGTGGGCGATCGCCGGGTTGACCGTCACCTTGGCCAGATGGCGCAGCACGCGCGCGTTGTCGCCGGGCCCCGGCTCGCCGCTGCGCACCGCCTTCATGTGGTCGGCGTTCTGCAGCGCCCGACGGTAGACCTCGCCGACCCGGCCCATGCCCTGCGAGTCCGAGGAGAGCATCGCGATCACCCCGAGGTCGTGCAGCACGCCCTCGGCGGCCATGGTCTGCGGCCGCACGCGGGCTCGCAGCGCGGTCCGATCGCCCGCGCGACCGCCCGGGGCGAGCACGTGCACGGCGGCGACCATGGCCAGGTGCTCGGCCTCGGCGCCCGGGCCGAAGGGCACGGTGGGGGACGTGGAGGAGGTCAGCACGCGCTCGCGCCCGGCCAGCGCGAGCAGGTCGGGCGCGTGGCCGCCGCCGCAGCCCTCGATGTGGAACGCGTGCACCGTGCGCCCGCCGAACGCCGCGAAGGTGTCCTGGACCGAGCCGGCCTCGTTGAGCCCGTCGGTGTGGATGGCCAGCTGCACGTCGTGCTCGTCGGCGAGGTCGAGCGCGCAGCGGATCTGCTCGGGGCCGGCGGCGACGTCCTCGTGGATCTTCAAGCCGGCGCCGCCCGCGCGCAGCGCCGCCTCGACCGGCTCGGGCCGCGCCGAGGAGGCCCGCACCAGCAGCGCGGCGTTCACCGGATGGGCCTCCAGCGCCGCCCACGTGGCCGCGAGCCCCTCGGCCGGGTTGTTGCCGAGGTTCCACACGGGCCCGAAGTCCTGGATCACCAGCGTGGTCGACCCGCCGGCCAGCGCGGCGTCCGCCACCTGGGGCGAGAGCCAGTGCACGTGCGGGTCCACCCCGCCGGGCGTGACGATCAGGCCGGTGGCGTCGATCACTGCCGTGGCAGTGTCGAGCACCACCGCGACGCCGTCCATGGTGTCCGGGTTGCCGGCCCGCCCCACCGCGACGATGCGCCCGTCGCGCACGCCGAGGCTCGTGTGGCGCACCCCGAGCAGCGGGTCGGCGACGAGGCCGCCGACGACCGCGATCTCCACGCCGCCGCGCTCGGCGCGCACTCCGAGGCCGTCGCGCATCGTGTTGCCGAACCCCGGCAGGATGCGGTCCGGGCCGCCGCACTCGTCCGCTTCCGGGACCAGCCACAGGTCGGAGTCGGCCAGCCGGACGCCGCCGGGCGCCGCCGGCTCGGTGCGCCGTCCGTCGGAACCGGCTTCGAGGTCAGGCACCGCGGTAGCCGCGCTCGCGGGCCAGGGCCAGGGCCGCCTCGCGCGCGCCCGGCGCGTCCAGCGGCCCGTCGGCCAGGCCGCCGTGCCCGCGGATCACGCGCGCGCCGCCGAAGCCGGTCAGCACCACGTCGCGCGGCTCGCCCGGCGCGAAGAAGACCTTCACGCCCGGCGCCACCGCCAGCCGCATGCCCCAGGCGGCGGCGCGGTCGAAGCGCAGCATGCGGTTGACCTCGAAGAAGTGGAAGTGGGAGGTCACCCCGACGAGCACGTCGCCCTCGTTGACCACCGAGATCCGCGGCCCGTCGCCGAGCCAGGCGACCGCCGCCTCGCTCGGCGCCGGCGGCCCGTCGGCGAGCACCGGCCGGTGCAGCACGAGCAGCCGGCTGCCGTCGGCGAACAGCGCCTCGACCTCGACCCGCGCGACCAGATCGCCCACGCCGTCGAGCACGTCGGCCTCGCCCAGAACCGCGTAACCGGCCGCCTCGGCCTCGGCGTAGGAGGCGCCGTCCCGGGCCGCCTCGCACACCGCGTCGCCGATCAGCGCGACCGCCTCGGCCTGCCCCAGCCGCAGCCCGCGCGCCTGCCGGCTGCGGGCCAGCTCGGCGGCGAGGAAGAGCAGGAGGCGGTCCTGCTCGCGCGGGAGGAGGCGCATCGCGCCCGCAGTCTAGGGCGGTCACTTACCGGACCGGCGACCGGTCACGGGCGAGGGAGGGCGTAGCGTACGGTCATGGGCCGGCCCCGCAGTCGCCGGTGGCGCTCATGCGCCCGGTGACGCCGCGCAGGACGGAGGCGCGATGAGCGACGTCTCACTCGCCGTCAGCCTCGGCCTGCTCTGTGCGCTGCTCTCCGCCCTTGGCACCAACCTCGCCTTCCTGCTCAAGCACCGGGGCGCGGTCGCCGCTCCCGACGTCGACATGCGCCATCCGCTGCGCAGCGCGATCGACCTCTTCCGCTCGAAGTGGTGGAGCGTCGGCTGGGCCGTGGCGGCGGTCGCGTTCGGACTGCACGTCGCCGCGCTCAGCCTCGCCCCGATCTCGATCGGCCAGGCGGTGCTCGCGGGCGGCCTCGTCTTCCTCGCCGTGCTCGCCGAGCGCTTCTTCGGCTTCCAGCTGGGCCGGCGCCAGTGGCTCGGCATCGGCCTGGTGGCGGTCTCGCTCGCGCTGCTGACGCTGACGGGCGGGGGCGGCGGGGGAGACGCCAACTCCGGCTACTCCCTGGTGGGGATGATCATCTTCGAGGCGGTCGCGGTCGGCCTGGGCCTGCTCCTGCTCTGCTCCCACCTGATCGACCGGATCCGGGCGCAGCCCGGCCTGCTGCTCGGCATGGCCGCCGGGCTCGGGTTCGGCATCTCCGACGTGGCGGTCAAGGCGCTCTCCGGGGACCTCGACGGGCCGAGCGGCCTGCTGAGTCCGTGGAGCGTCATCATCGTCACGGCGGCGTGCTTCTCGTTCTTCGCCTCCGCCCGCAGCCTGCAGATCGGCGACGGCGTCGCGGTGATCGCCGTCACGTCGGTGGCGGCGAATCTCTCTACGATCCTCGCCGGCCTGGCGGTGTTCGGCGACCGGATCGGCGACGGCGTCCTGGGCATCGGCGTGCGCCTCGCGGCGTTCGTGCTGATCCTCGTCGGGGCGGCGCTGATCCCGGCGCCCGTGCGCGCCGGCGAGGCGCTCGTGGAGTCCGCGGTCGCGAACGAGCGCTCCACCCCGGCGCACGCTGAGTCCACACAGGAGGAGGCGCCCCAGCGGCTCGTCGGCCACGCGCACGGTGATCTGGGTCGGCCTCGCTGACCCAACCTGCAGCAGATGTGGGTTGAAGGGCTGCGGCTGAACGGCCGGCCGTGCGTGCGTGCGGCTTCCGATACGGGTCGTCGCCCTCCCGCGTGAGTCGGGACGCTGAGGCCGGCACCGGCGGCTGCGGTCTTCGCGGCAGGGATCTAGTGGCCCGTCTCGCAACCATCGACCCGAAATGACGCACGTCGATCACCGACAGGCTGTGTCCTCGACCACTTGAAATCCCTAGGGGGATTCCTGCGGGTCTGCGTCCTTGCCTGTCGGCGCCGCCGCACGCCCTTTCGGGCCGACGGACGACACTAGCCGTCGGTGTGCGGCCGCAGGCGGATCCGCATGACGCCGAGCCCGGCCAGGAGCGCGCCGGCGCCCGCCAACGCGAGGCCCGGGACGGTCCAGTCCGTGCCGTCGCCGCCGCTGCTCGCGACGGGCTCGTCCGCCTGCGGGGCCTGCGCGGGCGCCTGCCCACCCTTGACGAACGGCGTGCTCGCGCGCGACGGGTCGACGGCGTCGGGCGTGCGCAGGTCCTGCGGCGCCGAGGGGGCGCCGCGCGACGGGTCGACGGCGTCGGGCGTGCGCAGGTCCTGCGACGCGGGCGTGCCGCCGCGGGACGAGTCGGCGGCGTCGGGCGTGCGCAGGTCCTTCGCCTCGTAGGGGTCGGACCGCTCGACGGCCTTGATCGGCACGTACATCCGCTCGATCGGGCCGTCGACCGGCTGGGCGGCGGCCACCGAGGCGGTCAGGGCGACCGTCGCGATCGCGGCGGCCGTGATGCGGGGGAGTGAGATACGAGAAGCCACAGCGCCTCCATGTCTGTGGTGGTTGACAAGTACCGGGTAGAGCGCGGAGGCGCGCCCGTGATACGTCAGCCGGCACCGAAGCAGAGGAAGGCGTCGCGCGCGACCGCCGCGGCGTCGCCGTCACCGGCCACCGCCGCACGGGCGGCGGCCAGCGCCGCGGCCGGCGCATTCCCCGCACAGAGCTGGCGGTGCAGCTGCTCCATGAGCGGTCGCGTGGGCGCGTCCGGCGCCGCCACCGCGCTGGCGACGATGACCCCGGCCCCACCGGAGAGCAGGGCGGCGGCCAGACCCATGAGCTCATCGCCCGCCTGCACCGCGGCCAGGCCGGAGTCGCACGCGGAGAGCACGATCTCCCGCGGGACCGGGCCGAGCGTCTCGAGGTCGTGCACGGTGAGCGGGCCGTCCGCGAGCAGCAGCGACGAGAAGAGCGGGTTCTCGGCCCGGAAGCTGCCGTGGCAGGCCAGATGGGCGCGATCGCTGTCGCGCAGGGCCCCGGCGACCGCGTCGACGGTGGCCGCTGCGCCGGTGAGCGTCACGGCGTCCCCGTAGCGCTCCGCCAGCGCCCGGACCTCGCCCTCGGCGTGGGCCAGGCCCGGGCCCGCGACCAGCGCCACGCGCCCGCCGGCCGGCTCCTCCAGGCGGCGCCGAGCGCGCAGCCACAGCGCCGCCGACGGCGCGACCGAGAGCGGCCGCCCCGCACAGGCGGGCAGGGTCGCCCACGGCAGCGCGTGGAGCGGGCCGGTCGGGACGATCACGAGCTCCCGATCGCCCACGAGTCCGAGCAGCGGGGCGAGCAGGCGCTCTTGCAGGCGCTCCGCGGCATGCCGGGCGTTCGCGCGGTGCACGGCGGCCATGCGCCCGTCGACGGACGCCTCCGCCATGCGGTGCAGCGCGAAGCGCTGGGCCTGCAGCTCGGGCTCGACCTCGGCGACCGGGCCCAGTGTGACCAGACGTGCGCGATGCGCGGTGACCGCCACGGCGTGCAGCCGGCCGTCCAGGGCCGAGTACGCGATCAGCGCCCGCGGGCCGAGGGCCTCACGCACCGCCCGCAGGGTCGGCACGGCGACGGGCTGCCAGTGTCCCGTGCCGGGCGCGGCCAGCAGCCGCCGGCGGATCTCGTGCTCGAGCTGCGTCTGGCGGCGGACCAGTGCGGCGCTCGGACGGCCCGCGCGCACCTCCTCGGCGGCCAGGGTCACGGCGGCGCGCAACTCACCGAGCCGCTGGGCCAGCGCGGGGTCCTGCGGCGGCCGCACGGGCGGGAGGTTCAGCGCGCGGGCGCGCGCGCGCTCGGCCGCGGCGAGCACCTGGCCCGGACGCCCGCCCTCCAGCGCGAACCCGAGCCCGAGCCGGGCCAGCTCCCCCGCCTGCCCGGCGGCGTGCCAGCGCAGCTCCGTCGCCCCGAGCGCGGCGCGGTGCTCGTCGAGCGCGCGCAGGCCGCCGGCGACGGCCCGGCGGGCGCCGTCCGGCCGGCCGGCGGCCAGGCAGCGCAGCGCCTCCGCGTGCCAGCCGGCGATGCGCACCGCGGCCGGCCCGTGGCGGCGGGCGCGGCGGGCGACCTCCAGCTCGCGCGCGGCGAACCGTGTGCGCCCGAGGGCAAGCGCCACCTGCGCGGCGAGCAGCCGCGCATGCACGGCCTGGGCGGTCCATCCGCACGCGGTGAGCTCAGCCGCGGCGCGCCGCGCCGCGGTGAGCACCCGCTCGCTCGCGCCCTCGGCGTGCCACGCGGCCCGCACGGCCGTGTAGCGGGCCAGCGCCGCCCAGGTCGGCCGGCGCTGGGCGGTGAAGGCCTGCAGCGCGCGCTCGCCCGCCTCGGCCGCGCGAGCCCAGTCGCGCTCGGCCAGCGCGACGTCGCCCCGCTGCAGCAGCACCTCCGCGACCTCGGCGTCCATCCCCGTGCGCTCCAGCGTGCGCAGCGCGCGGTCGGCGCTCTCGCGCGCCTCGCGGACCAGCCCAGTGGCGAGCAGCAGCTGGCCGCGGTCGAGCTCGAGCAGCGCGTAGCGGGTGCCGCCGACCGTCGCGAACTGCGCCTGCGCACGCTCGTAGGCCGCCAGAGCGGCCGGCACGTCTCCGCGCTGGGCGGCCACGAAGCCGAGGTTCTGCTCCACGCTGGCCGTCATCAGCGCCAGCCCGAGCTCCTGGCACAACGCTCCCGCGAGGCGCAGGTCGGCCTCTGCGGCGTCGAGCCGCCCGCGGTAGGTCTGCAGCACCCCGCGGTCGCACAGTACCCGCGCCTCACCGTTGCGATCGCCGCGGCGCCGGAAGCCCGCGAGCGCGCGCCGGTACTCGCCCAGCGCCTCGTCCAGGCGCCCGAGCCGCTCCAGGATGATCGCCCGCTGCAGGTGCAGGGCGCCGCGGTCGGGGGCGCCCTCCACGTGCACCGCGCGCTCGGCCTGCGCGAGCGCCCGCTGCGTGGCTCCGCCCGCCACCAGCGCGAGGGCGAGGCTCATGCGGGCCTCGGCCTCCCGCTGGGGCCCGCCGCGGCGCCCCGCGCGGACCGCCCGCTCGAGGTGGCGGACCGCGGTGGGGGCATCGTCGAGCTCGAGCGCCGCCATGCCGAGCGCGCGGTGCGCCGCCGAGGCGGCGCCCGCGTCCGTACGGCCGTGCCCGAGTGCCGTGGCGGCGAGCGCACGCGCCCGCTCCGGGTCGTCGACGACGATCCGGTACGCCTCGGCGGCGAGGGCGGCGGCGTCACCGGTCGCGGTGCTCAGATCGGCAGCCACGGCGTGGTGAGCGCGGGGCCCGCGCCGTCCACGCGGCAGCGGAGGCTGACGGTGCCGGCGGGGATTCCCGCCGTACTGAAGCGGCCGCGCGCATCCAGCTCCACCCTCGACTGCCCGGCGCCGTGGCGGATCTCGACCTCTCCCGGGCCGGCGGGTGAGAGCTGCCCCGTCAGCGTCCGCGCGTTCCCGGTGCCGGACACCTCCACCTCGAGCTGCATGCGCTCGCCCCCGAAGCTCAGCACGCGGCCGCGCTCGCCCGCCCGGACGCCGCTCAGGGCCGCTTCGGCGCTCGAGTCGTGCAGCAGCTCGGCGAGGTCGTCGTCGAACGTGCGCCAGGACAGCGACGCCTGCGCCGCGGCGATCAGCCGGTCGGGCACCGGGTCGGCGGCGCCGATCACGCGACGCAGCTCGCCGAGCAGCGCGTCGTCGCGTTCGGTGTCCTCGTCGCGCTCCACGCCTCACGCCTCCCCGGTGGTCAGGCCGGCGGCGGAGGCGTGTTCGCGCAACCGCTCCAGGCAGCGCCCGCGCGTCGGGCCGATGCTGCCGATCGGCATGTCGAGCGCCGCGCCGACCTCCTCGTAACTCGGCGCCGGGTCGGCGACCAGCAGGCGCAGGAGCCGCCGGCAGCGGTCCGACAGCACCTCGAAGGCCCGCCACAGCGCGCGATCACGCTCCCCGGTGAGCAGGCGGGCGTCGAGCGCGGCCGCCTCCGCCTCGTCGGGCAGCTCGAAGGCGTCGGTCAGCACATGGCGCTGGCCCACCCGCAGGACGCGCAGGCACTCGTGGCGAGCCGTGGTGGCCAGCCAGGCGCCCAACCCATCCGCGTTGCGGATGCCGTCCAGGTGCTCGACCAGCCGCAGCCAGGTGGTCTGGAAGACGTCGGCGGCGTCGGCGTCGCCGAGCCGGTACCCGCGGACGATCCCCCACAGCAGCCCGCTGTAGCGCGCCACGATGGCGTTCCAGGCGTCGCCGTCCCCTTCCCGGGCCGCCCGCATCAGCGCTTCGAGGTCCATTGCGTTCCCGTCGCCGGTCTGGTCTGATGGCGACCATAACCGATTTCCGGAGCGACCCCCGCGCGGGGCCGCTCCACGTGCAGGTCCGGGAAGGCAGGCGCCATGCCGTGGCTCGACAACCCCGCCTGGGACGACGCGATCGAGGCCTCGATGCGCATCGCGATCGGCACCGCCCTGGCCGGTCGCGCGGTGGCGCACGAGAGCAGCGAGGTGCTGCACCGCCCCGGCGAGCTGCTCTGCGACACGGCGGTGTGGGAGGACCTCGTGCATCCGGTCCGGCAGCGGCTCGACGCCAACGGCGCGCGGCTGCTCTCCGTCGCACCGCGCGACGAACGCGACGAGCGCCGGGCCGCCGCGGCCGAGCGCCTCGGCCTCCGTCTCCTCCTCGCCGACGCCCGCAACCCGGTCGGGCTGCTCACGGAGGCGCGGATGGGCGATCCCGAGGCGGAGGCGCTGAGCGTCAACCACGTCGCGATCGCGAGCCCGCAGCGACACGGCGGCTGCGCGCCGCCGCGGCAGATCGACGCGTCCGCGGCCATTCCCGGCGTCAGCACGCAGGGAGGCGGCCTGCGCATCGCGGTGCTCGACACGGGCTTCGTCGACCCGGCGCCGGCCCGCTTCGCGATCGAGCGCCGCGGGCCGGAGGACTTCGAGGTGCTCGACGCGCCGGTGCCCGGTCCCTACGGCCCCGCGGTCGGGCACGGGACGATGGTCGCTGGGGTCATCGCCACGCACGTGCCCGCCGCCACGCTGGTCGTCCGGCGGGTGCTCGACACCCCGGTGGGCGATGCCGACGAGCTCGAGATCGCGGACGCGCTCGACGCGCTGCCACCAGTGGACATCGTCAACGCGTCCTTCGGCGGCTTTGCGGTGGCCGACGACACCATGCTCGCGCTGAGCGCCGCGCTGGACCGGCTTCCGGCCGCCACGCTCGTCGTCGCGTCGGCGGGCAACCAGGGCGTCGACCGCCCGGTGTTCATGGCCGCCTTCGACCGGGTCGTGGGCGTCGCCGCCGTCGAGCGCCAGGAGACGGGCCCGCCACAGCTGGCGGCCTACAGCAACCGTGGCGCCTGGGTGCATCTGTGCGCCGAGGGCACCGACGTGGAGAGCACCTATGTCACCGACCACGCCGTCGCCAGCGGAACCTCGTTCGCCGCGCCCAGGGTGGCCGCGGCCGCGGCGCTCGTGGCGCTGCGTGACGGCATCGGCCCCCGCGAGGCCGCCCAAGCACTGGCGGCCGACACGGCCAAGCCGAGCGTCGACCGGGCCGGCCGGTTCGTCGATCCGTCCGACCTGCCCTGAGCGCCGGCGAACGAGTGCGTCGCCTGCCGGCCGGGGCCACGGGTCGAGGTCGGATTCGTGCATCGCCCTGGAGGGAGCGCCGGGCCGGCGTGCTGATACGTCGACCGGCCGATCAGGCGGCGAAGCGGTAGCCGACGCCCGGGTCGGTGCGGATGTAGCGCGGCGGCTCGGCGGCTCGATCTTGCGCCGCAGGTTGGCGATGTGCGTGCGCAGGACCTACGGCTCGTCGTCGCAGACCAGCACGCGCCGACGGACAGGTCGGTCAGGCCGTTCTGTCACGCGGCGGGCACCGGCGCGGGCGGCAGCGGCAGCGCGACCACGAAGCTCGAGCCCTGGCCGGGCAGCGACTCGGCGCGCACCCGGCCGCCGTTCGCCTCGACGAAGCCCTTCACGATGGCCAGACCGAGCCCCGAGCCGGCTGCGCGGCGGCCGTCGCCGCCCTGGAAGAACGGCTCGAACACGCGCTCGCGATCGGCCGGCGCGATGCCCGGGCCGCGGTCCACCACGCGCACCAGCAGGCGACCGCCGCTCACGCGCGCGCGGACGGAGACCGGCTGGTCGCCCGAGTAGCGGGCGGCGTTCTCCAGCAGGTTGGGAAGGCGAGCACGCGGGCGAGCTCGGCGACCAGTCCGGCCTCGCGGCCCGCCCGCTCGGCCTCCTCCGCCCGGCGCCGGGCCGCGTCGGCCACCAGGACGCCGAGCACGTAGACCACGCCGAGCGCCGGGCGCGCCGCCACCTCGCCGAGCGGGTACAGCAGCGCGGTCTCCACCGCCACCAGCGCGGCGGCGAGCGCGATGGCGGCGGGAAGCGGCGGGCGCGACCCACGCCGGGCGTAGTCTCCCGTCGACGCCCGCCCCGCCGGGGGTTTCGCAACGGCCCGCCGCGCCGTCTGTTCCTTCCGCGCGGAGGGCGAGGAGCGCTCCGACCGGGAGGCCCCTCCCCGAGGCGGCGGGCAGTCGCCGCATCGACGGAAGCCGGCCGCGCGCTGCGCTGCTGGCGGGCTCCGCCGAGCGTGAACCGGTCCGACGATTGACCAGGAAACAGTTCGTGGATTGCGGATAGGTTCGGTCCGTGCCCCCCCGAGCGCGCGATCCAGAGCTGTCGCGCTCCCGGCGAGGCTTGACGGCGCCCGGGCACATCGTCGGCAGAGACAGGCAATGCGCTCGGATCGCCGAGCTCCTCGAGGGCGCCCGCTCGCAGCAGAGTGGGACGCTCGTCGTCACGGGAGAGGCCGGAATCGGCAAGAGCGCCCTCTGTGCGTGGGCGATCGCCCGAGCAGAAGGGATGCAGGTGCTCAGGCTTCGCGGCGTGGAATCCGAGGCGGATCTCCCGTTCGCCGGGCTCGCCGAGCTGTGTGCCGACCAGGTGGACAAGATCCCGCGGTTGCCTGAGCCGCAGGCTGACGCGCTCGAGGGAGCGCTGGCCCGGCGCGCCACCCAGGCCGGCGACCGGTTCGCGATCGGCGCCGCCGTGCTCAGCCTGCTGGCCCTGGTCGCCGAGCAGCGATCCGTGCTCATCGTCGTCGACGACGCGCAGTGGATCGACGCTGCGTCGACGGATGCCCTGCTGTTCGCCGCGCGACGCCTGCGGACCGAAGGCGTCGCGGTGCTGGTGGCCACCCGTCCCGGAGCCGCCTTCGACGCCGATTCCAACGACCTGACGCGGCTGGTCCTTGGCGGGCTCCATCGTCAGGCCGCTTGTCAAGTGCTCGAGGTGGCGCACGGTGCGTTGCCGGAAAGCGTGCTCACGCTGCTCGTGGACGCCGCGGAAGGCAATCCGCTGGCGCTGCTGGAGATTCCGCGACTGCTGAGCGAGCCACAACTGGCGGGGCGAGAGCCGATCGACACACCGTTGCGGACGGGACCGATCCTCGAGCGTGCGCTGCTGCACCGCGTGCTGGCTTTGCCCGCAGTCGCGAGGCAGGGTCTGCTCATCGCGGCCGCGAGCGACAGCGAGCGTTGGCAGCCGGTCATCGACGCATTGGTGAAGGTCGGGCTCGGTGCGGACGTCCTCGAGGCTGCCGAGAGCGCCGGCGTGGTGTCGATCGCAGGCGAACGCTTCGCCTTCGCGCATCCGCTGCTCCGCTCGGCCATCTATCACCGGGCGCCGGAGCCGGCGCGTCGCGCGGCGCACGCCGCGCTCGGAAGCGTCAGCCTCGGGGAGCCGCGTGCTTGGCATCTCGCCAGGGCGACGTTGGGCGAGGACGAGACGCTCGCCGCGACGCTCGAGGAGATCGGATTGCAGGCCCGCCTCCGGGGCGCTCCGGTGTCGGCGGCCTCTGCGTTACAGCGCGCCGCTCGGCTGACGGCACCGGGCGAAGGGCGGGCGCGGCGCTTGGCCGAGGCTGCAAGCGACGCTCACGTCGCGGGCCACCTGACGGTCGCGCTGCAGATGCTCGACGAAGCCTCGCGTCTACCCACCAACCCTTCGCAGCGCGCCGACATTGAACGGGTACGAGGTCGGATCCTGGTCTTGCAGGGGCACGCAGGCGCCGCGTATCGGCTGCTGGTCACGGGCGCACAGCGCGTGCGCGATGTCGATCCGGGTCGGGCGGCAGGGATGCTGGCCGAAGCCTGCCTCGACTGCATCTCGAGTGCCGACATCGGTACCGCCGTGGCGACTGGTCGCGAAGCCGTCGGGCTTGCGGAGAACGCCGGGCCCGGCGTCCAGGCGTTCGCGGCCTCGATGCTGGCGAGCTCGCTCACCTTGAGCGGTGAGGCGGCCGAGGCCGGTGCGCTGATCGACCGCGGCATGCCCACACTGCTGCATGCGGATCCGCTGACCGAGGCAGGAGAGATGCTCACCAACGCAGCGCACTGCTGCGTGTGGCTCGAACGGTATGACCTGGCGACTACCCTCTTCGAGCGGCTGATCGTCTCGGCTCGGAAGGCCAGCGCCCCTGCGGCGCTGCCTTGGCCGTTGACCGGACGCGCGGAGCTGCGTCTCCGCGTCGGCCAGTGGGCACTCGCGGTGGCCGACGCCGAGGAGGCGGTTCGGCTCAGCGAGCAGACGGCTCAGACTGCGCTCACCGCGTTCTCGCTCGATTGCCTCGCGCGCGTGGCCGCCGCAACGGGCCGGGAGCAGCTGTGCCGTGCGCACGCGGAGCGCGCCTTGCGGCTCTCCGAGGAACATCGCATCGAGCCCGGGAAGGTGTACGTGAACTCGTCGTTGGGTCTGCTCGAGCTTGGACTCGGTCGCGTCGATCCAGCTCGCCGGCACTTCGAGTTGGCTCAGCAGACGGTGCACGAGCACGGCCTCCGGGAACCGCGCATCGTCCAGTGGCAGGCCGACCACATCGAGGCGCATGTGCGCGCCGGGGACGTCGGGGCGGCGCGGACGGCTCTCGAACGCTTCGAGCGCCAGGGGCGCCGCACCGGCGGTCGCTGGACCCTCGGTGTCGCGGCGCGCTGCCGCGGATTGCTCGTCGACGAGTCAGAGGCCGAAGAGTGCTTCACCGAGGCGCTCGAGCGCCTCGAAACCCTGCCCGCACCCTTCGAGGTCGCGCGCACCCACTTGTGCCGCGGCGAGCGATTGCGCAGGGCCGGCCGGCGCACCGATGCGCGGCACGTTCTGCGCACGGCGATCGAGGCGTTCGATCGTCTGGGCGCCGAGCCGTGGGCAGACCGTGGTCGGCAGGAGCTCGCCGCGACAGGGGCGACGCCCCGGCGGCGGCACCCCGGGGTAGACCGAGACCAGTTGACCGCTCAGGAGCTTCAGGTGGCTGCCATCGTCGCCGGCGGTGCGAGCAATCGGGAGGCGGCCGCCGCTCTGTTCCTCTCGCCGAAGACCGTCGAGTTCCATCTCTCCCACATCTACCGCAAGGTGAATGTCCGCTCGCGATCCGAGCTCGCCGCGCGAGCTAGGGAAATCCCCGGCGCGAAGCCCGACGAGGGCTGAGAGGTTCGGATCCGACCAGTTGCCCGAGGAGAGCGGACATGCCACTACCCGACCTGACCCAGCCGACCGCCGCGGAGAAGATCGTCACCTTCGGCGGTCACGGTGGACCGACCCCCGCGTCGCGGATCGACTACGACGTGCCGCTGCCGGGCACACATCCGGTCACCCGCGTCGTGCCGATCGAGTTCCCCAAGGACTGGTTCGCCGCCGGCAGTGACCGGGCGGGCACGTCGCTCATCCAGCTGGGGATCGTGGAGGGCGACGAGAATGCGTTGCGGGCGATCCAACCGGACAAGCTGGCAGCGTTCTACCGGCGGATGCTTCCCGCGACGGCCCGGCCGTCGCTGCGCCTGGTGGCCGACGTGGGCGGCGAGGTCGAGCCGCTGTTGACGGACGCCAAGGCGCCTCGGCTTCCGCGTGAGGAGCTGCGCGCGCTCGCGCGTGACGACGACTCGGCCCTTGACGTGCTGGAGCGGCGGCGCATCGTCGCCGAGCCCGACGACGTCGATCGCCAGCGCCGTCGCAAGGAGTCGTACTTCGAGAAGCTCGCGGAGCAGGAGGTCGCGACGGTTCAGGAACCGGTGGCCAACGCCGCACCGCCGATGATCACGCTGCCGGTGCCCGGCCCAGGCGACAGCGTGCAGGAGATCAAGGTGAATCCGGTCGCCCCGCCGGTGCCGCAGTTCGCCCTCGTCGAAACCTGGGAGCTCCGCTCCTACCTCGGCGACTACGGCCTGGGACGGACCCTGCAGACCTTCTCGCTGCTGCCCGGTGAGCGCACCACGATCAGCGTGGACACCTGGCGCTCCGAATCCGCGACGCGCGATGACGCGACCTCGATCTTCGACTCCTCGGACTCGGCGGCCCAGACGCGCTTCGGTACGAGCGTGGCGACCGAGAGCGGCGCAGCGTTCCAGGACCAGGGTGGGTGGTCGCTGTCGGTGGGGACCAGCGCCTCGGCATCGGGCAGCTTCTGCGGAGTCGTTCAGGGCTCCGCATCGGTCGAGGCCGGGTTCGCCGCCAATCACCAGGAGGCATCCCAGCGCTGGTCCAGCAACCTGAGCCAATCCGCCAGTGACCACGCGGCCCAGGCGAACAACAGCCGGCGCCAGGCGGTTCAGAGCAGCTCGACGACCACGACGGAGAGCGGATCCGCCACCACGACGATCCGCGAGCTGTCGAACACGAACCTGCGGCGCGTCTTGAACTTCGTGTTCCGCGAGCTCAACCAGACCTACGAGACCTACGTCGTGCTCCGGGACATCAAGCTCGCGTTCTACAATGGGCGCCCCGGGTCGGTCGAGATCGTGCCCCTGACCGAGCTGCGTCGCTTCATCACCACCCACGTTCCCGCCGCCCAGCAGGACGCGGCGGCGCGGTTCGTGCTGGCGATGTGCGCGCAGCGGCTGAGCTGGAAGAACGATCTCATCACGACGCTTCAGGTCGGCAAGCGGCCGAACGGCTCGAGCTACGAGTGGACGCCCGCCACGCTGGACGGCAGAGGCGAGCTCGACTTCGCCGACAGCCCGCTGTCCAGCGACTTCCGGTGGCGCTTCGCGCCCGGCGCGCTGAGCGGCGCGGACGCGCCGCGCGCCATCGACGGTGTGATCACGCAGCGATCGAACGTGGTTCTGCGAACCGACAACATGGTGGTGGAAGCGCTGCTCGGCCAAGCCGACGCGCTCGATCCCTATGCGACGGCGTTGCAGGCGCTCGACCTGCAGGCGCGCGACGCCGACGTCGAATGGCGGAAGACCGACATCGAACGGGTGGAGGCCGCCCTGACGATCATCCGGGCGCAGGCCGGAGCGGCGCAGATCGACGCCTACGCGAAGCTGCTCGGCGACCAGCCCGACATCTCCGTCGTCCCGGCCGCTGCCGTGACGACGAACGGGACCCCGTGATCGATGGCCGCCGCCGGCTACACCGGGACCGTCCACCAGGAGTGGACGGCGGGCTACTCCAGTGCCGCCGGCTACTCGGGGGTCGTGCACGGCGCGACGGACAGCGGCTTCACCGGAGCCGCTCCCGTCGCGCGCTCGAGCGGCACCCGACGGGTCGTGCTGCCGCCACCGTCCTCCTACGACGCGGCGCTCGCGACGGCGGACACCGCACCGGGGTCCGTCGGGCCGACGGACTACGGGCGCAACGCACCCGTGTCCCCGCCGCCCGAACCCGACCCGCCCGGCGACGGCGGCGCGGACACCGAGCCCGAAGCGGGCCGGGAACCGCCCGAGGGGTCTCCGGATGACAGCGCGCCGTCCGACGGCGGCGACGCCGCCGCCGTCCAGACGCTGGCCGCGGCGCTCTCGCGCATCGTCGGCGACCAGGCACGCCTCAGCCTGGAGCCGGGTCCACCCCGCGGGCCCCTCGGCGCTCGCGCCCGTGCCGAGGCTGCTCTGCGCACCCCGCTCATGCTGGCGCCGCTGCCGTCGGAGCTGCTCGGTCCGCTGGCCGACGAGCTGCGTGACACCGTCCGCCGGGTGACGCTGACCGGTCGGCCGGACACGCTCGGTGGCGCCTTCATGCAGGGAGCCGCCGACGAGGCGCTCGGCATGCTGCTCGACAGCCAGCTGCAAGCCCTCGACGCGGCGGTCACCGGCCCCAGCCCAACGGTCGTACGCAGCGTGCGGTCCCTGGTGGACGGCTACGCCGCTCGACGCCAAGCGGGCGAAGGCGTGGCCGAGGCGTTCAACTCGCTGCTGAACCCGGCGGTCGAGGCGTTCAACGAGGTCGGCATGGCGGACACCGCGGCAGAGCGCGCGATCTCGCTGGCGCAGGCCGGAGATGCGCGCGCGATCGACGAGAGCCGCGAGGCCGGCCGCCACACCCTGCGTTCGATGGCCGGCGTGGCGCGGACCGTCCAGATGGCGACCGGTACCGCGCGGGCCGGGTCCTCAGCGATCACGCGGGTTCGCGCCTCCGGCACCCGTCCCGGCGTACCGGCCGTGCCGCGTTTCCCCCGGGACGCGACTGTGCCGACATCGCCGCCGCCGCACGCGTCCCAGCTTGCGCCCGCGTCGCCGCTCACGCCGACTCGCGGCGACGGCGTGACGGGCTTCGTCTACCAGGCGCCGGTGCCCTCCGTGCCTGCGCCGACCGGAGCGACGCCGCATCCGCGGTTCCCGGACGTCAAGCGCTTCACCGGCGCCTGGCTCGACGCCGCCGAGCGCCAGCACGCCGCGCTGCTGCTCGCGATGCAGCGGCACAACGCCGACGAGTGGTCGAAGCTGCCGGCCGCGACGCGTCGGCGCATGTCGTTCCTGCAAGCCACCGAGCCGCTGTGGGCTGAGCGTGAATGGCTCACCGCGGCACGCCTGCAGAGAGGCAGCCCGCAGGACGGCTTCCTGGTCCAGGTCAGGTGGCTCGCCGTCGAGGCGGATGGCCGGTCGACACCGGCGTGGCGCATCCTGAGGAGTATCGACAAGCGGTCGCCGGGGCGCGTGGAGGACATCGTCCAGTTCCGGACCGACGGCAAGATCCTGCCTCACGAGCTCAAACTCGCAAGCCAGCTCCCACCCGGGTCAAGTTCAAGCGGCGCACTGCTGGGCGCCTACCCCGCCGGGGCTCAGGTCGAGGTGGCGCGGTTCAACCCAGGCAGCGCGCTGGGCAAGCAACTGCGAAAGACGCAGCGGATGCTCGACTATGCGCGCGGGCGCGGCGGACTCGTCCGCGGTGTCGGGTACACGCTCGATGGTCAGCTCGTCGAGATCGTCGTCGACCCGGCCAACGTGTTGCCCACCCGCGTCGCGCGCTACGGCGAGCTCAGCCACTGAGCGCGCGGATGAGCTTCGGGGTCCTCTCGGGCGGTGACATGGTGATCGGCGCGGCCTTCATCGCGATCGGCGCCGCGCTCGCGTACGGCGGTGGCTCATGGGCCCAACGGAGGTCCGACCAGGCAGCGGAGGCGGGGCGACACGGTCACGCCCTTGCGTTCTTCTTCTTGTTCCTGCTCCTCGGGGTGCCGCTCGCCTGGTTCTTGCTGTCGCTGCAAGGTGCTGCCACGGCACCGCCGGTCCCGACGCCCTACGTGCCCACGCCTATGCCTTAGCTCAGGGGGTTCGCTCCGGCTGGTCGCCCCGGGCCGTACAGTGGCGGCCATGGCGACGCTCGAGCGGGTCCGTGTGAGCCAGCAGCTCGAGGCCGTGGTGCTGGCCGACGGCGAGCTGCGCGCCGCCTTCGTGCCCGTGGCGGGCATGATCGGCTGCTCGCTGCGCCACCGCGGCGAGCAGCTGCTGGTCCAGCGCGGCGGCCTGGACGCGTGGCGCGGCAGCGGCAAGTCCTTCGGCCTGCCGCTGCTGCACCCGTGGGCCAACCGCCTGCGCGCCTGGCGCTACTCGGCCGGGGGCCGCGCGGTGGGGATCGACAAGGCGATGGGCGTGGTGCGGGCCGACGAGCACGGCCTGCCGATCCACGGCGCGCTGGCCGCCGCCGAGGACTGGGACGTGCTGGACGCCGGCGCGGACGACGAGGCCGCCTGGCTGTCGGCGGCGCTCGATTACGGGCGCCGCGACGACCGGCTCGCCGTCTTCCCCTTTCCGCACCGGCTCGAGCTCGAGCTGCGGCTGGCGGGCGACACGCTGACGGTCACGACGACGGTCGCGCCGACGAGCGGCGCGGAGGTGCCGGTCGCCTTCGGCTGGCACCCATGGCTGGCGCTGCCGGGCGTGCCGCGCGCCGAATGGGAGCTGGAGCTGCCCGAGCGCGAGGCGCTCGCGCTCGACGACCGCGGCCTGCCGACCGGCGAACGAGATGCGCGGGCCGCCGAGCGCGCACCGCTCGGCGACCGCGTGCTCGACGACCACAGCGCGGTCGCCGATCACGCGCGCTTCGCGATCGCGGGCGGCGGGCGCGAGATCGCGGTGGAGCTGGAGGCGGGCTACCCCTACGCGCAGGTCTTCGCCCCCGCCGATCCCGAGGTCGTCTGCCTCGAGCCGATGACCGCCCCCGTCGCCGCGCTCTCCGACGACGAGGGCCTGCGCAGCGTCAGCCCGGGGAAGCGCACGTCCGCCCGCTTCACGCTGTGCGTCACCTGAGCTCGTCGGCCGGGTAGGGGAGACTGTGGCGGTGACGCACGAGAACGGCATGCAGGGGGAGCCGGCCGTCCGGGTCGACGCGCTCGAGACCTTCGTCGAGCTGCTGTCGCAGGGCGAGGCCGACGACACGTCGGACACGTTCTACTCCTCCCTGTGCGAAGCGGTGTGCCGGCTCACCTCGATGGACCGCGCGGTCATCTTCCGCTACGACGAGGCGCGCCGGCGCGTGCGGGCCGCTGGTGCCTACGGGATCGAGCTCGACGTCTTCGCGGGCGCCCACGTCACGGTCGCCTCGGCGCCGATCGCGCGCCAGGCGCTGGTCGAGGACCGCGTGATCGAGATGGACGCCGAGACGGTCGCCCGCGAGGTGCCCGAGGGCTTCCGCGACCTGATCGGCGACGCGACGCTGGTGTGCACGCCGCTGTCGGCGGGCGGGCGCTGGACCGGCGTGATCCTGGCCGACCGGCGGCCCCGGCGGCTGCTCTCCGACGACGAGCGCGACCTGCTGTGGACGCTGGGCAAGACCTCGGCGTTGGCCGAGGCGGCGCGCTCGGCCACCTTTCAGCAGGCCCGCCTGCGCCAGCTGCAGGAGCGGATCGACCTCGCGCGCGAGGTCCACGAAGGCGTGATCCAGCGCATGTTCGGCGTGCTCCAGGTGGTCTCCTCGGAGATGCCGATCTCCGGCGAGGCGCGCGAGCGGATCACGGTCGAGCTGCAGGCCGGGCTGCGCGAGCTGCGCCGGGCGCTGCAGCGGCCGCTGGGCCGCAGCGCGCCCGAGACCGAGGCCACGCTGGGGGAGGAGATCGCCCGGCTGGCGGACGTCTACCCGGCGCTCGGCATCGCGCTGGCGCCCGGCTCGGAGGCCGCCGACGTCCCGCGCGTGCTCGAGCCGCTCGCGCAGTCCGTGCTGGCCGAGGCGGTGCGCAACGCCGACAAGCACGCCTCGCCCACGCACGTCGAGGTGACCGTCGCGCGCAGCGACGGGGCGTGGGTGATGGAGGTGTCCAACGACGGCGTGCCGGCCGAGCCGCGGCGCACGGTGTCGGGCATGGGCCTGCGGCTCGCGGCGCTGGAGGCGCTCCAGCTGGGCGGCCTGGTCGAGTTCGGCGAGCGCGAGCCGGGCGTGTGGCGCGTGAGACTGGCGGTGCCCCATGAGCGTGCCTGACGTCAACCCCTCGCGGATCGCCTCCGGCTCGGCCGAGCGCCGGCTGCGCGTGCTGGTGGTCGACGACCACGAGGTCGTGCACTGGGGGCTGCGCTTCATGCTCGGCGAGCAGCCGTGGGTGGAGCGCTGCCTGAGCGCGCGCAACGGCGCCGAGGCGATGGCGCTCACCAACCGCTTCGGCCCGCACATCGCCCTCGTCGACCTCTTCGTGGGCCAGGAGTCCGGCGCGGAGATCTGCGAGCGCATCCGCGCGGCGTCGCCCTCCACGAACGTGCTGCTCATCTCGGGCGCCGGCCGGATCTCGCCGAACGCCGCGCGCGCGGCCGGCGCGGCCGGCTTCATCTCCAAGGACTGGCCGGCCGCCGACATCGCCGGCGCCGTGCGCATGGTCGGCCTGGGCATGACCGTCTTCCGCCCCAACGAGGCGCCCACCGGCCCGCCGCTCTCGGACCGCGAACGCGAGGTGCTCGACCTGATCGCCTCGGGCGGGACCAACCGCGAGATCGCCGAGCGGCTCTACCTCTCGCCCCACACGGTCAAGGAGCACACCTCGGCGCTGTACCGGAAGCTCTCGGTGCGCAACCGCGCCGAAGCGGTCCAGAAGGCGCAGCGGCTCGGCCTGATCAGCTGACTGCCGCCGCGGCGCGCCTGGGGGCGCGCAGGGCGACGTAGAGCGCGGCGAGCAGCAGCACACCGGCGGCGGTGAGCACGGCGGCGCTCGTGGCGTCGACGAAGGCCTGCTCGGCCACCGCGACGATCCGGGCTCCCTCCGGGCCGGCCGCGCCCTGGACGGCGGCGATCGACCCCTCCGCGCGGGCGGCGACGGACTCGGGCAGCGCGTCACGCAGCCCGGCGCGGTAGGTCTCGTTGAGCACGCTGCCCAGCACGGCGATGCCGAGCGCGCTGCCCAGCTCGCGCGAGACGTCGTTGACCGCGGAGGCCACGCCCTGCTTGGCGGGCGGCAGCGCCGCCACGATGGCCGTGGTGGCGGGCGTGGCGGCGAGCGCCATCCCCGCCGCGAAGACGACGAGCCCGGCGGCGAAGAGCCAGGGGTCGAGCTCCACCTCGAGCAGCGAGAGCAGGCCGAGCCCGCTCGCGAGCAGCGCGAGCCCGAGCGCGCCCACCCGGTTGACGCCGAAGCGCTGAGCGATTCCCGGCGCCCGGCGGGCGAGCGGGATCATGACGAGCGGCATCGGCAGCATCGCCGCGGCGGCCTCGAGGGGCGACAGGCCGGCGACGAACTGCAGATACTGCAGAACGATGAAGAAGAAGCCGAAGGCGGCGAAGAACTGCACGGTGAGCGAGAGCGATCCGGTGCCGAACCCGCGCAGGCGGAACAGACGGGGGTCGAGCAGCGGCTGCGCCGCGCGCAGCTCCCAGGCCACGAACGCGCCGAGGCTCGCCGCCGCGCCGAGGAGCGCGCCGAGCACGGGCGTGTCGTCCCAGCCGCGCTCGGGACCCTCGATGATCCCGAACACGAGCGCGGTGACGGCGAGGAGCGAGAGCAGGACCCCGAGCACGTCGAGGCGCGCCGGCTGAGGATCGCGGGAGGGCGGCACGACGGCCAGCGTCCCCGCGACGGCCGCGGCGGCGAGGGCGACGTTGAGCGCGAAGAACGAGCTCCACTCGAAGAACTCCAGCAGCAGGCCCGAGCCGAGCAGGCCGATCACCGCGCCGCCCC
>Ga0136617_10001152_pt1 | contig 23167 bp, 20 predicted proteins | sample AntDrymUQ3222106_2_FD_129672 | JGI IMG/M metagenome (GOLD analysis project Ga0136617, IMG submission 129672) | Polar desert sand microbial communities from Dry Valleys, Antarctica - metaG UQ322 (21.06) | ecosystem: Environmental > Terrestrial > Soil > Desert | place: Antarctica: Dry Valley...
AGGGGATCGTGCTCGACCGGCTCACCCACACCCAGCGCCGCGTCCTCGAGCTGCTCGACATCCAGCCGCCCTGGCCACAGCGAGAGAGGTAGACCTCGCGAAGTGCGGAAAATGGGGCTAGCCGAACAGACGGGTGCCGATCCGCACGAGCGTAGCACCCTCCTCGACGGCAACCTCGTAGTCCTGCGTCGTGCCCATCGACAGCTCGTTCAGCCCGTGCGCGCCCGCGAGCTCGCGCAGCGCCGCGAACCACCGCCGGCTGTCGCCGGGCTCGGACGCCAGCGGCGGCATCGTCATGAGCCCGGCGACCGGCACCGGGCAGCGCTCGACGAAAGCGTCGAGATCGGCCGGCGCGATCCCACCCTTGCCCTCCTCGCCGGCGACGTTGACCTCGACGAGGACGCGGAGGTCCGGCGGTGCGTGGCGCTCGAGCTGCTCGAGCACGGAGTCGGTCGCGACGGAGTGGATGAGGCGCACGAGCGGCGCGATCTGCTTGACCTTGCGGCTCTGCACGTGGCCGATGAAATCCCACGCAAACGCGCCGGGATGCGCGTCCACCTTCGCCCGCAGATCCTGCGCACGGTTCTCGCCCAGGACCCCGATGCCGGCATCGGCGAGCACGCCCAGCTCCTCCGCCGCCACGTACTTCACGGCGGCCACGATCTCGACGTCGCCGGGGTCCCGTCCGGCGCGCGCCGCCGCCGCCCCGATGCGCTCGCGGACCTCGCCGAGGTTCGCGCGCACCCGCTCGGCCGTCAGGCCGGTGATCCGCTCGGTCAATCGCCCCCGGACTCGCTCGTCCGCCACACGGCGCTCGCCTGGCGGCCGGTGTTCTCGGTGTCCTCGCCGTGGTCGCGCCGGTGCGAGTGAAAGAGGCTGCGCGGCGCGCACATCGTGCAGATGTCGACGTCGTGGACCTGCTGGACGCCCGCCGCCTGCAGCTGCAGGCGCGCGACGTTCTTGAGGTGCGCGTGGTTGCTCAGGCGCGCGAGACCGCGCGGGTACTTCATGAACGCCCGATGGACCCACGTGTCGACTTCGTAGCAGCAGACGCCGATGCTCGGACCGATCGCGGCCTGGATCTCGCCCTCGGCGCCGACGTCGCGCATCGCTTTGACGCCCTCGGTGAGGACGTTGGCCGCAAGGCCGCGCCAGCCGGCGTGGATCATCGCGACGGCCTCGGGCGCGATGAGCGCCACGGGCAGGCAGTCGGCCGTCACGACGACCGCGGCGACGCCCTCCAGCGTCGTGGCGATGCCGTCGGCCTCCGGCGGCTCGGCCTCCGGATCGGGCAGCTCGAGCACGCGCTCGACGGTCGCTCCGTGCACCTGCTTGGGCTCCAGCCAGTGATCGCGCGGGATCCCCAGCAACGTCGCGACGCGCTCCCGGTTCTCCTCGACCGCGGGCTGATAGTCGGCCGTGTTCAGGCCGGCGTTCAGCGTGTCGAACGGCTCGCCGGACACCCCCCCGCGGCGCGTCATGAAGAGCACGCGTCCACCGGGAAGCTCACAGCCGATGTGATCGCCGACCGCCATGAACGGCGGCTGCAGGCGATCTCCCCAGACGTTGCGCGACCTCATGGGGGTCGTGGACATACACCCATTTGTAGCAGTACGTCACGATGTCCCTGCGCCAGGCCGTCCCGCGGCGGGCGGCGCCTGCAGGGCCGCCGCGAGCTCGGCGTCGCGCCCGCCGGCGAGTTCGCCGTCGAGCCGCAGGTCGAGCGCCGCCGCGAGCCGCAGGCCGATCTCCGGTCCGCGCGGCACCCCGGCGGCAAGCAGGTCGTCGCCGCTGATCGCCAGCGCCACGTGGCGCAGGTCCTCGAGCCACCGCCGGGAGGGACCGCCGGCTCCTTGGGCGCCGGCCAGCGCCACCGCCTCGACCGGCAGCCCGCGCAGGAGCCGGGCGAGCGCCGACGGCCGCGGCGCGTCGTCGATCATCGCGGCGGCAAGCTCCGGCGCGCGGGCGCACGCGCGCACGACGGCCCGCTCGGCAGCACTGAAGCCGAGCTCCGCGAGCAGCATGTCGGCGTCGCCGGCCGGCAGCGTGAGCGACGCCGCGAGCACGACGAGATCGGCGCGCCCCTCGCCGGGCGGCAGCAGCCCGAGCGCCGCGCCGGCAAGCTCGCGGTCGACCGTGAGCCACGGTGCGAGCCCGAGCCCGGCGGCAGCCTCGAGCGCGGCCATCGGGTCGGGTTCGGCGAGCGCGAGGCGCAGCTCGTTGCCGATGCGCACACCGGAGACCGTCGCCAGCGCATCCGTGGCGACGGCCGCCGCCGCGAGCGCAGCCGTGCGCTCCTCAAGCTCGAAGCCCAGCCGCGCGGCGTAGCGCGCGATCCGCCACAGCCGCGTGGGGTCGTCGCCGAAGCTCGCGTCGTGCAGGACGCGCAGACGCCCTGCCGCGAGGTCCTCGCGCGCGTGCTCGACGACCCGTAGCGCGCCGCCGCGCAGGTCGAGGGCGAGCGCGTTGACCGTCACGTCGCGGCGGCGCAGGTCCTCGTCGATGCCGGCCGGGCGGATGTCGGGCAGCGCCCCGGGACGCGCGTAGCTCTCGGCGCGCGCGGAGGCGAGATCGAAGCGGCAGCCACCGGCCTCGACGGTCGCCGTGCCGAAGCGCTCGTGGATCGTCGCGCCGGCGCCGAGACGCCGCGCGATCGGCGCGACGTCGCCCTCCACCACGACGTCGAGCTCCCGCGGCTCGCGGCCGAGCAGCAGGTCACGGACCGCGCCCCCGACGAGGTGCACGCCGTCGTGTCCCGCGGCCGCAGCGAGCAACCGCCGGCCACAGGGCAGCCGAGTCAGGCGCTCGACCAGATCCTCCTCCATGGCGACAGTCTCGCGGCTCGGCGACAGGCGGGCCGGCTCTACCATTCAGCGCGTGACCCCGCCCCACGGCAAGCTGAAGCTGCCGTGGCTCGCGCTCGGGGCCGTGGTGCTCGTGCTCGTGCTCGTCGTCGTCGCCCTGCTGCTGGTCGCGCGCGACGAGGGCGACGTCTCCAACCCGGACGTGACGTTCCTCGACACCACCGAGCGTACGCCGCAGACGGGTACCGGGAGCGGCCGCTCCCGCCATCCCGCCGACGACGGCTTCGCATGGCCCCTCTACGGCCTTCGCACGTCGCGCACGCATCACCTGCCGCTGCGCGTCACGCCGCGCCCGCCGTACCGTCAGGCGTGGGCGGTACGCGGCAGGGTGCTGCTCGAGTTCGCGCCGGTGCTGTGCCGCCGCAAGCTCTACCTCCTGAAGAACAACGGCGCCCTCTACGCGATCTCGCGGCTGTCGGGTCGGGTGAGCTGGAAGCGCCGGCTCGGCGCCCTCGCCGCGTCGTCGCCGGCATGCAGCCGCCGCACGGTCTACGTCGTGCTGCTCGAGGACCGCCGCGGCTCCGCCACGGGCCGCGTCGTGGCGGTCTCCTCCAAGACCGGCCATGTGCGCTGGTCGCGCCGCCTCCCGAGCCGCGCGGAGGGCTCGCCCCTGCTGGACTCAGGGCGCCTCTTCATCGGGACCGAGGATGGCACCGTCTACTCGCTGCGCGCAAGCAACGGACGGACTCGCTGGCGCGCGAAGGCCGCCGGCGCGGTGAAGGGCGCGATCGCGCTCGACGCCGGCAAGCTCTACTTCGGCGACTACGGCGGCAAGGTGCACGCGATCCGCCGCTCCAACGGGGCCAAGGTGTGGGAGGTGTCGCCGGGTGGCGGCCTGCTCGGCCTGAGCGAGGGGAACTTCTACTCGTCAGCGGCCGTCCAGTACGGGCGCGTCTACATCGGCAGCACGAACGGCGACGTCTACTCGTTCTCCTCGGCGGACGGCAAGCTCGCGTGGCGCAAGCACACGGGCGACTACGTCTACGCATCACCGGCCGTCGGACAGGTCCGCGGCGGGCGGCCGACCGTCTACATCGGCTCCTACGACGGGCGCTTCTACGCGCTCGACGCACGCTCGGGCGCGACCCGCTGGGTACGCTCGCTCGGCACGAAGATCTCCGGCGCCGCGACGATCGTCGGCGATCTCGTCTTCGTCTCCGACCTCGGCAAGCGCACGACGTGGGCGCTCGGCGCCCGCACGGGCCGCACGGCGTGGAAGACGCACCGCGGGGCGTTTCACGCCGCCATCAGCGACGGCCGGCGGATCTACTTCACGGGGTACTCGTCGCTGTTCGCCCTCGACCCCGTCGGCCGTCCGTTCGCCCGCGGCTCGGCCGCGACGTCCCGGCGCACCGCCGGCGAGCGGCGAGCGGCGCGGCGTGCGGCGCGGCGTGCGCGTGCCGAGCGGCGCGCGCGGCGCATCCGCGCCCGGCAGCGCGCCCGGCGCGCCCGCCAGGTGAAGTTCCGCACGGCTCCGCACGGCCACCACCACACGCCGCGCAAGGGCGGGCCGCCGCGCTGCCACCTGCACCGGCACGTCTACAGGGTGCGCGCCAGGACGATCGTGCTGCGCCACAACCACTGCCATACGCACGTGCGGCGGCGGTGAGGAGGCGAACGGCGTAAGCGATCAATTTCCACTTAAGGAGCGCTCATGCTGATGGGCGTCCGTCGGTAGTCCTTCCGTGGGTTCGGGGCTCGGGCTGTGACCGCCGGCGTGGGGACGGTCGAGGTCGGGGGGAGGACTACGCCGGACATGCCGCGCTGGCGAGTTGTTCGCCCCCGATCCGAAGAAGTCGCCAATCGACGATCAGTGGGGCCGTGATCGTGGACCCAAGTACGACCGTCAGCGCCCTCAGCGGCGCACCGCGATCCCCGCGGCCGCCAGGTGCTCCTTGGCCTCCCGCACCCGGTACGTGCCGTAGTGGAAGATCGAGGCGGCGAGCGCGGCGTCGGCGCCGGCGTGCAGCGCGGCGGCGAGGTGCTCGAGCGTGCCCGCGCCGCCCGACGCGATGACGGGGACGCCGACCGCCTCGCTCACCGCACGCGTGAGGTCGAGGTCGTAGCCGTCGGTCGTCCCGTCGCGGTCCATGCTCGTCAGCAGGATCTCGCCGGCCCCGCGATCGACGGCCTCGCGCACCCAGCGGACGACGTCGATGCCGGTGGCGGTGCGACCGCCGGCGACGAAGACCTCCCACGCGTGTGACGTCGCCGGGAGGTCGCCGGTTCCGCCATCCGCGGGTGACGTCGCCTGCAGGTCGACGGTTCCGGCGACCGGACGGCGAAACACCTCTTTGGCGTCGATCGCGAGCACGACGCACTGCGCGCCGAAGATGTCCGCCAGCTCCCCCACGAGCTGCGGCCGCGCGACGGCCGCCGAGTTCACCGACACCTTGTCGGCACCGGCGTCGAGGACCGCCTGCGCGTCGGCAACGGACCGGATCCCGCCGCCGATCGTGAACGGGATGAAGACGTCGTCGGCAACCCGACGAGCGAGCTCGACGACGGTGTCGCGCCGGTCGCTCGTCGCCGTGATGTCGAGGAAGACGAGCTCGTCGGCGCCCTCGGCGTCGTAGCGCACCGCGAGCTCGACCGGGTCGCCGGCATCGCGGATGTCGACGAAGTTCGTGCCCTTGACGACGCGGCCGGCATCGACGTCAAGGCAGGGGATGACGCGCTTGAGATGCATGGCGAGCTAGTGGACGTGGCCGGAAGTTCGGCGAGGTTTTGCCGGATGCCCGGCCGTCAGGCACGGATCGGGCGCCGGGAAAACCCGGCGAACTTGCGGACGCGTCCACTAGGCGCCGTCGAGCGCGGCCTGGGCCTCGGCGATCGTGAAGCGGCGCTCGTAGAGCGCCTTGCCGACGATGACACCCGCGAGGTTGACCTGCCGCAGCCCCGCGAGCGCGGCGAGGTCCTCGCGCCGGCCGATCCCGCCGGAGTACATGAAGCGCCCGCGCACGACCGCCGCGACGCGCCGCACCCCGTCGAGGTCGGGACCCTCGAGCATCCCGTCCCTGTCGACGTCCGTGAACACGAACGAGTGCACGCCGCGGTCCTGCATCCGCTCGATGACCTCGGCCGCCGGCAGCTCGGTGGTCTCCGTCCAGCCGGCCGTCGCGACGAAGCCGCCGCGGGTGTCGACGCTCACGACGGTGCGCTCGGCGAACTCGCCCACGACCTCGTCGAGGAAGTCGACGTCGGTGAACGCCGCCGTGCCGAGGATGATGCGCGCGGCGCCGGCGCGCAGCGCGTCGCGGACCGCGTCCACCGAGCGCAGCCCGCCGCCGACCTGCACCGGCACACCGCTCTCACGGGCGATCCGCTCGATGTGCTGGAGGTTCTGCGGCGCGCCGGTCCGCGCTCCGTCGAGGTCGACCACGTGCAGGTAGCGCGCCCCGGCCCGCACCCACGCCCGCGCCGCCTCGAGCGGGCTGTCGGCGTAGACCGTCGCGGCATCGAAGTCGCCCTGTACGAGCCGCACCGCCCGACCGTCGGCGATGTCGATCGCGGGATAGAGGATCACGACGCGACGCGCGCGGTCGCGCAGAGCCCGACGAAGTTGCGCAGCAGCGCGAGCCCGTGCGTCGAGGACTTCTCCGGATGGCACTGGGCGCCGAAGACGTTGTCGCGCTGGACGAAGGAGCAGAAGGGCGAGCCGTACTCGCCGACGCCGAGCACGATCGACTCGTCGTCGGGCTCTGCCACGAACGAGTGCACGTGGTAGAACGCCGCCGGGTCAGGCAGCCCGGCGACGAGCGCCGACGCACGCCTCCAGCTCACAGAGTTCCAGCCGATGTGCGGCAGCTTCAGGCCGCGCGTGTCGAGGCGCACGACCCGCCCCGGCAGCAGCCCGAGCCCCGTCGCCCCCTCGTGCTCCTCGGAGCGCTCGAAGAGCAGTTGCATGCCGAGGCACAGCCCGATGATCGGCACGCCCGCCGCGGCGCGCTCACCCACGATCTCGTCGAGGCCGAGCGCCCGCAGCCGGCGCATCGCCTCCGGGAACGCGCCCACGCCGGGCACGACGAGCCCGTCGGCGGCCCGCAGCTCGTCATGGTCGGCGGTCGCGGCGAGCTCTGAGCCGATGCGCGCGAAGGCCTTGACGACCGAGCGCCGGTTGCCCATCCCGTAGTCGACCATCGCCAGGGCGGTCATCGCGAGGACCCGCCTTCCGGCTCCACGCCGACGACGGTCGAGCAATGGCGCGCAGTCATGCCGTCAGCGTCCCCTTCGTCGACGGCACCCCGCTCTCCGTCGGGTCGATCGCGATCGCGATCCGCAGCGCCCGGGCGAACGCCTTGAACGCCGCCTCGATCATGTGGTGCGCGTTCGTCCCCGCCTGCACCTCGAGGTGCAGCGTGATGCGGGCGTTGTTGACGACCGCTCGGAAGAACTCCTCCAGCAGCTCGTGGTCGAAGCCGCCGGTCTCGCCCGGGGGCAGCCCGCGGGCGCCGAGGGCCAGCAGCGGCCGGCCCGAGACGTCGATCGCGCAGGCGGCGCGGGCCTCGTCCATCGGCACGACCGCGTGCCCGTAGCGGAAGATCCCGGCGCGGTCGCCGAGCGCCTCGTCGAGCGCCTGGCCGAAGACGATGCCGACGTCCTCGACCGTGTGGTGCGCACCGGTCTGCAGGTCGCCGGTCGCGTCCACGTCGAGGTCCAGGCGCCCGTGGCGCGCGAGCAGGTCGAGCATGTGGTCGAGGAAGCCGACGCCCGTCGTGCGGCTCCCGTCGCCGGCTCCGTCGAGCGCGAGCGAGAGCTGGATCTGCGTCTCCTTCGTGTCCCTGGTCCTCTCGGCCGCGCGCGTCATGACGGCTCATTCTCCCGCACGCGCGCCTCCATCGACTCGGCGTGCACGGTGAAGCCCTCGGCGCGCGCGATCGGCGCGCCGGCGGCGGCGAGGGCCGGCGCCGCGGCGCCGACGTGCACCTCGCTGATGCGGCGGCGGAAGTGGCGCGGCGACAGACCGGAGGCGAAGCGCGCCGCCCCGCCGGTCGGCAGGCAGTGGTTGGAGCCCGCGACGTAGTCGCCGAACGCCGTCCCGCCGGCGCTGCCCACGAAGATGCAGCCGGCTGCGCGCACCCGCCGGGCGAGGCGCTCGGCGCCTGCGCCGGCGAGCTCGAGATGCTCGGGCGCGAACGCCTCGGCGAACGCGAGCGCGTCGTCCAGCGAGTTCGCGCGTGCGAGCACGAAGGCCGCCGGATCGCTGCCCGGCCGCTGCGGCGCGAGCTGCTCGAGCGCCATCGCCAGCGCATCAAGCAGCACCGGAGCGTCGCTGACGGCGACCACCGGCGACCCCGGCCCGTGCTCGCCCTGCGCGAGCAGGTCGAGCGCGACGAGCCGGGGGTCGGCGGACTCGTCGGCGAGGACGAGCACGTCGCTCGGGCCGTAGAAGCCGTCGATCCCGACGCTGTCGCGGACCTGCCGTTTGGCCTCCTGCACGATGAGGCTGCCCGGGCCGGCGATGACGTCGACGCGCTCGATCGACTCGGTCCCGTAGGCGAGCGCGGCGATCCCGTGCGCGCCGCCCATCGCGTAGACCTCGTGCACGCCGCACAGCGCGCAGGCGCCGCGGATGACCGCGTCGACCGGCGCGGGGGTCAGCACGACGACCTCCTCGACGCCGGCCGCGCGCGCGGTCACGACGCCCATGACGACCGTCGACGGATACGGCGCCCGGCCGCCTGGCACGTAGATCGCCGCCCGCCGGACCGGCACCTCGCGCAGCACGACGCGGTGGCCCTGCGGCAGAGTCACCTCGACGTCCTCGCCGATCCCCGCGTCGGCGACGAGCGCCACGTTCGTGATCGCGACGTCCAGGCCCGCGCGGACGTCGTCGTCGAGCAGCGTGGCGTCGAGCTGCTCGGGCGCGAGCGCAAGCGACTCGGGCGACGGCGCGCCGCCGGTGTCAAAGCGCGCGACGAGCTCGCGCAGCGCGCGGTCGCCGCCGCCGCGCACCGCCGCGACGATCTCGGCGACCGCCGCGCTCACCGACTCCGGGGCCGGCGCGAGCGCGCGCACCGCCGCCGCCGCAGCGGCCGGATCGGCCCCGACGGCGACGCGCTCAAGCCGCACGCAGTCGCTCCAGCATCGCGTCGATCGCCGCCGCCTTGAGCTTGTGGGCGACCGGGTTGGCGATGAGCCGCGCCGTCGAGACGAAGAGCTCCTCGCGGATGACGAGGTTGTTCTCGCGCAGCGTCGTGCCGGTGGCCGTGAGGTCGACGATCGCCTCGACGAGCCCCGTCAGCGGCGCGAGCTCGACCGAGCCCTTGACCTCGACGATCTCCGCCTGCCGCCCGGTGCGCTCGAAGAACGCCGCGGCCGTCTTGTGGTACTTCGTCGCGACGCGCATGACACCGAGGCGGCGCAGCGCCTCCACCGACGGATCGGGTCCGTCGATCGTCGCGAGCACCATCCGGCAGCTGCCGTAGCCGAGGTCGAGCAGCTCGTAGACGTCGCGCTCGGGCTGCTCGGTGAGGACGTCCTTGCCCGTGATCCCGACATCCGCCGCACCGGCTTCGACGTAGGTCGGGACATCCGACGGACGCATCGTCACGACGCCGATGTCGGCGAACAGGAGCTTGCGGTCGTTGGAGCGCACCTCGGCGGTGTCGAGGCCGATCGCCTCGAGGCGGTCGAGCGTCTCGTTCAGCAGCGCCCCGCGCGGCACGGCGATCGTGAGCCCGGGGCCGATCACCGATCGACCCTCTTCTCCTCGCCCTGGCCGTAGGACGACAGCCCAGTCGCTGCGTCGCCCTCGTGCTCTTCCCCGTGACCGTAGGACGACAGCCCAGTCACTGCGTCGCCCTCGTGCTCTTCCCCGTGACCGTAGGACGACAGCCCAGTCGCTGCGTCGCCCTCGTGCTCTTCCCCGTGACCGTAGGACGACAGCCCAGTCGCTGCGTCGCCCTCGTGCTCTTCCCCGGTCAATGCGATGTGCAGCCGGTCGATCGTCAGCGCGAAGCCGACGGCGGGCAGCGGCCGCCCGAAGCGCCCGAGCAGGGCGTCGTAGCGCCCGCCTCCGCCGAGCGGAGCACCGAGCGCCGGGTCGTAGACCTCGAAGACCGCGCCGGTGTAGTAGCCGAGATCTCGGACGAGGCCGAGATCGAAGATCACGCGCTCGGCGACCGCGGGCGCCAGCCGCTCGTAGACGTTGCGCAGGCCCGCGAGCGCCTCGGCGACCGCGGCGTCGGACGCGGCCAGCACCTCGGGCCCCCCGCGCACCTGCGGGACACGCAGCAGCACCTCCGCCGTGGCATCGGCGAGCTCCAGCTGCGCAAGCTCGCTCTCGAGCGCGACGAAGTCGCGCGCGACGAGGCACGCCGCGAGCCGCTCGCCTGCGCCGTCCTCGACATCGAACGATCGCAGCAGCCTGCGATACAGCGAACCGTCGCCGAGCCCGATCCGGTAGTGGCGCAGCCCGGCGGCGTCGAGCGCGTGGCAGAGCACGGTGAGCGCCTCGGCGGTCCCCTGCGGCGCCGGCGCGCCGACGAGCTCGATGCCGGCCTGGAGAAACTCGCGCATCTGCCCCCTGTGGGGCCGGACGGCGCGGTAGGCGTGGGCGAAGTAGCAGAAGCGCAGCGGTGGCTCGGCGCCCGCGTACCGGGTCGCGACGAGCCGCGCGATCGGCACGGTCATGTCCGTCCGCAGTGCCAGCACCTCGCCGTGGTCGTCGAAGACGCGATAGGCGGGCGGCGCGCCGCCGCCGCGCCCGAGGATCGCCTCGTACTCGAGCGCCGGCGTCCACACCTCGCCGTAGCCGTCGCGCTGGAACACCCCGCGCACGGCCTCGGTGATTGCGCGCAGCTCGCGCATCTCGTCGGGCAGCACGTCGCGGGTGCCGGAGGGGATCGGGTGGATCTGCGGGCGCACGGGGCTGCCAATCTAGTGAGGCGCCGCGCCCGGCGACCCGGCGCGTGCCGCCGGCGTGCTGCGGAGCCTGCTGCCCGCAGAAGCGCTTCGTCACCGAACGTGGGAATCAGCCGGCTTGTGTGACGAGGGTTTCACAACGCCCACCGCCGGATGCCGACAATCCGAACAAAGGTGCACTTGACGCGGCCGTCCGGGTCCGAGAGGCTCGCGCGGGGCCGTAGCGAGGTGGGGGATCCAGACGTGAAGAGCGCTGCGCTGACGCTGCTGGCCGTGGCGGCGACGCTCGTCCGCCACGGGATGTGGCGACTCATTACGAGCATGGACGGCGCTTGATCGCTGCAAGATGCACGCGACCGCACAGCAGCCGCCCTGGCTCATCTCCGCGGTCGGAAACCCGGCGGCCGGCACCGACGCCGTCACGACGCTGGGCTCGTTCATGCACATCGCCGAGGCCGCGCTCGCGCCGGCCGGCGACGCGCCGGGAGCGATCGTCTTCGACTGCGTCGACGGCGCGCTGTCGCGCTCGCGCGTGAGAGCAGCCGCGCCGGGCATCGGCGCGTGCTGGGGATCGCGACCGCGGCCGGCCTGCTCGACGGCGGCGGTGCGTGGCGGCTGCTGCGCGAGGGCGTGGCCGACGTCGTCGCGTGGGACGGGCCCGACGCGGTCCGCGCGCGGATCGACCGCTGGCAGACCGTCGACGAGCTCGTCGCGTCCCCGCTCGTCGCGGAGCACCTCGTCGGCTCAAGCACCGCCTGGCGATCGGTCCTGCGCGACGTCGCCGAGATCGCGTACTTCAGCGACGTCGACGTCATCATCACGGGCGAGAGCGGCACCGGCAAGGAGCTGACCGCGCAGCTCATCCACACGCTCGACCGCCCCGGCAAGGGCGACCTCGTCGTCGTCGACTGCACGACGATCGTGCCCTCGCTGTCGGGGAGCGAGTTCTTCGGCCACGAGCGCGGGGCGTTCACCGGCGCCGTCTCCGCCCGCGACGGCGCGTTCGCGCTCGCCGACGGTGGCACGCTGTTCCTCGACGAGGTCGGCGAGCTGCCGCTGGCGCTGCAGGCCGAGCTGCTGCGCGCGGTGCAGGAGGCGCTGCCGTCGCTGCCACGGCCCGCAGCGATGGCCCTGCACCGCGACCTGCTCGGCGCCGGCATCCGCGCCGTCCCGCAGTCCCTGGCGGGCGGCACCGAGGGACGGTCGGTGTTCGTCCTCACGGCGCACAGCCGCGACGCTGACATCGATGCGGCCCTCGCAGCGATCGGAGACGCACCCCAGCTCGCGTTGCTGCGCTGCACGCCCGCCCGGCCGAGGGCCTTCGCATGAGAGGGGCCGCGCTCGCGCACGTCGCCGCGGGCCGTCCGCGCTTCGCGGCCGACCTGGCGGCGTTCGTGCGCTTCGCGTCGGTCGGTGCCGACCCGCGCCGGCGCGACGACGTCGCGGCGTGCGCGGGCTGGCTCGCCGGACGCCTGCGGCGGGCGGGGCTGCGCGATGCCGGGCTGGCAGGTACGCCAGGCCACCCGATCGTCCATGCCTCGTGGCGCGGCGCCCCGGGTGCGCCGACGGCGCTCGTCTACGGCCACTACGACGTCCAGCCGGCCGAGCCGCTGCAAGCCTGGCGGACTCCGCCGTTCGAGCCCGCGCTCGAGGGCGACGATCTCGTCGGCCGCGGCGCCTGCGACGACAAGGGTCCCGTGCTCTGCCACGTCGCGGCGATCGAGAGTTATCTCGCGACCGGCGGGCGCCTGCCGGCGAACGTCGTGTGCGTCTTCGAAGGCGAGGAGGAGCACGGCAGCCCCCACCTGCCGGCATTCCTGCGGGCCCATCAGCGGCGGCTGGCGCCGGACGTCGTGGTGGTGTCCGACACGCGCATGCGCGGGCCCGGCTGGCCGGCGATCGTCGACGGCACGCGCGGCGGGGTGTCCTTCGAGGTCGAGCTGTCGCGCAGCGGCGAGGAGCTGCACGCCGGCCAGTTCGGCGGCGCCGTCGCTAACCCGCTCGAGGCGCTCTGCGCCGTGGTGGCGCAGCTCCACGACGAGCGCGGCCGGATCGCCGTCCCGGGTCTCTACGACCGCGTGCAGCCCGTGACGCCGCGCGAGCGCGCGCGGCTGGCTCGCGAGGCGCCCTCCGACACCGAGCTGCTGCGCGCGGGCGGCACCGACCATCCCGGCGGCGAGGCGGGCTTCAGCGCCTACGAGCGCACGACGCTGCGCCCCGCGCTGACCGTGACCGGCCTGAGCGGCGGTTACACCGGCCCGGGCGCGCAGAGCGCCGTGCCCGCACGCGCGCAGGCGCGCCTGAACCTGCGTCTCGTCCCCGACCAGGATCCACAGGAGGCGCGCCGGCTCGTCTGCGCGCGGCTGCGGGCGCTCGTGCCCGCGGGGCTCGGCCTCGCCGTCCGTGCCGGGCCGGGATCGCGCGCGACGACGATCGATCGCCGCCACCCGGCGGTGACCGCGGCCGCGCGGGCGCTCGGCGAGGCGTTCGGCCGCGCGCCGGTGTTCATGCGCTCGGGCGGCTCGATCCCGATCGTCGACGTCATGCAGCAGCTCTTCGGCGTCCCCGTCGTGCTCATGGGCTTCGCGCTGCCGAGCGACGGGATGCACGCGCCGAACGAGCGCGTCAACCTGCCGACGCTGCACCGCGGGACGGCCGCCTGCGCGCGCTTCCTCGAGCTCGTCGCGGCCGCCGGCGCACCGCAGGAGTCCGCGGCATGATCATCGACTGCCACTGCCACGCGGGACCCGGCGACGGCCTGACCGGCCCGTGGGACACGACGGCGCCGCTCGGGCCCTACCTCGCGCGGGCCCGCGCGGCCGGGATCGACGGGACCGTCTTCTTCGCCGTCTTCCATTCCGACTACGCCGTCGCCAACCGCGCGGTGGCGGGCATCGTCGCCGAGGATCCGCGACGCCGGATGGGCTTCACGTTCGTCCACGCCCAACGCGACCGCGGGCGGATCGAGGCGCTCGTCGCCGAGGGCGTCGAACGCCACGGCTTCCGCGGCATCAAGGTCCACCGCCACGACGCGCGCATCACCGGAGAGGTGTGCGAGGTCGCGCGCCGCTACCGCCTGCCGGTGCTCTACGACGTCATGGGCGAGACCGCGATGGTCGAGCTGCTCGCGACCGAGTTTGGAGACGTCGACTTCATCATCCCCCACCTCGGCTCGTTCATGGACGACTGGCGCGCCTAGGTCGCACTGCTCGATCCGCTCGAGCGCCATCCGAACATCCACACCGACAGCTCGGGCGTCCGGCGCTTCGATCTGCTCCTGGACGCCGTCCGCCGCGCCGGGCCGGAGAAGGTCCTGTTCGGATCCGACGGGCCCTGGCTGCACCCCGGCGTCGAGCTGCACAAGATCCGCATGCTCGGGCTGGCGCCGTCGGACGCGCGGCTCGTGCTCGGCGACAACCTCCTGCGACTGACGGCACGTGCGCGCCGCCGTCCGCGCGGTCGCGTGGCGGTCGCGCTGCCGCGGGCTCCCTCGCCCACGCCGGAGGCCGAACCGTGGGAGGGCGAGCAGTTTCCGGTCGGCGGGCGCTAGTCACATCTCCAATGGCGAGTTCTTCGGCCCCGACGCGAAGAAGTCGCCAATCGACGTCGCGCTACACCCGCTCGAGCACCACGAACCCCGTCGCCGGCACGACGACCCCGAGGCTGCCGCCCGCCGCACGGCGCGGATCGGGACCGTTGCCGACGCCGTCGCCGCCGTAGACCGCGGCGTTGCTGTTGAAGCGCTCGCGCCAGAGGCCGTCGCCCAGCGCGCCGTGGGCGATCCGGTAGTCGGGCGAGTCGTAGTGGCGCTCGTGCAGCGAGGCGACGACCAGGAACTCGCCGGAGTCGTCCCAGCGCCGGAAGGCCAGCACGCGGTTGGCGTCGTGCACGTGCAGGACCTCCAGCCGCCGCGCGCGCAGCGCGGGCTCGCTCAGGCGCAGGCGAATGACATCGGCGTAGAAGGCGAACAGCGCCTTGCCGTCGCCGTCGCGGAGCCCGACGAGGTCCTCCTTGTCCTCGGAGAAGTGGTCGTAGGTGTACTTCTGCTGCGCGCCGACCTCCTCCCCCATGAGGAACATCGGCGTCCCGGCCGAGAGCATCGTCATGCCCCCGGCAAAGCGGCAGCGCGCCTCCGCCGTCGCCCTGGTCGCGCCGACGAGCGGCGCACCGTCGACGGCGACGACGATCGTCCGGTCGGAGTGCTGGGCGCCGCCGGCCTCGTCGTGGGACTCCACGTACACGACCGTCGGCTCGACGGTCGCCGCCAGCGCTGACGCGAAGCCGCTCATGTTCAGCGGACCGTCATGGTCCCTCGCGGCGCTGTAGAGCAGGCGGGCGTACTGCGGACCCTCCTCCTTGTCGCCGACGAGGTGGTGGTAGAAGTCGACGTACCAGACGGCGTCGAACCCGATGCCGCCCTGCGTCGCCGGCTGCGTGACCGCGGACCATCCCGAGTGGTCCTCGGCGATGAGCATGCAGTCGGGGGCGATCGTCTTCAGCGTCTGGCACATCTCCCGCAGCAGCTTGCGACCGAAGACGTTCGCAGCCGCGACCTGCGTCCCGTCGGCGTGCAGGGCGTTGTAGGCGTGGATCGAGGTCGTCTGGTCGACCCGCAGGCCGTCGATGTGGAACTCGTCGAGGAGCATCGCGGCACTGGAGACGAACAGCTCGCGCACATGAGCGTCGTTGTAGCGGGGCGCCCAGCCGCTGGAGACGTTGTCGACGTAGCCGCCACGCGGATCCTGGTAGCGCGACTCGGGCCCCTCGTACCAGTAGTAGATGTTGCGAGCGTCCGCGGCCGAGTCGTATTGCCACGCGGCCCGCGCCGCATCGTCGGTGTAGTGGTTGTAGACGACGTCCATCAGGACGGCGATGCCGCGCTGATGACATGCCTTCACGAAGTGCTTCAGGGCGCTGCGCCCGCCCGCGCTCTTCTCGATCGCCAGCAGGTGCGAGGCACCGTAGCCCCAGGAGCGGCTGCCGTTGAACTCGAACATCGGCAGCAGCTCGACGGCGTTGACGCCGAGCTGGTCCAGGTAGGGCAGCAGCGCGAGCGCATCGGCGAGGGTGCCGGCAGACTCCGTCTGGGGCGCCAGGGCGCCGACGTGCAGTTCGTAGATGACGAGGTCCTGCACCCGGCGCGGGACGGGCTTGTCGGGATCGACCTCGTCGCGCCAGAAGGCGTCGTCGGATTCAGCCGCGCCCGCCGCGTCCGCCGGATAGGGATCGACGGCATCGACGTCGACCACGAGGGTGCAGCTCGGGCTGCCGTCGAGCGCGGACTCGTCGCCGTGGTACGGCCGCCCTCCCGGATCGATGTCGCCGGACCCGCACTGCTTGAGCGAGTACATGTCCGTGCGGTAGACGACCTGCCCGTCGTCGCGGGTGACCCGATACATGTAGCGGCGCCCGACGTACGCGGCGAAGTCGTCATCGGTGACGCTCCACTCGCCCTCGCCGTCACGCTGCATCCCAAGCGCCGCCAGCGACGGATCGGCTCCCTCCCCGTCGTCGGCGATGTATCCGCTGACGCCACCGAACACCACCTCGACCGACCGGGCGTTCGGCGCCCACACCGCGAAGCGGATCGGCTCGCCCGCCGGCGCCGGCACCGGCGCAGCAAGCGGGCGGGCGCCACGGGCTCGATGATGGGTGAGGCGATAGACCTCGCGCTGAGGTCGTCCGGTCGCGGCCCGCAGCGTGAACGTGCGCTCCTGCGCCGTCCGGCCAAGGTCCGCGACCTCGGCTGCGATGCCCCACACGGGCTCGCCCGCGTCACGATGCACCCACACACCCCACACGAACTCCTGGTCGACGCCGGCCTCGTCGAACGCCACCTCGGCGCAGAACGCGTCGCTGCCATCCGCGGCCACGCCGCGTTGCATCGGCTGCGCGCTCCACACGTGCGGACTTGGGCGACCGCTGCCATCCCAGCTGCCGACGAGCGTCGCCCCGACGAGCGGACTGCGTCGCAGGCCGGTCGCGTACTCGAACTGCACGGCAAGTGGGCTCATGGCCCCATTGTTTCCTCCTGAACGGCGTGCGGACTGTGACGGCACACACACTGTTGCGCCGGCGAGTTCGGCCGGCGCTGTCTGAGAGCGGCGATGTACGATCGCCGCTCTCGAACATCAAGGAGCCGGAAGCCAACTTGATCGATCGCATTCGACATGACATCCAGCAGCGGCTCGACCAGCTGCTCGCAGAGGCCGACAAGCTCCGGCTCGCACTCGCGGCGCTCGACCCACGCGAGCCACCGGCAGCCGCGCGGACCGCACGTCCTGCCACGCGTACTCGCTCGCCGAGGAGCGCGAGCCGGCGCGCTCGCACCGCGCAGGGCGCGACCAAGGCCGCCATCCTCGGCGCCCTCGCCGACGGCAGCGCGAAGACCGCCGGCGATGTCGCGGCACCAACCGGCCTCGCCCGCGGAACCGTCAGCACCACGCTCTCGAGGCTCGCCAACAGCGGCGAGGTCGTCAAGGCCGACCGCGGCTACCGCCGGCACGACCCCGGCGGGGGCACCGGCGCCGCGCGGGCCCCCGTCGACACGGCTTCACTCGCCGGGCGGTAGTCGTGCGTCCAGCGCGCGAGTCATCGCCGCAGACGCAAACGATTCCCTCCGTCCATGCCGGCCGGGTTACAGTAGCGCCGAGGCCATGGCCACCCATACCACGGAGGAGCGGGACGGACGGATCCTGAGCGCCACGCATTGGGCGAGCCTCGTCGTCTTCGCCATCCTCGTGCCGGCGCTGGTGATCCTCTGGGGCATGCCCGGCCGCACCGCCGACGCGTGGGCGTGGACGATCGAGCCGGACCTCACGCCGATCTTCCTGGGCGCGGGCTACGGCGCAGGGGCGTACTTCTTCCTGCGCACGTTCCTCTCCCGGCAGTTTCACCCGTCGGCGGCCGGCATCTTCGGCGCGGGGTTCTTCGCGACGCTGATGCTCGTCGCGACCATCATCCACTGGGACCGCTTCAACCACGGCGACGCGCCGCTCATCGGCGCGCTCGTCTTCTACGGCTGGGTCGGCGTGTACATCGTCTCGCCGGTCGTCGTGCTCGCGCTGTGGTGGCGCAACCGCCGTACCGACTCCGGCGAGCCCCTCCCCGGCGAGGCGATCGTGCCCGCCTCGGTCCGGCGGGTGGCGCAAGCCGTCGGGGCCGGGGCGCTCGTCGCCGCCGGGGTGTTCTTCCTCGCCCCCGAACAGGCGATCGACGTCTGGCCCTGGGACCTCACCCCGCTGACCTCGCGCGTGCTCGGGTCGTTCACCGCCCAGGTCGGCGTGGGCGCGCTGCTGCTGTCGCTGGACCGGCGCTGGAGCGCGTGGAAGCTCATCGTGCAGACCTTCCTCGTCGCCACCGCGCTGCTGCTCGTCGGCGCGATCCGCGCCTGGGACGACTTCGACACCGGCAACGTCATGACGTATCTCTACGTCGGCGGCCTCGTCGCCGGCGACATCGCCCTGCTGCTGCTGTACCGCAGCATGACCCGCCAGGAAGAAGCGGCTCGTCGCGCGCTATGAGCTCCGGGCCGTGCGATTGACGGTGTACGTGAGGAACACCACGCCTGTGTCGAACCGCTGCATGTCGCTCAAGGCGAGGTCGAGCGGCTCGGCCGTGTCGTAGAGGAAGGGGATCCCCGAGCCGAGCACGATCGGGTTCAGCTTGAGCGTGATCTCGTCGACGAGGCCCTCGTCGACGAGGGCGGTGGCGAGCACCGCGCCGCCGCACAGGTAGATGTCGCCGCCGGGCTCGGACCTCAGCCGGCGCACGAGCCCACCCACGTCCTGCGAGACGAGCTCCACCGCGGGATCCGGGCTCTGGCTCATGGAGCTGGAGACGACGTACTGCTTCATCGTCGGGTACGGCGACGTCACGCCGAGCTTGAGCCCGACCTCGTAGGTCGCGCGGCCCAACAGGACGGCGTCGAAGGACGCCAGCAGATCCAGGTAGGCCTGCACGTGGTCTCCCTCGTTGGGGAAGTCGTCGAACGACCCATCCTCGCGGCAGATGAACCCGTCAAGCGTGGAGGCCACCACGTACCTCAGCTTCCGCATCGTCACCGTCCTTCCGTCGCGCACCACGCGGCGCTGCTCGTCATGCCGCGGACTGCAGTGCTCGGTATCCCCGGCGCCAGTACAGCAGCGGCGGCCGATTGTGAGTTGTCGCCCGGTCGACGCGTGCGATGGCGATCGTGTGGTCGCCTGCGTCGACGAGTCGCTCCTGCGTGCACAGTAGCCAGCCGAGCGCGCCGGGGACCGCCGGTAGGCCCTCGAAGTCCACGAGGTCTGGCCCGAAGCGATCTGCGTCGGGGTCCGCGAAGCGGCGCGCCATGGCCTCCTGTCCCTCCGCGAGCAGGCTGACGCAGTAGCGGTCCGCGCGGCAGATCGCCGTGTGGGATCTCGCGCTGCGAGCGACGCAGAAGAGCAGCAGCGGTGGGCTGAGCGACAGCCCGGACAGCGAGCCGATCGTCATGCCGTGGGGAACGCGCTCCTCGTCGATCGACGTGACGATCGCCACGGACGTCGGGACGTGGCCGAACGTCGTGCGGAAGCGGTGCGGATCAAGCGGCATCGCGTTGCCTTTCGTGGAGGCGCGCCAGGCACGTCGCGCGGTGTTGCGACAGCTCCTCGCGATCGGGGCCCGGGAGCGCGAGCGCTCGCGTGTAGTCCTGGACCGCATCCTCGTAGCGGTGCGCGCGCTCGCCGCCTTCGCGCTGAAGTGACAGTAGTCCTGCTGATGACCAATGAGCAGCCGCCTGCTCAATGTGCCGGGCGTCTCCTACTCAGATGCGCCGGCCAGGACCCGGGCGAGGTCCTGGCGGCGGGTGATGCCGAGCTTGCGGTAGGCGCGCTGGAGGTGGTTGTCGACCGTGCGCACGGAGACGACGAGCCGGTCGGCGATCTGACGGCTACTCAGTCCGGCGGCAGCGAGCAGGGCGATCTCGCGCTCGCGCGGCGTCAGCTCGCCGGCGGCGGAGACGGCCAGCAGCGTTGGCGGGCGGGCACCCTCGCACGCCCGCAGCCACAGTGCAGCGCGCGCGTCTGCCGCGCGAGCGCTCGACGCGCGGCCCGCGTCACGATGCGCGGCCGCAGCGGCGTTCGCCGCTTCGGCGGCGACCAGCAGCGCTCCCTGGTCTGCGAAGCGCTCGGCCACCTCCAGCAGCCCGGACCCGTCGCGCGACACGAGCGCGGCGGCGTGCGCCGCGGCGACCTGGACGTACTGCCCGTCGAGCTCGCCGGCCAGGCGAGCGAGATCCGGCGCCGCGGCGGCCGGATCGCCGAGACGGCAGAGCTCGTGCAGCGCGAGCATCACGAACACGTGCTGGCCGCGCGACCGCGCGATCTCACTGGACTCCCATGCGATCGCACGCGCCCGCGACAACTCCCCGTCCGCGGCCGCGCTCCACGCCTGCGCGAGCCCGAGCTCGCACTCGAAGCCCGCGTGCCCCATCGGCCTGCGCTCCATCTCCGCCACGGCGTCGCGTGCGACCTTGACCTCGCCTGCCTGCGCCGCCGCCTGACCGATCCCGGCCAGCGCCCACGCCAGCATCCCGACTGCGTCGACGTCGCGCAGCAGCACGGCGCTCTCGCGAAAGAACCGCAGAGCCGTCCGGACCCTTCCGCGCGCCAGCCAGATCAGGCCGAGCGCGGTCGCCTCGAGGGCCGTGGTCTGCGCCGACCTCCGCGCCAGCGCGAGCTCGTAGCTCTGCTGTGCCAACTCGGTCGCCTCGACCAGCCGGCCGGAGAACCGCAATGCGGACGCGCGCTCCATGAGCAGCACCGGCTCGACCAACGGCAGCTCGTCGCGGTGCAGACGGGCGATCGGCTGCCACGTCTCGGTGACGGTGATCGCCTCGCCGAGGCGACCGCGTGAGATCAGGCTCTCGCCCACCGTGACCGCGGCCTGCAACCGTGCCTGCTCGCGCACGCCCGAGTCGTTCAGCAGAGGCGCGGCGGCGACCAGCGCCTTCTGCGGCCGTCCCTGCGCGGCCACCAGCCTGACCCGCAGCGCGACCAGCTCGTCGCGCAGCCCGGCGTCGGACACGGAGTCTGCCGCGCGCCGCAGGGCCGCGTCGGCATCGCCTGGCCGCACCATCCCCCAGAACAGATGCCGCGCCAGCGCGATCGCCACCGCTGCCCGTTCGCCGTCGTCGCAGGCCTGCCCCTCGAGTTCCTCGAGCAGCTTCTCGGCTTCGTCCGCGCGGCCCTCGCCGGAAAGAGCCCGCCCGAGCGCCAGCCGCGCCCCGAACCCGCCGCCCGCCTGCACCGCCGCTCGTGCCAGGCGTTGGGCCATGGCGAAGTCGAGCGCCGCCAGGGCCTGCTCGGCCGCTCGCACGAACAGCGCGGGCTCGGCCGGTCCGCCGGACTGCAGCCGCCACATCGCCAGCCGCGCCACGTCATCGCGGCGGTGACCGCCGCGCGCTTGGAGGGCGTTCGCCAGCCGGCGCTGGATCGCCTCCAGACGCGTGGGGCCAAGGCGGGCGCGCACGACCTCTCCGTGCAACGGATGCGCCAGGTCGACGCTGCGACGGCGGCTATCGGGCGAGCGCTCGACCATTCCCTGCGCCTCGAGCACTCCCAGCGCTGCCACCTCGTCGGGCTCGAGCAGGCCGACCTCCATCGGTGCGCCGACCGCGACGATCTCCAACACGTGCAGCTCGCTGCTCCCAAGCGATTCCAGGCGGGAGCCGACCAGCGCCGCCAGCCGCATTCCCGCCGCCACCTCGCCGCGCCAGCGCCAGATTCCACCCGCCTCGATCAGGACGCCGCGCTCGACGCCGTAGAGCACCAACTCGCGCAGAAAGAGCGCGTTGCCGCGTGTCAGATCCCACAACGCGCTGACGCTGCGCCCGTCCAGCGGCCCGCCGAGCACGTCCTGCAGCAGACGCGCGACCTCGCCGCGAGACAGCATCTCGATCTCCACGAACGCGCACAGCTCGTCCTTCCACAGCGCCCGCACCGCATCGGGCGCCCGCTCGTCGCGCCGCACCGTCACCACCGCGAACGCCTCGCCGGCCGCCACGAGCTGATGCACGAGCGACGCCGAGCCATGATCGAGCAGATGACCGTCGTCGACGTACAGCACCAACCGGCGCCCGCTCGCCCGCGCCACCAGCGCGCCACGCGCGCGTGCGAGCAGCTCCGCTCCGCCCGCGGAACGGTCCCCCACCGGCGGCAGCAGCGCCGCAAACGCTCCCAGCGGCATCGACGCCGCCGACCGCGTCGCCCGCACCCACTCCACCGCACAGCCGCGCAACGCCGCCACCCGCGAGACCTCGGCCGCCAGCCGCGTCTTCCCGACCCCCGCCGCCCCGGACACGACGACACCGCCCGCCGAGCCGCCAGACAGCAGCCCGCCCACGAACTCAAGCTCACGATCGCGCCCCACCAACGGCCAGACCACACCCACAGTCTGATCAACCACGGCGGCGCCTACCAGCCCCCACCAGCGCCCACTCTGGGCCGGTCACAGGGTTCGACGGAGGCTTTGAGATCAGGATGCTGGCCCGGCAGCCGGTGTGTCCGCGGACGCAGCCTAGCCTAGTACCCCGTCCGCAAGCTCTGCCGGGTTCTCCGCAGAACTCCGGCCGGGTGTACTAGGCGTGGACGGGCTCGGTCGCGACGCGCTCGATGCGAGCGCCCAGGTCGCGCAGGCGCTCGTCGATGCGCTCGTAGCCACGGTCGATCTGGCGGATGTTGCCGATCTCCGAGCGCCCGTCGGCGCAGAGCGCGGCGATGAGCATCGCCATGCCGGCGCGGATGTCCGGCGACTCGACGCGCTCGCCACGCAACCGCGAGGGGCCCGTGATGATCACCCGGTGTGGGTCGCAGAGCGTGATGTCAGCGCCCATGAGCACGAGCTTGTCGGTGAAGATCATGCGGTTCTCGAACATCCACTCGTGGATGAGCGCCGAGCCCGCCGACTGGGTCGCGAGCGCCACGGCGATCGAGGTCAGGTCCGCGGGGAACGCGGGCCACGGACCGTCCTGGATGGTGATCTTGTGCTCGCCGACATCGCGGGAGATGACGAGCTCCTGGCCACCGCGCACGATGACGTCGTTGCCGTCGAGCTCGCTGCGCAGCCCGAGGCGATCGAAGACGAGCCGGATCATCCGCAGGTCGCGGGGGATCGTGTCGCGGATGCGCAGCTCGCCGCCGGTGACGCCCGCCAGCGCCATGAACGAGCCGATCTCGATGTGATCGGGCCCGATCGTGTGGTCGCACCCGTGCAGGTCGGCGGTGCCGTTGACGGTCAGGACGTTGGAGCCGATGCCCTGGATGTCGGCGCCCATCGTCACGAGCATCCGCGCGAGGTCCTGGACGTGCGGCTCGCAGGCCGCGTTGCCGATGACGGTCGAACCGGGCGTGCGGGCCGCCGCGAGCAGCGCGTTCTCGGTCGCCATGACCGACGGCTCGTCCATGAAGACGTCGCCG
>Ga0136617_10001153_pt1 | contig 23166 bp, 24 predicted proteins | sample AntDrymUQ3222106_2_FD_129672 | JGI IMG/M metagenome (GOLD analysis project Ga0136617, IMG submission 129672) | Polar desert sand microbial communities from Dry Valleys, Antarctica - metaG UQ322 (21.06) | ecosystem: Environmental > Terrestrial > Soil > Desert | place: Antarctica: Dry Valley...
CCTTGAGGTATCCCGAGACTGCTCGAGATTCGAGTCGGCCGTCGGCGATGGCCGCCTTGTGGCTGGGCGACATCGTCCGCTTCGTCGTCTTGGCTGTTGTCTTCTTGGGGGGCATGATCAACATCCAATCACGTCGGAAGGTAGGGGTGCAATCATGCAATCACCCTCGGTGCTGATGTCGGCCCGACGATCCACGCTCTCCCATCCCCCGAGGAGAGGCGTTCTCTCAACTTGTGGGCAGAGAGCGGGCGCGAGAAGTAGTAGCTGCCCGAAGGCGCATCCGAGGGCGCGGAGGTGCTCGGGCGCGGTCGACGAGCGGATCCATGAGCCAACTGTCCCACCGCGGCGCTGACCGCCTGCTGAACCCCGATGAGTTGGTCGGCGCTAGGGGCCACGAAGCAGCCTCGACCGGCAGCCGAAGTCCGACCGGTAACGTCGGCCGTCGTGAGCGAGCCGGGTGGTCTCAGCAGCCAGCCGGTGCACCGGGCCCTCGGGCTCACTGACACCGAGGCGGGCGACATCGCCGATCTGCTCGGTCGCGATCCCAACCACCTCGAGCTGGCCATGTACGCCGTGATGTGGTCCGAGCACTGCTCCTACAAGTCGTCGCGGATCCACCTGCGGCGGCTCCCGACCGAGGGGGAAGGGGTGCTCGTCGGGCCGGGGGAGAACGCCGGGGTCGTCGACGTCGGCGACGGCATCGCCGCCGCGATCCGAATCGAGAGCCACAACCACCCGTCGTTCATCGAGCCCGCCCAGGGTGCGGCCACCGGGGTCGGGGGCATCCTGCGCGACATCTTCACCATGGGGGCCCGGCCCATCGCTCTCATGGACCCGCTGCGCTTCGGCCCCCTCGACGACGCCCGCAGCCGCTGGGTGGCCGAGGGTGTCGTGTCGGGGATCTCCTCCTACGGCAACTCCGTGGGCGTGCCCACCGTCGGCGGCGAGGTCGTCTTCGACCGCTGCTACCGGGGCAATCCGCTCGTCAACGTCTTGTGCCTGGGCATCTTGCCCACCGAGCGGCTCGTGCTCGGCGCCGCGTCCGGGGAGGGCAACCTGGCCGTGCTGCTCGGCTCGGCGACGGGGCGCGACGGCATCGGCGGGGTGAGCGTGCTCGCCTCCGCTGGTTTCACCGACGGCGGTGACGACAAGCGACCCGCGGTTCAGGTGGGCGACCCGTTCGAGGAGAAGCGGCTCATCGAGGCCTGCCTCACCCTGCTCGACGCCGGGTTGGTCGTCGGCATCCAGGACCTCGGCGGCGCCGGGCTCACCTGCGCCACCAGCGAGACGGCGTCCCGGGGCGGGGTGGGAATGGACGTGGACGTCGCCGCTGTCCCCCGTCGCGAGGACGACATGGCCCCCTTCGAGGTGCTCACCAGCGAGTCCCAGGAGCGGATGCTGGCCATCGTCACCCCCGACGGGCTCGAGGAGGTGCTGCGCCTGTGCGCCCGCTGGGAGGTGGCGGCGACGGTCATCGGCACCGTGACGGGCGGGGGGAGGCTGCGAATCCTCGACGGCGTCGACGGCGAGGTGCTGGCCGACGTCCCGGCCGCCAGCCTCCACGAGTCGGCTCCGCTCTACGACCGGCCCCGAGCCGCCCCGCCGGACCGCGACGCCCGGGCCACCGACGACCCAGGGGCACCGGAGGCGTCGGAGTGCTCTGCGATCGTCCTCGACCAGCTCTGTGACACGCGCTGGGTGTGGTCGCAGTACGACCACCAGCTCTTCCTCAACACCGTCGAGATCCCTGGCGGTGACGCCGCCCTCCTGCGTCTGAAGCACCCGAGCACCGGCGCCGACACGGGACGGGGCCTGGCCCTCACGACCGACGGCAACCACCTGTGGTGTGCGGTCGACCCCCGGCTCGGGACGGCGGCCACGGTGGCCGAGTCGGTGGTGAACCTGGCGTGCGTGGGGGCCCGACCGGTCGCCGTCGTGAACTGCCTGAACTTCGGCAACCCCGAGCACCCCGAGGTCATGTGGCAGCTCGCCGAGTCCATCGACGGGATGGCCGACGCCTGCCGGGCGTTCGGCCTGCCCGTCGTCGGAGGCAACGTCAGCCTGTACAACGAGACCGCCGGCATCGACATCGATCCGACCCCGGTCATCGGGCTGCTCGGGCTCGTCGACCGCCTCGACCGCCGCCCTCCCGGCGTCGGGCTGGTCACCGGCCACGACCTGCTGCTGGTCGGCGAGCGGGCGGGACGATCGCTGGCCGGCTCCTCCTGGGCCGCCTCGAGATCGCTGCGGGGAGGTGCGCTCGACTTCGTCGACCTCGGTGCCGTGACCCGCCTCGCCGCGCTGGTTCGCCAGCTCGTGGACGACGGCGAGCTGAGCGGGGTGCACGATGTGGCGGGCGGAGGCGTCGGTCTGGCCCTGGCCGAGATGGCGGTCCGCTCCGGCGTCGGCTTCGAAGTCGACGCCATCGAGGACTCCGCTGACCTCTTGGCCGAGCTGCCCGGTCGCGTGGTCATCTGCACGCCGACCGAGAGCTCGTCGCGGATCGCTGACCTGGCCGCCACGACCGGGTTCGAGGTGCCGACAACGCTCCTGGGTCGGGTCGGTGGCGACCGCATCGTCGTCGACGGCCTCGTCGACCTGTCCCTCGCTGAGGCCACCGCAGCGTGGCACGACCGCCTGCCCCTCGCCCTCGACGCTCCGGTCACCTCCGCCTGACCGCGGACGCTCGCGACCGGTGGCGACGGGGTGTGTGGCATCGGACGCAGCGCGTGCGATGCTGGCCGTGATGCGCGACCCCGATGACGACTCGCCCAAGGAGGCGTGCGGCGTCTTCGGCGTCATCGATCCCGTCGATCCGGTCGCCCACCTCACCTACCTGGGGCTCTACGCCCTCCAGCATCGGGGCCAGGAGTCGGCCGGCATGGCCGTCAGCGACGGCGACACCCTCACCGTCGTGCGGGAGATGGGCCTGGTCTCGAACGTGTTCGACGACCGGACGCTGGCCCCGCTCACCGGGCACCTGGCCATCGGCCACACCCGCTACTCGACCACCGGCTCGAGCACCTGGGGCAACGCTCAGCCGGTGTACCGCAGCGTCGGGTCCCACCACTTCGCCCTCGGCCACAACGGCAACCTGACCAACACCGCCGAGCTGGCCGACGAGCACGGGATGCTGCCCGGCACCGTGGGCAGCGACAGCGACCTGGTGGCCGAGCTGCTCATCCGCGAGCTGTCCGACGTCTCGGGCGATAGCAACCCCGACGCGCTGGAGAAGGCGCTGCTGATGGTGCTGCCTCGCCTCCAGGGGGCCTTCTCGTTGGTGGTGATGGACACCCACCGGGTCTACGGCGTGCGGGATCCCAACGGGTTCCGCCCCCTCTGCCTCGGTCGTCGAGGCGACGAGGGTTGGGTCGTGGCCTCCGAGAGCCCGGCCCTCGACATCGTCGGCGCGCAGATGGTGCGCGAGATCGGCGCCGGTGAGGTCGTGGTGCTCGAGGCGGGGACGGCACCGCGCAGCCTCTCGCCCTTCCCCGACGAGCGCATCAACCCCCGTCTCTGCCTGTTCGAGTTCGTGTACTTCGCCCGCCCCGACGCCCGGCTGTACGGCCAGAGCGTCCACCACGCCCGGGTCCGCCAGGGCGAGGCCTTGGCCGAGCAGGCCCCGGTCGAGGCCGACCTGGTGATGGGCGTGCCCGAGTCGGGTGTCCCGGCTGCGGAGGGCTACGCCCGGCGCAGCGGCATCCCCTTCGGCCAGGGACTGGTGAAGAACCGCTACATCGGGCGCACGTTCATCGCTCCCACCCAGGAGATGCGTGCCCTCGGTGTGCGCATGAAGTTCAACCCCCTGCGCGACAACATCGAGGGCCGACGGATGGTCGTCGTCGACGACTCCGTGGTGCGAGGCACGACCCAGCACCAGATCGTCAGGATGCTGCGCGAGGCGGGCGCCCGTGAGGTCCACCTGCGGCTCACGTCGCCGCCGGTGCGCTGGCCGTGCTTCTTCGGCATGGACTTCGGTGACGCCAAGGAGCTGCTGGCAGCCAACCTCGACATCGAGGGCATCCGTCGCTACCTCGACGTCGACACCCTCGACTTCATCGACATCGAGCGCCTGCTGGCCTCGACCGGCGCCGAGCCGGCCGGCTTCTGCCACGCCTGCTTCACCGGCCACTACCCCGTCGATGTCTCGATCGAGCAGCGCAAGGCGGCGCTCGACGACGCGGCCGACTCGAGGGTCGAGCGTCCCAACAGCGTGGCTGCCGGCGCCGTGATCGACCAGCCATCGCTGCTCCCGGCCGACGACGCGGCCGGCGCGGGCTAGGGCCCACGGAGAGCGGGGACAGGTGCCAGGCGAGACATACAAGGGCGCGGGGGTCGACATCGCGGCTGGTGAGGAGGCGGTGGCGCGCATCAAGGCCAAGGTCCGCTCGACCTTTCGGCCCGAGGTCATCGGCGACATCGGCGGCTTCGGCGGCCTCTTCGCCTTCGCCGGGCACCGCTACCGCCACCCGGTGCTCGTCTCGTCCACCGACGGCGTCGGCACCAAGGCCCTCATCGCCCAGGCTGCGGACCGCTTCGACACCATCGGCATCGACCTCGTCGCCATGTGCGTCGACGACATCGTGTGCTCGGGCGCCGAGCCTCTGTTCTTCCTCGACTACATCGCCGTCGGTCAACTCGATCCCACCCACATCGAACAGCTCGTCGAGGGTGTGGCCGAGGGCTGTCGCCAGGCGGGCTGTGCCCTCGTGGGCGGCGAGATGGCCGAGCACCCCGGGGCCATGGAGCCGGGCGAGTTCGACCTGGTGGGCTTCGCCGTGGGCGTGGTCGAGCGCGATCTCATGCTCGGCCCCGACCGGGTCGATGTCGGCGATGTCCTGATCGGGCTGCCGTCGCCGGGGCTGCGCTCCAACGGCTACTCCCTGGCCCGGCGGGTGCTGCTCGAGCGGGCTGGACGTGGGCTAGGCGATCCCGCCTTCGAGGGGGCCCGGCACTCCCTCGCCGAGGAGCTGCTGGAACCCTCGGTCGTCTACGCCCCCGCCGTGCCGACGCTGATGGACGCCGTCGACGTGCACGCCCTGGCTCATGTGACCGGAGGCGGGCTGCCGGGCAACTTGCCCCGATCCCTGCCCAAGGGCTGCGACGCGGTGGTCGACGCCTCGACGTGGGAGTCGCCGCGCATCTTCGGGGAGATCCAGCGCCTGGGCGACATCAGCGACGATGAGATGCGCCGCGTCTTCAACCTCGGCATCGGCCTGGTGGCCATCGTGGCCGCCGAGGACCAGTACCGAGCCCTCGACGCCCTACGCAGCGTCGGTCACCGCGCCGTCGAGATCGGCCACATCGAGCGAGGTGTCGGTTCCCTCCGCTTCGCCTGAGCTGCGAACTGGTGAAGGATTCCGTCGCCAGGACGACGCGATCCTTCACCACTACGAGGCGATGACGTAGGCGATCAGGTAGCCGAGGCCGTTGGTGGCCCAGTGGGCGAGGGCCGGGGCGAGGAGGCTGCCGGAGCGGTCGCGCAGGATCCAGAGCACGAGCCCGGCGACGGCCGTCGACACCACACCAGCGGTGACGGGGACGACCCGGGCGGCGTCGCCGAACAGGCTGACCATGCTCGGGTTCACCGAGGCCACCTCCCATGCCGGCAGGACGTGCCAGAGGCCGAACAGCGCGCAGCTGACGGCGACGGCCATGCCTCGCGTGGTGCGGGCCGCCACCATGGCCGGCAGCGCGCCCCGAAAGGCGACCTCTTCGAGCAGAACGGTGCCGAGCGGGACCCGGATGAGGGCATCGAACAGGGTCCCGGCGAGCGAGGCGCCCTCGATCCGGTCGTCGCGGTAGAGGTCCTGGGTCGCAGGGACCACGGCTCCGATCACCATGACCGCCGCGGTCAGGGCCACGATCGCCCCACCGACCAGGAGCCCGGCGCGCACCCGGTCGCGTCCGAGGCCCAGCTCGGCGGGGCTCCGCCCGTCGGCTCGCAGGGCGACGGCGAGCACGGCCGCCGCGCTGAGGAGCGCCCACGGGACGTAGAGCGCATCGGGCACCACCCGGTTGGAGCCCACGTTGGCCGCCAGCAGCACCAGTACGATCGCCGCCATGGGCCACCAGGCGGTGACGGGACGGGCCGGCTCGGGCGCGGTCGGCGCCGACGCACCCTCGGTGGTCGGGTCGGACGCGACCGACTCCGGCACCTCTCAGGCTCCCGGCCCGGGACGAGACCGCTTCATCGACTTCATACGGGCCTTCAGCCTCCTCGTCGTCGTGGCCTGGCACTGGGTGTTCACCATCATCGTCTGGCGAGCCGACGGCCCGCACGCCACCAACCCGATCGGCTTCACCCGCGGCTTGTTCATCGCCACCTGGCTGCTCCAGGTGATGCCGCTGTTCTTCCTGGTGGGCGGCTTCGCCCACAAGGAGGCCTTCGCCGCCCGGCAGCGGAGGGGCCAGGCGTCGCCGTGGTCGTTCGCGTTCAGCCGGTTCCTGAGCCTGGCCCGCCCGGCGGTGATCCTCGCCGGTGCCTGGTGGCTGGCTGGCACGCTCTACGTCTCCTTCGCCGGCGGCGACGCCGACGGCGTGGGGCGCTCGGTCACCTTGGTCATCAGCCCGCTGTGGTTCCTGGCCGTGTACCTGGTGCTGATCCTGCTGTTCCCGGTGACCTACGCCCTGCACCGGCGCTTCGGGGCCCTGGTGGTGCTGTGGGGCGTGGGCATCTCGGTGATGGTCGACGTGGCCCGCTTCGCCCACGACGTGCCCAACGTGGCCTGGGTGAACATGGTCGTGGTGTGGGCCACGTGCCACCAGCTCGGGTTCTTCTGGGAGCGGCTGGTCGCCGCCGGCCGGCGGCTCGCCTGGGGCATGACGTGGGGTGGGCTGTTCGGGCTGGCCGCCCTGGTGGGCAGCACGCTCTACCCGGGGTCGATGGTTGGCGTGCCCGGCGAGAAGGTTTCGAACATGGCCCCGCCCACCATCTGCATCCTCACCCTGCTCGTCTTCCAAGGCGGCGTAGCTCTCCTGATCCGTCCGTGGATCCTCGAGCGGCTGAAGACCTCGGCGCGGTGGGCGACGACCAGCGACATCATCAACCGCTTCGCCCTGCCCCTCTACCTCTTCCACTCCACCGGCCTGGCCGTGTGGGCCGCCTTCACCCACTTCGTGCTCGACGTGGACGCGGCGCGCGAGCCCGACATCGGGTGGTGGCTGGGCCGCCCGTTCTCCTTCATCGGCCCGCTGCTGGTGACGCTGCCCATCATCTTCGTGCTCGGCCGCAGCTACGTGAAGGCCCCCAAGCCCACAGCTGCGGCGAACTGAGCTCAGACACTGCGCCCGCTTCGGTCGTCAGTCGGTCCAGGCGACGGCGCACCACCGGCGCTGGTCGCATGCCGGGCAGCGAATCCAGTGGCCCCGGCGGCGGCCCGGCACCCACACCGACAGACTGGCCAGGCGCATGGCCACGTCGCTGAGGGAGATGCGGGTGCGGGCCTGGCAGCCACTGCACTCGACGACCACCGACCCGGCCTGGCGAGGTCCGGTGGAGTAGAGGGCCTCTTTGCCGTCCTTGGCGTCGCCGCTGCGGATGGTGTCGCGGGCCGCGTCGACCGGCATCTCGAACAGGGCCCGCCGGCCCTGGGGGTCGAGGCGGCGCTTGCGCCCGGTGGTGGGCAGGCCGCTGCCGTCGTCGGGGCTCATGTCGCTCCTCGCTTCCTTCGCTTGCCCTTGGCCGGGGCGAAGATGCGCTCGGCCAAGTCGCGGTAGGCCACGGCGCCCTTGGAGCGGGGCGCGTGCTCGAGCACCGAACGACCTCGACCGGGCGCCTCGGCAACCTTGACCGACTTGGGCACCGGCGGGTCGAAGACCTCCAGGCCGTGGGTCTCGCGCACCTCGTCGACCACCTGGTGGGCCAGCTTGGTGCGGCCGTCGAACAAGGTGGCGATCACCCCGCGCACCTTGAGGTCGCGGTTGGTGTAGGAGCGAACGTCGTCGATCGTCTCCATCAGCTGGGTCACGCCGCGCTGGCCCAACGACTCGCACTGGAGCGGGATGATCACCTCGCCCGCGGCGGTGAGGCCGTTGATGGTGAGGATGCCGAGCGACGGTGGACAGTCAATGAGCACCACGTCGTAGTCGTCGACGACGCGATCCAAGGCCTTGCGCAGCACGTACTCCCGCCCGGTCTTGGTGAGCAGGTGCATCTCGGCTCCGGCCAGGTCGATGGTCGACGGCAGGACCGACAGCCCCTCGACCTCGGTCGCCATCACCGCGTCGGCCGCCTTCGTGCGGCGCAGCAGGACCTCGTGCATGGAGCGGTCGAGAGCGTCGGGGTCGATGCCCGCCGACCAGGTGAGCGAGGCCTGGGGGTCGAGGTCGACGAGCAGGACTCGGCGACCCATCTGAGCCAAGGCCACGCCCAGGGAGTGGACCGTGGTGGTCTTGGCCACGCCCCCCTTCTGGTTGGCGACGGCCACGACTCGGGTCATGGGGCCGAGTGTGGCACGGCTCGTACTGTCGCGACCATGAGAGATGAACCGACATCTCCGGCCGAGAGACCGGTTTGCGAGTTCCCGGCGCTGCGGGGCCACTTGCTGGCCCACAGCGTCGAGCGAGGCGACTTCACCCTGAAGTCGGGAAGGCGCACCGACTGGTTCATCGATGCGAAGCAGACCACCTGCTCACCCGACGGGATGCTGCTGGTGGCCGACGCGCTCCTGTCGGTGCTGCCCGCCGAGGTCACCGCCCTGGGCGGGCTCACGGTGGGCGCCGACGCGGCCGCCTACGCCACCGCCGCCGTCGCCGCAACCAGGGGCCGGATGCTCAAGGCGTTCACCGTTCGCAAGGAGGCCAAGGGCCACGGCATGGGCGGCCGGGTCGCCGGAGCACTGGCTGCCGGCGACAAGGTGGCCATCACCGAGGACGCCGTCACCCGCGGCGTGTCGATGCTCGAGGCGGCCGAGGTGGTGCGGGCCTTCGGGGCCGAGCCCGTGCTGCTGGTGCCCGTGGTCGACCGGGGCGGCACTGTCGAGGCCATGGCCGCCGAGGCCGGTCTCGCCCTTCGTGCCCTCCTGGGTGCGCCCGACCTCGGCTTCCCCTACGAGCGCGACGCGATCTACACCTAGCGGATACCTGGCGCCGAGCGAGCTGGATGACAGGCGTAGACCAGTCGTCTACAACAGGGCTATCCTTGGTGGTCATGCAGACGACGACCATCCGGGTCGACACCGAGACGCGCGACCGGCTGAGGGCCATCGCCAAGCACGAGGGACAGCCCATGGCGGACGTCACCCGGCAGGCCGTCCTCGCCTTCGAGCGCTCCCGACGGATCGCTCGGGCCCGGGCCGACATCGAGCGGCTCCGGTCCGACCCGAAGGCGTGGGCTGAGTACCTGGCCGAAGGCGACGCCCTGCCGGTCGGCGATGGCATCGGTTGACGAGGTCTGGATCGTCGACTTCGGTGAGCCGTTCCCGGGTGAGCCCGCACAGCAGCGGCCGTCCGTGGTCGTCGGGCCGACGCCCGAGTGGAACCGCCTCCTTCCCTACGTGATCGTCGTTCCGCTGACGACCATCGGTCGCCACATGCCCGAGCTGCACGTCGAGATCGAACCTGACGAAGACAACAGGCTCGACGCCGTGAGCTACGCCCAGTGCGAGCTGCTGAGATCGGTCAGCGAGCGACGGCTGATCCACCAGGTGGGCACCGTCGATCCGATGACCAGCGGCCACGTGGAGGCCGTGATCCGCGACCTCTTGGGCTACTGATGGGTGCGGGACAAGCAGTCAGCTCGTGGCCACGGTGTCGGTGTCGCGGCCGCTGCGCAGCACCGTGCCGTTGAGGGCACCGGTGGCCTGGTTGTCCTCGACGGCGACGACGCCGTTGACGTAGACGCGCCGCACGCCGTGGGCGCCGGCGGTGAGCCGGGGCGAGTTTCCGGGCATGTCGTGGACGAGCGTGGCGTGCTCGGCACCCACGGTCTCGGGGTCGAACACGAACACGTCGGCGAACGCCCCCTCGACGAGGGTGCCCCGGTCGCGCAGGCCGAACAGGCGGGCCGGCACCTCGGTCATGAGCTGCACGGCGCGCTCCAGGCTCACCAGCTTGCGACCGTGCAACGTGTCGGCGAGGAACCGGGTGGGGAACGGGGCCCCGCACATGCGGTCGAGGTGGGCCCCGGCGTCGGAGCCGCCCAGCATGGCCCGCTCGTCGTCCCAGGTGCGTCGGCGCAGCTCCCACGAGGCGTCGTCGCCATCGGGCGGGACCGGCCAGAGCACGGTGCGCAGCTCGTCGGCCACCACGATGTCGATCAGCGTGGCGAACGGCTCGTCGCCCCGATCCGCTGCGATGTCACCCACCCGACGGCTCTTCAGGCCCTCGTTGGCCTCGGCGTAGGTGTCACCGATGACGTAGTTGGCGAAGTCGGCGAGGCGCTTGAACACGCCCGCCTCGTCCGACGCCGCCCGCTCCAACAAGAAGGCCTGGGTCTCTGGCTGCTGCAACCGCTCCATGCGCTCGGCGATGGGCAGGCGCAGGATGTCGCCCCACCCCGGGATGAGGAACAGCCCGCAGTGGGTGCCGAAGCTCATGTTCATGGGCGCCTGCACCGGCAGGGTCAGGGCCACGATGCGCCCGCCTCGCCCAGCCGCGATGTCACCTGCACCGAGCTGTCGACCGATGCGCCCCGGCTCCTTGGAGTCGATGGTGAGCACGTTCCAGTTGAGCGGCCGACGGGCGGTGGCCGACATCGAGGCGAAAAGGTCGATCTCGTCGTCGCTGAAGCGGTCGAGGCAGCCGTCGGTCATGGCCTCGAGCGTGGTCCCGTCGTGCTCGGCCACCACCTCGCAGAGGGCCAGCAGCTCCTCGGGCGTGGACCAGCGGGAGGCGACCGGCCGACCGTCGCCGTCGGAGTGGGTGCGGCTGAGGGTGGTGGAGAGGCCGAGCCCGCCGGCGACCAGTGATTCGGCCAGCACCCGACGCATCTCGGCGAGCTGGTCGTCGGACGCTTCCTCGCCAACAGCCGCCGCGCCCATGACGTAGCGGCGTAGCGCGCAGTGGCCGACGAGGAACGCCGCGTTCACCCCGACGTTGCCCTCGAGGCGGTCGAGGTAGTCGCCGAAGGTGTGCCAGTCCCACGGCACCCCCTCCTCTAGCGCCGCGACCGACATGCCCTCGACGCTGGCCATCATCTCCCGCGTGTAGGCCGCGTCCTCGGGTCTCAGCGGAGCGAGGGTGAAGCCGCAGTTGCCGCTGATGACGCTCGTGACGCCGTGGACGTTCGACGGCGAGACGTGAGGGTCCCAGAAGATCTGAGCGTCGTAGTGGGTGTGGGGGTCGACGATGCCGGGGGCGACGACCAGCCCGGTGGCGTCGAGGGTGTCGGCTGCCTCCTCGGTGATCGAGCCCGCCTCGGCGATGGTGACGATGCGCCCGTCGCGAATTGCGATGTCGGCGGCGCGACCGTCGGCTCCCGTGCCGTCGACGACGGTGCCGCCGGTGATCAAGTGGTCGAGCACGAAGAGCCTCCCAGCGGTCGGGTCGACATCTGACGACCCGTCAGATTACCGAGGTCGGCTGGCCGGGCTTCCATGCCGAGGATGTCGAGGGAGTGGTCGGAGCGGAGCCGGCTGTGGACGGCGTCACGCGATGTGGTCGAGGTCGGCTTGGCCGATGGAACCGGAGCGCACGGCGTAGCGGCACAGGTTGTCCTTGGCCTCGGGGCCTTCGAGGCCGGGCACGCCGGCCGAGGCGTACTTCTTCACCAGGTCGGCGATGCAGTTCTCGACCCGGCTGCGCGACAGGAACAGCCGCTCGGCGGCCTGGGCGTAGGACGCCGGGCGGGCCTTGTCACCCCGGGCGATGAGCAGCGGTTCGCACAGCGCGGTGAGGATGCGGCGCTCGGCGTTGGTGAACTCCAGGAGGTACTGGGTCGCGGGTCCGTCGGTGGGGATGGGCCTCGTGTCGCCCAGGACCGGAGCGTCCTCCAGCTCGACCTGCACGTCGTGGGTGCGGATGCGCCCTCTGAGCTGCACGGTCACCCTGTCGATGGGCAGCGAGGCGATCTCGTCCTGGTTCTCGAGCACGCGCGTCGGGCCTTGCTCGGGCACGAGGTAGACCGGTTGGCTGCCGGAGTCGTTGCGCACCCAGAGCCGCCCGTCCTGCATGCTGACGGTGGCTGCGGTGCGGCTCACGCCGAGATCCTCGGGCCCGCCGTCGCCCCCCGCTCCAACCTGGACGTCGCACACCGAGCTGCGCCCGATCCGCGCCCGCTGCCCGTCCTCGATCGTCGCCCGGCTCTCGCCGTGGCTCACCGTCGCTCTGGCCATGGCTCCCATGATTCCACGCCGGCCTCGCCAGCACCTTGGATCGTCACACCGCGAGCAGCTCGCGCAGCTCGCCGGCGATGCGCGCCGCGTCGATCGATAGGGCCTCCTCGAGGGGTGGTGCGAAGGGGAAGGCGGGCACGTCGGGGGTGGCGAGTCGGCGAACCGGCGCATCGAGGTCGAAGAAGGCGTGCTCGGCGACGAGGGCGGCGACCTCGGCTCCGACGCCGAAACTGATGTTGTCCTCGTGCACGACCAGGCATCTCCCGGTGCGGGTCACCGAGGCCAGGATGGCGTCGACGTCGAGGGGCGAGATGGTACGAAGGTCGAGGACCTCGATCGAGCCGATCCCCTCGGCGGCCAACCGCTCGGCCGCCTCGACGGCGATGTGACGCAACAGGCCGTAGGTCACGACCGTGGCGTCGGAGCCGGGCCGGGCGATGGCGGCCACGCCGATCGGCACCCGCCAGGCCGGGTCGTCGGGCACTGGCCCCTTGATCAGCCGGTAGGACTTCTTGTGCTCGAGGAACAGCACCGGGTCGGGGTCGGCCACCGCCTCGCGCAGCAGCCCGGCGACGTCGGCTGGTGTCGAGGGGGCCACGACCTTCAGCCCGGGCACGTGGGCGTAGGTCGCCTCGATCGACTGCGAGTGGTAGAGCGCGCCGTGGACACCGCCGCCCCATGGCGCCCGGATGACCATCGGAACGGCGAAGTCGCCGTTGGACCGGTAGTGGAGGCGGGCCGCTTCGCTGGTGATCTGGTCGTAGGCCGAGTGGATGAAGTCGGCGAACTGGATCTCGCAGATGGGCCGCATCCCGGCCAGGGCCAACCCGATCCCGATGCCGACGATGGACGACTCGGCGAGGGGGGTGTCCAGCACCCGGCCGCCTCCGAACTCGGCGGCCAGCCCGTCGGTGGCCCGGAACACCCCGCCGCGGGGTCCGACGTCCTCGCCCAGGATCAGCACCCGCTCGTCGCCAGCCAGCAGATCGTGCTGGGTCTGGCGGATCGTGTCGACGACGTTGCGCTCGGTCGTGGGTCCGGCGTCGTTGAGCGGCACCTCGGGGGCGGCCTCCACAGCAGCATCGCCCTGGCCGTCGCGGGCTCCACGCAAGGGCCGGAGGGGCCGGGCGAACACGCGCGACGAGGCGGTGCTGGCCTCGGGGAACGGCTGGGCCTCGGCTCGGCGGGCCCCCTCATCGACCTCGGCCCGCACCTCGGACTCGATGCGGTCCTCGTCGGCCTCCGACAGCAGCCGCTGCTCGATGAGGTACTGGCGGATCTGGCGCAGGGGATCCTTCTTGCGCCACGCCTCGATCTCCTCCGCCGTGCGGTAGGTGCGGTCGTCATCGTCGGACGTGTGGGCTCGGAAGCGGTAGGTCTTGCACTCGATGAGCGTCGGTCCGTCGCCGGCCCGGGCCCGGCGCAGGGCTTGGTGGGTCGCGGCGTAGACGTCGAGCGGGTCGTTGCCGTCGACGATCACCCCGCCGAAGCCATAGCCGTGGGCCCGGTCGGCCACGTCGTCGACGGCAGACTCCTGGGTCATGGGCACCGAGATGGCGTAGCCGTTGTTCTCGCACAGGAACACGCACGGCAGGGAGTGGATGCCGGCGAAGTTCAAGGCCTCGTGGAAGTCGCCCTTCGAGGTCGCCCCCTCACCGAAGTAGGCGACCGCCACCTGCCCGTCGCGGCGCAGCTTGGCGGCGTAGGCAAGGCCAGCGGCGTGGGGGAGCTGGGTCGCGATGGGCGACGAGCCGCTGATGACCCGCAGGCGGGCGCTGCCCCAGTGGTTGGGCATCTGGCGCCCGCCCGAGCAGGGATCGGCGGCCCGGGCGAACACGCCGAGCAGGATCTCCTCTGCGGTCATGCCCAGGGTGAGCATCACGCCGGTGTCGCGGTAGTACGGGAGGACGACGTCGCCGCCGGCGCGCAGCGCCCACGCCGAGCCGACCTGGGCGCCCTCGTGGCCCTGGCTTGACACCACGAACGGGGCCTTGCCCATGCGGTTGAGCGACCAGATCTTCTGATCGAGGAACCGGGCCAGCAGCACCGTGCGGTACATGCCCACCAGGTCCTCGATGGTGAGGCCGAGGGCGGAGTGGCGCTCGTGCACGTGCAGGGTCGAGCGGTCATCCGCGGTGGGGGCGTGCAGGGTGCGGGCCATCGGTAGCTGCGGGTTCTCCCCGACTCAGGTGGTCACGGAACGCACCGCGGTCACACGGTTGGCAGCGGCCAGCCGCTCCTCGACCAGACGATCGGCCGCCTCGGCCGGGGTGGTCCCATCGGCATCGGCCCGTGCCAGGACGCGCTGCAGCGTGGTGCTTATCTCGGCCACTTGCGCCCAGGCCCGATCCCGGTCGTAGGTGGCCCCTGACCGACGGCGCTCCTCAGCGATGTTGATCACTCCGCCGGCGTTCACGACGTAATCAGGCGCGTAGAGCACACCGTGATCGGCCAGCCGGGCGCCATCTGCCGGTGTCTGCAGCTGGTTGTTGGCGGATCCGCACACCGCGGCGCAGCGTAGCTGGGCGATCGTGGCCCCGCTGAGCACCGCCCCCATGGCACAGGGGCTGAACACGTCACAGGCCACGGCGTGGGCGTCGGCCGGGTCGACCACCTCCACGGCGGGGTGGCGTCGACGCACTGCGAGGACGGCGGCCCCGGCCACGTCGGCGACCGTGACGCGGCATCCGGCATCGATCAGGTGGTCGACCAGGGCCGAGCCCACCTTCCCGACGCCGGACACCACGACGTGTCGACCGGCCAGGTCGGCTGCGCCCCAGAGTCGCTTGGCCACGGCGTCGAACGCGCAGCGCACACCCCACGCTGTCGCCGGCGACGGGTCCCCCGAACCCCCGAGGGAGACGCTCCGTCCGGTTACGTAGGGGGTCACCGAACCGATGAGGTCCATGTCGGCCTGGTTGGTGCCCACGTCCTCGGCGGTGAGGTAGCGCCCGCCCAGCCCGTCGATCACCCGGGCGTAGGCCCGCATGAGCTGGTCGCTGCGCAGCGTGGCCGGCTCACCCAGGATGACCGCCTTGCCCCCGCCCGCGTCGAGGCCGGCCACCGCGTGCTTGAAGGTCATGCCCCTGGCCAGGCGGCAAACATCGGTGACAGCGGCTGCCTCACGCTCGTAGGGTCGGAACCGGGTGCCACCGATGGCCGGACCCAGCACCGTCGAGTGGACGGCCACGACGGCGCGCAGCCCGGTCGCCGAGTCGTGGCCGAAGACGACCTGCTCGAAGCCCTCGGCCTCGGCGTGGCCGAACACTTCGTCGCCTGACGCCTCGGCGCTCACAAGCGGAGGGTACGCGCCGCTCGTGTGCGAACCCGGCACGAGTGTGCGCGCTCAGCGCGCCAAGTCGTGCCGAGAACGGAAGGGTCGGTACCGTTCGGGCGATGTCGACACCCACCGCGGCGTACTCGGTGCGCCTTCGCGTCCGGTTGCCCAACGTCCCCGGTGCGCTGGGCCGCCTGTCGGTCGCGCTGGGCGAGATCGGCGCCAACATCGTCGGCCTCCACGGCTTCGAGGCCAAGGGCCCGGTCCTCGACGAGGACGTGGTCGTCAACTGCAGCGACGAGGCCCACATCGAGCAGGTGCGGGCGACCCTGGTCGCCCTCGAGGGCGTCGAGGTCCTCGAGTTCGCTGACCGCACCTTCGAGATGCACGCCGGCGGCAAGATCCACGTCCTGGCCACCGTCCCGATCGTCGACCGCGACGACCTCTCGATGGCCTACACGCCGGGCGTGGCCCGGGTGTGCACGGCCATCGCCACCGACCCGGTGCGGGCCCACCACCTCACGATCAAGAAGAACACCGTCGCCATCGTCACCGACGGCACTGCGGTTCTCGGCCTGGGCGACATCGGCCCGGAGGCGGCCCTGCCGGTGATGGAGGGCAAGGCTCTGCTGTTCAAGAGCTTCGCCGACGTCGACGCCTTCCCGGTGTGCCTCGACACGTCGGCCGAGGAGAGCGCCGAGGCCAAGGTCGACGCCATCGTCGACACCGTGGTGCGCATCGCGCCGGTGTACGGCGGCATCAACCTGGAGGACATCGCCGCGCCGGCCTGCTTCGAGGTCGAGGAGCGCCTGCGCGAGCGACTCGACATCCCCGTGTTCCACGACGACCAGCACGGCACCGCCGTCGTCACCCTCGCCGCCCTGGAGAACGCGGTGCGGGTGGTGGGCAAGCGCCTCGACGAGCTGCGCGTCGTGATCTCCGGTGCCGGGGCGGCGGGCGTGGCGGTGGCCAAGATCCTGCTCGCCGTCGGGGTGGGCGACATCGTCGGGTGCGACCGGCGGGGGGCCATCACCGTCGATCGCGACGACCTCAACGGGGCCAAGCGGGCCTTCGCCGAGCTCACCAACCCCCGTTGCCTCACCGGTCCGTTGACCGACGTTCTGCCCGGCGCTGACGTGTTCATCGGCGTCTCGGCTCCAAACCTCCTCGAGGCCGACGACCTGCGCAAGATGGCGTCGGATCCGATCGTCTTCGCCATGGCCAACCCCGACCCCGAGATCCGGCCCGAGGCGGCCGAGGGCCTGGCCGCGGTGATGGCCACCGGGCGCAGCGACTACCCCAACCAGATCAACAACGTCCTCGCCTTCCCAGGGATCTTCCGAGGCGCGCTCGACGCCGGCGCGACCGAGATCACCGAGGGCATGAAGGTCGCGGCGGCCGACGCCATCGCCTCTGCGGTCCCCGACGACGAGCTCGGCCCCGAGTGCATCGTCCCGTCGGTCTTCGATCGCCGGGTGGTCGAGCTGGTCGCCGCCGCCGTCGCCGGCGCCGCGGTCACCGACCGCGTGTGTCGCACCGCCTGACTGCGGCCGCGAGGCGGGCGATCACCTCTGATCCGTCCGTGGCTGGGACCGGCGTCGATCCGGTGACCTCGCGCTTTTCAGGCGCGCGCTCTGCCAACTGAGCTACCCAGCCGTGAGCCGCCGTCGCTGGCGCGACGAGACGGCGTTGGGCGGTCCCGACGGGATTTGAACCCGCGACCTCCGGCTTGACAGGCCGGCGTGCACTCCAAACTGCACCACGGGACCAGCACCCCTCATGGGGCCGAGGCAACCTAGCACCGCCCTTCGCCGGCCGACCCAGGCGTTGCGGCCCGGTTCTCGCACTCAGGCGGTGCGGCGGATGACCACCTCGGCGAGAGCGTCGGGGACCGGGACCAGGGGCAGCTCGTCCTCGGGGCGAGCGACCTTGGGCGGACGGCCCCGGCGCCGCTTGGTCGCCAGTATGCGACCGTTGCGGAACAGCTGGCCACCCCAGACACCCCACGGCTCGCGCCGGGCCAGGGCACCGGCCAGGCAGTCCTCCATCACCGGGCACAGGGCGCAGATGCGCTTGGCGGCGGCGATGTCCTGGAGCTCCTCGGAGAAGAACAGGCCCGACAGCGTCCCGGCCGCGTCGTTGCATCGGGCGTCGGCCCACCAGGTGCGGTCCTCGGCGGCGTCGTTCAGATCGGTCAGCGCGATCACGGTCGTATCTCCTCGGTGTCTTCGGGGGGTCGGTGCTGGTGGGTGGGGTGAGTGGGATGGATCGCAGGCAGGTGAACCGGGGCCGAAAACCAGAAAGGCCGCCGGGAGAACCCGACGGCCTTTGGAGGTTCTTGGCTGCTCCCTATCGGGGAACCGCCTCCTCGGGCCGTTGGGCAGGGGTGAGGTCGTGCTTGACGGTCGTCACCCCGGCGATGGACGGGTTGCCGATCGTCCACATGCGACCGGGGGCGAAGGAGCCAGCCGGCGCGCACGAGGCCACGACGGAGCGCGCGCCACCGGCGGCGGCGGTGCGCTCGACCTGGTAGGTGCTGCTCAGCATCGGTGCCTCGTGACGGTGTTCGGCAGGAACGTGCATCCGGGCGGTCCGGGCGCCCGGCCATGCAACCTCACCCTGGTCACGGCGTCAAGCGAATATCGCTCGCTGAAGCGTCGGGCGAGGTTGGCCGATGCGGGCGACCGACTGGATCGGCCGCATCGACGACCCTCGACCTAGGGGACGGGCGGCCCAGCCTCGGTGCGGAACAGGCGCTCTCGGTAGAGGCGCAGCTCGTCGATGCTCTCGCGGATGTCGTCGAGGGCTCGGTGGCTGGTCTCCTTGCGTACAAGGCCCTCGACCAGCCCCGGATACCAACGTCGGGCCAGCTCCTTGATGGTCGACACGTCGACCGAGCGGTAGTGGAGCCAGTCCTCGATCTCGGGCAGGTGCTTGGCCAGGAACCTTCGGTCGGTGCCGATCGAGTTGCCGCAGAGTGGGACCGTCCGCCGCTCGGGGACCTGGGACTGGATGAAGGCCAACGTGGCCGCTCCGGCCTCGTCGAGGGTGGTGGTCGACGCCGCGATGGCCCCGAGGAGCCCCGACTTGGTGTGCATCGTGTGCACCACCTCCTCCATGCCCACGAGAGCCTCGGGCGGCTGGTGGACGACCAGGTCCGGTCCCTCGGCGACCACGTGCAGGTCATCGTCGGTGACGAGGGTGGCGATCTCGACGATGACGCAGCGGTCGGGGTCGAGGCCGGTCATCTCCAGGTCCATCCACACGAGCACCGTCGGACCCTAGGCCTTGCCCGACCAGGGGCCGGCAGGGTCGGCCATGATGACGAGCCTCGTGATGCGCGTTCCCATCATCCGCCTCGACCCGGACCTACCGCTGCCGTCCTACGCCCACGACGGCGACGCCGGCGCCGACCTGCGGGCCCGCACCGACGTGGTCCTGGCTGCGGGCGGCGGACGGAGCCTCGTGCCAACCGGGGTGGCCTTGGCCCTGCCGGCCGGTCACGCTGGCTTCGTCCAGCCTCGAAGCGGCCTGGCCCTGCGCCACGGGGTCACCTGCCTCAACTCCCCGGGGCTCATAGACAGCGGCTATCGCGACGAGCTCCAAGTGCTGCTCGTGAACCTCGATCCCGACGACGACTACCGGGTGAGCCGGGGCGACCGCATCGCCCAGCTCGTGATCCAGCGGGTGGAACGAGCCTGGTTCGCGCCGGCCGACACCCTCCCCGGCGCAGCCCGGGCCCAGGGCGGCTTCGGCTCCTCCGGCCGCTGACACGCAGGGCTCCGCCCGCATGCGCACGGCACTAGCCGCCTATGCCCTCGCGCTCGAGGCGGTCGCGCAGCTGGCCCAGGCTGCGGGCCAGCAGGCGCGACACGTGCATCTGGCTGATGTCCAGGCGATCGGCGATCTGGCTCTGGGTCATGCCCTCGTAGAAGCGGAGTCGCATGATGAGCTGCTCGCGCTTGGGCAGGGTGTCGACCAGCGAGGTGACGAGCATCCGGTTCTCCGCTGCGAACAGGTTGATGTCCTCGTCGCCCAGCTGACCGGCCAGGCCGAGGCTGGAGTCGTCTCCCCCGGTCGGGGCGTCGATGGACGCCGAGCGGTACGCCTGGGCCGCCTCCATTGCCTCCAGCACCTCCTCCTCCGAGGTGCTCGACGCCCGGGCCAGCTCCTCGATGGTCGGCGAGCGGCCGAGGCGCTGGGTCATGGTGCCGACGAGTGAGTTGACCTCGACGTGGAGCTCCTGGATGCGGCGAGGGACCCGCACGGCCCAGCCCTTGTCGCGGAAGTGGCGCTTCAGCTCGCCGACGATGGTCGGGGTGGCGAAGGTGGAGAACTCGAGGCCCCGCTCGGGCTCGAAGCGCTCGACCGCCTTGACCAGGCCCAGCGAGGCGACCTGCACGAGGTCCTCGAGCGGCACGCCCCGGTTGTTGAAGCGGCGGGCCAGGTGCTCGGCCAGGCGGAGGTGGGCTTCGATGAGCTCGTCGCGGATCGCCCGGTCGCCAGTGGCCTCGAAGTCGCGAAACCGTTGCCGGAGGTGCTCGCGCTCGGCCTCGTCGAGGCTCATGCCCGAACCGGACCGCCACTCGGACCGGTGACGTCCAGCGCTCCGTGTCGCTTGGCCAGCCAAACCCTGTCGAGGTTGACCTCCACGACGTGCTCGTCGACGACGGCGTCGAGGATCTGGTCCGACAGCTCGGTGTCAGGATCGGTTGGCACCGATCCCTGGAGCGTGCCGTTGATCGCGACCTCGACTGCGTCGTCGGTCATGGTGAAGGTCAGGGTGAGGGTGCCGATCCGGGTGCCGGGTCCGATCAGCAGGGAGCAGGCCTCGCCGACGGCGATGCGGAGGTCCTCGACCTCGTCGTAGCCCATGCCCACCCGGGTGGCCAGGCCGGCAGTGGTCAGGCGAGCGAGGCGGACGAACTCCGGACTGGCCGGGAGGGTCAGGACGATCTGGTCGCCGCTGGGGTCGTCGGGCACCGCTGCTCTCCCGGTCGAGGACCGCAGGAGTCTGGCACGGCCCGGCGCACGCGCCGCAGGTGCGACCTCGCCGATGGGGCCGCCCGGCGGTCAGGGCGGCAACGAGCCGCCCGCTCGTCGCAGAGAGGGGACCGTCCTCACGAGGTGCAGAGGGCGAACCAGACCGACTTGCCAGGGAGCAGCCGGCTGACGCCCCAGGAGTCGGCCAGCTTGTCGACGAGGGCCAGCCCACGACCGTTGGTGTCGAGGGGCGCCGCGTCGGTGGGCGTGGGATCGCCGGGGGATCCGTCGATGACCTCGACGGCCAGGCGGGCGCGGTCGAGGTCGACCACCAGGGCGACGGGGGAACCGGCGTGGACCACGGCGTTGGCGACCAGCTCGCTGGTGAGGAGACATGCGGTGTCGACCATCTCGGGCCGGCGACCCTGTTCGAGGAGATCGGTGACCACGGTGCGGGCCTGGGCTGCGGCCTCGACGGTGGCCATGAGGTTCACCGACACCAGCATGTGGTCGGGAACCGGCGCAGGAATCGAGGGGGCCGGCTCAAGCGGCGTCGCCACGCTCGGAGCGGACTTCGGCGTCGTGGCCCCAGTCCTCGTCACGGCGCCAGGGGTACCCTCAGCCTCTCGCCAGCAAACGGCGCCGGGAGCCAAAGCTGACGCCCGTGTCAGGTTCCCGGATACCGGTGAGGCGCCGCCGAGCGATCAGGTGTCGGTCGTAGGCGGGTCGAGCTCGGCGACGATGCGCTCCACGTCGACCCGGGCACCGTCGATGCGCCCCCGGCACCAGCGCACGAGCTGGGCGGCGCGAGCCACCTTCGCAGTGAGGACGTCGACGTCGACGGCGTCGTCCTCGATCTCGGCGAGGATCGCTTCGAGCTCGGTCATGGCTACGGCGTAGCTGGACGGCTCCCTCGGGCCGCCGGGCGTGGTTGCGGCGGACTCCTCCTCAGACACCATGGTCCGATCCTGTCGCGTCAGCCGATGGCGACGGTCCCTCGGTCGCCGTGACCCGGCTTCGGACACGCCCCCCGGCCAGCACGGTCACCAGCTCGTCGCCGGCGTCGACCGAGGCCAGGTCTCGCAGCACGTCGCCGTCGCTCCGGTAGGTGATCGACCACCCGCGGGCCAGGGCCAGCGCCGGATCTGCAGCACGGACGCGGGCCTCCATCGCATCGAGCGCGCTCCGGCGCCGGTCAGCGGCGGGGACGGCCCGGCGACCAAGGTGGCCGGCGGCGCTCGTCAACCGTCGCCGGGCGCTGTCGAGGTCTCGCCGGGCGTCGCGACGGACCCCGACCGCCGCGGTGTCGAGAACATGCCGTGCGGAGGCCAGGGAGGCGGGGCCACCCCGGCGCAGCCGGGCGGCCGCGGCGTCCACGCGGGAGCCCCGAGTGCGCAGGGCGGCGGTCGACACGGTCGCGGTGCGGCGCGTGGTGGCGGTCAGGTCGCGTCGACCGGCGTCGAGGTCGCGGCGCGATGCAGCCACGACCGAGACCCAGAGAGCCTCGGTGCGGTCGCGGGTGGCTGCCACCCGGGCGACGACGGCGACGGCTGCGGCCGTGGGCGTCGGGCAGGCCTGATGGGCCACCCGGTCGGCCACGCTGTCGTCGATCTGGTGCCCGATCCCGGTGACGACCGGCACCGGGCAGGTGGCGACGGCTCGGGCGATGGGCTCGCTGTCGAAGCAGGACAGCTCGACCCGCGACCCCCCGCCGCGCACGAGCAGCACGACGGCGGCCCCCGCAGCCACGGCGTCGTCGAGGGCCCGGGGGATGGTGTGCAGGGCATCGGGGCCCTGGGTGCGGGCGTCGACCTCGATGAGTGTGTGAGCGAGACCGGCGGCCTCCATGACCCGGCGCACGTCGGCGTGGGCGGCGCTGCCCAGGCTGGTGACGAGCCCGACCCGCTCGGGGAGGATCGGCAGCGGCAGGGCCTGGTTGCGGTCGAGCAGGCCGTCGGCGTCGAGGGCGGCCAGCACCGCGGCACGATCGGCGGCGAGACGACCCAGCGTGTACTCCGGATCGATCCCGGTCATCTGCAGCTGGGCCCGCCCGCCGGGCGCCCACCACCGCACTCGTCCCCGGATGCGGACGTCGACCCCGCTGTCCATGACGCTGACCCTGGTACCCGATCGACGCAGCGAAACGTTGACCCGGCGCCTATCGGTGGACCAGAGCACCACAGGCAGGACCGCCGCCGGCCGGGCGCCGGGAGGTCCAGGCTCGACCAGATCGAAGTAGAGGTGCGCCCGGGACCGCCTTGCGTCGCCGGGCGGCGGCAGGTTGCGGATCTCGCCCCGCACCCAGACCTCCCCGGGGAACGCCTGCTCGACCACGCCCCCGATCGCCCGAGCCAGGTCGGCGACGGTCCACGTCGGGTCTACGACGGCACCGCGGCCGAAGAGGGCGTCCTGCACGACCGCAGACGGTAACGCCGTAGCGGGTGTGCCGATCGACGCGGGGGCGTCGTCTGCCACACCGGGTTCGCTGACCGCGTCGCGCCGGGACGGGAGAGGTGCGACGATGCCGGGGTGCGAGAGCTCCTGGCCCGCTCGGCCGACGCGGTCTCCTTCACCGTTGCCAACCTCGGGCCCTGGATGGCGCTCAACGCCACGCTGGCCACCATCCCGGCC
>Ga0136617_10001154_pt1 | contig 23140 bp, 29 predicted proteins | sample AntDrymUQ3222106_2_FD_129672 | JGI IMG/M metagenome (GOLD analysis project Ga0136617, IMG submission 129672) | Polar desert sand microbial communities from Dry Valleys, Antarctica - metaG UQ322 (21.06) | ecosystem: Environmental > Terrestrial > Soil > Desert | place: Antarctica: Dry Valley...
CACGCCTGCCGCAACTGCGAGTGATGGCCCGCGGCACGATGTTTCGCTACAAAGGGCGTGACGTTGACCCGCAAGCAGTCGGCAAAGAGCTGGGTGTGCGCGCCGTGCTAACGGGCCGAGTATTGCAACAGGGCGACAACTTGACCATCAGTGCGGAATTGGTCAACGTGGCTGATGGAGCGCAACTGTGGGGTGAGCAGTATACTCGGGGAACGGCAGATCTGCTGGCAGTGCAACAGGAGATTGCGCGGCAGATTTCCAGTCGGTTGCAGCTTCGACTGTCAGGCGAAGAACAGCGGCACTTGAACAAAGGTGGCACCAGCGACAATGAGGCGTATCAGCTCTACTTGCGGGGACGGTATTCCTGGAACAAGCGAACCGCGGAGAGCATCAGAAGTGCGATTGAGCAGTTCCAGCAGGCGATAGACAAAGACCCAAACTACGCTCTGGCTTACGTCGGCCTCGCCGACGCTTACGCGATGATGCCGTCATATGCTTATCTTTCTCCCAAAGAAGCAATCCCGCAGGCGAAGGCATCGGCTCAGAGAGCCTTAGAGATTGATCCGACACTCGCTGAAGCGCACGCGGCTTTGGCTTTTTCTCTTTCAGTTTATGATTGGAATTGGATTGAAGCCGAGCGTGAATTCAAACGCGCACTTGAACTCAATTCGAACGTCGCTGAGATACATTTTCGTTACGGTTTGGACTATCTGGTTCCAATGGGACGCACCGATGAAGTGATCACAGAAATAAATCGGGCGTTGGAACTGGATCTCTTGTCGCTTGCTACCGGTGCTGCTCTTTCCGGGGCTTATGTGTTTGCCAGACAGTATGACAGGGCGTTGGACGAAGCCAAGAAAGCGTATGACCTTGATCCGAATTTCGTGGGAGGGCGCATCTGGCTTGGTTACATCTACGCTAACAACGGAATGTACACGGAAGCGATTGAACTCAGCGAAAAATCATTGCAGACCTCCCCGACGAGTCAACCGTTTCTTCGGGTTGCCGGATACGCCTACGCGAAATCCGGTCGCCGGCGTGAAGCTGAGGAAGTGATAAGAAAATTCAAAGACATGGCCAAGACGCAGTATGTCGCGTCTTACTACGTTGCTTCGATCTATGCTGCGCTGAGTGAACGCGATGAGGCATTCGCCGAACTGGAAAAAGCCTATGCCGAACGCGATTATCTTCTACCGCGCCTGAAGGTTGACCCGATGATGGATTCTCTCCGCGACGACCCGCGCTTCAAAGATTTAGTTCGGCGCATCGGTTTGCCGCAGTAGTTTCGGGTGCGGTGACTTGTCACAGCTTTGATTGAGCCTGGAGAAAAGTCACGGGAGTGACAAAGCGCCGCCGTCATCACCCAGCATGATCCCGATCTGGTGGCGCTGGATAACGCGCTAACTACGCTGGAAAAACTCGATCCGGGCCAGGCTCGCACGGTTGAATTGCGTTTCTTTGGCGGCCTGAATCTGGAGGAAGTCGCCGAAGTCTTGTGAATCTCCATCAGCTCCGTCCGCCGAGACTGGCGCATGGCCCAGGCTTGGTTACGTCAGCAAATAAGTCCAACGACATGACCCCTGAGCGCTATAAAATCATTGGCCGGCTCTTTGATGAGGCGCTGGAACTCGCTCCGGACCAGCGCGCGGCCTGGCTTGACCAGGTGTGTCGTGCAGATTCAGGGTTGCGGCAGGATGTCAAAACTCTACTCGGGAGTCAGAAAGAGGCCCATCAGTTTCTATCTCGTCCGGCCATGGATATCGCCGCGGTGTTTTTTAACGCGACAAAGATGAAACAAAGCCCTGAATGAAGATGAGTGGGCTCATCTATGTGGCGTCTACCATCGTGCATCAGCGACTGCGCAACGATCCGCGTTATCATGATCTGTTGCACCGAATGCACGTCCGGTGTAATTTTCGGAGAAGCGCAACAGCAGAATTGCTTGCCGGCGATCCTACACACCCTTGCCTTCAGGGATGCTACAGCTCAACGCCCCTAGGTACTATGCCAAAGATGCTATCGAAGACCAAATCGAAATGGGGCTAAGATGGACTTCCTTTACTCAGCGTCACCTAAGCTTCCCTCCTCTTTCCGCTTCAGGAGCGTACTATCAACGGAAAGCTTCCCGGCACCATGCAGGAAGAAAAAACATGCAGCAGCGAGCATCATTAGAGCAGGAAACATGTTCGGGTAGGTGTCTTCGCTGTGTGCGATGATGATCGCAACGATGAAATTTATGATCATCGCTACCGCAGCATAACGTGTAGCAGCGCCTACAAGAAACAGAGCGCCGCAGATGAACTGTGCGTAAGCTGAAAGAAAAGCGGAGAACAATGGGAATGGCACGCCCCGCGCGGACAGGAAGCTGGCGAACTCCTCCATGCGGGCATAGCTGAAAACATTGTCTTGGGTACCATAGACTAGATGAAAGCCGATAATCAGGCGGATGAAGATGACGCCATATTCTTTGTACTTCTCGAGAATTGGAAGCTTTAGCATACGAAATATATTATGTGATCAGTTGATAACAAGGTACCCTACTTTTGTCCGTAACCCAGCGTGACCGCTCAACACCCGAATTAACCTGCGTTTTAACCCGGACCCAGTTGCGAAGACAAACCCTACATGGACCGGTCGCGATTGAGTGCGGGGTAGCCACCAAATTGTAATTGGGTACGAGCCTGAGCATTCGCGATTAATGAACCTCTCCAAAAAAGTCATAGACGAAACTCCTCCGTTTGCCACTCCCGCAGCATTCCATTAGCGACATGGCGGTTGCTGACATACGAGATCGACCATTAGTGAAATCGGATTTGGTAAGAATGTAGACCATTCCATTCGATTTCCCAGGGTGCTGTCTGTCTCTTATTTTGATCGAGTAGCAGCGCCCGCAGTCTGTCGCCCTGAAGCAGCTTTATCCTCTGGGTGGTTTGACGGTGAGGTTCTTCAACTCCATACTGAACCTTATGGTTCAGCGTCAATATAATAACCTCGACACCGTGTTCGGTGCGCCTTCCGATCCCACGCTGGGCGGTGCTGGAATCCCTTGTCAAAGGCAGCTTGCCAGTTACGGAACTCGCGTAGCAGCATAGCCTTGTAATTGGTGACGACGGCAATACGCTGGCAAAATGGGAGCGGATAAGCGACGGTTCGGATTGGGAACCTGGACGGATATGCAGTTTGCCAATGTGACTTAGGGACTGCAACCACGTCTGCGAGTATTCCCCATGCTAAATAATGCTGCAGCTGGTGTCGATCCGGGCACGCGCCGTTCGACTTACTGATGGAGTTCACATGAAATACATGTTGCTGGTTTTAAATTAATTAAAGGAGAAAAATGTGCCAATGGAAGCAAGACAAATAAACAACGAAACTGAGATCCGCAACCTTATCGACATCCATGTAGAGGCACTCCGAGCCAAGGATGCCGACGCCGTGGTGGTTAACTATGCGGAGGACAACGTTATGTTTGTGATGGCGCCTCCACTTCAATACAAGGCAGCTAATTCGCCAGGAAAACAGGGCGTGGAAGAGTGGTTCGGCACGTGGGAAGGCCCGCTTGGCTACGAGATTCGAGACCTTCGGATCACGGCGGGCGAAGACGTAGCCTTCTGCCACTGCCTCAACAGAATGAGCGGAGTAAAGACCGATGGTGAGAAGGTGGACATGGGGCTGCGCGAGACGCTCTGCTTCCGCAAGATCGACGGCAAGTGGAAGATTGCGCACGAGCACGAATCCGTGCCCTTCTACATGGACGGCAGCTATAAAGCGGCAGTCGACCTCAAGCCGTAGTCTAACTTCCCTCCTGATTACAGGGCTCAGTGGCGGACTGGTAGGCAGAACCGCCACTCCGTCGGAGTTCTAAATGCATACCGATATCGGGTAGCTGAAAAGAGAGGAAGGGAGGAAATTATGTTCAAAGACACAAAAGCATTCAGCAGTTTTTCCGTGGACGACATTCAGAAAGCGAAGGAATTCTACGGACAAACGCTTGGGTTGGAAGTTTCCGAAGAGGAAGAAGGGCTGGCCGTGAAAATCGCCGGCGGCGGTAGCGTATTCATATACCCCAAGCAAGACCATCAATCCGCCACGTTCACTGTGCTTAATTTTCCCGCGGACAATATTGAGGAGGCGGTGGATAAGCTGACCGGGCTTGGCGTGAGTTTCGAATCATATGAAGGCGAAATGAAGACCGACGAAAAAGGCATCTTTCGGGGTGAATCCCGCGGTGAGGGCCCGAACATTGCCTGGTTCAAGGATCCGGCCGGTAATATTCTTTCCGTGCTTGAGGATAAGTAATTCTCAAGCTGTCTTTCGAGACCGTCTTGAATTCCTGGCGCCGACACCGTCGCCACCAGACTTGGCAGGACGCAGAGGTTCCTGATACCAGCGATCTCCCGATCTGTACTCCTCTTCGGTGCGGCCCAGCATATCCAGAGACCGCTTAGGCTGGATGTGAGCGCTGGCGACAATAATTGAATTCATGACCGCCATCGGAGCCACGTATGAGCCTGCGAAAGAAGGACTGCTGGTGGAGGCGACCAGATAGGCATCACAGTGCATCGCTATGGGCGTGGTGTTGCCGTCGGTAATTCCGAAGGTCGGCGTGCCCCGCTCACGAGCCCTGAGGACCGATTCAATTGTCTCCCTGAGGCACCGCCCAAAGCTGATGGCGATAAGCAAATCTTTGCCGGTTAAGACATCAATCTTGTGTTGTAGGTTCCCGGTACTCCCAACGGGTGCTTCGGCATCGAATCCGAGTGGCGTCAGGCCGTAAGCGAGAAACCATGCGAGCGAAGCTGCCAGATCCACTCCGATGACGAGAATGCGCCGCGAGCGATGGATAATCTTGGCTAGCTCGACAACACGATCAGAATCAAGGCTTGATCTGAGCACGCTCAGACTCTCAGTATCTCTTTCCACGCAGTGGCGAATCTGTTCAGTCACGCTTCGTTTCTCTCGCGTGGCAGCTTTGAGCACAGTATAGGGCGTGATTTGATTGACGAAATGTTGGCGCAGGTCTGCTGCGAAGTCAGCGAAGCGTTCGTAGCCTAATGCCTGGACGGTGCGTACGATGGTTGCGGCGTCAACGTGGTAGCGCTTCGCCATTTCGCGAGACGAAAGAAAGAAAGTCTCTTCGTTGTTGTCCAAAATCGCTCTGATCAGTTGACGCCGGCTGCGGTTGAGTTGCGATTGAGCGAAGCGAACCTCAAGAGACGTAGGTGAAGCCTTACTGTGATTTCCATCTTGACCATTCAACTCGTTTCTGGCCGACATATTTTCCTCCCAGTCTGCCTTTCCCAGGTTCACTGTCGTATGCCGCAACCCTTCTAAGTGAGATGAATCATTTTCTCAGGAACCGGATGTTCTTGACTCTCCCGGCATTCACCGTGAAGTAAGAAATTTTGTCCTGCCCGTCACGAGCGAAGTTGAGAACTATGCCGCCCATGCCGAAGGCATCCTGAGCGAGGGTTCTAACGGTTTCTTCGACAATTCAGTATCTCTGTTTGTCAGTCGAAGAAACAGCTCGCCACCTTCGAGGGCGACTCGGTAAAGTGCCAGCAACTCTTCGCTGTAATAGTCACCGACATATTCAGCCAACTGCCCCGGAGTCAGAACCGGGGGTGAAATCGCTTCGAACACCATCGCCTTATCCGTTTCTCTGCACGCTCATCATCAGGGGTTTTCCTGCCTCTGCCTTATTGAAGGAATTCGCCGCGGCGGGACCTCCCCAAGGCCGCACAGTCGTCCTCTTTCTCAGAGCAGCGTCGATGGGGGATGAAGATAACACACCATGATTTTGTGGTGCAACAACTGTTGTAATTGTGTTGACAGGCTGCAACGATAGGTGTTATATACCAGCCACTTTTTTAGAGGAGCGTGAGCGCAGCACGTTGGATTCTCTTTGCGGCGTTCGACCTGGTTATGCAAGGCAACGGAAGAGTGCTGGCGCTTTTTCACATGATGAGCGAGCAGGACATCGTCACGGCGCTCAAGTTTCCGTGGACGAGCATCGGCAGCGACGCGGCAGCAGCACTTAAGCCGGGGGACGTTGACGCATTAGGATTGGCGCACCCTCGCAGCTACGGAAATTTTCCCCGCCTCATCGCCCGCTTCGTTCGCGAGCAGCGCGTGCTCGCGCTGGAAGAGGCGATCCGCAAAATGACCTCGTGGCCCGCGACGCGGATGCGTCTCGCCTTACGCGGACTGATTAAAGAGGGCTGTTGGGGCGACGTCGTCATCTTCGACTACGACAAAATTCAGGACCGCGCGACCTACGAGCAGCCGCTTCTTTCTCCCGAAGGGATTGAATACGTGCTCGTGAATGGACAAGTCGTGATCGAACACGGAAAGCACACCGGCGTGCGCTCCGGACAGGTGCTTTATGGTCCGGGTCGCAAGCCTTAGCTGGCCATCCCGGTCCGGACGCCCAAGAATTTTCTTCCGGTGCCGCGGTCGGACATTTTTTCTTACGCGGCTTTGAGTCGCGATTTTGAAGATGAAACGAAATAGAAACCAAGTAACCCGGCGCGAGATGCTCAAACGAACCTTGGTTGCAGGTGCGGCTACGCTCGCAAGCAAGTTTTTCGTCATCGAGTCAACCGGCATGACTCAAAATGCGAAGGCGAACGCGAAGCACAAAGAGGTGTTTGAAGCGTTAGACGGTTTCGTCAAGCAATACATACTGGAGATGAATTCGCCCGGTATGACGATGGTGCTGGCAAACCGGGACGGGGTGTTACGCGCCGCGACTTACGGTTTCAGCGATCTCGAGCGGAGGCTGAACGTCAAGCCGGAGCAACTTTTTCACATCGGCTCAATCAGCAAGTCATTCACCGCCCTCGCGCTTCTGCAACTGCGCGAAGAAGGCATGCTGGATTTGCATAAGCCCATTGTCGAATACCTGCCGTGGCTGAAGATCGAGACGCAGTACGCGCCCATTACTCCGCATCATCTGCTTACGCATTCCGCGGGGTTGCCCGGCAATGTGCCGATCTTTCTTTCCGACCCGGCGGCGAAGCACAAAACAGCTTTCGCTCCCGGCGAGCACTTCCATTATTGCAACTTAGGCTATGACATTTTGGGTCGCCTGTTGAGCATCCTCGATCGCCGGCCCTACGGCGAGTCCATGCGCAAACGCATCCTGGAGCCGCTCGATATGAGTGCACCGAGCCTGCCATTAACAGTGACATCCGCGACCGCACGGCGCGGAACTACATGATCTATCACGATGAGCGCCCGCACTCGCGCTACGGGAAACTCGCCGAGGCTCCTCAACTCATCTTTGAGAAAGGATCGGGCAGCATCGCCTCCACCGCGCGCGATATGGGTCAGTACGTCAACATGCTCGCGAATCGCGGCAGAGCACCGAAGGGCCGCGTACTCTCGGAAGAGAGTTTCAGCCTGTTCGTCAAACCATACATCAAGGCCAAAGACTTCGGGCCGACCGCCAGCTACGGCTACGGTCTGGCCATCGACGAGTTAGACGGGCATACAGTCGCGCGCCACACCGGCGGCATGGTCTCATTCATGTCAGCAATGCAGGTTGACTTGGACAAAGGCGTCGGCGCTTTCGCTTCCATCAACGCGATGCAGGGTTACCGCCCAAATGCGGTTGTGGTCTACGCTCTGAAAGTGATGCACGCCGCGAACGCAAATCAAGCGATTCCTCCTCTGCCGCCACCTAATCCGCCGGGCAAAATCGAGATGGCCGAAGAATACGCCGGCGTATTCACATCCCCCGACAGCGGGAAGATGGAGTTCATTGCCGAGGGTGGCAGACTCTTTCTGATCCACAACGGACAGCGTCTGCAATTGGAAACCACGACCGGCCAGGGTTTTCTGGCACAGCACCCTGATCTCGACCGCTTCCTCATCAGTTTCGCACGTAACAAAGGTAAGAAGGGCAAGATCACGGAGGTTTCGCACGGAGCCGGTTGGTACGTTAATAAACAATACGCCGGCCCGCGAGACTTCCCTCGCCCCAAGGAGTGGGACGCATTCATAGGACATTACCGAAACGACAGCCCCTGGATCGGCAGCCTCCGGGTGGTGCAGCGTAAAGGCAGGCTCTGGCTGGATGGCGACTTGCCGCTCGAACCCGTGGCCGTTAACACTTTCAAGCTGGCTGATTCGCCTTACAACCCTGAGTGGAAAGCTTCTTAGATGTGGTGAATGGTAAATCCATGCACCTGAAGCTCTCGGGCGAGGACTACTGGCGCGTGGAAGCGAAGTGAAAACGTCTTCAATAAAGAGAGTGTTCATCTACAGCCGCTATCGCAGCTTTTCACTGAACCTCAAGAGATGTCAAAGATGCCTGCCGTAACTGAAACATCAAGCATCGTCATCCGCGACATTGACGGGAGCGCGGAGATGCGCGCCGTCGAAGAACTCCAGCAGGAAGTGTGGGGGCTACCTGATCTCGATATCGTACCGCTGACGCAACTCGTCGCCGCCAAAGCGGCGGGCGGCGTTTTGCTCGGCGCGTTCGACCACGAGTCTCTAATCGGCTTCGCTTATGGTTTCGTTAGTTACGAGAACGGAGAGATGGCGCATCATTCGCACATGCTCGCCGTCAAGCCCGCTTATCGCAACTTCAATCTCGGTCACAAGCTCAAGCTGGCGCAGCGCGAGCGCTTATTGGTGCAGGGCATCACCATGATGACATGGACATTTGATCCGTTGCAGAGCTTGAATGCATATTTCAACTTCAGCAAACTAGGGGTAGTCTCGGATCGCTATCTCATCAACTTCTATGGCAACGACGCCGCTAGTTTTCTGCTTCGCAACGGAACTGATCGGTTGTGGGTCACGTGGCTGCTCACGAGCCGCCGTGTGCATGAGCGACTCGACAAGACAGGTTTCAATCTAGAATTCGAACGTGTCATCCCGCTGGTCCAGCTCGGAAGAGATGACTCGCCACGCACGAACAATCTCGATGAAGGACTGTCTCATGACCAGACTTTAATAGAAATACCAGCGGATATTAACGCCCTGGAGCGGCAAAGTAGCGAGTTGGCATTCAAGTGGCGAGAGGCCACGCGCTGGGCTTTTAACGAGGCAATTGCTGCGGGCTATCTAGTCGTGGATTTCTCTCGACAGAGTCGAGGCGACCAGCGCTTCGGAATATATCTTCTTAGCCGTGGAAAAAGGCTTGATGATTTCGTCTGATAAAAGAAGCGTTAGATTGCTTCGTTGATTTCAACAACGTCTTTAACCAGACTAAGCCTGTGACTGACGCTAGTGATCAAATCGAACTAGAGATCACGAGATTAGAGCGCGAGTGGATTGAGGCTATCAGGCGACAGGATGCCCCCGCGTTAGCTCACATTGTCGCGACGATTGCCTCTTTGCCGGAGGGTTGCCAGAAGGACAGCTCGCGGATAAGCGCCTCTACAGCGAAGATACCTTGAGGTCTGTCCCGGAAGAAGTAGCTTACAGTTATGACCGAGTGAGATTACGAATCTATCAGCAAACGGCCATCGTTAATTCTATTTTTAAGTTTCAAGCTGTAGTTGCAGGCACAGAGGCGAGCGGTGCTTATCTGCTCACGGATGTATGGATGAAAAGGGGCGAAGGCTGGCAAGTTGTTATGCGTCATTCCAGTCCTCTCGTCAACGCTTCGCCCGAACCAGACCAATGAGAAAAAGTGATGATGGCGAGCGTTAATAGTCAAAATGAAAATGTGAGGGATATTGCGCTCACTTTCGTTTGTGCAACAAAGCACAGGAAGACTCAAAAATGAAACTGAAGAGCTTAGGCACGCTTTTGCTCAATATTACGTTTTGCCTTGCTGCAACGAGCGATGTAGGGGTCGTCAATGCCCAGGGGACGACGGAGTCTGGCATACCATTGAATGCGCCTTGGAAGCGAACCATCTACGACCTTGCTAAAACCAACTTAATCGCCTTTGCAGGAAATTTATTACACTTCCGCTCGAATCATTGAAGATGGAGGAGATGAGATTACAACTCGAGAGAATCGAACTCAGGGAGATCGAGCTGCCGCTCAAGTCTCCGTTCGAGACTAGCTTCGGTCGCACCACGCGTCGTCGAATCCTTATCGTTAGAGCGTTCGACAAAACAGGTGATTGCGGTTACGGCGAATGCGTAGCCCCAGAAGAACCTTTCTACAATCACGAAACCGTCGACACAGCGTGGCTGATCACTGCCAAGTACGTCGCGCCGATTTTGGCCCGAGCCCGTGTCGAAACTGCAAGCGAAGTCAACGCCGCACTCGCACCAATTCGCGGCAACCGGATGGCTAAGGCCGGCGTGGAGGCGGCGGTTTGGGACCTGGAAGCGAAACTCGCGGGCCGCCCGCTCTGGCAGCATCTCGGAGGCATACGGGATGAGATCGCTTGTGGGGTTTCTATTGGTTTACAGGAAACGGTGGAAGCGTTAATCGATAGAGTCACTAACGAACTGGAGTCCGGCTATCAGAGGATTAAGATCAAGATCAAACCGGGAAAAGATGTTCAGTTAGTTGAAGCAATTCGTTCTCGATTCCCTTCGATTACGCTCTCTGTTGATGCAAATTCCGCCTATTCTCTTAATGGGGATTTAAGTGTAGTTAGGCAGCTTGATCAGTATAACCTTTTGATGATCGAACAGCCGCTGGCACCCGGTGACCTTGTTGATCACGCTAAATTGCAGCGAGAAATCAAGACACCAATCTGTCTCGATGAGTCAATCGTCAGCCTTGCTGATGCGCGTCACGCTTTTGAATTAGGCTCATGCCGGATCATTAACATTAAGCTCGGACGCGTCGGGGGCCACACAGAAGTTCGACTGATTCAAGCATACGCGGTTGAGTACGGCATACCCGTATGGTGCGGCGGCATGCTCGAAGCGGGGATAGGGCGGGCGCACAACATCGCCTTGTCGACGCTGCCCGGCTTCACCCTGCCCGGGGATGTCTCGGCCTCGGCGCGCTACTGGGAAGAGGACATCATCGAGCCGCCGGTCACCGTGAGCCGAAGAGGCACGATTAAAGCGCCAACAGGTCACGGCATCGGCTATGAAGTTAATGAAGCTCGCATCGAGGCCCTGACGGTCCGGAGGGAGACCGTTGATCTGACTTCTTAATCAACGTCAGAGGCAGGCGGTAGACAGACCTGACGAGAAAAGACCAGGGCTCATCGGTGAAAGTCATGGACGACGCCCAAGATCAATCTTTACCTATGAAGCAAGAAAGAAACCCTATAACACGGCGCGAGATACTCAAGCGAGTGGCGGTCGCCAGCGTGGGCGCGCTCGCCACGCCGATGTTTAATCGCGGGCGTTACCGGATTGCTGCCGGTTCTTTGACCGAATACTCGGCGCGGGCGATCGATCTGGTTAATCGCTCCACCGTCATAGACATGCTCAGCATACTGACGCTTGACTTTTCCACGCAGGCGAGGTGGATGGCAGACCCTGAAAGTTTTACGGCAACCGACCTCCAGCCATACAAAGATTCAGGCATCAACATCATTCATCCCGCGATTGGATTGGGCGGGCCGGAGGCTCACCAGCAGGCGTTAAAGTTCTTCGCATCGTGGAATGGATTTATCGCCAACGCCGACGAACACTTCATGCGCGTGGATAGCGCGGCAGACTTAAACCGGGTGAAAAAATCAGGTAAGATCGGCATTCTGCTCGGCCTGCAAAATTCAGATCAGTTCCGCGGGCCCGAAGACGTTGACTTTTTCCGCGGGCTCGGACAGCGGGTCTCGCAACTCACTTACAATTCGCGCAATCTCATCGGCAACGGCTCGACGGAGCGGCGCGACGACGGCATTTCAGACTTCGGCATAGCGATCATCGAGCGCATGAACAAGGTCGGAATGGCCGTTGACGTATCACACTGCGGCGACCGCACCACCCTCGACGCCTTCGAGATTTCTAAAAAGCCAGTGTTGATTACACACTCCAACTGCCGTGCGCTCGTGCCGGGCCACCCTCGTTTGAAGACCGACGAAGCGATCAAAAAGGTGGGCGCGGCCGGGAGCGTCATGGGAATCACAGGCGTGCGGATGTTTGTTAAAGGAGATGAGCCCACAACCATCGAGCATGTGCTGGATCATTTCGATCACGTGACAAAGCTGATTGGACCAGAGCATCTGGGTGTCGGCAGCGACATGGACCTTCGCGGGTACGACGCGATGCCGCCGGAGCTTAACAAGAGACTGCGCGCCAGTTACAAGGGGAGCTATGGCTTTCGAGAGAAGATTGATATTGAAGGTCTGAATCATCCAAGGCGCATGTTTGATCTGACCGAAGGGCTAATTCGCCGGAAGTATAGCGACAAGGACATTGAATTGATTCTTGGCGGAAACTTCAAGCGGACGCTCGCTCAGATTTGGACGGTCTAAATCAGTCTTTACGGGATTGCAACAGAAGCAGAAAGACATGATCCACGAAATCAGCCAAATCTTTCGCGTAATTTGATTCGAGTCGTTTCGAGTGATTTCGTGGATAGTTTTCTTTGTGTCCCAATCTCGTAGTTTCGAAGCTGGAGGCGGAACGGGTCAAAGACACCCGAGCCTCGCTGGCGCTGGAGAAGTACGTGGGAACGTACAGGAACGACTTATACGGCGACGTTAAGGTGACGAACGAGAATGACAAACTGAAATTGGGTTTCGGCTCTGCTTTCTCTAGTGGTTTGGAGCATTGGCACTACGATACCTTCCGGGCAAAGTTCGTCGCTGCCGGAGTCACCAATGCTTATGTGTCGTTCGCTCTAAACGCGCAGGGCAAGACAGAAACTGTGACGTTAAATCTGCCGGGCGTGGCGGACTACCCGTTCAAACGAGCGCCCGAATCGGCAGACGCCGCCGCCGTTTCCATGAGCGAAGAGGAACTGAAGAAATTCGCTGGTAAGTACGAATCAAAGACCCCGCCGGTAGAGGAAAGCCTCGAACTGGTCGGCGGTAAGCTGAAGGCGGTCGTGCCGGGCCAGCCCGTCTACGATCTCGTGCCGGTCGCCCCGTCGCGCATCGGGGGTGCGCCCGATGGCTTTTTCATTCAGTTCGAGATGGCCGAAGCCAAGCCGAAGAGCTTAACTTTGTTGCAAGGCTCAGGACCAAGCCTCGTATTGCTGCCCAAGCAGTAAGTGAAATATTCAGTCTGCGCTATCCGGTCAGAACCGCCTGCCGCAGAGACAGCAGATACTCTAGCTGTCCTTTTGGGGTCGCTGACTTTTCACAGAGCCTCAGTAGCGGGCGGGTCATGGCAACGATAACTCCCCCGCCACCGCAGGCCGTACTGACCTGTTAGCAGATATCGAAACCTGAAAAATACAGGGGACACCGCCGTGAGAAAATTGATGGCTTTGATGATGCTCGGTTTAATCCTTTTCTCGTCCGTGTGGGGACAAGTTCCGAATTCGCCAACTACCCCGAACCGAGAAGGAAACGCGCAACTAACGGCGGACAAAACTCCTTCAGGTGTCCACGAGTTGACGGCTTTGGATGTGGAGGCTTTTCTCGATGGAATTGTGCCACTGCAACTTGAGCGAGATGACATTGCAGGCGCTACAGTCGCTATCGTCAAAGATGGAAAGCTGTTGTTCGCTAAGGGGTATGGTTACTCCGATTACGAAAAGAAAAAGACCGTCTCGGCCGATGAGACATTGTTTCGACCTGGCTCGGTGTCCAAGCTGTTCACTTGGACGGCGATGATGCAGTTGGCTGAACAAGGCAAGCTCGACCTTGACCGCAACGTGAACGATTACCTTGATTTCAAGATTCCCGATGCCTTCGGGCAGCCCGTCACGCTTAAGAACTTACTGACTCATACTCCCGGATTTGAGGAGCAAATTAAAGACCTGTTTACAATCGGTTCCGAAAGCCCCAATCTTGAGGGATATCTGAAGACCCACATTCCGAGGCGAATATATCCTCCTGGGACAGTGCCTGCTTACTCTAACTATGGGGCGGCGCTGGCCGGATATATCGTCGAACTTGTTTCGGGCCGCCCCTTCCACGAATATGTCGAGGAGAATATTTTTAAACCCCTCGGCATGATTCATTCAACTTTTCGCCAACCTCTTCCGCCTGCTCTTGCTCCATTCATGTCTAATGGTTATCAACTGGCATCCGATGAACCGAAGCCGTTTGAAGTAGTAGTCCCTTTTCCAGCGGGAAGTATGAGCAGCACTGCCGCCGACATGTCTCGCTTCATGCTCGCTCATCTGCAAGACGGGCAATTCGGCGACGCCCGGATACTGCGCCCAGAGACCGCGCGGCTCATGCACAGTCGCTTGTTCGCGTTAGACCAGGCGGCCAACGCGATGGCATATGGCTTCTACGAAGAATCAAGAAACGGGCACCGGATCATCGGCCATGCGGGAGACACCCTCTACTTCCATAGCGACCTGCACCTGATTCCAGACGCGGGCGTTGGATTTTTTGTGTCGCACAACAGTTTGGGGAGCGGAAACCCTCTGCCCCGAACGACCCTGTGGGAGATGTTCCTGGATCGGTATTTTCCATACACCGCTCCAGCTACGCCGACGCTAGACAGTGCGAAAGAAGATGCCACAGCGGTAAGCGGCTCATATATTTTAAGCCGCCGGAGCGAGACGTCATTTTTGAAGGCGGCAACATTGATTGGAGAGTTCACCGTCTCGCCGGTTGGGGACGGAATGATCGAGGTCGCTCAACTAACAGGCCCGAACGGGAAGCTCAAACGGTGGCGGGAAGTTGCCCCTATGACATTTCTCGAAACAAACGGGCGGGACAAACTCATATTCAAACCAGACCAGAATGGTCGGATGCAGGCGATCGTGCCCTACCCGTTTTTTGTCGGTCAAAGAGTTGGACTATTCGAGAACAAAAAGATTCTCTTACCAGTGATTGGGATTTCGCTTCTGATCATGCTTCTGACTCTGGTTTTGTGGCCCCTCGCGTGGTTTGTGAGGAGACATCACGGCCACAAGCTGGAGTTGACACCAATTGAACGTCGCCTGCGGCTGGCAGTACGGATCGTTTTTGCGTTGGTTCTATTTTTTATGGCAGCTATGACAGGTCTTGTTGTGTACGCCTCGACGCATATCTGGTTCCTCAGTGATCGCGGGAATACCTGGTTTCATCTTGCTCAGGTGATTGGCGTTCTCGGAGCGATTGGAACGCTGGTCGTACTCTATAACGCTATCCAGTCTTGGCGGAATCGGGAGAAGAGAATCTGGAGCAAGCTCCAAGCCACCCTCTTTGTGCTGGTGTGTTTCGGTTTCCTCTGGTTCGCCTTTGCGGGAAACTTATTACGTTTCAGCTCGAATTATTGAGGCGGCGATTGTGAGTATGAGACCCAAGAAAGACCTCAGCGGATGAGCAGGACTTTAATTGAGATGAGTTTACAACTAGAGCGCAAGTTAAACATTCAGAGCGCGAGTTGGTCAGGACACCTTTTACTCCGATTCCCTCGGGGTGAGAATTCTTAGCAGCGGAAGTCTTGATTTAAAAAATCTTGAGAGGGGATCGGAGATAGTGCCGACGAAGACCCGACCGGATATTAGAACAATCACACGACTGGTTCCTCCCAGCGGAAATCTCGTGCAAGGCCAATCAGAGTTGGCCATCAACCCAGCTCTTGCCCGGGCGGCCAGCGAGGTGATTCACGCTGGTCAAAACCACTATAGCCGCGCGGAAGGTGTGATCGAGCTACGCAACGCAGTGGCGCAAAAGATCGCCTTATTCAACGGCATGGAGGTTGACCCGAAGGTTACACCGCCTGAGTTATTAATCACTGCCGGCGCGACAGGCGGTCTCATTGCTATCGCTCATACCCATCTGAAGGTTACTTCAGCCCTTGTGTTCGAGCCTTACTACCCCTACCACCGTCGAATTCTTGATGAACTTGGCGGATCGACCGAGGTTTTACCATTGCATGGTGAAAACCTGGAATTAGATGGAGATGAATTGCGCGACCGCTGCCGCAAGATGAAGAATCGCCAGCCCTTCCCGCTGCGCGCCATCATCGCCTGCACTCCGGTGAATCCGACCGGTAAAGTCTTTACGAGAAGCGAACTCGAGATGGTGGCGGAGGTTTGTCAGGAATTTGATCTCCTCTGCATTGCGGATGAGGTTTATGAGCACTACGTAGTTGGTGATAGAACGCACGTTTCCATCGCTACGCTCGATGGAATGTGGGAGCGGACGCTCACAGTCAACTCATTTTCCAAGTCGTGGAACATCTCGGGTTGGCGACTCGGCTACGTTTACGGCACCAATCGACTCGTTGCTCCTCTAGATAATACCAACAACGTCTTCTATGTGTGCTCACCGACGCCGCTTCAACGCGCGCTCTCAGAGGTGCTGATGTCGGACCCGCACTACTACACTGAATTACGCGAGCGATTTACTCTCAAACGCCGCATTGCGGCCGAAGCCTTAGAGCAGGTGGGATTTCGGATTTATGACTCAGGATCAGCTTTTTATATATGGGCGCGCATTCCGGAAGGCCACAAAGATGCAATGCAGCTCAACGAGATGTTGATCAGCCAGGCTGGGGTGGCTGGAGTGCCGGGCAGCGCTTTCGCCGATAGCGATGTGTACGACGGCTACATGCGCTTTTGCATCGCACGCGAAGACGAGATTTTAAAAGGTGCGCTCGACAAAATTCAGAGCGCACTATCGGAAAAACATATGTAGAGCTTGAGCAGCCGGGAGGTTCTCATCTCATGACAAGTCTGCCGCGCACGCTCGGGTCGCGGGATCTGATCCTACTGACCATCGGATCAGTGATGGGCCCAGGTACCTTCCTCGTCCCCCGGCTCGGTGCTGCGCCAAGTGGATGGTTTCATTCTCGCATAAGACGCAATACGACTATCTCGCAGCTCTTTCTACCAGTGAGATCGCGGCACTGACCAAGCGGCATTACTTTGGCGTAATTACCGTCGGGCAGCTCAACTCGTCTTCGAAGGCCGCTGCTGAGCCATTCCCTGGCTGCCCGAGCGTTCCCAACTCCGGCTTCAACTCCGACCCCTTTCCCAAACCGCAACCTCATGACTTTCATCGCGCCCTCTTCGTGGACGTTCCCCGGGCGAAGTCCGGCAACATCTCCCACGCCTCGATCAGATCGAGCTGCCCGACATGTTTATCCGCTCTTGATTTAAGACGAACGTTCGTGCTATATACCGGCAAATGGTAATTGGGGGTTTTGCTTGTGGATGTCATAACGGATACCAAGGCGGCGGGTAAAGGTCGCAAAGCAAGGGGCGGGCGCACGCGACAAACTATTTTAGAAGCCGCAGTCGACATCGCCTCGGCAGAGGGGCTGGAAGGGCTAACCATCGGGCGTCTTGCCACGCAACTCTCGATGAGCAAGAGCGGGCTTTTCGCCCACTTCGGCTCGAAGGAGGATTTGCAGCTGGCGACAATCGAGGCGGCGCGCTCCGTCTTCATCCGCGAGGTCATCCTCCCGGCCTTCGAAGCTGAACGCGGAGTGCCGCGGCTCTGGAAGCTCTGCGATGTTTGGCTCAGCTATGTGCAGGGCGGGGTCTTCAGCGGAGGCTGTTTTTTCGCCGCCGCCGCCTCAGAGTTTGACAGCCGTCCAGGGCCGGTACGCGACCGCATCGCCGGAATAATGAAGGAGTGGCTCGTCACCGTTCGGCGAGCTATCGTCGAGTCTCAGGAGGCAGGGCAGCTGAACACGGACGTTGACCCGACGCAACTCGCTTTCGAGTTCAACTCCTTCGAACTGGGGGCTAACTGGGCTTTCCAGCTCTATGGCGACAAGCAGGCGTTTGCGCGCGCGCGTGCGTCCATTCTTGAACGCTTGCGCCGTCACTCCACCAGGAGCGGCGCCTCGTTGTTACCACCGATTAAACAGAAACGTGGTCGTACTTGCGCAAACAGATAGGTTCAATATGAACTCACCGGAAATGAATCACCTGTCGCCAGTCGTGCTCAAGAGGGAAGCCGCTTGGGACGGGATCAAGCTCGCACACTATCGTTTCCAAGCCGGAGATTTGCCGGAACACCGCCACAAGGAACACCTGATCACCATCGCGCTGGGCGAGGGTTGCAACGGCGAAATACGCACGGCGAGCGGATTTCGGACCCGCGGCCAGACCCGAGGCAGCATCTGCGTGATCCCTTCGGGACACCCTTTCGCTGCCACGCTCGAAAGCGCTTCAGAGCACTTGGCAATTTATCTGGAGCCGTCTCTCGTCTTGCGGGCGGCCAGCGAGTCGCCCGCGACGGGCGGCGGCATCGAGGTCGTTGAAGCTTGTTCTCCGAGTGATCCGGTTATCAAGAGTGTCGGACTGGCGCTGCTGGCCGAGCTCGAGTCGGAAGGCTTGAGCGGCCGTCTTTATGCTGAATCGTTGGCGAATGTTCTCGCCGTTCACCTCTTGAGGCATTACACGACTGCGGGGGATGGTTCGCGGCGATTCACGGGCGGCTTGTCTGGGCAGAAGCTGCGGCGAACGATGGCTTTCATCGCCGACAATTATGAAAACGAGCTGAGTCTCGCTGACTTGGCGGGCGTTGCCGGGATGAGTACCTTTCATTTCGCGCGTAAGTTCAAGCGAACGACGGGTACGTCACCGCACCAGTATTTGATAAAGTTTCGTGTCAACCGCGCCAAGGCGCTGCTGACCGGAAGTGAGATGCCGCTCGTTGAGGTCAGTTCCCGGTCGGGGTTCAGCCATCAGAGCCACTTCACACGACTCTTCCGCCGGCTCACCGGTACGACGCCGCAATCTTACCGCCTGATGTTTCAGCCGTAGCCTCGCTTCAAATGAACTGCTGCCAACGAGTAGCAAGATCCGTCAAGCGCCAGCAATAACTGGAAAGACTCAAAGCTCCTGCCGCCTGTACGCTGTCTCAATTGCCAAATCCAGCACAGACAGTGGAGGGACAACAATGAGGCAGAGGAGATTACTGTTAGCGATCTTACTGATGACGTTGCTAGGCAGCGTCAGCCTAGCTCAAACTGGCCGAGATGAGGCGCAAAACGCTATCCGGCGTGGTAACGAAAAGTACGCGAAGGCAGAATATCAGCTCGCCATCGAGGAGTATCGTCGCGTTCCGCTTAGTGCCGGCGAAACCTACGCTCAGTCGCTGTACAATATCGGTGTCTGTTATTACGAACTCTGGAGAACCGACGAGGCTATCATCTATTACAGGAGAGCTGTCGAAGCGCGGAAGGGGCGCTACCCGATGGCCCTCTACGCAATCGGCGTCGCGCTCACCGATTTCAAACGGCTATCGGAAGCGAAGAAGCCTTCAGGCAAGCAATCGCCGGGTCGGACGAAAAATACCCGCCGTCTCACTACATGTTAGGGCTGCTGGCGATGCGTGAAGGCGATAACGAAGCTGCGGCAGCTTATTTTGAGGAAGCCATCGCCCGCTCCAAGGATCGTTTCCCGGCCAGTCACAATAATCTCGGCGTGGCGCTGGCAAGGATGGGGCGCTTGCCGCAAGCATACCGAGAATTCGAGGCTGCTCTGAGAACGGCAGACGGTGAGTTTAGTGAGGCGAGACACAACCTCAAGCTCTGCCGTTCCTTGCTGGCTCTATCTGCAAAAGCCCAACTGGCGTCCCTGAAGACGTTTGAAACAACTGATAGCCTCAGGAAATTAGCTGACCGAAAGGAATAATCCTGCGTTCGACGTTCCGTCGCTCCGCATCGCGCTCAGGTAGATAGGGCTACAGGGATTGCCGATGCCGAAATGCTCGCGTAGAATCGCCGCATAGTCCGCTTCGTTCGTCAGTCCCCTCTCCTGCCGACCGTGTCCTACTCTAGATGTGATGAAACGCATCTCGCTGAGAGTGATGCGCCCTTCCGGCGTCGCTCGTGAGCAGATGCGCGTTTTGGTGAAGTGCGACTCCGGCGAGGTCTGATGGTAACAACACATCCCGACGTAGTCAGAATACTGATGCGGCCGGAGGGTGAAGCGGTACTGCATTTTCCATTCAGCGCCGCCATCACGCTCCAACAGAATCAGGTATTTACCATCAGGAACTAGACGATAAGCGCGTTCACCTTGCGCCTGCTCGCCCCGTTCATCGAGCAGCAACGGCTCTCGAAACGAATCGCCAAAGCCGACGTCCACGATCCAACGTTCGTCAAGGGAAACCATCAATGCCATATGATCGAAGTCCGGTCCGAATCCCCCTTCGGCCTTCGCCACCTCAGCCGAAAGCATGGCGACCTCAAAACCCAACGCGCGCAGCAACGCGGCGAACAATCCGTTGAGCTCGTAACAAAAGCCGCCGCGTCGTCGTTCCACAATCTTGTCGAACAAGGCATCGTCGGAAAGAGTTATCGGCTCTCCTGCGTGGATGCTGAGATTCTCAAAAGGCACCGCCAGCAGGTGCGCCAATTGCAACGCCCTCAAGGTCTCAGCGTTGGGAACAAGCGAACCACTATACTTGATGCGTTCGAGGTAAGCCTTTGGGTTCAAGTAGGGGCTCCTCCCGTTGTAAGCACTATCAATACTGTTATAGCCCGCAAATCCGATCAATGGATTCTGTGAGGGAAATTGACGACAGGGCCTAAGTCCAAACGTCACGCACAACATAATAGAGTAATTCGACAATACGGATCAGACTCATGTTATTTGCCGTTTCAGTTCTTTACGTAACCGTAACCACATGGGCAAGCAGTTTTTGAACGAGAGTCAAGTGGCAAAGACCCGCTACCGGGCTACTGCCGCGGTGTGAATGAGAGTACGCAAGCTAATGAGTCTGCCTGCCAACGTGTAGCCGACGAGTCGCGATGGAGGATAAAGTAGAGTTCTGTTCAACCAGTCGCACTACCAATTTTGGATATGTGTGTTGTCGCACAGAAGGCTGTCCTTTCCAGTTGTATATTTTACGGTTACGCACCATGATGGGGGCTGCGGAACCGAAGCGATCAAGAAACAGTGATGAATATAGAAACTGACCTAAGCCCGGCCGTCCTAGTAGTGGAGGATGTCGCGGAGACCCGCGACGGCATTGAAAAGTTGCTGAGTGCAGACGGTTATCGCGTGGCAGTGGCCAGAGATGAACGAGACGCAATAGAGAGCGCCCAGCTAAAGCGGCCAGACCTGATTCTGGTGAGCCTGGGTGGGCTACCGGGCGAAGTCATTAATACCGCACTTCGCATCCGTGAACTCTCGGAAGTAGCAGAAGAGGTGCCGATTGTGGTCTTTTGCATTGGAGAAGTCGCTGAGGGTGATGAAGTCGCGATCGGCCACAATGTATACGTCACCCGGCCTGACAACTTCAATCAGTTAAGAAGCCTTATCACTCGCCTGCTGCGCAAGATTCCAAAGGCCGCTTGACTTACTGCAACTCGCTGAGAGAAACCCGACTCCGTTTATTTTCGGTCACATCGATGACCCCCAACACACAAGCGCAACCCAGTCGCAACAGGCTGGGCGACAATTAGAAGTATCTTTGTGGCCATGAAGACATCAATAGAAACCCTGAGGTTGGGCGCCCAACAAACGCTTGATGAGCTCTTTGCCCAAAGGCTAATCCCTTTCGCATTGTCAGTTCGGGCGGTGGAGTCCCTGGGGCTTGAAGAATACATCGTTCGTTTTCACGATGCTCGGCTACATTCGGTCGATGTTTCCTGGCCGGAAGGCCGCTCCTTCGAAGAAATGGTCCGAGCTGCCGTATTGGACCGGGTGTCCAGACTCAGTTATCCCGGACAAAGAGAGGCCCCTGTACGCCACCAACGAGAGCAAAGCATGCTTTAAAATTAAGTGAGCTTGCGCACTTCGCTCGACTTCCACCGATGTCGCAGTCGCCGTCAATTCCGAATATCCTTTCTGTAATGCTAATCAGGCGACTCAAGCCTTTCTGCTTTGGAGCCCCAACGCCAAGCGCTAGCCACTTTCGATCTTATTCAGGCGTGCCTTACTCCCGACGGCGGGCAGGCCGACCTTGCTCTTCTTGCTGAGGTTTAGTCGATCGTCTGCCGCCTTTACCATATGTCGCACGGAGCCCTGATCCTCCGGGCGCGTAGACACACCAAAGCTCATACCGAATGAGGCCGGAGCTCCTTCTGCTCTACCTAATTCCTTGAAGTCCTCCGCAAGTCGAGACATCATTGCAAGAGTGTCTTTCTGCACAGTTTCGGGCAGGATGATGCCAAATTCATCCCCGCCGTAGCGACAGAGAATATCCGTCTGACGCAGATCTGCTCGCATTCTTTCGGCGGATTTTACCAACAGATGATCGCCGAACTGATGACCTTTCGATTCGTTAACGGATTTAAAGTCGTCGAGATCAATAAGCACAATCGAGAGCGGGCTGTCATAACGTCTCGCGCGATTGAGTTCATCTTTAAGGCGTTCGTAGAAGATACGATGATTAAATAGTCCAGTGAGACTGTCGGTACGCGATAGGCGTCGCAGCTGCAACATGTGCTCTTCGACGAAGGCATTGATTGTTTCGCGCATTGCTTCGTCAAGAGCCACGCCAATGCGAAAGCACATGGTTGCGGCATCACCCATACCGAACCTGGCGACGTATTCAGTTTGCCCCCGGATGTGGAGAAAGATGTGCTCGCGCAAGAGCTGGTACTCGCGCACCAGCTCTCTGACATTGAATAAAGGCTCCCGTGCCCGCTCGCGCCCACGACGGGCGGCATTGCAAATCCTCTCGTGCTCTATCTTGCTGTCATCTACCTCGACAACCCGGAGGATCTCGTTAAGGACCAAGGGAACGGAGTCTAAGATCATGGGCTCCTCTAAGTCCTCGGCCGACCGTATGCTGCGATCCGCGCGTACCGCCTCGACCCAGCGTTGAGTAATTTCGTCCGCGCTCCGCTTAATTAGTTCCTTGAAACTGGGCGATCCAGTTTGAGAAGTTAGTTCTAACATGTGCAATCACCTCGTGCCGCGCGAAACTGGGAAAGAAGTCCGCAGCGAAAAAGGGTGGCGCAAAGAAGAGATAGGTCGAACCAGCAGGTTACATCAGAAACGTTCAGTTGGCGCACACCAACTTCTGAAGGGCTGTAAGAGCCTTCTCAAAGGGAACGACGAATACTTCAATGAAGTTCGTCCTCCTTTTGTCTCTGCTCTTTTTTTTCAAGTTTGGGTTCGTTCCTGACCACAAGATAATGTGCTCAGTTTGGTCTTGTGGGCTAGCTTAAACGGTGCACAACATCTCGCTATATACGCAATTGAAGCGGATGTCAAGAACTTATTACGACAG
>Ga0136617_10001155_pt1 | contig 23138 bp, 19 predicted proteins | sample AntDrymUQ3222106_2_FD_129672 | JGI IMG/M metagenome (GOLD analysis project Ga0136617, IMG submission 129672) | Polar desert sand microbial communities from Dry Valleys, Antarctica - metaG UQ322 (21.06) | ecosystem: Environmental > Terrestrial > Soil > Desert | place: Antarctica: Dry Valley...
TCCGCTCGCTCCCAATCTTCCAAGCTATCAATGTTCACGCACTGCTCTGGGTCCAAAAGATATCCGACTAAAGATTGGCCGCAAAAACTGTTCTGTTCCATCACGATATTCCGTCGCGTCACGTACACAGAGCCCTCGCGGTGAAACGAGGCTGGCAGACTCTGCCGCCGAGGGATGGGATTAGCTTCACCCGTACTTAAACGGAGCAGGCCGTCTTGACCTTGAAAATACACCCAATGCGGATTGTATTCTGCGGGAACCGGAAGGATAGTCACGACCGCATCGGCATCGCTCTGCTCCAATCGTTCAATGCACGCGTCAATGTCTTGCGTGCGGCGCAAAGGGTTAGTGGGCTGCAAGAGGCAGACCGCGTCAAAGTATTCACCATGTGTTTCCATCCAGCGCACAGCATGCTGCACCACCGGCAGCGTCGGCGTGTCGTCTTCAGCCAGCTCCGCCGGGCGCAGGAAGGGCACATCTAAACCGCAATGCCGGCCAACTTCCGCTATCTCGTTATCCTCGGTGCTCAAGATCACGTGTGACAGAAGGTGGGCCGCCAAGGCTGCTTCCGCGGTGTATTGGAGAAGCGGCTTCCCGCATAACAATCGAATGTTCTTGCGCGGTACTCCTTTTGAGCCGCCGCGAGCGGGAATTAATCCAAGTACACGCAAGGACTTTCAGTTACTAGTTTCAGGCACAAGAATTTACGCTTTTAAGAAAACATAACGGTTTTCGCCTACACCGTACTTCAAAGTAGCAAAGGGATCTTTTTGATAAATTCGCTCGATGCGATCGAAATCCGTACCACGAGATAAACGTCGAACGTGTGTGGCTCCAGCTGCCAAAAAGCATTTCTCAATTGCATCTGGAGTGAGCCGTATGTTGATTGGAACCATGACATGGTCGAGCATGTAGAAAATACGGTTAGCAGAAATGCCCAATATTTGCAGCGCGGTTCTGGCTATACCTCGTTGTTCGTTTTTTACTATCACACGCAAAATCTCAATCACGTCCCAGAATAATCCGCCGGGTTCCTCAATCAAGTAAATCCAGCCTATTCCGCCAGGCTTTAGCACTCGGACAAGTTCGGCGACGCCTGATTTCCAGTCCACCGTATGATGAAGTACGCCGTTAGAAAAAACGATGTCGAATGCGTTCTCAGCAAAGGGAAGCTGCAAAACGTTGCCTCGTTGAAAAATCACACCATCAATTCCAGCTTGGTCAGCGCGTCGCCTTGCGTCAAACACGCCCGTGACGGAAACATCTAGGCCGATCACTTTTTTTGCCCCAAGTAACCGCCACGCAAGAGTATAGCGGCCCCCTCCGCATCCAGCGTCTAGCACCTGCTTATCTTCCAAGTCGGAGATAGAGATCCCGTTTCTTTCCAATCTGAGTTTCAGCAGTCGGGCAGGCTCATCCCAAAATGACGCCGCGGAGAAAGCCTCGAACAAGCGACCGTAATGCTCGCCTGTCAACTCCTCTATATCAACGCTAGGAACTGAGGAAGCGTTATGGGCGTTGTCTCTAGTGCCGCCCACTGCTCCAAAACCACTGTTGGCTGCTGAAAGTAAGAACTGCGCCAGAGTTTCGAGTGATCGGTTGACAGCTTCAACAGGTTCCTGACCGGAGGCAAAGATGCGCTCCATATTTTCGAAGAGGTAAGGTACGCACCAACTCCTCATGATGGACGCCCATGGAGTTGTGCCCAACGTTCGCGAAGCACCAACTACAGACCGTGCTTGTTGGGTTAGTGGGCTGTCCTTAAGACACGGCGCAATCTTAAAATCGGCCTCTTGAAGTATATTCAGTATGTCAACCTCTTCTCGATCAGCAAAGGGACTTCTGATAATAGTTGCGCAATCCTTTGTCCCGCTTGGCCATCTCCATAGAGTTTATCTGACGAGTAGCGGCCGTTGCTTACCTGGTTTTGGATCGCCCTCGAAATTGCATGCCCATCATATCCGACATCCGTCACATTGCGCCCGCGGTCCCGACCAGATTGGCGCGATCCGATGTTCACCACCGGCACTCCCAGAAACGAACTTTCGCGGATGCCCGCACTGGAGTTGCCGACCAGACAACGGCAGTTATAAATCAAGCGCAAAAAATCGGTGGGCGACATGTTCTTGAAGAAGTGGATGTTCTGCGGGCGCTCTGCTTCACGAAATGCCCGGATGCCATTGGAAGTCCCGTCTGATCCGGCGTCCACGTTGGGCCAGAACCACAGAGCGGGCAGCCCTACATCACGTACCGCCAACAGCGTTTCGTGGATGTGATTGCGCGCCAGCTCGTATTCGGTTGTCACAGGATGCTGCATGACCACTAGATAGCCATCTGAGATGTCCACCAGCGGCCCCACCCCCCCATACTTTTTAAGGGGGTCAAAGTTGAGCTTCGGATCGACCAAGATCTCTGCGGCCAGATCAATCGAAGGACAGCCAGTCACGAACACAGTCGCTGGGTCTTCACCCATGCGTATGACACGCCTGGCAGCCTGCTCGGTAGAGGGAAAGTGCAAGTCAGAGAGCTTGGTAACTGCATGTCGCACCTTCTCATCAATTGATCCAGTGACTTCGCCACCCTGCACATGCGCGACCGGAATATTCATATATGACGCAGCCACCGCAGTTGACAACGTTTCATAACGATCAGCGACCGTTACTACAACGTCCGGCCTCAAGTTGTCGAAGACTGTCGCCAGCTCCAGCAATCCCAAGCCGGTTGTTTTCGCCATAGCTGCCAGGTTCTCACCTTCCAGCACCATATAGACGCGCGCAGCGATCTCGAAGCCGTCTTCTTCCATGTAGCGCACGGCTGTACCATAGCGGTCTAGCAACGCCGAGGCAGCCACCACTAATTGAAGATCAAGATCCGGGTGCTCGTCGATCGCCTTCAGCGCGGTCTTGATCCGGCTATAGCTGGGTCTTGCTGTTACTACTACACACACTTTGCGGCCCATCAACTACTCCTCTAGATCTTCTTTCCGCAGTAATTCGTCAGCGCTGAGACTTCTCTTCAAGCGGGCCCCAATCAAAGCTGGCAATCGAGCGGCCGGAATGCCGGTTCCTGGTTTCTTAACTATCAGATGTTGTTTATCTAATACCGTGCCGGCCGGTAAGTCCATTCGCGCCACCACGCTCTTGGTGAACATGCGGCGCAGCGGAGCGGCCTCATCAGCCAACGCATTCTTGTCCACCGGATTGTCGATCATCTTCTCGATAAAGCGAACACCTTTGATTAGTTGACGCAGTTCGGTCGTCGTGATCGAAGCAATCACATCGGGCCCGAACATTTCGCGCGTGAGTGTGACATGTATCTCTAGCGCTTCGATGCCCAAAGCAGCAGCAGCCAGCCCGGGATAGATCGTGCCTGAATGATCAGAGAGGCCGACGGCGCAGTTGTAACGTCCGCGGAAGAAAGGTATTAGGTTGAGTCCCGTTTTTTCCGGAGGGCAAGGGTAGGCTGAGCTGCACTGCAAGACGGCTAGTGGCAAGCGATGGGACTTTACCTGCTCAACTGCCGCATCAATCTCGCCGAGCGAGCTCATACCTGTAGAGAGCAAAATGGGAAGTTTGGTGACGGCCATGCGCTCGATCATCTCGATGTTGCTCACTTCCCCGGAGGCTACCTTCCACGCGGACACTCCCACGCGTTCGAGAAGTTCGACCGCTTCCATCGAAAACGGTGAACTGAGAAAGAGCAACTTGCGCACGTCGGCATGCTCTTTGAGACCGTGCCATTGCGCCTCTGTGAACTCCATTCGCTTCCAGTAATCGTAGCGCGTTGCGTCCTGCGGGCTGAATTTTACTCGCCAAGGCTCATCAGGCGTGCTTTCGGCGGCGGCAATATGAGTCTGAAATTTGATCGCGTCAGCGCCTGCGTCGGCGATAGCGTCAATGAAAGCGTGAGCCAGGCCTAGGCTGCCATCATGGGATTGGGCAACTTCGCCGATAATTAAGCAACCAACAGTTTCTGTGTTTTCGCTGACGGTCGAGGAATTGAAATTCCCCCTGAAGTTCATTGCCATTGTTTACACCAAATCTGCAAACTTCTTTTCCATCCGCCGGAAGTAGAATGCTCCACCGACCAGAATACTGAGCGCTGCCAGCGCAGAGACAGCAATGGTTGGCCCCGGCGCGGTGTTAGCCCCCAACAACGCCCAGCGAAAGCCCTCGACGACCCCGACCATCGGATTCAATCCATAAACTGTGCGCCAGGGCTCGGAGAGCAGGCTGCTCGGATAAGCAATCGGCGTCGCAAACATCCAGAACTGAATAATAAAAGGCAATACATAGCGTACATCACGATATTCCATGTTCAGCACTGAGAGCCATAGCCCTACGCCTAATGAGGTGACCAACGCCAGCAGCAGGAACAACGGCAGCCAAAGCGTGTTAATTGTCGGCAAGATGCCATAGTAAAGCATCATCACGATGAGCACCCCGAAGGCAATCATAAAATCCACTAATCCGGAAAGCACAGAGGCAAGGGGAATGACTAAGCGAGGGAAATAGACCTTCGTAATCAGATTAGCGCTGCCAACTATGCTGCCAGTTGTTTGTCCTAACCCTTGAGCGAAGAAGGTCCATGGTACCAGGGCTGTAAAGCTAAAAATCGGATAAGGAATACCGTCCGAGGGCATTTTGGCCAGCTTGCCGAAAAATAAACTGAAAACCAACATCGTGAAAAGCGGCTGGATAACAGCCCACGACGCTCCTAGAACAGTCTGCTTATAGCGCACCTTGACGTCGCGCCAGATGAGGAAATAAAGCAACTCCCGGTATGCCCATAACTCGCTCAGTTTAATTCCGACCCACCCGGTAGATGGCTCAATCCTTAAGTAAGGGAGCGCGCCTCTCTGTCCGTGCACTTCTGATTTTACTTTGCTGATAGTAGTCGCGCTGTTCATTTAAGTTAATCTCTGAAATTCTCTAACATTGCTTCAATTAACGTTAAGGTCATAACTGAAAGCCGAGATTCTCTCAAGGCAAAAGCTATGACAATTTCTGCAGCGAAAAAGCATCAAACCAGACGCGCCCGAAGATGGGACATCGCTCACTCGGACAGCTTTGACGCTGAATAATAATGCTCATGGCATGGGTCTCATCTGACGTGACCAACTCTACCGTGTGTTTCTGCCAGCCGCTGGAGTCAGATGATAACGGCTCAGTTTGCGCCAACGTGTGCCCGTCGAGGTTAGCATCAATCACAGTGACGACAGGCAATCCCCCTGTCACCACTTTTTCTGTACGCGCCATGAAGCTCAGCCGGTAACGCACTTTCGGTTCAACTAACACCAGTTGCGACACCACTGAAGTCCATGGATGAGAAGCACCGTTCCAGTCAACGCGTAGACTGTGTGTGCCCGAACCCGGTTCATTATCATCGCGATAGATGCGGACGGTCGCCATATCGCGCGCGAGTTGCCATCCAAAGCCAGGCTCATCCGCGTCAATCTCGGTGTCAAAGCCCCCATCCGTTATAGTGCTGAGGCCACTTTGCCGCGTGCCATTACTCTCAACGCGCCCGCTCGACCACAGCATATAGCCATCGTTGAAACGCTTGGCATCAAGGAGTTCCTTAAGCAGCGCGTGCCGATCCTGATCCGCCGCGTCACCTGCGGCGCGAAAAAGATTCGCCGCTTCAATCGTCTCTCCTTGATTGGCGAAGAAACGTGCGAGCGCGAGTTGTGTCGCGGTGGTTTGTGGTTGAATAGCCTGCTTGACCGCACGGGCGTCTTCGCCGTAAGCATCCCAAGACAAATCAATTACCGAGGGCAAAAGGTTTGGATCGCTTGCGGCTGCCCGGCTCAGTTCCGCGAAAGCTTCATCGCGACGTTTCATACTGAGTAGCACACTTCCCAGTTGCCAGCGGGGCTGCGCATAGTAGGGTGCACGGCGCACTGCTTCCCTAAAAGCCGCCAACGCACCCTCTTGATCACCCGCTTGGCTGCGCTTGCGTCCAAGCTCTAGCCATAAATGGTAGTGGCGCGGACGCAATGCGCTGGCCCACTCTAACTGCTTAACAGCCTCATCTTGCTGCCCCGTGCGCCACAGCGCAACGCCGTAACCGAAACGCACCTCAGGATCGGAGGGGCTTAAATTCATTCCTTTATGCGTTAGAACAGGCGAGCCTTGGTATCTAGAGAACAGCCGTGCGGCTCCTGCACGCCCAGCGTTCCACATTCCCCAGAGGCAGAGAAAGCCCATTGCCACACCAATGAGCGGTTGGTAGTAGCGATTAGCTAAGATGCTGTGGTTGATTTGGGAAACCATGAATCAACTTTAAGAAATGTCCCGTAAATAGGATGCTGTTGATTAGCTAGGCGCTTTCGTCTCGACGCGGCCATTCGCCACAGCTATGGCTACGAGCACGGTGAAGACAAGAGCATTAATGGTGATATGCAGGCCATAGTCGAAAAGGCTATGAACGGCAGCGCCGAAGAGTCCGGCCAGAGCTCCTACACACGTAGCACGCCGATAAGAATCAGTCGCATGCAACCGCTTCCGCGCTCGCCTGATGAGTACCGCAATAAACCACGTTCCGATTGCAACTCCGATCAAGCCGCCACTTGCCAGTAACTCCAGATAATCGTTATGTGCTTGCTCCGGCGTCCACTCGCCCGACGCATCCCGGTAAGCGGGAATGGCAGCCCAGTAACCGCCAAAGCCGACCCCGGCTACTGGATTGGCTCTAATTGATCGCCATGTCGCACGCCATATCTCTATTCGGCGCGCGCCAGTCCGCTCGGGGGTCGCCTCGACGCTGAGTTCGCCCGGAACAGATTCCAGCCGGGTTACCAGGGTGTCGCCGCCCACCCATACGATGCCCAGGACCACCGCAGCCACCAAACATCCAACCAGAGCGGCGCGCGTCGCGAGCGAACGGCTGATGCGCCACTTCCAGCTTGGACCGCGATTCGTCGGCCTGGAAGCTTCTCGCGAAGGTCGCCCGCTGGTTACGACCAGAGCAATAAAGATCAGTTGGCTAAGCATGCTGAGGATGGCGCCGCGCGAGGTTGTAAACACGAGAGCCGTCCATACCGTAGCCGCCGCTACTAAGTAGACCGGCAGGCGGCGCACGCCTCCTCCGGCAATCAGGCCGAGCACCAGCCCGAGCGTCATCTCCATCAGAAAAGCGAAATGGTTACGATTGCCGAACTGTCCATACCCCTCATCCAGTCTGAGATGCAGCAAATCTACCCATATCGGGTAGGGCGTATATAGAGTTAATATCCAATCGACATTCTGTATCGCCTGCCGCGTGATGCCGAATAGAGCACTTGCCACGCCGACTCCAATAACAACGTGGATGAGCTTGCGTAGGCGCTTTCGATTAGATGTATAGCGCAGCAGAAGCGCCCCGGCGAGAGCCAAGGCGAACAGCCTGAAAACAAAGAGCCGCGTTTCATAAGGATCTGAGCTAACCGCCCTCGCCGCCACGCTTTGAATGCCGTCGAGAGTGTAAGCGCTCGCCAAGGGTAGAGTCTGAACATAAGCGAAGATCATTAAGGCAAACAACGGCGCGAGTAGGCTCTTTCCGTTGACGTGCCACACTCCACTGAAAAAACATTGAATGATCCACATAACCCCAAGCGCGAAAACAGCGCACTCAAAGGCCGCATCCCACCAAAGCACCCCCTTCCCAGAGGGAATCGCAGTTAGCGCGATGAGCGTCAGCAGGAAGGAGAAGATCGTTTTGTCGAGCAGACGCGTCACACGCCCTTGGAGTGGTTCGCGCATACTCGATTTTGGGAGTTCGATAGAGGCTTTTTGGGCTAGCTCACTGGTCGCTGCAATCTCCGGCATCCTCTGTTATCCCTTAGTTTCACTGCTCTTCCTTCCGCGGGATTCCCTTCCCCCATATTGTGAGGGCGGTTACTGGCGGGCAATGCCGAAACCAAGTGCCGAAGATCTGTAGGTCGAAAGGGATATTGGTTTAGCTATACCTCGAATAGTAATAATAATCCGAGGAGCTCTGTTTCACGCCGTTCAAGACTACGCCGAAGATTTTTGCGCCGACATCTTGCAACACGTTTCGCGCATGCCGCACAATGTCGCGCGAACTCTTGCCGCTATGCACCACGAGCAAGACGCCATCAACTAATAACGAGACGAGTACGCCGTCGGTAAATTGAGAGATCGGCGGCGAATCAATGACTATGTGCGTGAAGTGAGGTTCTGCATATGTAAGTAAGCGTCGCATCTGCTCTGAGCCGAGAAGTTCCGCCGGATTTGGTGGCACCGGTCCCGAGGTCAGCACAGAGACTCCACCCTCCTCAGTTTTCTTATCGATCAGACCAAATAGTTCCGCCTCGCCCATTCCGCTCGAAAGGTAAGTGCTAAGGCCGTCATCATTGTTTAAACCAAAGATCCGATTCAGGCATGGATGGCGCATGTCTGCATCGATAATAAGCACACTGGCTCCGGTTTGCGCCAGGGCCAGTGCTGTGTTAACGGCCGTTGTGGTTTTGCCTTCGGCTGGCTGGCTCGATGTTACAAGTATGGTCTTGGGGGCGTGCCCTGCAGTTGACATCAGCACAGAGGTGCGTAAATGCCGATAAGCTTCAGCCAAGGGAGAACGAGCATCTTCGTTGGCTAGGAACGGAAACGGCCGGCCGTTCCCATTCCCGTTTCTCTTCTGCAAAGCGTCTATGGCTGGAAGGAGACGGCGTCGCGTTGCGCCCCCAAGCAAAGGGATAGCGCCTAACACCGGCAGGCGCAGAATCCTTTCAACCTCACTTGTTGAGTGCACACTGTCATCCAGATAATGCAGGAAGAATGCGAGACCGACGCCAAAGGCAAGTGAGAGAAGGAATGCCCCCCCGACGTTCGGCAAACGGTTGGGCTCGACCGGCCCCCCGGGAACCAGCGCGTAGTCGATGACATGAATATTGTTTGGCGTTCCCGTCAGCCCGGCTATCGCAATAACGTTCTCATTAGCGCGCTGCAGCAATCCGCTTAAAAGATTATTCTTGGTCGCGATTTCCTGCTGCATAATACGATAGTTAATAGCTGCCACGTTCTGCGTCACTGTCTCTTCGCGTTGTTTGTTGAAGGACTGACGCAGCGACTGCTCGCGCGCCTGCGCCTTACGGTAGCGCGCCGTAAGATTGGTCTTGAATGCGGTCATCGCCTTCCCGCGCTCTTCCTTAATTTGTTTCTCCATTTCTGCGATCTGTTGATTGATCTCTTTGACCTCCCACCACTCTTCGGTGTTCTCGGCAAGTAGTTGAGCTCGTTTCTGCCGCAGCCCGGCCAGTTGCGCTTCAGCCGCGGCGGTCGGAGCACTATTACCCGTAGCTAATACTTCAGCGGCGTCGGTAGCGAGGCTGACCTTGTACTCCGCCTCAGCGAGCTTGCTGTCGTTTTCGGCGGCCAGCAGCTCGGCATTAAGACCAGCCAGCCGAGCAACCACCGTGTTCTCGGCGGGGTCAAGCGAAATAATCCGATTGCTCTGAGCGTAATCGGCCAGCTGCTTCTCATCTGAGCGGATCTGTTGCTGCAATTCAGCAATGCGCCTCTGGATGAAATCGCCCGCCGCCTCGCTAGCAGAGGCCTTTGTCTCCACATTGGAGCGCACAAAAACAGCCGCCAAAGTATTAACGACCTTGGCAGCAACCCGAGGATCGAGATGTTTGTAACGAACCTCTATGAGGCGCGAGTCCTTGACCCGACCTATGTCAAGCCCGCCGCGAAGAAGCCCCACATATGGCGCCAATCGTTTAGCCTCAGCCAGATTATCTTTCGGCGTGGCTGGCGAAATTGAACTGGGGAATGGCGACTCATCTTTATCTTGGCTCTTGGCGCTTATTACTTTGCCGCCGAGGCCGACCATGCGTAACAAATTCTGCCCCGCTGACAGTTTTTGGGGATTAAGGAACGCCACATCGCTCTCTAGATTCAGCGTGTTCGCGACCCGCTGCAGAAGACTAGAGCTGTTTAGGATTTGAAGCTGAGAGCTGAAGTACGCAGGGTCGGGGACACCGCTATTGATGAAAACGGGCCCATCTTTGGAACCGCCGAACGCCGGGTTATTCTCGAGATCGACCTGCACCCGTGCCCGAGCTTCATAAATATCTGGCTTACGAGCCATATAAATGGCGGTCAACATCGTAACCAGGAGAGTGATGCCAATGATTAGCCACAGGTGCTTGAGCACCGCGCGCCAATATTCACGAAGAGGCAGCTCGTTCCCATCCTCAGACTCCCCATAGCCGATCATAGGTAGCGAAGGAGAGGTTGCCTCTGTGCGTCTTACCGGGAACCGGCTTTCGGGAGCGCTGGGAATTAGTTGCTGGGGATCTTTCATTATCTCACCTGAAAAATGGCGCGGGCTGCGCGTTCAAAAAGTAAAAAGCGGCAGAAAAGCTGCGCCGCGAATATCAACCCACGAGCAACAAAGCATCAGTAGATGACGCGCAGCGGAAGCTGTGCTACTGACGGAACGATAGTGCGAAGAACCTCTTTAAATGCCCCTCTGATACCACCGACCGTGGGCACTTCTATCGTATCGTTTGCGAGTAGTGCCACATCATCTGCTTGGTTTTTCTTAACCTTCTTCAGGTCAACGACAATCTGCGTCTTCGTCGTACTGCCAGTCGCCTGTCTGATGATCCGCACGTTGCCGCTATCGGTGTCTGGCCTGGTACCGCCGGCCATAACTATGGCTCGCGAGATCGTGATCGGCTCACTGAGCGCAATAGGCCCCGGCTGAAAAACATTCCCGATGATGTAAGCCTGTTCAGCTTCGGGAATTGTGACAATGTCGCCAGGCCGTAAATAGGGATTTGATTGCTGGATGCCTTTCAAAGTCTCGCCCAAATCGAACGAGCTCAAACCCGCTAGTGCCTCGTCGGTCGAATCGCCCTGAGCAGGCGTTGCTTCACATATTGAAGTGGGAGCTTCTGCATGAAGAACCTGAATGCTGCGCCCGGCGCGCTTAGTAGGGCCGTTCGCAAGTGACAGAAGTTCCAGCAACCGCACCTGTCGCTGAAGTTGAAAACGCGATGGCGCATTTACTGCCCCGATGATCGACACCACCTGTGAGTTGTATTGCCTAACGGAGACATAAACCTGAGGGTTTCTCTGATATTTCAGGAGGCGTGTCGTGATCTCTTTAGCAAGTTCGCCTGCTGTCAGACAGGCTGCTCGAATCTCTCCAACGAAAGGCAATAGGATCAAGCCGTCATTCGTTACTGGCATGGAGTCGTGTGACAATTGCGGGCGATTGAAAACGCGTACGTCGAGCACATCTCCTGGACCGATCCGGTATTGTCGATCGGCCATGGAAGGAGTTGTGACAGAGGTGGTCGCGACAGGAGAGTTCGTCGCCTCAGGAGTCCGTCCAGCCGGCAGCGGGCTTACAGTTGGCTGTTGTGCCACCACGACGCCTGCCCCGGAAAGTAGAAGTATCAATGCCCAAGAGTGGCATACGCTCACTATACTCAAGGAATCCAAATACAACCAAGCATCTTTTAATCTTCCCATGGCTACCTCCACCCTCCGCAGACGCCGCAAATTGAGTGTCTCTGAAATCGTCATTTTCCCAACAGGCGGGTACGTCCTGTTTTTTTTGCGCTATGCCGCGCCATCATAACCTCGCGCAGGTGATTGGGAGCACTCAGGTTGAGCACAGTGTGATTCTTTAAAACCTTCAGCTCCTCATCCTCACGTCGAAAGGTGCCGGTGAGTGGTTGATCTTGCAATTTCACCACAACACAATCTCTAACCCACTGCCAGAATTCTACCTGCGTTGTCCAGAACTGCTTGCCATCATGACAAATCACAAGCGCTGTTCGTTTCTTTCTCGTCTTCTTCTGATTCTTTGCGCTCACTTGGGTTGCCTGCTTCCAGACCGACACTTCGAGCCTTGCCTGTCTCCCGCCGTTTCTTAACCAGGCAAAAGGTTCACGCTGTACCCCGAAGGGAAACCTCTATGCGAGGCAGCATTCGCTATGTTCACCTAGTCGTGAGCGCGACGTTTAAGTGCCCCCAATGCTCTTGCTGCCCAGCCTCAGGCTCCGCTGGTCAAATACTGCGAACGATTAGGTGCGACGCTTTGCGCTAATCGTTAAGACGTGCCGCTAGACCGATTCCAGCGTTTCCACCCTTCGAGCCCAACACAACCTGTGGTTTACACAGATCTCTACTTGACCGCCGAATCCGTTAGGCCTTCTAGAGGGAGAACACCCGATCACTAAACTACTACTTTATCAAGACGGCTCCGCCTGTACAACCGGATCCCAGGGCGGCACAACATATAAGATGCCGAACGGGGCTGTTTTTCCCAATTAGGTCCGATTTTTGGCAAACCTTTACCTTAGAGAGCTCTCAGAGGCAATTCTCTGAGCTTCCGTTCGTATTTTTTCTTTGAAACGCATGCGTCGATTACCCGCCGGGCGCGTTCCCGTCAGTTTGCGCCAGCGGTTTCTTCCTCGCTCTTCGTAACTTTAGGGCTATCCCCTATAAAGGCCATATAGCCATAAGGCCATCGCCCCGATGCTGCCGGGCTTGTTTTCGCACGTCTTCAGGTCTCCGCCCACCAAGGTCAAATTGGTGGATTCGGGTGCGAATTGCGTACAATGCCCGGCGAAAGTCATAGAGGGTCAACAAGGTCCCGGTCCGTCAGACGCTGAGTGGGCGGTTAAGAAAGTCTTAGAAACACGTAAGTCCGGCCAGTGGCAGTAGCAATCCGGGTTTGATGACTCTCTTTGCGCTGCCCGCTAGGTTGCCCCTCAGCGCGTCCTCCTCTGGGTTGGATAGTCGTGTCTGCAAGCGGAAACGATCGAGGGTTTGTTACCTGCCGGAGAAAGTAAAGGCGGTTTCGATTCAGCGGTTCTGATAAGCACGTTGCTTCATCATGGTATCAGAGCTGATTGGAGCTTGTGACATGGCAGACTAGCTCCGACCTGGTCTTCCGGTGCGCACGCCCAACTGGCCCGAGAGCTTAATTGCCGCCGTGCGCACGACGGAACCGACACGTGCCAAATGCTCGTCGGAGATCTGACCAACTGTACCGCTGATTCCTATCGCGGCAATCACCTCACCGTTAGGCGCCATCACCGGCGCAGCAACGCAACGAACTCGGTCACTGCTTTCCTCGTCGTCTATTGCGTAACCACGCCGGCGGGTTTCGCTCAACTCAGCTAACAGCTTAGGTAGACTGGTGATGGCTTTTACCGTCAGCGCCTTAATGTGGTGTTTTTCAAACAAGCTCTTCACTTCAGTTTGATCGAGCTGACAGATCAAAGCTTTGCCAACTGCCGTTACGTGCGGAACCATGCGCCGTCCCACCCATGTTGCCATCTTTATGAAGCCTGGGCCTTCAACGCGCTCGATATAGACGGCCTCCCCGTGATCGAGAATAGCCAGGTGCGCGTCGAAACGCGTGCGGTCGACGATGTGACGCAAGTGCGGAACGGCTACTTCCCTCAAGGCCATTCCCTGCATTGCCTGCCCGCCAAGGCTTAGTACTCTGATCCCCAACGTATGTTGCCCGGTCTCCGCGTCACGGTGAACGTAACCACGGCCGACCAGGGTTCGCAGCAAATAACTGGTCGAGCTTTTTGGAACATGCGCAAAGCGGCTGATGTCAGAAGTGCTGAGGCCCTGATGCTTGCTTGCCAGCAACTCGAGAATCGATAAAGCCCGCTCAACAGATGTTACCTGCTGGCGGCTCTTTTTATTCGTTCCTTCAGTTCTTACTCGCGTCATCTCTGTTCAACCCAGCGTCTGTCAGCCATCCACTTTACGTGTTCACAATTCCGAACGCAACTTTTACCAACCAGGGGCTTTTTGATAATTTTGCTGAGAAAGATGGCCCGTTGAGAGTCTACCTAATTAGGGCTATAAACGCAGGTGTTCACTATGGCGAATCACCTATTGAACTACCCAGGGGGCCCATGGTACACCTCCTCCACTCGTTATGTCGAGGAGGTGTTCACAATACGGAACAGGCGGGCTGCGTTGGCGCTGGAACCTCCGCGCCCTCTTGGCGTTCCGACGTCGGTGTCTCCGTACTCAATTTCCGCTGGAAGAAACAAACTACGGAGCCACCGACTACACCGGAAAGGGGATATGGCTCGGCAAGTTAAGGAGTGTGAAAAAATGTTTCTGGTTGAAGAGAGACGAAATGGCCAACGTCGCGCCGAAATCTACATGAGACCCGACGGGCTTTTTGAGGGACGAATCTATCGTCTGACATCTGAGACGGCCAGCGAGGCGATTCGACCAAAAGCGGAATTTGAAATTTGTGGTGTTACGGAAACGCTGCCGCGCATAGAGACACTTGTCGACGAGGGCCTGGGGCTCTAATCATAACTGTCCTCTTGGGAAGAGCAATCTTATGTCCCGCGGTCAATTAATTCAAGAGTACCCTCCCACTTCAGTGCTGAGTAGAAGAGATGAGGAAGATCGTTAGCCTTTGCATCGGCCGCCTGACGACACCGGTTAGACGCAACCGGTCAAAGATTTCAACCCTTCGCTTCGCGGACTTTGTGAAAATAACTGCGCCCGCCTCCCACCGATAAATCGCCGGGCTATCTCCGACTGCGGGGTTTGCGGACTGACAACATTTTAGAAAGCTGATCGTCGGTAACGGACTTATGAATTCCGCTTTGATAGAGAGTGAGACAGCCACCAGCGTTAGACGTTTCAATACCGCGCCGCTTGATTTCCGTCCGGAGTCTGATCTCCCGAAGGGCTTCATGGACTTTCTGTTACCGCTCCATCACGAACTGACGCCGCGACAACAGCTGTTCATTTCAAAGCGCGCCGAAGTCCTCGAGGCTTCGCACGGCGGACGCAAGCCGGAGTATCTGTCGCCTTCTGAAGCCAAAACCGGAGCCTGGAGAATTCAGCTACCAGCCTGGTGTGTCGATCAGCGCAATCAGATGACTGGACCAGCCGATGACGCGGAGCTGGTAGTGAAGATGCTGAACTCGGGCGCGCCCGGCGTTATGCTTGATCTTGAAGACTCGATGGCCAACTTTTGGCCCAATCTCAGACTAGGTATCGACAATGTTTTGTCGGCTCTGAAAGACGAGCTGACCTATTTCGATCAAAAACGAAACCGCACAGTGGGCATTGACAGAAGCAATGCAGTGATCTTCACTCGTGCGCGCGGTTTGCACCTCAGCCAGGCAGGGATAGAGCACGCTGAGTTGATTTCGGCATCTCTATTCGACGTGGCTATGGTCGCTTACCAGGTGGACGTCGATCGGCTGCGGCATCCGCTTTGTTTCTACATTCCCAAGTCGGAGTCGGCTGAAGAGGCTTTGTGGTGGCGGGATCTATTCCAGGCAATCGAAGATGCGCGCGGGTGGGCACGTGGGTTTATTAAGTGCATGGCTCTGGTTGAGTCGCATCCGATTGCGTATCAGATGGAGGAATTCATTTGTTACCTGCGCGACCACATCATTGGTTTGAATCTCGGTCGCTGGGACTACATGGCGAGTCTGGTTCACTTCAACCTGGAAAATAGCGAATGGGTTTTGCCGGACAGGAACACCATTCTCCACGACGTGCCATTCTTCCAAAATCTTCGCGGGTTATTAGCAGAAACGTGTCATAAACGCGGCATTCTGGCGATCGGGGGAATGACTGCGCTCTTTCCGAGCCGCACAGATGCGGAGTTGAATGAAAGAGCTTTGCGCATATTGGCCTTGGACAAAAAGAACGAAGCGAACTGCTTGATGGACGGCGCCTGGACCGGTCATCCGGACCAGAACAAAATCGCTGTCACACAATTCCCATTCCCCAACCAACTTGATCGTTCTAAACCTGGCGCAACAACGCAGCCCGATCTTCGACCCGTCCCCGAAGGCGTTGGAAAAATCACTGTTGAAGGAACGCGTGCCGCAGTACGAACAGTGATTCGCTATCGCAACGGAGTTCTCAACGGCAAGGGTGCGAGCTTGCTTGACGGTTACATGGAAGATTTAGCTACTGATCGCATCTACCGGCTAATGATTGCCCAGCGTATTCGCCATCGCGCCTCCTTGGAGGCGACTGACTCGGACGGAGAACACACGCCTGAGTTTGTCGGGGAATTGTTTAATGAGGAACTCGACCGCCTCCTGAGCGAGCTTCCTGCTGGCACGAGCAAATCCGCAATCGAGAAGTATTGCGAGGCACGCCGCATCAGCGAGTTGCTAATTACTAATGGCGAGTTTGATCCGATCTAAATTTAGCAGTGCGGTGGCAAGCCCAGCGCCACAGGGCTTTTGTTCAAGTTTGGCTGGCAACCAAGATAAATCAAAGCGACATCGCGTCGCTCTGCGGGCGCTGCAAAGGGATAGGCATTTACTCTATTCGGAGGTAATCATGGGAACTCAAGATCAGACGACACCACTAGAATACAACTGGGCCACCGATAAGCGTTGGGAAGGAATTAAGCGAGGCTACGGGGCCGAGAACGTGGTAAGGCTGCGCGGATCAGTCGAGATCAAATATACGCTCGCTGAAATCGGAGCCCGGCGCCTTTGGGACCTCTTGCACACAGAGCATTACGTCGCGGCGCTAGGCGCAATGACCGGCTGCCAGGCAGTGCAGCAGGTCCAGGCAGGGCTGAAAGCAATCTATCTTAGCGGTTGGCAGGTTGCTGCTGACGCCAATCTTGCCGGACAAATGTATCCTGATCAAAGCTTGTATCCGGCGAACAGTGTGCCCGATGTGGTGCGCAAGGTCAATCAGGCACTGCAGCGCTCGGATCAGATCTATCAGGCTGAGGGACGCAACGGTATCCACTGGTTCGCTCCGATCGTCGCTGACGCCGAAGCCGGTTTCGGCGGAAACCTGAATGCGTTTGAGTTGATGAAAGCGATGATCGAAGCTGGAGCCGCAGCGGTCCATTTTGAGGATCAACTCGCCTCAGCGAAGAAGTGCGGGCATATGGGAGGAAAGGTTCTGGTGCCAACTGGGGAGTTCATCCAAAAACTCATCGCCGCTCGTTTGGCCGCCGACGTTATGGGTGTGCCCACAATTTTGATTGCACGCACCGACGCCAACGGCGCCGGCTTGCTGACCAGCGACGTAGACGAGCGCGATCATCGCTTCCTTACCGGGAGCAGAACGGCTGAAGGCTTTTTCGCCGTTCAGGCAGGTCTCGATCAAGCAATCGCTCGCGGGCTGGCCTATGCTCCGCATGCAGATATGATCTGGTGTGAGACTTCAGAACCGAACCTCGAAGAAGCGGGACTATTTGCTCACGCGATCCACGCTCAGTATCCAGGGAAACTGCTGGCTTACAACTGCTCGCCATCCTTCAACTGGAAGAAGAAGCTCGATGAGCATACGATTGCGAAATTCCAGAAAGAGCTGGCTCTGATGGGTTACAAGTTTCAGTTCATTACTCTCGCGGGTTTCCATGCGCTCAATCTCGGCATGTTCGAGTTGGCAGAAGCGTATCGCGAAACAGGTATGACTGCTTATGCTCGCCTGCAGGAGATTGAGTTTGAGCGTGAAGCCAACAGCGGATATCGCGGTGTGAAGCACCAAGCTTTCGTTGGCACGGGATACTTCGATGCCATCGCGCAAGCGATTACTGGTGGCTCTTCATCCACCACGGCACTGACTGGGTCCACGGAAGAAGAGCAGTTTGACAGTGCTGTCAATTACCCAGCCGCGGCCATAGGCCGGGGATGATTGCTCGACGCTCGCGCAGCGTGTACCAGGATCCACGTCTTGCTGTAGCCCAAACGCATTCTGGTGACGCACTAAAGGCACGGGCCGAACGTTCGCCAAGTAAGGTACTAACGGTCGGCCTCATGGGTATCTCGCTGGCAGTGCGTCGCGACGCGATTCCGATTCTGGAGGCGGCCACCCCAAACGATAGTCCACTGCGGGCATAATCGCATCGTCGAGTACATCGGCATCAAGATGAGTCCAGAATTCTTGAGGTGCGTCTTTCGTAGTCTGTAAAGGGCTTAGTTTGCAGCCGTCGTGATTCCCGTCGAAACGCACTCGCTCAGGCCACTGACTGACGTTGATGGACTGAAGCCGCTCATGCGCGACGAGGACATCGCTTTGTTTAGCTATCGTGATGCCGAGCAACAAAGAGAGTATGGAGCCCAGGATTTTCGAGGGACGGCAATACCATAACGATGGACCGCGCACGATGCTTCGCCTACCGCAAAATCGTTTCAAGATGTACATCAGCGGCTGCGCCATCGGGGTGACGCAGCAAGAGCATCAGACAAGGCCTCGGCAAAGGTCCGCAGGGTCGAGCCATCACTTTCCCCATGGTCATGGTTCAGCTCACAAATCGTCAGCGCCGCTCAATTCGGCGCGCACAGTAAGGGGCGGAGCGACGCCATGAGCTGATCGAATCGGAGACCTACGTTACGACGGTTGTTTTCCGCGAGGGGCATATCCACGTAATCGAGCACGTCAACATCCACATGGACGAGCAATCTCTCAAACTGCTGTGCCCAGCCATCTACCACGGCCTGCGCCGCGCTGGACGGATCGGCGACAACCTCAGGCAGCCGAACTTCCGCGATGCCGAGCTCCTCAATGAGCTGCTGCTCAAACGGCTCAACGTTGTCGTTTGCGAAGAAGAGAACTTGCCCTGGGCTTAGCAGCGGCACACGCGGACCCACAGCGGCGAGTTCCGGCACTGTGCCCATAACACCCAGCATATGTGCAACCCCCATCCAATCCAGAGCGCCATCTTTGGTGCTTTCTGGTGTGTTGAGGTCGGTATTAAGGTCGATGTAAACAATACCAACACTTTGTGTCCCCAAAAGCGCGCCGGCTACCGTGCCGAGTTCGACCGTGCAATCGCCGCCCCGGCACAACCACTGCCGCGTCGGAAGCAAATGCGTTAGCAACCCGCTCTGCGATAGCTTTAGCTACTATTGCGGCGATGCTCGCATTCATAGCGCGTGGATTCGTCTTGTCCGCACGCCAGCGAAAACCGGAAACGTCTCCACGGTCGTCAACTGTGATGCCACCCGCGGATAAGTATTCAAGTAGACCAATCGCGCGGAGAGCCGCCGGAGCCTTTCTTGACCGGGCGCATATGCTCCTGCGCTACTTGGCGCGCCGACGACTGCTAACCGATTAGGCCGCGAAGATCTGCGCAAACAATCGTAAAGCACTGTGCCAGTATAGGTGCCGCTCCCTGCCACATGATATGGGTTTCCGGAAAGCCGTGTAGAAGCTGGAGAGGCAAACCAGTCCCTGATCGACGTATGAATATGGTCGTCTCTCCGACGTCCACCTCAGTCGCTTCGAAGCCATCGAACATATTTTCTCTCGTGAACGAACAACCTTGAGGTCAGTAGGTCAATATTGAAGTCTAGCGCCTGCACAAGAAAGATCGTTTTTGCGTCGGTGAGTGCTCGCGTGGCTCAGCTACCGGGCCGGTCGCACACCGACCGGTACGCCACGATGGCGCAGATCGGAATACAGCGTGCCTTTGGAATGTGCTGGCGCGTTTGTGCTTTCGCTTGTTCGGGTGTGTCGTGGGAGCTCCGATAATTTTGATCTCCTCTCCTGGTAGTTATTCAGCAGCCAGTGCGGGTGGAGTCCGTATCAACTCGGGCTCAGGGCGAGCTTGCCAAGATAATGATCGTCGAGCGCGCGATGCGCCTCGGCGGCCTGATCGAGCGGGAACGTGCGAGCGACGTGGACCTCAAACGGGCCGGCCTCGATCAGGCGGTTGAGCTTGTCCATCGCCTCCTGATCGGGCACGACGTCGTACTTGCTGACGTGCACGCCGGGCGAGGCCTTCGGCTCGGGCATCACGCCGTTGGGGTGGGCGGCCCGGCCTCCGTCGCGCACTGCTTTCAGTGCCCGATCAGCCGCCTCACCGCCGGCAGTAACGAGGGCAGCGTCGAGACCGCCGGGGGCGAACTCACGCGCGGCAGCCTCGACGTCACCCGTGTGCCCTTCCACGACGACATCGGCGCCTAGCCGCCGTGCCAGCGCCACGCCGTCATCGCCGGAAGCAACTGCCAGCACGCGCGCGCCCATCCGCTTGGCGAGCTGGACGGCCAGATGTCCGATGCCGCCGCTCGCGCCGAAGATCATCAGCGTCTCGCCCTGCTTCAGACCCAGCATCTCGTCCAAGCCGCGAAGGGCGGTCAACGCGTCGCTCGGCATGACCCCCGCCTGCTCGGTCGTCAGCTTGTCGGGAATGTGCGAGACGTTGTCGGCCTTCACCGCGGCGTACTCGGCGTAGAACCCGCCCTTGGGGTTAATGAGAGCGGCGGCGTACACGCGGTCGCCTTCCTTGAAGCGGCTGACCTGCTCGCCGACGGCGGCGACCGTGCCCGCTCCGTCGGAGCCGAGCACATAGGGAAACTTCGGCTCAATTCCGAACATCTCGGCGAAGCCCCCCTCGCGCTCGAAAACATCCCACACCGCCACGCCGGCTGAATCGACCCGAATTAGAACGTCGTCCGACCCGACCTCGGGCACGGGCAGCGTTCGCAGCACAATCGTCTCGAGACCGCCGAACCGGTCGAGGGCGGCGGCTTGCATGGTGTTCTGCGTTGTCTGTGTCATAGCTTATTCCTTTGTTCAAGTGGATGCTTTAACTAAGCGGTTTACTTATCGGCGCATCCCGTTTACCGATCACACCGCAATTGACGCTAAAGTACGACGTTTCTAAAACAATTTCCCGGCATTAAAGTTTGCCGCACGAGTGGCGTTGACGTGCTTCACAATAGCTATGTTCGATTCACTTTTGAGCCGCACAAACTGGCGGCGAGCTTTTATTGGGCGTTGATTTCGGCATAATTTCCGACGGAAGACTGTAATTAGTCACCGATCTCTTCGATATTCACGTCGAATCCGGCAAATCAATAGAGTAGTGTACCTGCCATAGTGCGATACATGCGACCAGATCGCTCCAGCGCTCGTGAAACCAAAAGCGGCCTACCGTCCTGTTCAGCGGGCGCAGCGATCAGGATTCAACCTGCACGGCGAGGAAACATTCTGGCGCGCTACGCTGTAACAGGTTGTTTAGGGTGTGAAACTAGCTAAAAGTTCGCTTCCAACCTCTATTTACAGCTGAATAGTTTGTCTAATAGTATTTGTCTCTGAAAGAGCTTTATTCAGCTGGACCGATAACCCTTGACGATAGTAGTTCAATCAATTCATATTCACTTTCGATTCGATCATTGGTGTTAACACAAGATCATTTTTTTAAAGGTCGATGGTCGTTGAGTAGGGAGTTCTACCTTTTACCATTATTGGTACCGAATGGCATTTTAAGGCGAGGAATTGTGTTGCATATAATTTCTGTGCGACTGGGACCCCACCGAGGTTTCGCAGTTGAGTCCGTCACAGTACTCATGTTGACCGGTGGATGCCGACTGAAAACTTAGCTACGAGGTGCTGTTCATCGAAGTGCTCACCTCCACGGCGGTGGCCGGGAGGAGTGTCGCGGGTGGGGCACCGGGAGGAAATCATGAGCTCTCAGGTCAAAGGCGTGGCGCGGAGCGACGGCCACAATTGGAATGTCTCGGTGACGGAACTTCTCGAGAACTGGCACAAGCGCGTCTACGCCGCGCAATCCGCTCATTACGCCTCAGCGGATCTGTTTCGCCGGCTAAATTATCTCGTCGGCGTGCCCGCAGTCGTCTTTTCAAGCGTCGTTGGGACGGCGATTTTCGCCGGCTTGGAGAAAGACTCACCACGCGCCTTGTGGGTTGCTTCTGCCAGCATCATCGCTGCTGTTCTCGCGGGACTGCAAACGTTCCTGCGGTTTCCCGAGAGCGCGTCGGAACACGCGACCGCTGCTGACTGGTACTCGGCGGTCCGGCGCGACATCGAGGAGACCCTGCACCTCCCTCTGGAGTGCCGCGGCACGCCTAAGGAATGTCTCGAGAGGATCCGCAAGGAGATGAACCGCGCCGCTCAGGACGCGCCCGAGTTGAGCGTTCGGTTTTGGAAGCGAGAGGCCAGGCGCTTCGGCGTCCAGGAGCCGCTCGAAACTTCTTAACCGTCGTGGCAAGGTTGCCAGTGAGCAATCCATCCGACTCACCGGAGCAGTACTTAGTCAACCATGTCATTTAATAGAGTCAGGCGGCCAATTGGATACGCGGGTTAATCTCGATGAGTTTATTCCAACTTCCTCCGCGTTCTCCTGAGATGTCTGTCTGAATATCAGGTTCAGAAATAAGGCACTACGCGAATAATTCACGGTGCCAATGCTGCCAAAAAAATGGAGAAGGAGTGAACATTTTGAGAATAGAAGTACTGATCCTCTTGGTTTTGCTTTCTAGCCTCAATGCCTTTGCTCAAAGTATACAGTCCCCGGATGGCAAACTATCTCTTTCCTTCGAGCTGACCTCCAACGGTGAACCCACCCATCAGCTTTCATACAGAGGAAGGCCAGTTCTGCAAAAGAGTAAGCTGGGGATGGAATTGAAAGACCAACCTGGTTTTAGCAAAGGCTTCACTTTATTAAAGACTGACACATCCCAGACTGACGAAACCTGGAAGCCGGTATGGGGAGAAGTGAATCAGATTCGTAACCATTACAAAGAACTTACGGTTACGCTTCAACAGCCAGCCCACAAGAATCGAAGGATGATCATCAGATTCCGTTTGTTCAATAACGGTTTAGGGTTTCGCTATGAAGTACCGGAACAAACCGACTTGAAGTATTTCATTGTTTCGGATGAGAAGACCGAATTTAATCTAACGGGCGACCATAAAACCTTTTGGATTCCAGGCGATTACGATACCAATGAGTATATCTACTCGACCACAAAACTCAGCGAGATAGATGCCACGAGCGGTAAGGCCGCGCAGGAGATTGCCTTCAAAACACCCATCGCTGCCAATGCCGTCCAGACTCCGTTGATGATGAAAACTTCTGATGGGTTATACATCAACATCCACGAAGCAGCTTTGGTCAATTACCCGGCCATGAATTTGATGGCAAATAAACAGACGTTTAGTCTGTCGTCGCACTTAGTGCCTGATGCGATTGGCAACAAAGCGTATCTGCAAGCCCCGGCTCAGACTCCCTGGCGCACGATTGTGGTGAGCGACAAGGCAGCGGATATTCTGACTTCCAAGCTCATTTTGAATTTGAGCGAGCCTTCCAAAATCCGGGATGTGAGCTGGATCAAGCCCCAGAAATATGTCGGCATTTGGTGGGAAATGCACGTCGGCACA
>Ga0136617_10001156_pt1 | contig 23128 bp, 22 predicted proteins | sample AntDrymUQ3222106_2_FD_129672 | JGI IMG/M metagenome (GOLD analysis project Ga0136617, IMG submission 129672) | Polar desert sand microbial communities from Dry Valleys, Antarctica - metaG UQ322 (21.06) | ecosystem: Environmental > Terrestrial > Soil > Desert | place: Antarctica: Dry Valley...
AGGCTCCCCGGCGGATGGCAGTCTGGCGGCCCATCTCCCAGCAGGCGAAGCGGTCCCGTCTGGACGGCGATAGGTTCCAAATGGAGCTAGCAGTCACGGTATATTGGGCTGCGGGGTCCAATAGGCTTCCATGGCGGCCGAAATTCGATTGAACCCGATCCAGGGTATCGGATCGTCCCCAGCGCAAGCAATTTAACAAGTCCTGACCCTAGGCTTAGCGGCGCGGAACCACATTCTCGCCAGTCCGTTCGGTCCTGTGTTCGCGCTTCACGGAAATCGGGCGGAAGGCGCGCCCCTCAAATTCGATCTGGAGATCATGATGGCAAGACTGGACAAATCGGTCGCGATCGTCACCGGTGCAAGTTCGGGTATCGGCAAGGCGACCGCACAGCTGTTCGCGCGGGAAGGCGCGGCGGTCGTCGTCGTCCATCACGACGACCCCGACGAAGCGAAAAAGGTGCTTGATGCGATTGGGGCGGCGGGCGGCCGCGCGATCATGGTCGCCGCCGATGTTCGCGACGAAGGCGAAGTCGATAAGGTATTCGAGCAAGCGCACAAGGCCTTCGGCGTGCCGACGATCCTGGTGAACTCAGCCGGGGTGGATGCGGCGGGCATTTCGGTCGCCGACATGGAGCTCGACCATTTCGAGATGGTGCTCAGGACGAACCTTGTCGGCCCGTTCCTGTTTTGCCGGGCATTCGTGCGCGGTTGCAAGGCGGCGAAGGCGCGCGGCAAGATTATCAACGTCACCTCGGTCCACGAGGACATCCCGCGCGCGGGCGCGGCGGACTATTGTGCATCGAAAGGAGGCCTTAGAAATCTCACCCGCTGCCTCGCGTTAGAACTCGCCGAGCAGGGCATCAATGTGAACAATCTGGCCCCCGGAATGGTGCTGACGCCGATGAATCAGGAAGCGATCGACGACCCCAAGGTGCGCGAGGAACAGACCGCGAGCATTCCGATGAAGCGTGCGGCCGAGCCCGAGGAAGTCGCCGAACTCGCGCTCTACCTTGCGTCGAAAGCGGCGGACTATGCGACCGGCGCCACCTTCACGCTTGATGGCGGGTTGCAGTTTTATCTGGGGCAAGGTGCCTGATGTCAGCTTGGGAAGTCGTCGAGATCGCGCCGATCACGATGCACCGGACCAACCGGCTCGCCAATATGTACGTAATGAGCCCGTTTGTCTGGCGCGATGGCGATCGCTTCCACCTCTTGGTGCGCGCGGTTCCGCGCCGCGACGACGAGCCGCGGCTCAAGATGGCGGAGATTTGGCACGGCATTTCGGATGATGGACTCCATTTCGCGATGGAGAGTGCACCGACGCTTTTCCCCGGCCCGGATCTGGTCGATCTCGACGGATGCGAGGACCCGACCGTCCACATTGACGGTGCGACGCTTCGCGTGTGGTACACCGGCTATAACGAGCAGCAGAAGACCGGTCGGCTGATGCTGGCGCGGGGCCCTGCGGTCGCCAAGCTCGCCAAGGCGGGGGTCGCGATCGATTCGTCCCCTGACTTTACCAATCCCAAGGAGGCGACGGTGGTCGCAGTCGGCTCGGGCGGCTGGCGGATGTATTTCGAATATGCGGCAAATGGCGCGTCGCTGATCGGGCAAGTCTCAGCCGACGATCTGGACGGCCCGTGGGCCAATGTTGCCCAATCTCCGATCACGCCGCGTCCCGGCAAGTGGGATTGCTGGCATTTGAGCGCGGGGCCGATCATCGGCGAAGGTGCGGCGCGACCGACCATGTTCTACAACGGCGCGACTCAGGACGCGGCGTGGCGGATCGGCTGGGCGACGTTCGACGAAAGCCTGACCGAGCTCGCCGAGCGCTGCGAGGAGCCGCTGGTCTGTCCCCAGGAGCCGCCATCCGCAGGTTCGACGGACATCGCCTTCGCCGCTTCGGCGGTCGAGCGCGACGGCACGGTTCTGCTCTACTATTCGCAGTCCGACCAGGATCTGCGTTGCGCGACGATCAGGCGCGGCTGACCGCAATTTCGGGGACCCGGGTCACCACCGGCCAGGCGCAGGAATGTCGGGAAGAGGTCCATCGCGATACCGGCTTCGCTGATCCGTAGCCCAGGCGGGATCCGCGCCGGCCAGCTCGCGATCGCGGGCGAGCGTATGCCGCCTTCGAAGAGGCTGAACTTGTGCCCTTTCAGCCTGCACCTGGACCCGTAGTAGGGATCGGTCCGACCGTCGAGCCGGTTGCGCGCCTCGCGGGACGGGCCGTTGTCGCTCTGGAAGAAGACGAAGGTGTTCTCGCGCAGCCCGGCGCGCGCGAGCTCCTCCAGGATCGCGCCGACCTCCTCGTCCATCGACGCGAGCATGGCGGCCATAATCCGGCGCTCCGGCGACAGCCCGCGGAACCGGTCGACGTAGTGAGCAGGGGCGTGGAGCGGGTAGTGCGGCGCGTTGAAGGGCACGTAGAGGAAGAAGGGCCGGTCCCGGCCGGCGGCGCGGCGCACGTACTCCACCCGCGCGCTCCGTGACCAGCTCCGTGAAGTAGCGGCCGTTGGCCCAGACCTCGCGACCGTCCTGCCACAGGTCGTGGATCCCCTCCGTGCCGACCTCCATGTCGAAGTAGAAGATGTGCGAGTAGTAGTCGATGCATCCGGCCATGAAGCCGAACGACTCCTCGAAGCCGTGCTCGTGCGGCCGCGACCCCGGAGCGTGGCCGAGGTGCCACTTCCCGAACATCGCGGTCCGGTAGCCGAGCGTCCGCAGCGCGGTCGCGATCGTCGGGACTTCCCGGGGCAGCCCTGTCGCGGTGCGGTGGCCGCGCAGGATCGAGCGGACACCCGCGTTCCCGGGATACCGGCCGGTCAGCAGGCTCGCGCGCGAGGGGGAGCACACCGGCGAGTTCGAGTACCAGTCGAGGAGGAGCGCGCCGGAGGCCGCGAGGGCGTCGAGGTGCGGGGTCTCGAGATCGGTCGCCCCCATGCAGCCGAGGTCGCAGTACGCCTGATCGTCGGTCAGGAAGACGACGAAGTTGGGCCGGGGCATCACAGGGACTCTGCGGACGATCGCGAGCGGGCGCAAGCGCGCCGAGCGAAGGCGCGAGATGGCGGTCCTGCTCGAGCCTACGTAGTGTCGTCTGGTGACGCGAAGGATCGGTCACCGCGGCGCTCGCGGTCACGTCGCGGAGAACACGCTCGCGTCGTTCGAGCGCGCGATCGAGCTCGGCTGCGACGAGATCGAGACGGACGTCTGGCTGATCGATCGCGGCCTCATCGTGAGCCACGATCCGCCCGAACGGTCGGCGACACTCACGCTCGCTGAAGCGCTCGATGCCTGCGCGGGACGAGTGGCCCTCAACGTCGAGGTGAAGGCCATGCGCGACGAGGCCATCGCGTACAGCGCAGGCGCACGGGTCGCGTCCACGATCGCCGAACGCCGCGCGGACGCGTACGTGTCGTCGTTCTGGTGGCCCGCGCTCGAGGGCGCGCGCGAGCACGCCGCCGTCGTGGGGCGGGCCTACATCTACGCCTCGTACGCGGAGGTCGAGGTGCTCGTCGCCCGGGCGCGCGCCGCCGGTCTCTGGGCTCTCCATCCGAACCAGACGTACGTGACGCAGGACCTCGTCGCGAGGGCGCACGCGGCGGGCCTCCAGGTCAATGCCTGGACCGCGAACGAGCCCGCCGACATCGCGGCGTTGATCGCGGCGGGGGTGGACGGGATCTGCTCCGACTTCCCGGAGCGCGTGCCCAAGGGCTGAGCGTCACGGCAAGGATCGGCGTCGGCATCGGGAGCGGCTCAGGCCTCCCCCGCGACGATCTTCGCGTAGAGCTCGAGGTACGCGTCGACCATCCGCTCGCGCGAGAAGCGCTCGGCGGCCCGCCGCCGGACCGCTGCCCGATCGAGCGCGGTGGCGTTGGGGATCGCCGCGACGGCTTCGGCGGCGTCCTTCACGAGGTAGCCGGTGACCCCGTCGTCGACGACCTCCGGCAGGGATCCGCGCGCCGTTCCGATGACCGGCGTGCCCGTGGCCATCGCCTCGATCATCGACAGGCCGAACGGCTCGTCGAAGTTCACCAGCTGAAGGAGCGCGACCGCTCCGCCGAGCAGCCGCGCGCCATCGGCCGGTCCGACCGATCCGACGAAGCGGACGCGGTCGCCGTCAAGGTGCGGCTCGATGTCACGCGCGAAGTACGCCTCGTCATGCACGATGCCGGCGATGACGAGCGGCAGCCCGGCGCGCCGCGCGACGTCGATCGCCTCGGCAGCGCCCTTGTCCGGATGGATCCGTCCGAAGAACAGGAGATAGCCACCGTCGCCCCTCCCGAGCGGATATTCATCGAACGGGATGCCGTGATGGATCGTGGCCGCATAGGAAAGCTGCGGCACCCGGTCGGCGTCGCTGATCGCGACGAAACGCACGCGATCGGCGTAGCGCTCGTAGGCCGGAAGTATCCGCGGCGACGAGAACCCGTGGATCGTCGTCACGATCGGGACATCGACGAGGCCCGAGTAGGTCAGGGGCATGAAGTCGTAGTGGTTATGCAGGATGTCCGCGTGCTTCGCGTGCTCGAAGGCGTGTCCGATATGGATCGCCTCCCAGACCGCGGCGTCGAGCGACGGATCCTCCGACAAGGGTCGCGGGCAGACCGCCTCGAGGTGCGCCGACGTCACGGAGTCGGCTGTCGCGAACAGCGTCACGTCGACGCCGCGCTCCACGAGCCCTTCGGTCAGGCGCGAGACCACGAGCTCCCAGGGCCCGTAGTGCCGCGGCGGGACGCGCCAGGAGATCGGGGCGAGCATCGCGACCTTGAGCCCCTTCACCGGCATCACCTGCCGTCGACGCTGCCGGCGGCCGCATGCTCCATCCAGATCGAGAAGCCGAGGCGTCCCGCGTACTGCGGCCGGAAGCGCTCCGCGTTGTACTGCCGCGCGACGTCGATCTTGCGCACCCCGAGCTGCGGATCGGGGAGCGCCGCGTGCGTATACCTGCCGTCGTGGATCGCGACCATGCGGCCGGCGATCCCTTGCGTGATGAGGTCGACGGCGATGTTCGCGAACGTCGTGCCGACCATCTGGTCGAACGCGTCCGGATCGCCGCTGCGGAGGTCGTAGGTGAGGTGGCTCACGAGCAGGTCCTCACCGGTCCGCTGCCGTATCTCGTCGGCGAGGGCCTCACCAACGTCGGCCTTGCGGCGGTGGCCGAAGGCATCGGGCTCCCCCACGTCGGGCAGCTCGCCGCCGGTCCACCGCGCGCCCTCGGCGACGATCACGAAGGAGTACCGGCTCGGGTTCAGCCGCTTGTCCTCGACGAGCAGCGCGGTGAGCCGCTCGAGGTCGAACGGGGCCTCGGGGATGAGGCAGCGCGCCGACGTGACATACGCGGTATGCAGCGCGCTGAACCCCGAGTCGCGCCCGAAGATGCGGAAGATGCCGATGCGCTCATGCGACCCGAGCGTCGTGCGCTGGCGGTCGATGAGCCCCTTCGCCCGCGTGATGGCCGTCGAGAAGCCGACGCAGTACTCCGTCCCCTGAACATCGTTGTCCATCGTCTTCGGGATCCCGATCAGGCGGACACCCTTGTCGACGAGGACCCGCGCGAAACCGAGCGTGTCGTCACCGCCGATGACGACGAGGTGCTCGAGGCCGAGCGCCTCGATATTGCCGAGGACGACCTCGGTGAGGTCATAGGTGCCGTCCGCGTTCCCCAGGTGCGCGATCCTTTCCCGCGGCAGGTGGGCTGGGAGTCGGGCGGGGCTCATGCGGCGCGGGTTCGTGCGGGAGGTGTGCAGCACGGTCCCGCCGGTGCGGTCGATCGATCGGGTGCCCAGCCGGTCGAGCCTGCGCACGTACTCGGTGTCGAGCTCGGGACCTGGACGCACGTGCGTGAGCCCCTCCCACCCGCGCCGGATCCCGTAGACCTCGCCGCCGAGCTCGGTGTACCGGTACACGACGCTCTTGATCACCGAGTTCAGCCCGGGAACATCACCGCCGCCGGTGAGCACGCCGATCCTCACCTGGCCCAGCCCTTCGCCCGCTCGACGGCGCGCTGCCACCCGGCATAGAGCGACTCCCGCTCGTCGGCGCTCATCCGCGGCTCGTAGCGCTCCGCCACAGCGCGCTTCGCGCGCAGCTCGCCGATGTCCCGCCAGATACCCGTGGCCAGCCCGGCGAGGTACGCGGCGCCGAGCGCCGTCGTCTCGCGGACGGCGGCGACCTCGACCGGCACGCCGAGCAGGTCAGCCTGGAACTGCATGAGGAAGCGGTTCGCGGTGCCGCCGCCGTCCACCTTCAGCACGGCGACGGGCTGCCCCGCCGCCGCCATCGCGTCCACGAGGTCGCGCGTCTGGTACGCGATGCTCTCGAGCGTCGCGCGCGCGAGGTGCGCCCGGCCGGTCGCGCGCGTGATGCCGAGCAGCGCGCCGCGCGCGTACATGTCCCAGTGAGGCGCGCCGAGGCCGGCGAAGGCCGGCACGAGGTAGACGCCGTCATTTCCGTGAAGTGACGACGCGAGCGCCTCGGTCTCGGCGGCCTCGTGGATGATGCCGAGCCCGTCGCGCAGCCACTGCACGGCGGCGCCGGTGACGAAGGCGCTCCCTTCGAGGGCGTACGCGAGCTCGTGCGGCGTCGCGATGCCGATCGTCGTGAGCAGACCCTCGGCGCGAACGAGGGCAGGACCGGTGTTCGCGAGGAGGAAGCAGCCCGTTCCGTACGTGTTCTTGGCCTCCCCGGGCTCGGTGCAGGTCTGCCCGAAAAGGGCGGCCTGCTGGTCACCCGCGACGCCCGCGATCGGGATGGGGACGCCGAAGACGCTCGTGCCGGCGTACGTCTCGCTCGACGATCTGACCTCGGGCAGCATCGCGCGGGGGACATCGAGCGCGCCGAGGAGCTCATCGTCCCACGAGCCGTTGCGGATGTCGTACAGGAGCGTGCGCGACGCGTTCGTCCGGTCCGTGAGGTGCGCGGTGCCGCCGGAGAGCTTCCAGATCAGCCACGAGTCGATCGTGCCGAATGCGAGCTCCCCCGCGGCCGCTCGCTCCCGTGCGGCGGGGATGCGGTCGAGGAGCCAGCGGATCTTCGTCCCCGAGAAGTACGCGTCTATGACGAGCCCCGTTCGCTCGCGAACGAGCGGATCGAGTCCCTCGCGCTTCAGACGCTCGCATACTCCCGCGCTCGCGCGGCTCTGCCAGACGACCGCCGGCGCGATGGGGCGCGAGGTCGCGCGGTCCCAGACGACCGTGGTCTCGCGCTGGTTCGTGATGCCGATCGCCGCGACGTCGCTCGCCGCGACGCCGGCCTTCGTGAGGGCCTCGCGGCCGACCGCGACGGTCGTCTCGTAGATCTCCATGGGGTCGTGCTCGACATGCCCGGGCTCCGGGTAGTGCTGCGCGATCTCACGATCCGCGCTCGCGAGCGCGCGCCCCTCCACGTCGAACACGAGCGCCGCCGAACCGGTGGTGCCCTGATCGAGCGCGAGGACCGCGCGCGCGCTCACGTCGCGCTGAACGCGCGCATGGGAGCGAGCTCGGCGCGGTACGCCGACTGCTGCCGGTCCCGCTCCGCGTCGCTCCAGCCGTGCGCCTGTCCCACGAGCTGTGCGGCGTGCTCGAGACAGTGCAGCGCCTGGCAGGCGGCGAGCCCGAGCGTGGTGCGCCGGAGGAGCGCGTCGCCGAGCGTCACGGCCCACTCGGCCTGGACCGCGTGCCGGAGCTGCGCCGCGATGTCGGGCGCGTGCTCGCACACGGTCGCCGCAAGCGAGCGGTCCGCGTCCACAAGGTCGAGGACCGCGCCTGCGCAGGCCCCGTAGAGCCGCGCGAGGTGCTCGCCGCCGGCCCTCGCGACCCCGAGCGACTCCGCGCGCGAGACGATCCCCGGGACATCCGCGCCCGCGCCGGGCAGCGGTGCGTCGGCGGTCGTGCCGCGCACGCGGGCGCCGAGCGTCCGGGTCACATGGTCCGCGAGCTCCTCGGCGATGAGCCGGTACCCGGTGATCTTTCCGCCGACGACCGAGACGACCCCAGCGATCCCGTCGCGACGCAGGTGGTCGTAGAGGCCGTGCTTGCGTGAGACGTCACCCTCCTTCACGCCCTCTTCGCGGACCAGCGCGCGCACTCCGGCGTACGTGTAGTTCACGCGGTCGAAGGCGGCCGTCGGGAACGCGCGGCGTGCCTCGGCAAGCAAGTACCCCACGTCGCTCTCGCTGGCCGCCGCCTCCGCGGGGTCCCCGGCGTAATCGGTATCGGTCGTCCCGATGAGCGTCTGACCCGCCCACGGGATGACGAAGAAGAGCCGCCCATCGGACCGTGCGTAGAGGACGTGCGCCTGCGCCGTGGCCGGCGGGGTCACCACGTGGGTGCCCTTGGTCAGCCGCAGGAGCGGGGTGCCTCCCGGACGCAGCCCCGCGCCGGTGCGGTCGAGCCAGGGGCCAGTCGCGTTCACCACGATGCGCGCGCGCACCTCGTGCTCCGACCCGTCCAGATCGTCGCGAACGACCGCCCCGATCACGCGATCGCGCTCGCGCAGAAAGCGAAGTGCCGGCGCGTGGGTCAGGACCACCGCGCCGTCGGCCGCGGCCGCGAGCGCGTTCTCCAGCACGAGCCGCTCGACGAACGAGACCTGCGCGTCGAAGAAGCGCCAGGCTCCCCGGAGCCCCTCGCGGCGGATGCTCGGCTCGATCTCCGCGACCTCCGATGCCGACAGCCAGCGCCGCTTCGGGAGCGACTTGTCGAACGAGAGGGCGTCGTAGAGGCGCATCCCGACGCGGAGCTTCTGGCGAAAGATGAAGCCCTCTTCGTAGAGGGGGATGAGGAACGCCAGCGGGCGGACCAGGTGCGGTGCCGACCGGAGCAGGATCTCGCGTTCGCGCATGTCGGCGCGGACCAGCGCGAAGTCGAACATCTCGAGGTACCGCAACCCGCCGTGGATCAGACGCGTCGGCCGCGAGCTGGTGCCGGAGGCGAGATCGGAACGCTCGACGAGGGCGACCGAGCAGCCTCGACCGGCCAGGTCTCGCGCGATGCCGGCGCCGATGATGCCGCCGCCTACGACGAGCGCGTCGTGCACGCGCTCGCGTAGTCGGCGGACCGTCTCGGCGCGGGTTCCTACTTGCCCGAGGACTTGTTGTATTTCTCGAGTGCGGCGTTCAGCTCCGTAGCCGCGGCGTCGAGCGCGTCCTTCGAGGAGGACCTGCCGAGCAGAACTTCCTCGATGGCCTTCTGGACGCGCCGTCGCCCCTCCGGGAATACACCGAGCACGGCGCCGGCCGTGGCGGTGTTCTGCGGCGCGGTCCGGATCTGGTCGACGGCCGTGAGGAACTGCGGGTACTTGCTCGCCCACTCCTTGCTCTCGGCCTCGTCGTAGGCCTTCTTCACGACGGGGTAGTAGCCGGTACCCGCCTGCCAGATGGCCTGGACCTTCGGCGAGGTCCAGTACTTCACGAACTCCCAGGCCGCCTGCTGCTCCGCGGCGGCGGCCGCCTTCAAGACGTATACGGACGCGCCACCGATGATGTTGCCGCCCGTCGCCGGCGCGTTTGCCGGACGCGGGTACTTGCCGGTACCCACGGTGAATTTGCCGACGGTCGCGTTGATGTGCCCGCGGAGGCGCGCGGTGCTCTCGACGTACATCGCGGTCTTCCCCGCGTTGAAGGCGTTCGCGGCGCCGTCGTTGTCGACGCCGGGATTCCAGAAGTAGCCGCCGTCGACACCCGCCTTCCACCAGTCGAAGATGGCCTTGCCCTTCTCGTCGTTGAAGGTGAGCTTGGTGGCGCGCTTGTCGCGGCCGTTGCCGTTGTCGGTGAAGTAGCCGCCGCTCACGGCCATCCACTGCTCGAACAGCCAGCCGTAGATCGACGGGCCGAAGCCGTAGCGGACGGTCTGGCCGCCCGCGTCCTTCTTCACGAGCTTCTTCGCGAAGTCGGCGACTTCCTCGAAGGTCTTCGGGGGCTTCTCGGGGTCGAGGCCGGCCTCTTTGAAAGCCTCCTTGTTGTAGTAGAGGATCGAGGACGAGGAGTTGAAGGGCATGCTGTACAGCTTCCCCTCGACCTTGTAATAGTTCGCCACCGCGGGCTCGAAATCGCTCACGTCGAACTTGTCGCGGTCGATGAACGACTGCATCGGAACGATCTCGTCCGAGTCGATCATGTAGCGCTGGCCGATGTCGTAGACCTGGATCAGCGCCGGCGCCGCCTTCGACGCGAGCGCGGTGTTCAGCTTCGCGAGCGCATCGTCGTAGGTGCCCTGGAAGATCGCCTCGACGGTGATCTTGCTCTGGCTCTTGTTGAACGCCTCGACGATCTTGTTGACTTCCGGTCCCAGCGTGCCCCCCATCGCGTGCCAGAAGACGATCTTGCCCGCGGGCTCGACGCCCTTGTCGGGCGCCTTGGGGCCGCTCTCCGCCGTGGTCCCGGCCGGACCGCTGCCGCCGCAGGCCGCGGCAATCAGCGCGAAGGCCATCGCGACGCTGGTCAGCGTCCGCATCATCGCTCCTCCTTGGCCGCGGCGCTCCGCGGATCATTGGTCCGATGCTAGCCCTTGACCGCCCCGGCGGTCAGGCCCCGGACGAGCTGCCGCTGGCCGAGCACCAGGAGGAGCAGCGTCGGCACGGCGACCATGACCACGCCCGACATGAGGAACCCCCAGCGGAGCGATTCCTCGAAGCGCAGCTGCGCCAGCCCGACCTGCGTCGTGCGCATGAGCGTCTGGTTCGTGATGAGCAGCGGCCAGAAGTACTGGTTCCAGGTGCTGAGGAAGGCGTACACGGCCACCGTGCCGAGCGCGGGGCGTGAGAGCGGAAGCACGACCTGCAGCAGGAGTCGGAGGCGGCTCGCGCCGTCCACGATCGCGGCATCGATGAGCGCCTGCGGCAGCTGCAGGAAGCTCTGGCGCAGCAGGAAGGTTCCGAACGCGGTCGCCATGAATGGGACGGCGAGGCCCTGGTACGAGTCGAGCCACCCGAGATCACGCACGGTGATGTAGTTCGGGATGATCGTCGCCTCCCAGGGGATCATCAGCGTCGACAGGAATACGAGGAATGCCACCTCGCGGCCCTTGAACCTGATGAACGTGAACGCGTACGCCGCCAGGCTCGCCGTGATGAGCTGGCCGATGACGACGAGGAGCGACACGATCGCGCTGTTGAGGAGGTACCGCCCGATCGGAATGGTGGAGAAGACGCGCGCGTAGTTGTCGAGCTGCAGCGACGCGGGAAGCACCGGCGGCGGGAAACTCGTGACCTGCGCCTCGGTCATGAAGCTGTACGACAACGCCAGCAGCAGCGGGAACGCGACCACGAGCGACGCGGCGGCGAGCACCGCGTAGGTGAGCACTATCACGAGTACGCGCCCTCGCTCACCGGTACGCGTTCCGCGCGTCCAATTCGCTCGTGCGTCCGTGGCGCTGTGCGCACCTCCGCGTTCCGCCCTCGCTCATTGGTAGTGCACGCGCTTCTCGACGAACGCGAATTGGATGACGGTGAGCACGAGGATGATCGCGAACAGCACGAGTGACTGCGCACTCGCGTAGCCGAATTGGAAGTTGTGGAACGCGTCGAGATAGATGCTGTATACGAGCGTGCGCGTCGCGTCGACAGGACCCCCGCGCGTGAGCAGGTGGATCTGCGTGAACGCCTGGAACACGTGGATCGTGTTCACCACGAGCAGGAAGAAGAGGAACGGGGTGAGCATGGGGACGGTGATGCGCTGGAACATGAGCGCCGGTGAAGCTCCGTCGATCTTTGCCGCCTCGTACAGCTCCTCGGGGACGCCCTGAAGTCCGGCGAGCAGGATGATGATGCTGAAGCCGAGGCTGAGCCAGATCGTGGTGATCGACACGGCGACGATCGCGACGCTCGGCTCGGTGAGCCAGTTGAGACCGCGCAGACCGACGAGCGACAGCAGGTAGTTCAGCAGCCCAAGGCTCGGATTGAAGAGCATGAGCCAGATGAGCGAGCCGACGGCGGCGGAGACCGCGATCGTGCTGACCATGGCCGTGCGGAAGACGTTGATCCCCCGGACCCGGCGGTTCGCGAGCGTCGCCAGCACCAGCGCGAGCGCGATCCCGGCGGGGACCGACAGCGCGACGAACCAGAACGTCGCAACGAGCCCCGCGTGGAACACCGGCGAGGCGAAGAGCTCGAGGTACTGATCGAGGCCCGCGAAAACGCGCGGGTTGCCCTGCGGCGAGGTGAAGAAGAGGCTCAGGTAGATCGTCTTCCCCAGGGGGAAGAAGACGAACGCCGTGAAGAGCAGCAGCGAGGGCAGCAGGAACAGCAAGGCCGTTCCGACATCGCGCGCCTGCCTGCCGGCTCCGCGCGTCACGTCGGCATCGTGCCACACCGTCCCGCCATGTCACGCCCACATGTCCGGTGATCCTCGGCCCGGCCCGGGGGCCCGTGTGCGGACATCAGAGACCGTTCCGCTCGAGGAATGCCAGGACCGCCGCGTTCCACGCCGGTGCGGCCTCGCGCGGCGCGGCGTGATGGGCGCCGGGCAGGACCGCGAACTCGGCGCCTGGGATCCAGGATGCCCACTCGCGCGCGCCATCGAGGGTGAGCCGTGGCTCGCGCTCGCCGACGATGACGAGCGTCGGCACGGTGAGCCTGGCGAGCTCCGGCTTCCGGGGACGCTGATCCCAGTGGCGCAGGACCGCGATCGCCCGCGCGATGTCCGCGGGACTGCGGCCGAGCCCGGTCCCGGTGCTCGCGACCATGCGCCCGAGCGGCGATGCGGCGAACGCGGGATCGGTCGTCGGCGGCCCCTCGCTCTCGCCGTCGTCAGAGCGCGGCTGGAGCTGGATCGCCGGGCGGCCGTCGAGCGCCGTCCGGATCTCGGCCTCGAGCCAGGCCCGGCCATGGCTGTTCAGGTACGGGACGGTGTGCCCGATCACGAGCGCGTGGGCCCGATCGGGATGGTCGAGGCCGAACTGCGCGGTCACCACACCGCCGAGCGAGCCGCCGGCGATGATCGCGCGCTCGATCCCGATGGCGTCGAGCAGCGCAGCGAGATCGTGCGCGAGGTCCGCGGCGCTCCAGTCCCCCGGCGGGCTCTCCGAGCGTCCGGTGCCGCGCCGGTCATACGTGAGGACGCGATACCGCTGCGAGAACACCGGAGCCTGAAAGAACAGCCACGGGGTATGGTCGTGCGCCTGGAAGACGATCGGCGTGCCTTCGCCAAGCGACTCGTAGTACAGCTCGATCCCGTCGGCGATCGCACGAGGCACCCCAGGGATGCTAGGCGGGACGGAGGGGCGTGGTGAAGAAGACATATCGGGGCTACGGGTCCTTCGAGTACCTCGAGGGCGGGGCCGACTACCGCCGGTTCGCGCTCGCCGCCGACGTCCTGCGCGTCCCATCCTCGACGTACGCGCTCACGCGCGACGAACAGCGGCGGGTCGACGAGATCTTCGCGCAGCACCCGATCGTCTCCATGCACGACCACACCGCGATCTTCCCTGCGGACATGGACCAGGTGTTCGAGTACCGCAGGCAGGGCCGCGAGTGGACGGGCTACGCGGGCCTCGCCGCTTCGGACGTCGACGTGTTCTTCGAGAACTTCATGGACGGGACAGCGCTCATCACCTCCTCCAAGGGCTGGAAGTGGGACGACATCGTCTTCGATCTGGGGATGCGCTTCTCGGACATCGCTCATCAGGACCTCGTGTACCGGGCGGAGCGTCTGGCGGATCTCGACGAGGCGAAGCCCTCGGGACGCATTGCGTTCGTCGCCTGTCTCGAGGCCGCGACCCCGATCGAGAACGAGATCGATCGCATCGACGTGCTGTACGGACTGGGCGTGCGCTGTATGGGCATCACCTACAGCGAGGCGAACGCGCTCGGCTCCGGCCTCCGGGAGCGGAGTGATGCGGGTCTCACCGACCTCGGTCGTGCGGCCGTGCGCCGGATGGACCGTCTCGGCATGACCATCGACGTCGCGCACTGTGGCGACCGCACGTCGCTCGAGGTCATCGAAGCGAGCGACAAGCCGATCCTCGTCACCCACGCGGGTGCCCGCTCGCTCTGGGACACGCGGCGGATGAAGCCGGATGAGGTCATCAGGGCCTGTGCCGCGAAAGGCGGCGTCATCGGGATCGAGGCCGCGCCGCACACGACGCTCACCAGGGCGCACCCCAGGCATTCGATCGAATCCGTCATGGAGCACGTCGCGTACTGCGTCGACCTGGTAGGGGTGGATCACGTCGGGCTCGGGCCCGACACGCTCTTCGGAGACCATGTCGCCCTCCATCACGCCTTCGCCGGCCCGCTCTCGCTGGGGGCGATCCAGCAGGGCGCGACGTTCGAGGAGGTGCCCTACGTCGACGGGATGGAGAACCCGACCGAGGCGATGCGGAACGCGGTCGGCTGGCTCGTGCGCCACGGGTATGCGGACCTGGACGTGGCGAAGATCGCCGGCGGGAACGCGATGCGCGTGCTTCGTGCGACGTGGGCGCGCTGACCTACCATCGGGGGATGGGTCAGCTCCGGCCGGGAGACGACGCCCCGCCTTTCTCGCTCACCGATGACTCCGGACAGAGCGTCTCGTCCGAGTCGCTGCGCGGGACGCGGTACGTCCTGTACTTCTACCCACGCGACGATACGGCTGGCTGCACGACGGAGGCCTGCCAGTTCAACGAGAACCTCGCGGCGTTCCAGCAGGCGAGCGTGCCGGTGATCGGTGTCTCACGCGACGATGCCGGATCGCACCAGGCGTTCCGCACGAAATACGGGCTGCGCTTTCCGCTCGTGAGCGATCCCGATCGCGCAGCGCACGACGCGTACGGTGCGTGGGGTGACCGGCCGCCACGCGGCGAGGGCGTCATCCGCTCCACGTTCATCGTCGGAGCCGACGGCCGGATCGAGCGCGCCTGGTACGGGGTACGTTCGGACGGCCACGCGGGCGAGGTGGTCGAGGCTCTCGGCGAAGGCGCCGCGGCCTAGCGTCCGGCGCGCAGCTCCTGCCCCACCAGGTCCTCGCCGGCCCGACCGGCGGGCAACGGCCTCCACTCGGCTTCGGTCGTTCGCCCGCGCGGGGCGAGCGCCCGCGCAGCGAAGATGATCCCGACCACGATCGCGATGAAACGCAACATGCGACACCTCCCCGGGGTACGACGAGCAGCTTGTGCAGGATGCTCGCCACCGCGGAGCAGGGAGGCCCTGTGCGCGAGCTCGGATGCCTGGTGCCCGGGGGTGCCGGTCCTCGCCGCAGACACCGGACCGACGGAAGGGCTAGCGTGTTCCGAGGTGCCTCCAGAGGAGCTTCGCGCGAAGGTGCGGGCGGTCATGCCGCGAGTGCGCGAGGTACATGCCGGCCTCGTGCGCATCCCCTCGATCAGCCAGCCGGGTCATGATCCTGCGCCCGTGCGCGCCTCCGCGGACGCCGTCGCCGCCGCGCTCGCGGGCGCGGGGATTCCGAGCCGTGTGCTGGCGGCCGAGGGAGGGCACCCGGCGGTCCTCGGCCACCTGCCGGGCCCGGTCGCCGCGCGAAAGGTGCTCCTCTACGCCCACCACGACGTGCAGACGGCGGGTCCGCGCGAACGGTGGGCGTCCGACCCATTCGAGCCGGTCGAGCGCGATGGCCGCCTGTACGGCCGCGGGACCGCCGACGACAAGGCCGGCATCGCGGCGCACCTCGCCGCGGTCCTCGCGCACGACGGCCGCCCGCCGTGCGAGGTCGTGCTCTTCATCGAAGGCGAGGAGGAGGCGGGCTCGAAGAACCTGCGCACGTTCCTCGAACAGGAGCGCGAGCTCCTGCGAGCCGACGCGGTGGTGATCGCGGACTCCACGAACTGGCGGCTCGGGCAGCCGTCGCTGACGGTGACGCTCCGCGGCAACGTCACGGCGACGGTGACAGTGCGGGTGCTCGACCACGCCGTCCACAGCGGGATGTACGGCGGCGTATTCCCCGACGCGCTCATGGCGCTGTCGCGCCTGCTGGCCTCGCTGCACGACGACGAAGGCAACGTCGCGATCGAAGGGATCGCCGGCGAGGATGCGGACCCGCTCGACCTGACGGAGCAGGAGCTCCGGGAGTGGACCGGCGCGCGGCCATCCGTTCGCACGATCGGTCATGGCTCGCTCACGTCGCGCATGTGGTCGCGGCCGTCGCTCTCGATCACCGGCCTCGACGCGCCGACCGTGCACGAGGCTTCGAACCAGCTCGTCCCCGAGGCCGGCGCGAAGGTGAGCCTGCGCATCCCCCCGGGCACCCGTGCGGCGCAGGCCGAGGCCGCGCTCCTCCGCCACCTCGAGCGTCACGCGCCGTGGGGCACGGAGGTGGTGGTAACGCGCGGGACCACGGGCGAGGCGTTCGTCGGCAGGCGGGACGGCGCCGCGTACGAAGCCATGCACGCCGCGTTGACCGCTGCGTGGGGAACCAGGTCGATCGACGTCGGGCTCGGCGGCAGCATCCCGTTCCTCTCCGATTTCTCCGACGTCTTCCCGGACGCCGCCCTCCTCGTTACCGGTGTCGAGGATCCCGCGTCGAACGCGCACTCCGAGAACGAGAGCCTGCATCTCGGCGATTTCGAGAACGCGTGCGTCGCCGAAGCGCACTTCCTCGAGCTGTTCGCCCGCTGACACGATTCTTCCGCTCTTTTTGGATCGCGGGCTTCGAGGCGGCGTGTCACGTGAATACCCGCGGGCAGCGGCTCGATCTCGTCGCCTCCACCCAGCACGACGTGCAGCTCGAGCCCGACCACCAGCGGATCACCGACCTTGGGTTCAGGGTCGCACGCGAGGCCGTGCGCTGGCCCGTCATCGAGCGCGAGCCGGGCCGGTTCGACCTCTCGACCGTCCTGGCCCTGGTGGCCTCGGCACGCAAGGCGGACGTGCAGCTCGTCTGGACGCTCTGTCACTACGGCTGGCCGGACGATGTCGATGTATTCGACAGATCGTTCGTCGCTCGATTCGCCTCGTTCTGCGACGCCGTCGCCCGGGCGCTCCGCGACGAAGGCGAGACCGCGCCGATCATCACGCCCGTGAACGAGATCTCGTTCCTCGCGTGGGCCGCGGCGGACGCCGGGTTCATCTGGCCGCGCGCCCGCCGGCGCGGCGACGAGCTGAAGCGGATCCTCGTGCGGGCGCACATCGCGGCCGTCGACGCGTTCCGCGAGGTGCTCCCGGATTCACGCGTCGCGATCGTCGAGCCGCTCATCCACGTGCTCGCGCCGCGCGACCGTCGCGACCTCGAGCCGAACGCCGCCAGGCACAACCGGGCGCAGTACGACACGGCAGACCTCATCACCGGCCGTGGCGAGCCGGAGCTCGGCGGCGGCCCCCGCTACCTGGACCTGGTCGGTCTGAATTTCTACCACGACAATCAGTGGGACTGGCCCGGCGGCGCAGGCGCCCGGCTGCGCTGGGAGGACGAGCCGCGCGATCCGCGGTGGCGTCCTCTCCATCTGCTCCTGCGTGACGCCCGCGAACGCTACGCGCGGCCGATCTTCATCGCGGAAACGAGCCATTTCGGGAGCGGTCGCGCGCGGTGGCTGCGGGAGGTCGCGTCGGAGGTGCGCCTGGCGCGCGCCTGGGGCATCGAACTTGAGGGCCTCTGTCTCTACCCGATCGTCGACCGTCCTGATTGGGAGGACGGGCACTGGCACAACAGCGGTCTCTGGGACATCGCGCCGGAGCCCGACGGCACGCTGCGGCGCGTGATGAACGAGGACTACGCGGCGGCGCTACGGGACGCGCAGGCGTTGCTCGGCTGAGCCCACGATGGCCGCGCGCGGGCTGTGTTCGGCGGCGAGGTGGGGGGCGTGTGTGACGGGAGAATGGCGACCCGTGCCGATCAGGCGCTCGTACGTCGTGAGTGCCTGGGCGACGCACTGATCCATGTTGTAGTACTTGTACGTCGCGAGGCGTCCCACGAAGTGCACGTTCGGCAGCGCGTCCGCCAGCGCCTTGTAGCGCTTGTACAGCTCGTTGTTCTGGGGCCGCGGGACCGGATAGTAGGGGTCCCCGCCGGCCTTCGGGTACTCGTAGACGACGGTGGTCTTGTGATGTTGCTGCCCGGTCAGCCACTTGAACTCGGTCACCCGTGTGTAGTCATGCTCCTGGGGGTAGTTGATGACGGCTGCGGCCTGCACGCGGTCGCCGTCATGCGTCTCGAACCGGAAATCGAGCGATCGGTACGGGAGGGGCCCGTAGCGGTGGTCGAAGAACTCGTCCACCGGGCCCGTGTAGACAAGGTCACGGTACGGGATGACGCCGTCGATCTCGCGCCAGTCCGTGTTCAGCATGACCTTGATGTTCGGGTGCGCGAGCATACGCTCGAACATGCGCGTGTAACCGTGCAATGGCATCGCCTGGAAGCGATCAGTGAAGTACCGGCCGTCGCGGTCGTGACGGAGCGGGATGCGAGCGGCAACGGCCGCATCCAGCTCGGAGGGGTCCATCCCCCACTGCTTGCGCGTGTAGCCGCGGAAGAACTTCTCGTAGAGCTCGCGCCCCATTCGGCTGACCACGACGTCCTCCGACGTCCGGATCGTGCTGCGAGGCTCGGCGACTCCCTCCATGAAGCGCTCCATGCCGGCGGCGTCCAGGTCCAACCCGTACAGCCGGTTGATGGTGTCGAGATTGATCGGGATCGGGACCAGCATGCCGTCCACACGCGCGAGCACGTGGTGCTCGTAGGGGCGCCACTCGGTGAAGCGGCTGAGGTACTCGTGGACGTCGACGGAGTTCGTGTGGAAGATGTGCGGCCCGTACCGGTGCACGAGCACCCCGTGATCGTCGTACGCGTCGTAGGCGTTGCCGCCGATGTGTGGACGGCGGTCCACGACGAGCACCGACCTCCCGGCACCGCGCGCGAGACGCTCGGCCAGCACGGCGCCGGAGAAGCCCGCACCAACGACGAGGTGGTCGAACGTCATGCCGCTTCCTCGCCCGCGGCCTCGGCCGTCTCGGAGATGAGCCGGGTCATCTCGTCCCAGGTCGCGTCCCAGGAGCGCGTGGCGAGGAGCGCATCGAAGCGTGCGACGCGGCCTGCGGCGGGCTCGCGGAGCGAAGCCTCCATGGCCTGGACGGTCTCGTCCACCGTGTCGGCGATCCGGACCAGCCCCTGCGCTCCGTATGGGCGCACCACATCCTGGATCGAGGTGGAGACAACGGGTCGCCCAGCTGCCATGTACTCGAGCGTCTTCGTCGGGCTGATGAAGCGCGTCGCCTCGTTGCGCGCGAATGGCAGCCAGGCGACGTCCCAGCCCGAGATGTAGGACGGGAGGTCCGCGTACGCCCGCTGCCCGCGGTAGTGGATGTTGTCGCGCCGCGGGAGCTCTCTGGGATCGATCTTGACGGTCGGTCCGACCATGACGATCTGCCACGCTGGGCGCGCGTCGGCGAGACCCGCGAGGAGCTCCTGATCCAGGCGCTCGTCGAGCACGCCGAAGAATCCGACGCGCGGGCGCCGGATGCCTCGCTGGTCGCCAGGGTCCTCGAGGCCGGCGCGCGCCCGTGCGAAGTGCGGCGTATCGACGCTGCTCGGGAACGCGCGCACGCTCGGGTGGAGACCACGCTTCGCTTCGTACAGCGTCTGCCCGCCGGTGAACACGAGGTCGGCACGGTCGAGCAGCTCGCGCTCGAGATCGCGCATGTCGGCGCGCGCGCCACGGAACGCGCTCAGCTCGTCCATGCAGTCGTAGACGGTCACCCCTCCGGCGAGATGGCGTGTGAGCGGCACCGCCGCCGGCGTGTAGTACCAGAGGACGGGGCGCGCGAGAGGCTGCCTGGCGAGATAGATGTCGAGCAGCGACCGGGTCTCCGGGTCGGCGGTCGAGCTCGCGCGCACGTGCGGCGTCACGATGGTCACTCTGTCCGACTGCCGCGCGTCGAGCGCGTGCGTGCCGTCGACGACCGGCTCTTCGACGTAGACGACACGCCGCTGGAGCGCCGCCCTCGTCATGAGGTGCTGAGGGCGCTGGAAGACGAAATCCCACCGGAGGTGCGAAAAGCACAGCAACGGGTCCACGGACTACCCCCTCGCGATGCGCTCCGATCAACGCAAGATGCGTACCTGTTCGGTCGCGCACGGAACGGGCATCGGATCGTGTACTGGTCTTGCGGATAGGCGGATACGCGCCGCGCCTTTCAGTCTACCGGTGGGCGCCGTCCGGCGCGCTAGGGCAGCCGCTGGAACCAGAGCAGCGAGAGCGCTCCCGCCAGCAGGGAGAGCAGCGCCGCGAGCGCGGTGAACGCGAAGGTGATCTCCGTCTTCTCGGTGCGCAGCACGAGGGTCGTCGTGAGATTCTCGTAGACCTTCTGCAGCTCCGCCTCGTTCGATGCGAGGTAGTACTCGGCCTTGGTGAGCAGAGCGATCTGTTTCAGCGTCTCCTCGTCGAGACGGGTGCGGATCTGTCGCCCCTGGATCCGCAGGATGGTTCCCTCGGGACTGCCGAGGCCGATCGTGTACACGCGGATGCCGCGGTCGATCGCCTCCTGCACCACGGTGAGCGGCGGTGGGAACACGTTGTTCTCGCCGTCGGTCAGCAGCACGATGGTCGCCGGCGCGAAGTGCCCTTCGGGGACCGGCGTGGCGCGCGGCGTGGCGGGAGCGGGGGTCGCGCGCTGGCCCGGTGCCGGTTGTGCCGGGGCGACCGGAAAGTCGAGATCGCTGTTCTCGAAGATCGCCTCGAGCGATGTCAGGATCCCGCGACCGATGGCGGTCCCACGCTGTGGGCGGAGCCGCGAGATCGCGGCCTTCACAGCCTCCTTGTCATCCGTCGGTGCCTGCACGATGGCGGCGTTGTCCGAGAACGACACGACGCCGATGCGTGCCTTCGCGCTCTGCCTCTCGACGAACGTCATGGCGGCCGACTTCGCCGCCTCCATCCGGTTCGGCCGCACGTCGTCGGCCTGCATGCTTCCGGAGACGTCGATGGCGAGGATGACGGTGCCCTCCTCGGTCGGAAGCGTCACGACCGACTGCGGGCGGGCGAGGCCGATGAGCATCGCGGTGAGCGCGAGCAGGAAGAGCATTGCCGGGATGTGCCGCCGCAGGCCGGGGCCCTTGCCGAGCGCGTCCCGCACCAGCGTGAGGCTCGCGTAGCGCAGCGCGTAGCGGCGCCGGCGCCGCTGCGCGAGGACGTACAGCCCGACGAGGGCAGGGACCAGCAGGAGCGCCCACAGCGCGGTGGGCCAGACGAACTGCATCAGCCGGCGCTCAGTGCCGAGCCCGTCGGAGGCGGCGCGCCTCGGCGAAGCGGAGGAGGGCCTGCACGAGGCTGTCCTCGGTCGAGACGCTGAGCAGGTCCACGCCGGCGTGCGCGAACGCCGCGCGCAGCGACCCCTCGTGGCGCGCGACGACATCGGCGAACCGCATGCGGAACCCACGATCGTGCGTGTCCACCTGGACCTGCTGTCCCGTCTCGGCGTCGGTCATGGTGACCCAGCCGATGTCGGGGATCTCGCGCTCCCGCGGGTCCGTGACACGGACCGCGATCACCTCGTTCCGCATCGCGAGCCGTCCGAGCGCGCTCTCCCACCCGGGCGCGCTGAAGAAGTCGGACACGACGAAGATGAGCGAGCGCCGGCGGATCGTCCGGGCTGCCGCGTCGATGAGATCCGAGAGCGCGGTGTATGGCGCGTGCGAAAGGTGCGGGCTCCGCTGGATCTCGGAGAGGACCCGCAGCACCTGCGCCCTGCCGCCACCGGCCGGGATCGCGCGCTCGACCGTGCCGTTGTAAAGGATCGCTCCGACGCGGTTGCCGTGCCGTGTCAGCAGCCGCGCCAGGACACCGACGAGATCCTCGAGCACGCCGCGCTTGTGGGCGCGCACCGTGCCGAAATCGAGCGAGGGCGAGAGGTCGCAGAGGAAGTGCGCGGTGATCTCGCGGTCCTCGTGGTACTGCCGCACGTACGGCGCATTCATGCGGGCGGTCACGTTCCAATCGATGTACCGCACGTCGTCCTCCGGCTGGTACTCCCGGATGTCGGCGAGGTCGAGGCCGTGTCCGTAGAAGAGCGTCCGGTAGTCGCCCTGCAGCAGACCGTCGAGCCGGCGCACGACGGTCCAGTCGAGGCGCTGGAGGACGGCCTCGGGAGCAAGCACCGGAGGCTGCCCCTCAGGCGCCGGCGCGGACATGCCGTTCCAGCGGCTGGGCGGGTCGAGGGATCCGCTCGACGACGCGCGTGACGATCTGGTCGGCGGTGACGCCGTCCGAGAGGGCCTCGTACGAGAGAACGAGCCGATGACGGAGCACGTCGGGGACCATGTCGACGACGTCCCCAACGAGCACGTAGGTGCGCCCACGCAGCAGTGCGAGGGCGCGCGCCGTGAGGATGAGGTTGATGGACGCCCGGGGGCTCGCGCCGTAGGTGATGTACTTGGCGAGCTCGTCGAGCCCGTAGTCCTTCGGGCGGCGCGTCGCCGTGGACACACGGACCGCGTACTCCATCAGCACGGGGTCGGCGAACACCCTATCGACATCCCGCTGCAGCTCGACGAGCCGCGCGGTCGTGAGCACCGGCGAGACGGGCTCGCGCGGCGCGGTCATTCGCTCGACGACGACGAACTCGTCCATCTCGCTCGGATACCCGATGAGCACCTTGATCATGAAGCGATCGACCTGCGCCTCGGGCAGCGCGTAGGTGCCCTCCGTCTCGATCGGGTTCTGCGTCGCCATCACGAGGAACGGGTCGGGCACGCGATGGGACTCGCGCCCGATCGTCACCTGACGCTCCTGCATGACCTCGAGGAGCGCGCTCTGGACCTTGGCCGGCGCGCGGTTGATCTCGTCCGCGAGCAGCAGGTTCGTGAACACCGGGCCGAGCGAGGTGCGGAACTCGCCACTCTTCTGGTCGTAGATTCGCGTGCCCACGAGATCGGCGGGCACGAGATCGGGCGTGAATTGGATCCGCTTGAACTCGCCCTGGATGGCGTCGGCGACGGTCTTCACTGCGAGCGTCTTGGCGAGACCCGGCACACCCTCGACGAGCAGGTGCCCCCGCGCCAGCAGGGCCACGAGCATCCGCTCGAGCAGGTGGTCCTGCCCGACGATGACTTTCTTGATCTCGAAGAGCAGCCTGCCCATCTCCGACGGCTGTCTCGACGCGATTGTCACCAGGTACCCCTTTCAGGCGAGGGAGGGCTTTGCCCGACCGAGCCGCAGGGCCCCACGAGCCGAGCAGACGCAGTCAGCGAGGCGAGAGGGTTCACCTTAGGCGAGGGAGGGCTTTGCCC
>Ga0136617_10001158_pt1 | contig 23123 bp, 25 predicted proteins | sample AntDrymUQ3222106_2_FD_129672 | JGI IMG/M metagenome (GOLD analysis project Ga0136617, IMG submission 129672) | Polar desert sand microbial communities from Dry Valleys, Antarctica - metaG UQ322 (21.06) | ecosystem: Environmental > Terrestrial > Soil > Desert | place: Antarctica: Dry Valley...
ACGCCGACACAGCTCGGCAGCATTGATGTCACCCGTCGAGTTTGAGAAGATCGCCGTCATCCAACCGGACGCGGCATAACGAACCCTCCACGATTCCAGGGGAAGCTCAGTCCGCGTCGTCTGGTCGTTTAGTTAGGCGGCTTGTTGCACGAGGACTGCTACGGCGCAGGTCAGGTGGAGTTGTCGGTCGTGTGGGGTGGCAGCGTGGTGGGGGTGATGGCGCGCCGTGGGTTCGAGGTCCTCGGCTGGTTGCCAGGGCAGGTGCATCCCCCCGGTCAAGGGTTCGCTACGCCGCTCCGCGCCCCTTGACCGGCTGCCTCTAACCCGCCGCTATGGATCGACGCATCCAAGCGGTCCTAGCCAGACGGACCACCAACGAGTTGTGTTGCTATTCAAGTCAAGGCGCGGCGGAGGCGACCCACTCTTTCGCGGACTCACAGGTGGCTACAGTCTCGGGACCGCCCGGGCAGTAGTGGCCGAAAATCGGGCAGGCTCCCGTTCGATCCACCACATCAGGCAGATCGTCCGCCATGGGCTCCTCGATCATCTCCTCGAACTCGCGCTTCCGCTGAGGGTGGTCGTCATAGAAGCCCTGCTCGAGTGCCGTCGCGATCCTCGCGCGGTATTCCTCTTCCTCCTGTCTGGTCCCGTCCGGAAGCGGCATGTTTTCGATACAGTGTTCGTACTCGCAGACGAGCCCGTCTTCTTCCCAACGTGGGTTCGGGTCGAAGTTGAGGGAGTATCCGAGGGAGAAAGAGTCGTTGAGTGTCTCCGCGACGCCGATGACTCTTAGCGCATCCTCCGGCATCACCTCGCCCCGAAGGAGGGTCGTGTTCGACACGTCCCAGATCACCCGCATCAGAGCGGCCTGCTCTGGCCAAACCCGATCCGAACTGGCGAGAAAATCAAGCAGCTCGGGCGGGGCTTCCGGTGGCATCCGATCCTTCGCTACGCCACGTGCCGCGCCCCTGAGCGCCTTCGCCAGCGCCTGACGTATCTCGGCAAGGGCCGTCGCTGGTTGATCTAGCGCGGTCTGGAAAATGTCGTCGGGCAAGTCTAGGAAGGTTGGCCACCCGGGTCTGCTACCGCTGTACCACCCCTCCCTGTAGAGGCGGGTGCGGACGTCCGAGCCCAGATGCTCAGCTGCTTCGAGCTTCTGCCTGAATTGAAACTCGGTGCCCCGGGCAGTTTCGCTGAGATGAGACTGGGCGCTAGGACCAGCAGTGTGAGCACCAAGATCAGGAAGACACCTGACCGATCAAGGGTCACGTGCTCAGGCGCGATGATGTGCCCGAGCAGCAGGAAGCCAATAAGGACGACGAGCCCCGTCCGCCAGCGATCGGTCGCCGCGAGACGACTTGGTGCCTTCACCCGCTACCCCTGAAGTCACCGCTGATCTACCGGGAGATGGCCTGATCAGCCCGACCAGCCGCGCCTTACCAGCAGCGATCTGACCCGCCCACGTCGTGATCTCCGTCGCCAATTCCACATCGGAGAGAACCTCAAGCTCGTAGCCGCGACCGCACGGTAGGACCACCACCGACAGTTTCGCAGATCGTGAGCGGGGCCTCGTACCGGCTTCACGCCGGGCCGATGAGGCCCGCGACGATCTGCGCCGACAGCATGACCAGGGGCAGACCGCCGCCCGGATGCGCTGAACCGCCGATGAGGAACAGGCCAGGCACCGGAGAACGATTCGCCGGCCGCAGGAAGGCCGCCCGGACGCCGTTCGACGACGTTCCGTAGATCGCACCACCGACGGCGCGGGTCTCGACCTCGAGGTCGGCCGGGGTGCGTACCCGCGAGAGCAGCAGCCGGTCGCGGATGTCGAGGCCGCGGTACGCGAGCAGGTCCAGCAGGTGCTCGGCGTAGACGTCGGCTCGGCCGGGCGCCGTCCAGTCGACTGCCCCGGCGCCGTGCCCATGCCGCGGCGCGTTGACGAGGACGAACCACGCCTCGTGTCCCTCCGGACATACGGCCGGATCGTTGGGGACGTGCACGTAGAGCGTCGGGTCGTCGGCTGGCCGGGCCGGATCGCCGAAGACGGCGTCGAACTCCGCGTCGTACTCAGCCGGAAACAGCACCGTGTGCGACGCCAGCCCCTGGCTGCGGCCGTGGACTCCTAGCAGCAGGACGAAGCCGGAGAGGGACGGTGTGGCCCGGCGGAGCCGGCGCGCTTGCCGGCGGTTCGGGATCAGGTCGGTGTAGAGGTGGGTCGCGTCTGTGTTCGCCACGACCAGATCGGCGGGGAGCCGGCCGCCGCCGGCCAGGGTCACGCCGGCCACCGAACCTCCGACGACGTCGATCGACGTGACGTCGGTGCTGGTACGCAACACGACGCCGAGTTCCTCACAGCGAGCGGCCAGCGCATCGGCGATCCGCCGCAACCCGCCGGTGACGTACCAGCCGCCGAAGGCCAGCTCGGCGTACGGCACCGCGGCGAGTGCGGCAGGCGCGCGCCGCGGGTCCGAGCCGGTGTAGGTCGCATACCGATCGAGCAGCATGCGCAGCCGTGGATCGCGCAGGTGTGACCGGCCGAGGCGGCGCAGCGTCGACCAGGGTGCCACCGAGGCGAGGTCTCGCAGGTGGATCACCTGCCTGGCCAGTGAAGCGCCCGACACGGGGGATTGAAGGAACGGCCCCGATGTCGCCGCCCAGATCCGCCCGGCGCGCTGCCACAGCCGGTCCCAGTCCCTAGCGGCTGAGTCGCTGAGCGACTCACGCAACAGGTTCAGCAGCCGCTCATGGTCAGCGCACAGGTCGAGGCTGGAGCCATCGGCGAACCGGTACCGAGCCACCGGGTCCTGCGGTACGAGATCGAGCACCGTCTCCAGCGGGTCACCGGTCTCACGGAACAGGTCGGCGAGCACCCACGGCATCGTCAGCAGCGAGGGACCGGTGTCGAACCGGAACTCACCCGCCGACGTTGTCACCACGTGCTGGCCGAGCTTGCCGCCAACAACAGGTGCCTGCTCGCACAGCGTGACCTGATGACCGCCGGCGGCCAGCCGGGCAGCGGCGGCTAGGCCGCCGACACCGCCGCCCACCACCACGATGCGGCTCACCGCAGCGGCCGCCCTTTCCACATGAGCACGCCGCGACGCTGGCGCCGTACGGACCGAACGGTCAGCCAGCCCAGCAGCACCACCGACGCCGGATGCGCGAAGGCGTCGGGCCACACCCGGCCGCCTGTCCGCCGGGCCGCGATCGCCCGCCCGGCAACTCCCGCCGCATAGCCCACCAGCCCGGCCCGCGAGCCACGCAAGGCGGCCAACGGAGGCACCACGTACAAGGCGCCGAGCAGCGTGAACGCAGCCGCCGCCCCGGTCGGCGAGCCAAACGCGGTCCACAGCGACTTCTCGTATCCGGCGGACAGCCCGGCCCATTCGTCGTACATCGTGCAGGTTGCGAGGGTCGTGCCGTCGACCATGCCGCCGGTGCCTCCGACAGCCTTCACAGCCCGCATCAGGGCGATGTCCTCGATGACATCGGTACGCACGGCCGCGTGGCCACCGGCCTGTTCGTAGGTGCTGCGCCGGACCGCCAGGAACTGCCCGTTCGCCGCCGAGAGCGACTGCCGTCCAGATCGCTCGGCCAGCCGTAACGGCAGGAAGGTCAGCCACGACCATTGCAGTAGCGGCTGTACGAGCCGCGGCGCCGGCCCGGCGGCGATCTGTCGTGGATAGGGGGAAACCAGGTCGAGTGGTGTCCGAAGTAGACAGTCAACGGCAGACGCAACGGCTCGAGGGTCGAGGACGACGTCGGCGTCGACGAACACGAGCACGTCCGCATCGGGGCCAGCCGCGTCGGCGAGTTGCTGGCAGGCGTGGGCCTTGCCCAGCCAACCCGGCGGGAGCGGGCGCCCGGCCAGTATCTCTACTCGCGGATCTCCAGCGGTGACGCGCCGGATCACCTCACCTGACCCATCCGTCGACCCATCGTCGAGGACTAGAATCCGCAGATCGGGGACATCGCGCCCCGCCAGCAGGGCCTGCAGGCACGCCGCCACCCGTGCGGCTTCGTCACGTACCGGCAGGAGGACCGCGACCCGGGCAGCCGCCAGCGGGGGCCGGGTAGCAGGCCGGCGCAGCAGCCAGGCGTTCAGGGCGGTGTGTGCCGTTGCCACCACCGCGCCGGCAGCGCACCAGAGCACCGGCCTCATCGTCGGCGCAGCACGGATATCAGCAGCGGCACGGCCACCAGTCCCATCGCGACCCCACCCCACACAGCCGAACCGGCCAGACCGAAGAAGGCCGCATGCGCCAGCACCGACGAGAAGTACGTCCACAAGTAGAGCGCTATCGGCACGGCGTCGTGCCCCGCGTCAGGAGCATGGCGGGCACACACCAGCACCAGTCCCATCACAACTGCCACGGCCAGCCAGCCGACGTAGTTGGTCAACGGCACGCCCGGGACCCCCGGCAGGACCGGATGAGGGTTGTTCCAGCGCCAGTTCCCCGCGTCGACCATCTGCGGGTCGAGGAACAGGTCCCACGAGGCCAGCGCGTATCCCGTGAGCAGCCCACGAGCAACCCGCCCCGAGACCAATCGGCCCGCAGCGACATAGGCCGGATAGGCCATCATCGTCCAGGCCAGCGGGATCACCACCGGTACGCCAAGAACCTGGAGCCCGAGCGAATCCGCGTACGCATAGCTGCCGAACGGCCACCCGCTGGCCACCCCCATCGCCTCGGCGAGCAGCCCGCCGCCAGCGGTCACCGCGACCAGGAGGGCCGTCCACACCGGCCCCCGGGTGACCAGCGCGTGCGTCAGTGTGGTGAGAAAGAAGACCACGACGGTGAGCACGATGAGAGTGCCGCGAGTCTGGCCGCTCACGAGCGGGTACGCGATCTGAGCGAGCACCGTTGCCGCCGCCAGGCCAACTGCGAGTCGTCGGCCTACCTCATTCACGGTGCTCAGGCACCGGCTCGCCGATCGGCAGCGAGCGGCCGAGCACCGCGAACTCACGTTCGTCGCCGGCGAAGCTGTGGTGCCGTCGTACGTCGACGAAACCGAGCCGGCGATACAGGCGCCACGCTCGTGACGGACCCTCTGGCGTGGACAACACCACCGTCTGCTGAGTGCAGCCCACGAGCAGGCTGATCAACAATTCCTGACCGATGCCGCGGCCCTGGTTCTCGGGCCGCACGTGCAGCTCGCACAACTCGAAGGGGTCGCGCAGCCATCGCTCGGCCAGCCCCGGGTGCAGGTCCCGCCGCACCTCGTCATGCCACCACTGACCCGGTGCGCCTCGGTATCCGTAGGCGAAGCCGACGATGTTGTCGTCATCGTCGTAGGCCCCCATCCCGCGGAAGCCGCCACGAGAGGTGTGGACCACCACGTATCCCTTGCGCTGTTGACCGGTCTCGGGTGGGTAGGCCATCGCCGCGCAATAGATCTCCACCGCGGTGTCGACGTGACGACGCAGGTCATCGGGTGACCAGGGGCGAACCCTCATGCGAGGGGATCGGACTCGTTCAGGGAGCCGGTGCTGGCGACGACGGCGAACCGAGCGAACAATTCCTCGCTGTACCATCGTTCCTGCGCTGTCCGCCGGATAGCCGCGGCATGCGCTGGCCGCCGGTAGGCGTAGTCGCGGAGCGCGTCGGCGTTGTCCCAGACGCTGAACGTGCCCTGCACGCCGACCGGTGCCTCACCGATACCGATGGCAGCTCGCAGCCCCGGCCGGTCGTGCAGGTCGGCCGAGACGGCAGGGACCGCCCGCCAGAACGTGACCGCGCGAGCCGGCGCGATACGGGCCCGTGTCACGGCAGCGACCGGCCCGTCCCAGCGCGCCGCGCTCGGCACCCCGAACGGTCGCTGGCGGGCCCACCTCCCGCGCGCCGACAGCGGCACCAGGTCGCACCGCCAGCGCTCGACAGCCATCCGGTGCCAGCGGCGCGCCATTGCCGAGTGTTCGAAAGCGTCGGCGGCCTCGCGGTCGGCCCACGTACTGAGCAGGGCCCACCGAGTCGGATCGCTGTCGCGCACGGTGAAGGTGCGTCCGTTGCCGGTGCCGAGCAGCTTGGCAAACCGCAGGCCGGTGGTCCTGCGCAGCGGCCATCGGTCCGCCGCCATCCGCAGCAGGGCCTGCGGGATGCGCCGCACCGGGACACGCCAGACGTGCATCGTGACGAGGGCGGGCACGGGCTCGATCATCGCAGTCGAGCCTACGACCCCCAGGCGGCCTCGGGCGGGCCCGCTCACGCAAGCTAGGGCGGGCCGACTTCATACCCACCGGGACATGGTGTCAACCGGCTGCGCGGTGTACGCGTCTGTCCTGAGGTGCGGCGTTCTGCCGCCGTGGTGAGCAGCAGCATTTGGGTTCACCTCCACATCGTTCAAGGAGAACTCATGGGGCTTACTCACTCACGGATGCCGTTGTCGCGGAGGGCCTGGCGACTCGTCGTTGTCGGCTCGGCACTGTCAGGTGTCGCGCTGGCGCTGCCGGCACCAGCTACTGCGGCGAGCGCGGCGGCCGCCACCACGACCCGGGTCAGCGTGTCCGGCACCGGTGCGCAGGCGAACGACAGCAGTCTGACCACCGCGATCAGCGCGGACGGCCGGTACGTCGCGTTCGAGTCGTTCGCGTCCAACCTGGTGCCCGGTGATACGCACAACCAGGAAGACGTGTTCGTCCGGGATCGGCAGACGGGGGCCACCAGCCGGGTCAGTGTCTCGGGCACCGGCGCGCAAGGCAACGGTGACAGCTACTACCCGTCGATCAGCGCCGACGGCCGGTACGTCGTCTTCATCTCATCCGCGCCCAACCTGGTGCCCGGCGACACCAACGACATGATCGACGTGTTCGTCCGGGACCGGCACGTCGGGACCACCCGGCGGGTCAGCGTGTCGAGCGCCGGCGTGCAGGCCAACGCGGACAGTGAGAGCGGCACATCGGCCATCAGCGCCAACGGCCGCTACATCGTCTTCGAGTCCAGCGCGACGAATCTGGTGCCGGGCGGAGACGCCAACCACAGTGATTCTGACGTGTTCCTGCGTGATGTGCAGGCCGGGACTACCCGCCGGGTCAGCGTGTCCGGCAACGGCGCGCAGGCAAACGCTAGCAGCTCCCAACCGGCGGTCAGCGCCGACGGCCGGTACGTCACGTTCGGTTCGTCCGCGACCAACCTCGTGCCGGGTGACATCAACAGCCAGCACCACGTGTTCCGGCACGATGTGCAGTCCGGGGGCACCCGGTTGGTCAGCGTGACTGGAGCCGGTGTCCAGGGAAATGACGGCAGCAACAATCCGAGGGTCAGCGCCCACGGCCGGTACGTCACGTTCGAATCGTCCGCGACCAACCTGGTCCCGGGCGACACCAACGGCAACACCGACGTATTCGTGCACGATGCGCGTAACGGGGTGACCCGCCGGGTCAGCGTCTCGGCCAACGGCGCACAGGGCAACGGTGCCAGCTACAACGCGGTGATCAGCTCAGATGGCCGGCATGTTGCGTTCGAGTCGGACGCGACGAACCTGGTGGCCGCTGACACCAACGGAGCATCCGACGGGTTCATCCGCGACTGGACGATCGGTGTCACCCGCCGGGTCAGCGTGTCGAGTACCGGCCAGCAGGGAAACGATGACAGCGGGTACCTGGCGATCGGATCGGACGGTCGGCACGTCGCCTTCCGCTCCTACTCGACGAACCTGGTCCCTGGTGACAGCAACGGCCACTTCGACATCTTCGTCCGGGTCATCTGATGCCGGGCGCCGAGCGCATGGAGCGAGTCAGGGCCTTGATCGTCGGCACGGCCATGTGCCGCCCCAGCCACAGCAGATGCGCGGCCTCAGCTCGTAGCCTCCGCACCAGCGGGTCGGCGGCCGGGATCACCGCCGCCGACCCATCCTGGGCAACAGCGCCGTGTGCACGCAGGACGTCCAGGGTGAAGGCAGCTATGTAGCGGTGGCCGCGACGATTCGGGTGGAGCCGGTCCAGGCTGAGCATGCCGAGCCCGTTCATCGATGTGGCCGCTCGGGCGTCTATCACCCATCCGCCGTACTCCTCGGACACGCGCTCGATCACCGTATTGGCCTGCGCTATCCGGCAGCGCAGCGCGACGCGCGTGTCGCGCGGAAGCGGAAGGCCAGCCGCAACATCGTGCAGGGTCATCGTCAGCACGCCGCGGGTAGCAGCCCCGGCCAGCGCACCGATCACGTGCTCGTAGTCCTGCTCGAACGTGGCGGCGTCGAAGCGGCGGCCGATCACGTCGTTCACGCCGATCGCGCAGGTAATGATGTCCGGCGCCAACGCCACAGCCCGGTGAAGCTGGCGGCGACGCAGATCGGCCACGGTGGCGCCGCTGCGGGCCAGGTTCGCGACCAGGATGAGTGGGATTCCCGCGGCCGAATCGCTCGTCAGATAGTGGATCCAGCCGTGCAGGCCACCCCAATGCGGGTCGCCGACCCCCTCCGTGAGGCTGTCACCGACGGCAACCAGGCGCAAACCAGTCTGATTCATGATTAGTAATGTACATGACTAGTAATTAATGAGGCTAGGGTGAGGGTATGTCTCTTCGGCACGCCGTGTTAGCGGCGCTGGTCCATGGTGAGGCCAGCGGCTACGAACTGGCCAAGCGCTTCGACGTAGGAGTAGGCAACTTCTGGCACGCGCGGCCGCAACAGCTCTACGCCGAGCTGACCCGGCTGCACCAGGACCAGCTCGTACGGGCCACCGAGGTGCCGCAACGCTCCCGCCCCACCAAGTACCTGTACTCGTTGACCGATGCCGGGATCGCCGAGCTAGTCGAGTTCGCCGCCGCCCCCAAGAAGCCAACCTCCGCGCGGGACGAGCTGACCGTCGCGGTGCAGGTCGCCGATGTGGTAGATCACGCCGCGCTGATCGGCAACCTCAGCCGGCGGGCCGCCCAGGCCCGGCAGAAGCTCACGAACCTCAAGGATATGGAGAAGTCGATCCTCGGCGGCCGGACGGAGGAGACGTTTGTCCGTACCACCGGTCATCTGGGTCCGTACCTCACCTGTCGACGGGGGATACAACACGAGGCTGACACCGAGCGATGGTGCGAATGGGCGATCGGGCTGCTGCGGTCGCGGATCGCCTCCGGTGACCGCGATCGCGTGACGGCCACCGCTGGCCCCTGACACATCGCAGGGCCTCAACTAGCTTCCTGGATGCTCGACTGGTTGAAGGCGCCTGGGGACTGCTGTGTGCGTGGGTCGGGAACCGACACGGAGGCTGTCCTGACTCCTTCCGCATTGGAACTCGGCTTGCTGTTCGAGCCCATCGGAGTCTATCGACGCATCGGCTGGAAGCACGGGCAGGTGGCACGATGTCGCCTGCTCCAGCGGACGATCACCACGGGCCAAGACCGCCTGTCGAACCTTGGTGACCTTGCCCGCGGAAGTCCAGCGCTGGAGTGAAGAGCCTTGGGCTTCGCGGCGATCGCCCTGGAGCAGGCGTGGCGTGAACTCGCCGTGGACGACGCGGTGGCGAGGTGGTGCTAGCGGTCTGCGGCCTGGCTGTCGGCTCGTTGGAGGCCGGGGTGGATGCCGGCGGGAAGCCCGGCGTGTTCGGCGAGGCGCTGTAGTAGCGCGATGAGGTGAGTGCGGTCGGCCTCGTCGAGTGGGGCCAGCACCTCGGCCTCGAATGTGTCGGCGGAACGTTGGGCGCGAGCGAGTAGGCCGTGGGCCGCCGCGGTGAGATACACGGCGTGAGCCCGCCGGTCGCTGGGATGGCGGCGTCGCTCGGTAAGTCCCCGGTCTTCGAGGTCGTCCATGAGACCCACCATCACGTTGCGGTGGATGGCCAAAGCGTCGGCGAGTTGTTGCTGGGAGCGCCCCTCGCCTCGTGAGACGTGCATGAGTAGTCCGAAGTGTTTCGGTTGCAGTCCCAGGGGGGCCAGGTGCTCTGCGAACCGCTGGGCGGTGTGGAAGCCGAGCTGGGAGAGCAAAAAACCGGCCCGACCTGCCAGCGGGGTCGGCGCAAGTTGGGGGATGTCCGCGGCCACCAGGACATGCTATCTTCTGCTACTGTCAGTAGCGATGACAATCATCAAGGTTGGCGATCTTTCAATCTGCCAATAGCGCCCCCCGCCCAACGAAGAAGAGACCGCTATGAGCCGATCTGTCACTCTGACCGATGCGCTCACAAATGAACCCGTCACCCTGATCAACGCATTCACGGTCCCGCCAGAGGAGTCTGAGCGGTTCCTACCTGCACGTCACGCCCTGGCCCGTGGTCTACCAGATCGCCGTCGACGTCAACCCCGGCGACCCACTGTTAGCACCCAGCGCCGCTGCTCGGGTGGGATGAGCGCGTCCCATTCGTCGACCGCCGCCACCGTACCGCCGGCCTCATCGCGCACCAGCGTCTTCGGCCGCACTGGTCTACGAAAAGGGTCAGGATGAAGTCGACGGTGTTCGGCTCCACCGGGGCCACCGGCGAGCAGATCATCCGGCAGGCACTGATGGCCACGAGGTGACCGCAATGGCACGACGTCCCGAAGCGGTTGCTGGCACGGACCAGCGGCTGCGCGTGGTCGCCGGCGATGTTCTGACGCCCAGCTCTCTCCGCGAGGGTATTGTCGCGGCCGACGCCGTGCTCTCGGCTTTGGGCAGCCGGGCGATCCGCCAGCCGACGACGGTGTACTCGCAGGGCACGGCCGCGATACTCGCCGCCATGCATGACACCGGGGTGCGTCGGTTCATCGGCGTCACCGCCGCACCGGTCGCCCCGCAGGCGCACAAGAGTCCGCTCGAGCGTCGCATCGTGCACCCGCTGCTACAACTGTTCCTGGGCGGCCAGTACGACGACATGCGTCGAATGGAGAAGCTGCTGGCTGCTAGCGACGCCGACTGGACAGTCTTCCGCCCGCCCCGCCTCACCAACTGCGGCGACCGAGCGCTACCGCACCGCAGTCGACGCCCCCTGCCGCACAACCGGACCGTGTCGCGCGCTGACCTTGCGGCCGCCATGCTCGCCGCTGCCCACGACCCCACGCTGGTCGGGCACGCCGTCACCATCGCCGCCTGAACCCAGCCATCCGTTGGCGGTGTTCGCCATCGGCTTTCTCCTGACTGGCCCGGCTGGGCCGTTGCATCCGGAGCAATCTCCGCTAACCTAAGTGGAGATAGCTCCGGTTAAGCTACCCACCCAGGAGGCCTCTCATGTCCGTTGTGACTGAACCACTAGCGGGGACGTTCGTCGCAGACCCCGCACACTCCTCGTTCCGCTTCACCATCAAGCACATGGCGGTGAATACCTTCACGGCGTCGTTCGACGACGTCGCTGCCACCCTGGTGGCCGACGCGGAAGGGGTTCGCCTGCAGGGCTCAGCGCGCGCCGAGTCGATCTCCATCAAGGCGCCGAAGGAATTTCGCGAGCACGTGGTCTACGGCGCCGACTTCCTGGACGCGGGACAGCATCCCGAGATCACGCTCGGCTCCGACGAAATCCGGCTCGCCGAGGATGGCACGGTCACGGCCACCGGGTGGCTGACAATCAAGGGCATCACCCGTCCGGTCGTCGCCACCGGGACCTACCAGGCACCGGTCGAGGATCCGTACGGATCGATGCGCACCGCGTTGGAGGTCCATGCCCCTGTGGACCGGCGCGACTGGGACATGGGATGGCAGGCCCCCTTGCCGCGCGGCGGCGACGTTCTGGGCTACGAAGTCGAGTTGGTCGCAAACGTCGAGCTCATTCAAGCGTCGTGATGGCTGTTTCATTGCTCGGTCTCAGCGGCAGCCTGCGGGAAGGCTCATACAACCGTCGGCTGCTCGGTGCGGCCGCCGCCGAGCTACCCCACGGCGTGAGCCTCGATCTCTTCGAGCAGCTAGGGGACATTTCGGCGTACCGCGAGGGCTCGCCCGCGCCCGCGGCTGTGGAAGCGTTACGCGAGACCATCGCCGGCGCGGACGGCGTGCTGATCGCCACGCCGGAGTACAACTCATCGATACCCGGGCTGCTGAAGAATGCCCTTGACTGGGCATCGCGGCCGTGGCCGGACAACTGCCTGCGGGGCAAGCCGGTCGCGGTCGTGGGTGCGTCCACCGGATTGTTCGGTGCCGTGTGGGCGCAGGCCGAGTTGCGCAAGGTGCTTACGTATATCGGTGCCGAGGTGATCGACAGCGAGCTGCCCGTCGGTCAGGCGCACGAAGCATTCACTCCTGATGGCCGCCTCGGCGACTCCCGGCTGAGATCCGGACTGGCCGGTGTCGTCACCGAACTGCTCAACCAGGTCCATCGCGACGACGAGCAGACGGCCTAGGGCGAGTGAGCATCGAGCGCAGCGAGGCGCGGAGCGAGTTGACGATCAGCCGAGTGAGATTCATAGCCTTGGGCCGCCACGACGGATGAAACGTGCTCGACTGCTTCACAGCATCGAGCGGAGCGCGCTGACCGTCAGGAGCCCAGGCAGCACGCTAGCAACTCATCGATTCCTGACTTGATGTCGTCGATGTCCAGCCCAAGATCGTTGCGCTGGTGGAGGAAGAGCCCGGCACCCAAGACGGCCAACAACGTATCTGCGAGAAACGCCGGATTCACCCGAGCATCGGCTCGCTCAAGCAAGGCGATCAAGTGTATCCGGTGGACCATGTACGGGGCGCTGTAGCGCGCCTTCGGTGCTGGCGACTCGGCCATCGCGTGAAGATCAGCAACGGTCTCGAGGCGGGCAAGGTAGGCGTGCATGAATGCTCGGATCCGGGCCGCGGGAGATGCGCCCGGACCCAGCGGAGGGGGGCCGGTCATGAACGCCGCCTGGAAGCGTCTTTCCGTATCGTCGAGAAGGGCGTAGGCAAGGCCGGCCCGGTCCCCGAAGTGCCGATAGACCGTGCCCACACCGACGCCGGCTTTGGCGGCCAGCGTGTCCATGGACAGGTCGCTCACACCCCCGGCGGTCAGCATGTCGCGGGCCACCGACAGCAGGAGCACGCGGTTGCGCGCCGCATCGGCTCGCACCCCTGGGTGCTGACCGGCGACCGGCAGTTCCGCTCGGCGCGAGGACTCGATCGCTATCTCCCAAGTGGATGTCCGGTTCATTGTAGGAGCCCGGCTGGCTCAGGCGTTGCGTCTGCCGGTGATGAACGACTCCAGGCCGTCGAGCAGCGGTGTCAGACCAAATTCCAGCGCCTCCTTGCCGCTGATGTTGAACACATCTTCAGGGAGGGCGGCGATCTCCGGGTACTTGCCACTGGCCATCGCCTGACTCAGGATTGGTTCCTGAGCGGCCCAGAAGTCCTCGTCGCTGATGCCAGATTCCTCGATCACCTGTTGTTCCAGGACGTAGGTGCGGGCGGTGCCGGTCACATAGTGGTCAACGGCAAGGATCACCGTGATCTTCTCCCGGCCTGTCAGGCCCAGGCCGTCCAGGCCGGCCAAGGCGAAATTGAAGCCGGCCAGCGCGTTGGGTCCAAGGATCGGGCGAGCCTGGTTGACCTGCAACAGCCAGGGATGACTGAAGTACAAGTCCCACGTGCCCCGGGCTATGAGTTCCATGATGCTGCGCCAGTCCTTGCCCCGATGCTCATCGTGCATCTCTGGTGGTCCGTAGACGTGATCGAGCATCAGGTCCAGCAGTTCGCCCTTACCCGGGATGTAGCGGTACAGCGACATGGTTCCGACGTCGAGCTCGGCGGCGACCTTGCGCATCGACAACGAAGCCAGCCCTTCCCGGTCGGCTAGCTCCACCGCCGCGGTCACTATGCGGTCCAAGGTCAGACCGGGCTTTGGGCCGCGACCAGCGGGCCGCTTGTCCTGCCAGAGCAGCTCCATGCTCCGGCTGAGGTCGCCGCTTCCGCTGTGTGCCGTCGTCATGATGCCGCCATCCTAGGTCGCGAGACTTGACCTGGGTACATCGTACGCTAAGCTGGGTACGGCGTACTCAGTTTCGCGCCCAGAGACAGGAGGCGGTTCGTCATGTCGTCGGAGTATTCGGTGATCGCCGAGGGCCTGCAGAAGCGGTACGGGGACAAGCTGGCGCTCGACGGCTTCGACCTCGCCGTGCCGCGCGGCACGGTGTACGGACTGCTCGGGCCCAATGGGGCGGGGAAGACCACGGCCTTGCGCATTCTCTCGACGCTCATCCGGATGGATGGCGGGCAGGCCCGAGTCGGCGGCTTCGATGTGCAAAAGGAGCCTCGCAAGGTGCGGCGCCGGATCGGCCTCACCGGGCAGAGTGCCGCGGTCGACGAGATCCTCACCGCCCGCCAGAACCTGCGGATGTTCGGCCGGCTATTCCATCTCAGTACCCGCGAGGCCCGCCGACGCGCCGAGGAGTTGCTTGCGCAGTTCAACCTGTTGGCGGCCGCCGACAAGCCGGCCAAGAGCTTCAGCGGCGGCATGCGCCGCCGCCTCGACCTGGCCTCGAGCATGATCCTGGCCCCCGAGGTGCTCTTCCTCGACGAACCGACGACCGGGCTCGACCCGCGCGGTCGCAGCGAGGTCTGGGAGGCGGTGCGGCGGCTGGCCGCCGGTGGCACGACGGTGCTGCTCACCACGCACTACCTCGACGAGGCCGACAAGCTGTCCGACCGAATCGCCGTGATCGACGAGGGTCGTAATGTCACCGACGACACCCCTGCCGGGCTCAAGCGCGCCATCGGCGGAGACCGGATCGAGGTCCTGCTGCAGGACCAGGCCGACATCCCCGCCGTCGTCAAGATCGTCGCCCATGTCTCCGGGGGCGTCGAGCCACAGATCGACGCTGAGGAGCTGCGAGTGCATGCGCCCGTCACCGACCGGGTGTACGCACTGGCAGAGGTTGCCCGCACCCTGCGGGACGCGGGCATCGGTGTCGAGGATCTTGCCCTGCGACGTCCCACCCTCGACGAGGTCTTTTTGCACCTGACCGGACAGCCAGCCACGTCTGAGACCCCCGTCGCCAGCTCGGCATCTGTGACCTCTCCGGAAGGTGTCCGCTCATGACCCCCTTAATGACGTCGGCCGAGTTCGACAGTCGCGAGCGTCGTGTCTATTGGGCACTCGCCGACTGCTGGACCGTGGTGCGCCGCGACCTCACGCACCTGGTCATGCAACCCTCCATCATCGCCTGGCAGCTGGGCTTCCCGATCGTCTCCGTGTTGCTCTTCGTCTACGTATTCGGCAGCGCCATGGACGTTGGCGCCGGCACCGACTACAAGACGTACGCGATGCCGGGCATGTTCGCGATGACGATGGCGTTCGGGTTCATGAACACCGCCTACGCCGTCGTCATCGACAAGGCACGAGGGGTCACCGACCGGTTCCGGTCCATGCCCATGGCGCCGTCTGCAGTCGTGACCGGGCGCGGGGTGTCCGACGTGCTGCACGCCGGTCTCGACCTCGCCGTGCTCGCGGCGATCGCCCTGGTGATCGGCTGGCGCTCAGGCAGCGGTCTCCTGGCCACCCTGTCCGCTTTTGGGTTGCTGCTCCTGCTGCGCTTCGCGCTGATCTGGGTCGGTGTCTACCTTGGCTTGATCACTCCTAACCAGGAGGCCGCCGGTAACCTGTTCGCCCTCGCCTTCCCGTTCGGGATGATCTCGAGCGCCTTCACGCCACCGCATCTGATGCCGGACTGGCTCGGCGCGATAGCGATGTGGAACCCCGTCTCGTCCACGGCCAACGCCATCCGGGAACTCTTTGGTAGCCCGACGCCCAGTGGGGGAAGTTGGATCGAGGACAACGCCGTGCTGATGGCCGTGGTCTGGCCGATCCTGATTACCGCGATCTTCCTGCCACTGGCGGTACGGAAGTTTCAACGCCTCAGCCGGTGACCGGGGGAGGGTCGGTGCTGATGGCCATCGACCCGGACGAGGCCTCAAGGGCCTGTGCGATCACTGCTCGTACAGGGTTTCGTAGGCGGTGCGCGCGGTGTCGGCCTGCCGAGTGTCTTGGGCCACCGCCCACTGGCGTGTCTGCCGGTCGACGGCGATGGTTGTCCAGCCGGCGCCGTCCTCGTCGCTGAGGTGGATCAGCAAAGTGCTGGCGTCGTGCTCGACGCGCAGACGGTGATGCGGGTTGGACTGCTCGTGCAGCCCCCGCACGACATTTCCCGCGGCGGCGACGCCGGCGACGAAGGAGGTCCACCGCCTCCGGCCCGGCTGAGGGCGAACAGGCTTGCCCCTGGCTACCGGGTGATCTGACACGGCCGCACCGCCTTCTCGTGATGCCAGTTATCTCACACCACTTCCGGCCGTCAGCGGGGTGAGGCGGCGAATGCTGGGCTGATCGCGTGGGTGTCCTCGTACATGTTGTAGCCGGTGATCTGGCCCGCGATCACCGTGAAGTGCAGGGCGAAGTCGTTGGTGAACTTCTTGCCGGTGGACCGGACGCCGAAGACGCCACGGGCCATAGCGACGGCGTGCTCGCCGTCGACGAGGATGGTGCTGATGGTGAATTCTTCGGCCTCAGTCAGCTCCTTGCCCAAGATGCCGAAGAACTCGGCGATCTCCTCTTTGGTGGAGCGGCGGCCGGTCCACGGGATGTTCGCCGGGCCGGCGACGTTGAAGTCGACTCGGTCGGCGAACAGGTCGAGCAGCCCGGGAAGGTCGCCGCCTCCGAAGCGGGTGAAGAAGGCATCGACGGTCTGGCGGGTGGTCAGCGGGGTGGCGGTCATCGGTGATTTCTCGTTCCTGTTGATGGACGGACGACAAAGGCAGCGGTAGGCATCGCCGCGCTACTGGGTGACGGTCAGAACGAGTTTCCCGGTGGTACGGCCGGCCTCGCCGATCTCGTGAGCTTTGCCCGCCGATTCCAGCGGCAGGACAGTGTCGATCTCCGCCTGGAGCTGTCCCGATCGCACGAGCGCCGAGATGGCCTGCAGGCCTGCCCGGTCAGGCTCGACGAACATGAAGGTGGCCCGTACGCCGAGTTTGCGGGTCTGCGGGGAGAGCGCCTCGGTGAATCCGGGCAGGAGTTGCACCAGGATGCCGCCGGTACGAAGAGTCCGCAGGGACCGTGGCCCATAGTCACCAGCGACGGGGTCCAGAACGACATCGATGTCACCGGCCGCTTCGGCGAAGTCGACCTGGCTGTAGTCGATCGCCTCGTCGGCACCCAGGCCGAACAGGAACTCATGCTTGGCCCGGCGGGCGGTGCCGATCACGTAGGCGCCGCGGGCCTTGGCGATTTGCACGGCCAGGTGCCCGACGCCGCCGGCCGCGGCATGTATCAGCACCCGCTGCCCTGGCTGCACGTTCGCGGTGTCGACCAGCGCCTGCCAGGCGGTCAGTGCGGCCAGCGGCAGCGCGGCGGCGTGCACATGGTCGATTCCGTCCGGCTTGGCAGCGAAATGCCGGGCCGGCGCGGTCACGTATTCCGCGTAGGCACCCGCAGGGTGTGGGAAGCGCGGCATGCCGAACACCTCATCGCCTGGCGCGAACACGGTCACCCCAGGACCCACGGCATCCACCACCCCGGACACATCGAAGCCCAGAATGGACGGGAAGCCTGCGCTCGCTCGCCGCTTCCAGTCCGTCGGGTTCACCCCGGCCGCATGCACGCGGACCAGGACTTCGGTCGGACCGGGTACCGGGCGGTCCACCTCGACCAGAGTCAGCACGTCAGGGCCACCCGCCGACTCCTGGCTGATCGCGCGCATCCGTGCGGGCAATGCGGTAACTCCCACCGTGTCCTGCGTCACGACTGCCTCTTTCCGTGCGGTGACCTCCGGAACAGCAACGCCGCTGCTGCGGTGCATGACCAGAGTGCGGCACAGGGCTGATCGCCGAGAAGTGGCTGGCGAGACATCATGTGAAAGAATCAGGCCATGCATCGCATCGTCGTCCTCGCTCTACCCGGTGTCATCCCCTTCGAGTTGGGCATCCCCGCGCGGATTTTCGGCGCGGCCCGCGACCAGGCCGGCGAACCGCTGTATCAAGTGATCACCTGCAGTGTCGACGGCCGCCCGGTGCCCACCGACGCCGACTACTCCATCGCCGTCGAACACGACGCTGCGGCGCTGACCACCGCGGACACCGTGATCGTCCCCCCATCCCACGCCCTCGGCGCGATACGGCAGCAAGGGCTCCTGCCGGCCCCCGTGGCGCAGGCAGTCGCACTGATCAAGCCGAGCGCCCGTGTGGTGGCCATCTGCACCGGCGCGTTCGTGCTGGCGGCAGCCGGCCTGCTGCGTGGGAGGCCGGTCACCACCCACTGGCGCGAGGCCGGCCACCTAGCGCGGCTGTTCCCCGAAGTGAACGTCGACGCGGACGTGCTGTTCATCGACGACGGTGACGTGCTCACCTCCGCCGGCGTCGTAGCAGGCATCGACCTCTGCCTGCACATCGTGCGTCGCGATCACGGCAGCGCGGTCGCCAATCAGGTGGCCCGGACCTGCGTCGTCCCGCCATCGCGTGACGGCGGCCAAGCCCAGTTCATCGAACGCCCGATCCCCGAACCCTCGATCGGCTCCACCTCGGCCACCCGCTCCTGGGCATTGCAACGTCTGCACGAACCGCTGTCCCTCGCCGCGCTAGCCGCCCACGGGTCCATGAGCACCCGGAACTTCACCCGCCGCTTTCGAGCCGAGACCGGACTCAGCCCCGGCCGATGGCTGACCGATCAGCGCGTAGACCTCGCCCGCCACCTCCTGGAATCCAGCGACCTGCCCATCGACCAGATCGCCCACCGGGCAGGTTTCGGCACCGCCACCTCCCTTCGCCAGCACCTGCACGCCACCATCGGCGTCTCACCCCTGGCCTACCGGCGGGCCTTCCACACCAGCACAGCGAGGAACCCGTAGCGGGGGGTTGAGCAGAACTGCTCAGACCCGTCGAGTACGAACCCACAAGGCGCGTCGCCGCGACCCGGCGAGGGTTGTCCCATGATCACAACGAGCCCTCACACTGCCCGTTCCCTGGCCGCCGCCACGCCGGTCTCCCGCGATCGCTACGCCGACTTCCTCAGGGTGTTCTCCATCGCCGTCGTCGTGCTCGGACACTGGCTGATGGCGGTGGTCACTGTCGGCGATCACGGCCGCATCACGGCCGGCAACGCCCTGGCCTCCGTACCTGCCCTGCAGTACGCCACCTGGCTGCTGCAAGTGATGCCGCTGTTCTTCCTCGTCGGAGGGTTCGCCCACTACACCGCGTTGGCCGGCCTGCATCGACGCGGCGGGTCCTATGTGGACTTCGTACGGTCCCGGGTGACGCGGCTGCTCCGGCCGACCGGGGTATTCGTCACGATGTGGCTCGCGGTGGCTCTCGCACTGGAGCTGACCGGACGGCAGACCGGCGTGCTTGCCCTGGCCGTGCGTACGGTCGCCCAGCCGCTGTGGTTCCTCGGTGTCTATCTAGGCGTGATGGCGTTGGCTCCGACGATGCTGCGCTGGCACCAGCGGCACGGCGTGCTGGTGCCCGTACTGCTCGCGGTCACGGCGGTCGGCGTGGATGCAGCTGCCTTCGGCCTGGACGTGCCCGCGCTGCGGGCATTGAACATCGCCGTGGTCTGGCTCGCCGTACACCAGCTGGGTTACCTCTACGCCGACGGAACTCTTCTTGCCACGCGGCGGATCGGTGTAGCCATGGCCATCGGTGGCCTTAGCGCCGTGGTCGCGTTGACGGCCAGCGGTACGTACCCGGTGTCGATGGTCGGGATGCCGGGGGAGGCCGTGTCGAACATGAACCCGCCGACTGTCGCCCTGCTCGCGCATGCGATCTGGCTGATCGGCCTTGCCTTGCTGATGCGCCGCCCGCTCACGCGATGGTTGCAGGGAGGTCGCGTGTGGACGGTTGTGATCGCGGCCAACGGAGTCGTGATGACGGTGTTCCTGTGGCATCTCACGGCGTTGTTCCTCGGGTACGGAATCTGGCTGGGGCTGGGTGGATCCCTCCCAGCGCCCGGGTCGGTGCCGTGGCAGACCCGGCCGGTGTGGCTGGCCGCCCTCGTGCTGGTCTGTCTCGTGCTGGTCGCGGCCTTCCGCCGGGCCGAGTGCTCCCGCCTCGTGCCACCTGGGCTCGTGCCGGCCAGCGGCCGATCAGCTGTTGCGGCGCTCGGTGCCGCCGCCTGCTGTCTCGGTGTCCTGGGCCTGTCAGCGACCGGTTTCGGCGGGATCCTCGCTGGCCGTTCCGTCACGCTGGTCGTCCTGCCAATGACCGCACCCGCCGCTGCGCTGCTCGTACTCGGCGGCTGGGTGGTGCTCTCTCACGCCACATCTTCCCGGAGATCGCTGCCCGGCTGGACGGCTCGGTGAGTCGGCGGATCGCGTTTCCATCCGGGATTGCGGTTTTGTCAGAGCCGGAGTTTACTGTTGATGAGTTCGAACATATGTTCGATACTCATGGCACCGGCTCCCGGTCGGTGCAGGCGGATCTTCTCCGCTCGCCGCGGTCCTCGACCCCCGCGGCGAGCGGAGAAGTCCACCGGCCCGAGACGGCGTGGGGAAGCGTCGTCTCGGGCCGGTGCCGCCGCTGCCCGTCTTCCCCCGGCAGCGCGCACGCGACCTTGTGACGGGCCAGCTGGAGGTGGGGAAGTGACGCGGTTGTACGGCAATTCCGTCGATAGCGCTGCCGAGGTGCGGCGGCGCGATGACGAACCGGAGCAGTTCTTGTGGCGAGACCGGCTCTATCTCGTCCGAGACGTGCTGGGGCACTGGATGGAGTCTGGGGGATGGTGGCGCGCCGGGGTGAGCAGGGCGGCGCTGTCCGGGGAGCACGCCGGCACTGCGGCTAATGGAATTCTCGATGACCAGGAGCGGGAGTTCTGGCGAGTAGTAGCCGGCGCCGGCCAGCACTCCGACACCGGAGTGTTCGACCTGTGTTTTGACTGGTCGGGTGGCACATGGACCGTCGTCCGGGTGCAGGACTGATCCCGGTGCAGAGCGGATCCGGATGCGGGACAGGGCAGCCATGACACACATACCTTCACCCCCAGCCCGGCAATCTGCGCTCAACCTGCTCGAGCAGGCACGCCGGGCGTTGGTCGAGGCGAGCATGTTGGAGCGTCCGGCGGAGCGCTACGCCGCCACGCACCTCGCTGCGCTACGGGCGGCTGCAGCAGTGCTCGCCGCCCGGGCCCGGCCGGCCGTGACCGGGCACCGTCGATCGTCACGGCCGACCAGTGCATGGACGCTGTTGTGCCGGGTCGCGCCTGAGCTCTCGGAGTGGGCGGGGTTCTTCGCCGCGGGGGCCGCTAAACGGGCCGCCGCCGAGGCGGGCCTGCCCCGTTCGGTCACCGCGCGGGAGGCAGACGACATGATGCGCGACGCCGAAACGTTCCTTGCCGTGGTCGAGACCACGCTTGGTGTGCTGACCCAGCCGATGCTCACCACTTCGGGCCGTGGGTGAGGGTGGATGGCCGACCCGTTCGTGCACTTGCACGCCGCGTCGGGCTATTCCTTGCGGCACGGCGCCAACTCACCGCAGGTGCTCGCCGAGCGGGCCGCTGAACACGGGATGGACGCGCTCGCGCTCACCGACCGAGATGGCGTCTACGGCGCGGTGAAGTTCGCTACCGCGTGCCGCAAGTTGGGACTGCGCCCGCTGTTCGGGGTTGATCTCGCCGTCGCAGCACTGCTGGAGTCGGCGACTCAGCCCGGCCGGGGCATGCTGGCCATGCCTGCCGGCCGACGTATGTCAACCCTGTCTTCCAGCCGGTGGACACCGGACCTGGCCGCAAGCCGGCGCACACCAACCATCTCCGCAAGCCGGGGCACGCCGGCGCTGCCTTACAGTCGGCGCACATCGGCCGTGCCGCCGGCCAGTCGGCGCACGCCGGCCCGCGGCGGAATGGAGGTCGACCTCCGACTGCCGCGGGTGACCCTGCTGGCTCAGGACGGCCGGGGTTGGGCGGCGCTGTGCCGGCTGATCAGCGCAACGCACCTCGCGGGGGAGCGCAGCCGTCCGGTGAGCTCGCTCGACCTGATCGCCGCGCATGGGTCCGGGCTGTTCGTGCTGCTCGGGCCGGAGTCAGAGCCCGGCCGCGCACTCGCCGCTCGCCGGCCAGACATCGCCCGAGCCGCCCTCAACCGGTGGCGGGAGGTGACCGGAGCCGGCAATCTGCTGATCGAGATCGTCTCGCAGCGGGGGGAGGGCGACACCGGCCGTGCGGCGGCGATGCTCTCCTTTGCCGCCGAGGTCGACCTGCCGGCGGTGCTGACCAATGCGGTGCGCTATGCCGACCGTGCCGACGCGCCGGTCGCCGACGTGCTCGATGCGGCCCGCCGCCTGGTCCCGCTCGGTGCCCGCAATGTCGACCGGCGCAATGCCGAGGGCTACCTGAAGTCCGGTAAAGAAATGACTGGGATGGCCGACGAAATTTGCGGGCCCGACCGCGACGCGGCCCGCCACCTGCTCGCCACCACCCGGCACATCGCCGATCGCTGTGCCGTCGACCCGCGAGCCGACCTGGGCATCGGTGCGGTGCACTTCCCTGAGCTGGCCGCGGGTGAGGGAGATCCCGCTGCGGTGCTGCGGGAGCGGTGTGAGGCCGGGCTGGGCCGACGGGCCATGGCACCCACCGCCGAGGTGCGGGAGCGGCTCGAGCACGAGCTCGGCATCATCGGCGCGCTCGGCTACCCCGCGTACTTTCTCACCGTTGCCGATGTCGCCGACCTCATTCACGCTATGGGGGTGCGGTGCGCCGCCCGCGGCTCGGGAGCCGGCAGCCTGGTCACGTACCTGCTCGGCATCTCCGATGTCGACCCGATCCGCTACCGGCTACTCATGGAACGCTTCCTCTCACCGCTGCGCCAGGCGCTGCCAGATATCGATATCGACGTGGAGTCGGCGCGGCGGACCGAGGTCTACGAAGCGGTGCTCGAGCGGTTCGGTGCGCAACGGTGCGCCTGCGTGTCCATGATGGATACCTACCGGGCCAGGCACGCGATCCGCGACGTCGGTGCGGCACTCGGCCTGCCACCGGGTGAGATCGACATAGTGGCCAAGTCGTTCCCGCACATCCGGGCCAACCAGCTGCGGCAAGCACTGCATGACCTGCCGGAGCTGCGGGCCAGCGGGCTGGGGGAGGCCAGGCTCACACTGCTGTTCACCCTCGCCGAGCGGCTCGATGGGCTGCCCAGGCATATCGCCCTGCACCCGTGCGGCGTGCTGCTCTCCGACCTGACCCTGCTCGACCGCACGCCGGTCGAGGCGAGTTACCTGGGCTTCCCGATGAGCCAGTTCGACAAGGACGACGTCGAGGAGCTCGGCCTGCTCAAGCTCGACCTGCTCGGCATCCGGAT
>Ga0136617_10001159_pt1 | contig 23120 bp, 27 predicted proteins | sample AntDrymUQ3222106_2_FD_129672 | JGI IMG/M metagenome (GOLD analysis project Ga0136617, IMG submission 129672) | Polar desert sand microbial communities from Dry Valleys, Antarctica - metaG UQ322 (21.06) | ecosystem: Environmental > Terrestrial > Soil > Desert | place: Antarctica: Dry Valley...
GACACGTACTACATGCCCTACCAGTACGGCAACGAGGCCAACCCGCTCGCGCACTACAACGGCACGGCGAAGGAGATCCTCGAGGAGCTCGACGAGATCACCGCCTTCGTCGCGGGCCTCGGCACCGGCGGCACGCTCATGGGCAACGGGCGGCGCTTCAAGGAGGAGTTCGGCGACGCCGTGAAGATCGTCGCCGCCGAGCCGATGCAGGGCGAGCCCGTGCAGGGCCTGCGCTCGCTCGACGACGGCTTCATCCCGCCGATCATCGACCTCAGCGTGCTGGACCGCAAGATCTTCGTCACGAACTCCGACGCGATCATCTGGACGCGCAAGCTGCTCGAGGAGGAGGGCATCTTCGCCGGCGTCTCCTCGGGGGCCATCGCCCGCGTCGCCGTGCGCATCGCCAACGAGATCGACGAGGGCAACATCGTCTTCATCGTCTGCGACGACGGCTGGAAGTACCTCTCCTCCGGCCTGTACACCAAGCCGCTGGAGGAGATCGCAAACCTGGATTCCACCGTCTGGTGGTGATCCGGCGGGCGTGCGCGCCCGCACCAGTCCCGGTAGGTAGCGTGATGGATTCCTTACACGGAGACTGGCATGGACATCGACGGCTTCCTGCGCGACCCGCAGTCGCGTAGGCGCTTCTTCCAGAGGTCGGGTGTGATCGCCGGCGCCGCGGGCGGCCCGGCGGTGTTGCTGGTCGCCTGCGGGGACTCCGATGCGACGCCCAACGTCCTCACGGGCCCCGATGAGTCCGACCAGGCCGACGTCGAGATCCTCAACGGCGCGCTCGACCTCGAGCTGCAGGCCGTCGCCGCCTACAAGGCCGGCGCCGCGCGGCTGCGCGGCAGCATGCTCGAGTTCGCCAAGACGCTGCTCGAGCAGGAGCAGGAGCACGCCGATGCGCTGTCGGCCGCGATCAGGGACGCCGGCGGCAGGCCCAACCGGGCGAAGTCCTCCTACGACTTCCCCGGCCTGCGCGACCAGACCGACGTCCTGCGATTCGCTGTCACGCTCGAGAACACCGCGATCGCCGCCTACATCGACGCGCTGCCCAAGCTCTCCCAGGGCGAGCTGCGCGCCACCGCCGCGGGGATCATCACCAACGAGGCAGAGCACCTCGCGGTGCTGCTGGACGCGCTGGGCTCAGATCCCGCTCCCAGCGCGTTCGTGACCGGAAAGGCATCGTGAGACAGCGCATCGCCAGCGCCCACGGCGACGCCCAGACCACCGACATCGCGGCGTCCGAGCGCGACCGGCGCGAACTGCTGCGCGACGGCTTCGCGCTCGGCAGTGCGGCGCTCGCGGCCTCCTCGATCCCACTGTGGCTTTCGGCCCGCGACGCCTTCGCCGCGCAGGACAGCGGTGACGCCGAGATCCTGCAGAACGCGATCAACCTCGAGCAGGTCGCCGTGACCGCCTACGACATGGCACTCTCCGGTGGGCTGCTGTCGCCCGCGGCACTGCGCGTCGCGCGCCGCTTTCGCGACCACGAGCAACAGCATGCCGACGCGCTGACGACCGCGCTGACCGACCTCGGGGGGACGCCGCCGGCGCCGCCCAAGGGCAGCGCCGACGTCGAGAAGATCGCCGATGGGCTGGGCGACGCAAAGACGCAGGCCGACGTCGTGAACGTCCTCATCGAGCTGGAGATGGCAGGCGTCGCCGCCTACCACGACGCCCAGGCGAAGCTCGTCGAGACGCGGCTGCTGCAGACCGCCGCGTCGATCATGGCCAGCGAGGGCCAGCATCTCGTCGTCCTGCGCAGGCTCGTCGGCGCGAACCCCGTCCCCAAGGCTTTCGAGACCGGGGCGATATGACGATCTTCACAACATTCGACTCCACATCAACCCGCGGGCTCTACCATCGCTTCAACGAAGCGACCGTCACCGTCCGCTGATCCAAGGAGGGCAAGCACACCATGCCATTCAATCTCGGGCCGGGAGAGCTGCTGCTCATCCTGGCCATCGCGCTCGTCGTGCTCGGACCGAAGAAGCTTCCGGAGGTCGGCAGGTCGCTCGGCAAGGGCATGCGCGAGTTCAAGGAGTCCGTGTCGAACATGACCGGCACCGACGACGACGACGACGCCAAGCAACTCAAGAAGGCATAGGCTCGCCCGCGGCTAGCCTCTAGGCGGTGAGGATCGACCGCGCCCTGCTGGACGAGATCGTCGCGCACGCCGTCCGCGACGCGCCGAACGAATGCTGCGGCCTCGTCGTCGGCCGCGACGGCACCGCGAGCGGCGCGCAGGCGATGGAGAACCTGGCCGCCAGCCCGTTTCGCTTCGACATCGACGGCCGTGAGCTGATCGCGTTCGCGTTCGCCGACGAGGACGACGAGCAGCTCATGGCGATCTACCACTCGCACACGCGCTCGGCGCCATACCCCTCCCAGACCGACGTGAACTTCGCTGCCGGCTGGCCCGGCGTGGAGTGGCTGATCGTCGGGGTCCCGAAGGCCGAGGACGCCGATCCGGAGGTCCGCTCCTACCTCATCGAGGACGGCACGATCCGGGAAGTCGAGCTCGCGGTGGCCGGATGATGACCGACCCGCTGGTCTGCCCGAACTGCGCCGAGTCCCACCCGCCCGACGAGCGCTTCTGCCACTCGTGCAGGATGCCGCTCGTCTACGGCGGCGGGCTCGTCGAGGAGCCCGTCTCCGCGCGTCGCGAGCGGGCCCGCAAGATCGACCCGCGCTACACCCAGGGCGACCTCGTGCGCGTCGCCGGCGCGATGAACCAGGCCGAGGCCGAGTTCGTCCAGGGCCTGCTGCTCGAGGAGGGCGTTCCGTCGACGCTGCGACGTACGCGCGGCTTCGACGTCCCGGACATGCTCGCGGCCGGTCCGCGCGACGTCATGGTTCCCGCGTCGGCCCGCGACGCCGCACGCGACGTGCTGCTCGAGGCCGAGATCGTCGGCGACGAGCCGCCGGGCGACGAGCCCGCGCCCGCACGCGTGCTGGCGGTGCTGCTCGCCGTCCTCGCCGTCGGTGCGCTGATCGTCTGGCTGGGAACCGAGTTCCTGGCGTAGCGGGACGCCCTGCGACTCAGCGTCGGCTCGTCGCCAGCGCGTGCAGGCGACGGACCATCGGTTCGGGCAGCCCCTCGAAGCGCAGCGCGTAGACGTTCGCGCGTTCGACCCGCAGCACGCGCGCCCGGCCGCCGATCCGCATCCCCAGGTCGGGCAGCTCGAAGCCGACGGTCTCGTCGAGCGACATCGGCCGCTGGCTGCGCACCCGCATGCCGCGCGGGCCGATCTCGACGGTCTGCGCGGGGATCGGCGAGCCGACCGTGCGACGCAGGGTGCACGGCATCACGACTCCGGTCTTCGGCGCGCGGCTTTCGACCATGACGCTCATCTCCGTCAATCCTAGACATCCGCCAGGACGTTCGGCCGGCTCGGACGTGGCCGCTCAGCGGCCCGCAATCTGTGCCAGATGCGCGCGCCACGTCCCCTCCGTGTGGACCATCGCGCGGCCGTGGAAGACGGACACGAGCGCCTCGCGCGGCCCGCCGCGCGGCAGCGCGCAGGCCAGCTGCGCGGCGGTCTGCGCGCCCTCCTCGCGCGCGACGAGGTCGATGACGGTGCCACCGAGCAGCGTCGCGTCACGCAGGGACGGCGGGAAATCGGGCGGGCCCTTCTCGCGCAGGCGCCGCGCGATCGCCGGGCGTGCGTGCGCGGCCTGCCCCGAGAACCACTGCGCCGTGCCGGCGAAGAGCCACGCCCAGCGCGCTGCGCGGAGCGTCGAGCGCGGCGACCACGGCGGGGGCAGCGCCGGGTTGCACTCCGCGACGACAAGCTGCACGTAGAGCGCCGCGGGCGTGAGCGCCAGCATCGCGCGCGATCCCTCGACGTTCGCCGCGCGCTCGGCCAGCCGCCGCGGCGTGAGCACGTGCAGCGCGCCGCGACCCGCCCAGCCGGCGACATAGCGCCGCGCGACCGGTGTCGTCAGGCGGCGCACGAGGGGCAGGAACGGCTGGGCGAGGTCAAGCTCCAACGCGCTGGAGTGCAGGACGATGGTGACCTCGTCGGGGAGCTTGCCGAACAGCGGCCCGATCCGCTCGCGCGTGTCCTCGAGCAGTTCGAGCACGGCCTCGACGTCGGCGTCGTCGCGCTCCTCGTGGCGGGCGGTGAAGTTGCGCGATGCAGTCTCGACCCAGGAGGACATCTACGTTTCGAGAGGACCCACGAGCGGCGTTCCGAGACGATCCACCTCCGCGGGCTTCGCTACCGCGGCCGGTGCCCCTGCACCTCGACCGCCAGCTGGTAGGTCGGGCGGTTCTGCCAGCCGATCATCGGCTGCGTCACGGCGCCCGTCGCCCGGAATACGATGCTGTCGAAGCAGACCTGGTCGCCCGGCTTGCCCGCCTCCGCGCAGTCGGCGTCGCGGTACAGCGTCGCGCGGTCGACCTCGAGCGCCTGCGCGAGCGCGTCGCGCAGCACGCCGGCACAGCGCGCCCGCCTGCCGGCGCCGCAGTAGCGCTTGGCGTACGGCACGCGGACCTTCAGCCCGAGCACGCGGCGCAGGTCCTTGTACGCGTAGCCGTACCAGCCGGTCTGGAAGGCCGAGCCGAGATGCTCGCCGTGGTCGTTGGGCGTGTTGTCGACGTCGTGCGCAGCCGCCAGCTGCTCGTAGAGCTGCGCCCCGAGCGACGGCTCGAACTGCGCGCGCATCCAGCGCGGCCAGAAGGCGTCGAGGATCGCGATCGCGTCGCCATGCTCGTAGCGCCCGTCGCCGTTGAGGTCGCGCCGGTGCGAGCCGTCGGCGACCCACGCGCGCAGCTTCGCGACGGCGTCGGCCAGCTTGGGGTCCTGCGGGGAGCCGATCACGCGCAGCGCGAGCGGCAGCACCTTCTCGGCGCGCAGATCGGTCGTCGCGGCCTCGCCCATCGCCTCGACCAGCCCCGGCAGGTCGGTCTTCTTGGGTCCGGCGATCCGCGCCTCGATCTCCTGGTCGAGCATCTGCGAGCGAAAGACCGACGAGAAGAGGTTCGTGTCGGCGCCGGCGTGGCCGCGCGCCTGCTTGTTGTTCCACGTCGTCAGGTAGGGCTGGCCGTTGATCGCCTGCGGGTGCTTGGCGAACGACGTGTAGGCCGCGGTGTTGCGGTCGGGGTCGAAGCCGCGCCACTCCAGGCGCGCGGGCATCGGCAGCTGCCCCGTCACGCCCTTGGCGCGCTGCGGGTTGTTCCCCGAGTTGAAGTACGCGATGTCGCGATCGTCGACGTAGAGCCAGTTGAACGTGTAGCCGATCTTGTGCGCGGCGCGCTGGAACTCCTGCGCGTTGCGCACCTTCTCGGGATTGTTGAAGTCCGAGAAGCCGAGCGCCGAGTCGACCTCGTGCATGTACGTCGACCGCAGCCGCGTGTAGGCGACGGGCTTGCCCTTGATCGTCGCACGCCCGCTGACGAGCCCGAGCTGCGTGCGCTCGGCACGCAGCTTCTGCGTGCCCGCCGGCGTCGCATCGGCGAGCGTCGGCGCCCAGCGGTTCGTGCGCTCGAGCACCTCGATCGGGAGGCACTGGCCGCGGAACACGTAGTGCATGGAGGCCGTCGTCGGCCGCGCGCCGCCCGGCTCGCAGAGGTCGACCGCGAACGTGTCGGTGATGTCCTGGCCGGCGGAGGTCGCGCTCCACGCGTAGTCGCGGCCGCGGCCGAGCTGCACGTAGAGGTTGACGCCGGCGAAGGCGGCGCCGCGGGCGTCGATCGTGGGCGCGTGGACGTCGACCTCCATGAGGATCTGCGGTGAGAAGTACGCGACCTGCGGCCCGAAGACCGCGAGCGGGCGCCCGCTGGCCGATTCGGCGGCGGACACGAGCAGCGCGTTGGAGTTGCCCATCCGCCGCAGCCCGCCCGGCAGCACCCCGGTGCGCGCCGTCGCCGCGGGCTGCGCGCCGGAGGCGACGACCTGCGTGCGCCGCAGCGAGCCGGTGTCGGCGATCGCCAGGCCGTTGCGGGCCGGCTTGCGCGGCGGCGTCTGGTAGGGGAAGCGCTTTCCCGACGTGATGGTCGTCGGCGCGTCGGGGTCCTCGTAGCCGGCCCATTCGCGCCAGAGCGTCTCGCCGCGGCGCCTGCCGTAGCGGGCGAGGAACGAGCTGCGCAGCTGCATCTGCGTCAGCTCGTCGCCGCCGCCCTTGCCGAAGATCCCGCCGACGAGCGCGGCGGTCGCGATGATGTCGGTCACCTTCCACGGCTCGGGCCCGAGCGGACGGCCGATCGCGGCGTACTCGCCGGGCATCTTCGTGATGTCGAGCTTCGCCTCGGAGATGTACCGGTTGACGCCGGCGGCGTAGTCCGCCGCGTCGTGTTGGAGCTGACGCCCCTCCTCGCCGTAGAGATCGTCGAGCTGGTCGGCCTGGCGCTCGAGGTCGGCCTCGCGGTAGGGCGCGTTGGCCCACTGCTCGGCGTCCTGCGCGCGGTTCCCCGCGGCGCCGCCGGCGAACGAGCTGAGCTGCCCGCGGCCGACGCGACGCAGCACGTCGAGGAAGAACAGGCGATCCTCGGCGGCGACGTAGCCCAGGCCGAACATCGCCGCCCCGCGCGTCGTGCCGTAGACGTGCGGCACGCCGAACGCCGAGTCGCGCGTGATCGTCAGCCCCGGCGCGGGGGAGTAGGCGCGGGCCTGGCCGCCCGGCGGGCTGCCGAAGCTCGCGTCCTTGAAGAGGGTGCCGAGGTTCGCAGTGCTCACCCCCGGCGTCGTCGCGAGCAGGCGCGCGTACATGGCACGCTGATCGTCGTTGTGCGCGGGTCGCCTGCCGGTCGCCGCGAAGGCCGCCAGGTCGACGAGGTTCGCGTGGCCGTTGGCGCCCGGCGGCAGGACGTCGTGGAAGCCACCGAAGTCGTTCGCGCGGTACGGCTGCACCTGGGCTGCGGCCGGCGCGGCGCCCACCGCGTGCACAGCGACGGCCAGCACGGCGATCAGCATCCGCTTGAGCATCATCATCCTCCGGCGAACTCTACCGTTCATCTGCAGCAGGTTGCCCGTGGGGCGAGCTGGGTAGTGCCTTACGTGACTGTCACGTGACGTACAACGAGAGGGGTCGCAATGTCAGATGAAGCGTACGGCGAGGACGCCCTGAAGGACGCCGACATCAAGAGCGGCGACGAGCCGGGCACGCCGGTTCACAGCCCGACCATCCCGGACGACGACGGCAACACCGGCGACGGCACCGGAGAGGGCAAAGCCGGCCCGGCCAGTGGCACGACCACAGCCGACGGCGACGAGGACGACCTGACGAGCTGACGCCTGCCGGACCCTCCTGGTCGCACACCGGGAGGGTCCTTGTCGGTGCTCATCAGAACCGGCGGCTGCCTCGCGTGAGACGAGCCGCGCAGCGTTTCGGCGTGGCCGAAGTTGCGATCTGCCGAGGCTAGAATCGGAGCATGACGCTGACCACGACGGGCATGGTCCCCGCTCGGCTACGGGAAGTTCGTCCGCGCGGACGCGATCGTCGCGCTCGTCCCGGTCGAAGAGGGCGACCGCGGCGAGGGCCGGCGCACGTACGTGTACACGGAAGGTCTGCTCGAGCCACTCGTCGCCTCTCGTTCGGAGAAGGCGATTCTCGCCGACATGGACAGGGCGCTGGCGGCGCCCGACGCGCCGCACCGTCGCCGCCTGTTCGCCCGCCGCCTGCCTCACGAGCCGCGCCGGCGCCCGATCGGCCCTGACGCTCGCTGAGGCTGCTCCAATCCAAGAACTGCAGGACCGGACACCGTCCGTCGGTGCTCTCCATTCGGTGTTCGGCCTGCAGCACAGCGGTTCAGCCCAGGTCGCGTTCGATCTCGGCTGCTGTCGCCAGGTCAGCCGCCGCAATGACCCGTGCGTGGTCGTCGAGGTCGAGCGCACGAATCTCGGCGAGCGTGGCCACGAGTCGCTCGCGGTCGCCCATACGGGCCGCGAGTTCCGCCCGATAGACGAGTGCCCGCAGGCGCTCGATCGCCGGAGCGCCGACATGGCGTGCCAGCCCGGCGTCGAGCATCTTCAGCGCGGTCGCATCGTCGCCTCGAGCGTCGCCCTGTCGGGCGGCGCTGCGCAAGACCAGAGCCAGACCCTTGACGCTGGCGCGGGCGTCTTCGCTGTCACCGAAGCGGTAGATCCGCAACCAGTTTCCACCCGGATCCACGACGCTGAACCCTGCGACGGTTCCCAGCTTCTCACGGGGCCGGAGTATGCGGGGGATCCCCGAGCGGGGCAGCGTCCCGTACGCAGCCCGCAGCGCGTCCACGAAGGAGCGGTACAAGGCATCTGCGTCCGGCACCACCACGATTGCGCTGGCGTAGGACCGCTCAGGGTCAAACCCGTCCGGTTCGCAGAAGTGCAGCTGGATGTCCTCACGACGGACAACGGCGTACGGGTTGGGTCGGGCTTGCCGATGGGTGACCTGAAACCCGAGTGCCTCGTAGAAAGGAAGCACGTCGTCGAGCAGCCGACACGGCAGGATCGGGATCGTGAGCTCGCCGGCCACAACGAACACCGTAGACCGATCCTCGACCGGCGCACCGGCGCTGCCACTGATCTGGTGCACAATGACGCCACTACGACGTTCGGTCGAGGACCGCAGCGGGTGGTTCTCCCTCAGGTCGAGGCCGAGCGACCGGACCGTTCGCGGCGGAGCACGGGCCGCGCCCCAGCGGCGACGGTCCTCGCGTCATGGGCTGAGCGGCGGCTGCGACGTCTCCCACTCGAGCTCCGTCGCGATGCCGCGGCCGAGCAGGATCGCATTGGCCTCGCCGAGCGAGCCCGCCCGCGCGACGAGCTGCGCACAGCGCGCCGCGCTGCCCAGCGCCACCAAGGGATCGAAGAAGTACACGAGGCCGCCCGCGGCCGTGAGCTGCACGGTGCGGCGCCCGTCGCGGATCGGCACGGGGCCCAGCGCACCGTGCGCGCAGCGCAGCGCCATCGCGCTGGCCTCCGTCGGGACCTGCGCCGCCGCCGCATCCAGCCGCGCGAGCTCGGCGCCGCCGGGACCCCACGCGCCGAGGTAGCCGTGCTGCGCGGAGACCTCCGCGATCCGCGCCCGCACCTGCGCGGGCGTCAGCTCGCCGTCGCAGCCCGCGCCGAACAGCGCGCCGAGCAGCGCCACCCCGTGCGCTGCCAGCAGCGGCGCTGCGGACAGGCAGACGGCGTCCGCCAGCGGGCTGGCGAGGCCGGCTTCGTCGCCGTGCGCGAGGACATCGCCGCCGACGTCGGTCAACACGACGAGGTCGCAGTCCAGCTGCCGCGCCGCGTCCCGCAGCGCGTCGGCGACCGCGGCGGGGCCGCCGTCGGGGTCGAGCAGCAGGACCGGCTCGCCGAGGTGGCGCGCCATGTGCGACTCCGCGAAGAGAAAGCCGCCGGGGCCCGTCGTGTCGGCGCCGGCGAGCCCGACATGCTCGTTGAGGCGGCGCAGACCGGCGATCTCGCTCATGCGGCGCGGGCCCGGCAGCGGGTCGATCGGCCGCCGCTCCCAGCTCAGTCCGCCGACGACCGCTGCGGTGCCGAGCGTGCCCGCCAGCTCGGCGACCGCGAGCGCGCCGACGACGTCGCCCCCGCCGCCGATCCCGACGGCGAGGATGCGCTCGGCCGCGGCGAGCGCCGCGAGCACGGGCTGGGCCTAGTGGCCCATCCGGCAGGTCCGCACCCGTGTGGATCGGCTGCCGATCACCGCCTGGCGGCGTCCTCGCTCAGTTATGGGCCTAGCGGCCCACTCCCGCGCTGCGTCCTTGCCGTCCGGCGCCGGCAACCGCCCAAACGGGCACGGACCGGCCGGATGGACCACTAGACCAGCGCCGGAACGCCGCCGTCGGCGAGGTTGCGGATCTCCTCGGCGGCGCGCTCGAACTCATCGTCCGAGAGCACGGGCGTGCCTTCGAAGGGCAGGTCGCGCTGCAGCTCCAGCCACGACCGGCAGCCGCCGTACTCGTCCTTCACGCGCACCGTGACCGGGCGCGGGATGCGGTACGTGCGCAGCAGCAGGACGTGCAGCGGATGGCGGCGCTTCCACTCCAGGCGCTTCTCCGCGTAGTCGGTGCTCCACACGTAGAACGGCGAGAGCGCATCGACGCAGCGCGGATCGGTGATGGTGAAGTGATAGGCCAGTTCTGCCCACGCGCGGATGCGCACGCGGTCGGGCTGTGGCAGCGGGTTCAGCCCGCTGCCGTCGAGGGCACCGGTGGGCGGTTCCCCGTCCGCCCACACGCCTTCCTCGAGTGCTCGAGCCAGCTCCGGGACGTGCGATGCGCGCACGCAGTCGCCACGCTGATGATCGAACGTGGGATACAGGAAAAAGCGGTCGTGTTCGACACGAAAGCGCTTATCCGACTCGCGAATACCGCCCTTTCGCAGGGTGATGAGCTGCTCGCCCTCGGCGAGGGCCCGAACGGTAACCGCCCACTCTTTGAACGCAATAGGCATAGATAAACCCAGACGACGACGGGACAATGGACGAGACAGAACGAAACGACCCGTCGCCTCGAACCATGCCGATGAGTCGAAGGACGGGAGGCGGAGATTGTGCCATGTTCTTCGCAAATGACAAAATAATGCTGCAAAACCGCGAGGTCTGCGGCCCGAGCTTGTAACGTTCAGACGTCGAGACGGATGCTCGCGAAGGCCTCGAGCGCCTCGACGAGCGCGGCGAAGTCGTCGTTGGCGTGGCCCCGGGCCATCGCCGCGACGAGCACGTCGCGCGCCCGCGCGGCGGCGGGAAACGGGGCGTTGGCGGCCTGCGCCGCCTCGAGGCAGAGGCGCACGTCCTTGAGCATGTGCTCGAGCTTGAAGAGCGTCGCGTAGTCGTGCGCGCGCATCGCCGTGGACTTGAGGTCGAGCATCGCCGAGCCGCCCGACCCCTTGCCCATGACCTGCACGAGCGCGTCGAGGTCGACCCCCGTCGCCTGGCCCACGAGCAGCGCCTCGGCCACGATCGTGGCATTGGCGGCGGCGACGGCGTTGTTGATGACCTTGACCATCTCGCCCTGCCCGAGCGGGCCGACGTGCACGACGAGGTCGCCCATGACCTCGAACAGCGGCGCGGCGCGGGCGAAGTCCTCGGCGTCGCCACCGGCCATGATCGTCAGCGTCCCGTCCTGCGCCTTGGGCGAGGAGCCGGTGACCGGCGCGTCGAGCAGCTTCAGGCCCATTCCGGAGAGCTCTCTGCCGATCGCCAGAGTCTGCGCTGGCGCGATCGTCGACATGTCGACGCACAGCGTGCCGGGGGCCGCGCCCTGCGCCACGCCCTCGTCACCGAGCAGCACGGCGCGCACCTGGTCGCCGTCGACGACCACGCTGACCACGACATCACCGGCAGCGCCGGCCTCGGCGGGCGTGGCGGCGACGGTGCCGCCGTGCTCGGTGACCCACGCCTCGGCGGTCGAGCGCGTGCGGTTGAAGACCGTCAGCTCATAGCCGGCGCGGGCGAGGTTCGCCGCCATCCGGGAGCCCATGATCCCGAGCCCGACGAAGCCGACGCGAGCCGGCGCGGGGGAGGCTGGTGCGGACGCCATCGGCGGGTGATGCTAGATGGTTCTAGCCGGGCGCAGGGCCCGCGGGGGGGCGCCGGGCCGCTGCGGCGGCGCTGGAGTCGCCGAGCGTCAGCCGGACGAACCAGTGCGGCAGGCGCGCGTGCTCGATCGTGCGCTCGAAGCGCAGCCCGGCCTGCTGGGAGCATGCGCTGCGACGCGAGTTCGTCGTCAGCGTGAACCCGACGAGCTCGCTCAGCGCGAGCGCTCGTGCGCGATCGACGGCCGCCAGCGCCAGCGCGGTGACGTGACCCCGTCCCCGTACGGGTCCGCGTACAGCGGCGCGTGTTCGGTGCGTGGCGCTTCCCGCGCAGACGTGGTCGTCATCTGCTCGCCGGTCACGGCTGCGCCGTCGGAGCGCCGTGTCCGCCGCCGCCCGGCGTCTCGATCGCCAGCCGGTCGCCTGGTCGCAGCTCGCCCGTCGCCTTGGCGGGCAGCTCCTCGCCGTTGAGCAGGTTGCGCCCGCAGGCGCCCGGCTCGCCGCCGTCGGCGCCCGGCGGCGCGTGGCGCCGGCGCTCGGTGATCAGCGCGTAGGACATCGCGGTCTGCGCCTCGAGCTCGCGGACGATCCCGTCGCCGCCGTGATGGCGCCCGGCGCCGCCGGAGCCGCGGCGGATCGCGTGGCGCACGACGCGCAGCGGGAACTCGAGCTCGAGTGCCTCGACGGGCGTGTTGAGCGTGTTGGACATCGCGACGTGCACGGCGCTGGGCCCAGCCGCGTCCGGGCAGGCGCCCTGGCCACCGCCGAGCGTCTCGTAGTAGGTGAATCCGGGGCCGCCGGAGGCGGCCTCACCGGCCGTCGGAGCGCCCGTGCGCTGCGCGCCGCCGCGGGCGGGCCCCGGCGTTGAATCGGTCCCGAGCGTGATGTTGTTCATCGTGCCCTGGCCCAGCGCGCGGCCGAACGCCGCCAGCACGAGGTCGGCGACGCGGCTGGACGTCTCGACGTTGCCGCCCGCCACTGCGGGGGCGGGGCCGCCATCCGGCCCGTCCGCCGCGCGGGCGTTCAGCAGCGAGCCCTCCGGCGCGCGCACCTCGATCGGGCGGTAGGCGCCCGCGCTCGGCGGCACGTCGGGGTCGGTCAGCACGCGCACGGCGAAGTACGCGGCGGAGCGAGTGACGGCGAGCGGGCAGTTGAGGTTGCCGCGGTGCTGCTGCGCGCTGCCGGCGAAGTCGAGGATCAGGCGGTCGCCCCGCACGGTCGCGACCAGCCTCAGCTCGATGTCGCCGTCGATGCCCTCGAGCACGTCGCGCGCCTCGCGTGGGCCGTCGGGGAGCGCCTGGATGCAGGCGCGCGTGCGGCGCTCGGCGTAGTCGAGCACGGCCGCGGTCGCCTCGCGCAGCGCGCCGGAGCCCAGCCGGCCGGCCAGCTCGACGAGCCGGCGCGCGCCGATCCGGTTGGCCGCGAGCTGGGCGCGCAGGTCGGCCCGGCGCTGGGCGGGCTGGCGCATCGATTCGGAGAGCTCGTCGATCGCCTGCTCGTCGAGCACCCGCGGCGCGATGACGACGCCCTCCTCCGCCAGCGTCGTGGAGTCGGCGGGCATCGAGCCCGGGACGCGGCCGCCGACATCGGCGTGGTGAGCGCGGTTGGCGGCGAAGCCGAGCAGCGCGCGATCGTCGTCGAGCACGGGGGTGACGACGGTGATGTCGGGGAGGTGCGTTCCGCCGCGGTAGGGGTCGTTGAGGATCCACGCGCGGCCGCTGGAGTGATCCTCGTCGAGCACGGCGGCGACCGCGGCCGGCATCGCGCCGAGGTGGACGGGAATGTGCTCGGCCTGCATGACCATCTCGCCGGCGGCGTCGAACAGGCCGCTGGAGCAGTCGCGGCGCTCCTTGATGTTGGCCGAGTGCGCACTGCGTACGAGCGCGGCGCCCATCTCCTCGCAGGCGGCGCGCAGCGCGCCGGCGACGACCTGCAGGTCGATCGGGTCAAGCGCCATCGAGCGCCTCCTCTCGCTCGAGCACGATCGTGCCGGCGTCGTCGACGACGCCCCGCCAGCCCGGCGGCACGGCGAGCGTCGCCTCGGGCAGCTCGCAGACCGCGGGACCGGCGACCGTGTCGCTTGGTGCGGGCTCGCCGCGCAGCACGGCGGCGTCGTGCTCCTCGCCGCCGAACACGACGGTGCGCCGCGAGCGCTGCGCGGCCTCGCCGGCGCCCCCCGCCGCGAGGTCGAGGTCGGGTCCGGCCACGCGGGCGGTGGCGCGCACCGTGACGACCTCGATCGGCGTGTCGGCGTCACGATAGCCGTAGCGCTCGTCGTGCAGCGCCTCGAACGCGCCGCGCACGTCGTCCACGCCGGTCTCGTCGAGCTCGCGCACCGTCAGCTCGTGCGCCTGGCCGCGGTAGCGCACGTCGTAGACGACCTCGACGGCGGCCGCGTCGTCGCCGAGCGTGCTGCGAGCGGCGTCGGCCAGCGCGTCTCGCGCACGCGCGAGCGTGTCGTCGGTCAGGTCGTCATCCGTCAGCAGCACCGTGCGCTGCTCGGTCGCGCGACGGTCGGCGGCGGCGAGGCCGAGCGCGCTCAGCACCCCTGATGCGCGCGGGCAGAGGATCGTCGTCATCCCGAGCTCCTCGGCGATCGCGGCGGCGTGCAGCGGGCCGGCACCGCCGAAGGCCAGCAGCGCGAAGCGACGCGGGTCGATCCCCTGCTGCACCGTCATCACGCGCAGCGCTCGCACCATCTCGGCGTTCGCCACGCGGACGATGCCCTCGGCGCAGGCGATGACGCCAAGCCCCAGCTGCGCCGCGACGCCGCCGACCGCACGCTGCGCGGCGTCCCGGTCCAGCGCGACGCCGCCCGCCAGCGGGGCGTCCGTGCCGAGCCGGCCGAGCAGGAGGTTCGCGTCGGTCACGGTCGGTTCCTCACCGCCGCGCCCGTAGCACGCGGGGCCGGGGATCGCGCCCGCGCTGCGCGGCCCGACGCGCAGCGCGCCGCCCGGGTCGCGCCAGGCAAGCGACCCGCCGCCCGCGCCGACGGTGTGGATGTCGACCATCGCCAGCGCCAGCGGGCGGCCGCCGACCTCACGCCCGGCGGTCTCGCGCACCGCGCCGCCCTCGACGACGCAGACATCGCAGGACGTTCCGCCCATGTCGAAGCAGACGAGGTCCGCGCGGCCGCTGCGGCGCGCGACGAGCGCCGCGGCGGCGGCGCCACCGGCCGGACCGGACAGGACCGTGAAGGCGGCATGGCGCGCGGCGAGCGCGGCGGAGGCCAGGCCCCCGCTTGACTGCATGATCCGCGGTTCGGGCAGGCCCGCCTCGGCGGCACGCTCGAGCAGCCGCCGCAGGTAACGGCGCAGCAGCGGCGAGAGCGCCGCGTCGACCTCGGTCGTCGCCGCGCGCTCGTACTCGCGAAACGTGCCGACGACGTCGTGCGAGAGCGATACGTGGACCTCCGGCAGCGCCGCTGCGAGCGCGGACCCGATCGCCTGCTCGTGCTCGGGATGCGCGTAGGCGTGCAGGAGGATCACCGCGACCGCCTCGGGCTCGAGCGCCGCCACCTCGGCGGTGAGGGCGTCCGCGTCCTGGAGCGCGCGCAGCACGCCTTCGGGCCCGCAGCGCTCACGCGCCGCCACGCGGCGCTGCGGCGGGACGAGCGGCGCCGGCCGGCTGGCGCACAGGCGGTAAAGGTCGGCGCGCGCCTGGCGACCGAGCTCGACGACGTCGGTGAAGCCCTCCGTGGCCACGAGCACGGTGCGCGCCCCGCGGCCCTCGAGCAGCGCGTTGGTGGCCACGGTCATGCCGTGGGCGAAGCCGCGCACGTCGCCGGCCCGCGCGCCGGCCCGCTCCAGCGCCGCCGCGACCGCCGCCATCACGCCCTCGGACTGGTCGCCGGGCGTGGTCGGGGCCTTCGCCGTCACGAGCCGGCCGCCGGTGGCGAGCACCGCGTCGGTGAAGGTCCCGCCGACGTCGACGCCGAGCAGCACGGGCGATCAGCCGCTTCGCAGGCGGGCGAAGAACACGTCGGGCAGGTGGTCGCACTCCGGACGCCGGATGAGCGGCCCGGGCACGGGGGTGAAGCCCGCGCGGGCGGCGACGGCCTGGGAGGCGTGGTTGGCCGCCTGCGCGCGCAGCTCGAGGCGCTCGAGGCCGAGCGCGCCGAACGCCCACCCCGTCAGCAGCACCACCGCGCGCGTCGCGTAGCCGCGGCCGCGCGCCGGGGCCGCGATCCAGTAGCCGACGTCGGCCGCGCGCAGCTCCCGGTCGATCGGGTTCAGTGCGATCGAGCCGAGCAGCACGCCGCTGTCGGCGGCGTCCGCGACCACTGCCAGCGACAGCCGGGTGCCCGCTGCGCGCCCGGCCTCCATGTGGCGCATGTAGGCGCGCGCGTCGTCCTCCCCGTACGGGCGCGGGACAAGCGTCCAGCGCGGGATCTCGGGATCCTGGCAGGCTGCGACGACGGCCGGCACGTCAGCCGGCTCAAACCCGCGCAAGGCGACGACGCCGTCGCGCAGCGGGGGGTGGGGCAGCGCGAGCGCGGACATCGGCATATCTAAGCCGATGTCCGGTCCGGGATCTGAGCGCAGAGCGGCCCGCGCGCCGGGCCGGCCCCGCGACCGCGTGCGGCTATGCGGCGATGCGCTGCTCGATCTCCTCGATCTCCTCGGTCTCCGCGAGGTGCTGATGTGACGGGCAGTAGCCGTTGTGGGCGAGCGGCATGCGCTGGCACGGCGTTCCGCGGCGGGTCGTGGCGCGGCATTCCAGTGGATTGCCGTTGATGTCGTAGCCGTGCTGCGGCTGCTTGGCAAGCCACTCCTGGGCGGCTCCAACGTAGGCCGACACGACCTGCCAGACCCGCGGTTGCGCGGCGATCGGGAAGTTCGTGCGGATGTCGTTGAAGAGGGTCCGCGCGGGCTTGGCGAAGTAGTGGCGGTCCGTCGCGAGGCGTTCGATCGTGGCCTCGCAGGCGCGCAACACGTCGGCGTGGCCGTCCCGCGCGCTATGGGAGCAGTCGATGTGGGGCGACAGCTCTCGGTAGATCGCGCGGCTGAACTGATACATGGGGGCGGGATCTCCTTCCCTCGTACTGCTCTGGGGCGCGGCAGTCTTGCGTGGCCGTATGAAGTTAAGAACGAACCAATGTTGAGTTCGTATTAAGCTTGACGTCTTGTCAAGTCCATTGCACCGTCTGCGGCTGCTCGTCGACCCCAATCGCGGTGTGCCGATGATCGAGCTCCGGGTCCACGCGCGGGAAGTCGACACGCTGGTGCGCACCGCGGCTCTCCTCGCGCCGTAGCGCGCAGCCGGCGATCAGCCGCGCGAGCGGATGCGGGTCCTGCGCGAGGCGCTGCAGGCCCGACCGCGTGCGGACGATGCCGGCGTCGCGCCACAGCGCCTGCTGGGTCGCGCGCGCCGGGCGCTGGAGCGCTGAAGCCGGCGGCGGCGTCCCGGCAGCGGCGTCGGCCAGCGCGGGCTCGTCGAGTCCGGCGTGCGCTGCCCGCGCCCCGTAGACGAAGCACTCGCTGAGCGAGTTCGATGCCAGCCGGTTCGCGCCGTGCAGGCTGGTGCAGGCGGTCTCGCCGACGGCGTACAGGCCGGCCACGGTGCTGCGGCCGTCCAGATCGGTCACGACGCCGCCCATCATGTAGTGCGAGGCGGGGGCGACGGGGATCTGCTCGCGTGTCGGGTCCAGGCCCGCGTCCTGCAGCGCGGAGACGACGTTCGGAAACAGCGACGGGTCGACGTTGCGCATGTCCAGGCCGACCGACGTGGCGCCCGTGCGCGCCAGCAGCGCCGCGATCGCGCGCGCGACCTCGTCGCGCGGCGCGAGCTCCTCGACGAACCGCTCGCCGTCGGGGCCATGCAGCGTGGCGCCCTCGCCGCGGATCGCCTCGGTGACGAGAAAGCCCTCGCGGCCGGCGACGCCGATCACCGCGGTCGGGTGAAACTGCAGGAACTCGAGGTCGGCGAGCTCGGCGCCCGCAACGTGCGCGATCGACATCCCGATCCCGAGCGAGCCGGGCGGGTTGGTCGTGCGCGACCACAGCGCGGCCGCCCCGCCGGTGGCGAGCACGGTCGCGCGCGCCCGCACGGCGCGGCCGTCCTCGAGCGTGACGCCGGCGCAGCGGCCGTCGTCGTGCAGCCAGGCGCCGGTGGCGCGCGCGCCCTCCAGCACGGCGATGTGCGGATCGTCGACGACGAGCGCCGACAGCTGGCGTACGACGCGCCGCCCGGTCGCGCTGCCGCCGGCGTGCACCACACGGCGCGCCGAGTGGCCGCCCTCCAGGCCGAGCGCGAGCACACCGCGGCGGTCGGCGTCGAAGCGCACTCCCATCGCCTCGAGGTCGCGCACGCGCGCCGGCGCCTCGCGAACGAGCACCTGCGCGGCGGAGCGGCGCACGAGGTTGCGTCCGGCGGCCTCGGTGTCGGCGAGATGGCGTTCGAGGGAGTCCTCGACGGCGAGCGCGGCGGCGATCCCGCCCTGCGCCCAGTAGCTCGCGGTCTGGGCGAGCGGCGTGGCCGACACGAGCGTCACCGAGGCGCCGACGGAGGCGGCGGACAGGGCCGCGTACAACCCGGCCGCACCGGCTCCGACGACCGCGAGGTCGCTGCAGATCACCGGTTCGCCGGGCACAGGCGGGGTACCGTACTCCGATGCCTGCGGCGGTCCTGCTTCACCATCCGTCGTCGCTGGATCATGACACCGGCGCGCACCCGGAGAACGCCCGCCGGATCGTCGCGATCGAGCGGGCGCTGCAGGAACGCGACTGGCTCGGGTGGGAGGCGCGGCGGTCGCCTGCCGCCCCGCGCGAGGCGGTCGCGGCGGTCCATCCGACGGCGCACGTCGCGCGCATCGAGGCGCTGTGTCGTCGCGGCGGCGGGATGATCGACATGGACACGATCGTCAGCTCCGGATCGTTTGACGCGGCACTGCATGCGGCGGGCGGCTGCGTCGCGCTGGTCGACGCGCTCATGGGCGCTGCGTCGGACGCAAGCGCGGTCGGGGCGTCGCTGCATCGCCCGCCGGGCCATCACGCCGAGGCGGCGCGGGCGATGGGCTTCTGCCTGTTCAACAGCGTCGCCGTCGGGGCGCAGCACGCGCTGGATGCGCATGACGTGCGGCGCGTGATGATCTTCGACTGGGACGTGCACCACGGAAACGGCACGAACGCGATCTTCCACGGCCGCGACGACGTCCTGTTCTGCTCGATCCACCAGGCGCCGCTGTATCCCGGCACGGGTCCTGCGACGGATGTGGGCAGCGGCGACGGCGAGGGCTTCACGGTCAACATGCCGGTGCCCGCGGGCTCGGGTGACGACGTGTTCCTCTCTCACGTCGCGCACGTCGTGCGTCCTCTCGCGGGCGCGTACGAGCCCGACCTGCTGCTCGTGTCGGCGGGCTTCGACGCCCACGCCGACGACCCGCTGGCGTCGTGCCTGGTCAGCGACGAGGGCTTTGCCGGGATGGCGGCCCTGCTGCGCGCGTGTGCGCTCGAGCTCGGCGTGCCGCTGGGGATCGTGCTCGAGGGCGGCTACGACCTCGGCGCGCTGTCGCGGTCGCTGGTGGCGACGCTGGAGGTCGTCGGAGCGTCCGCGGCGGTCGCCGTGCCCGACGTGGCGGTGCATCCGCTCGCGCTGCGGGTGCAGGAGCGCCTGGCGAACAGCCACTGGCCCGCGCTGGCCTGAGCGACGGCGAAACGGCGGGACGCGGGCGAGGGTGGCCCGGTCGCGCGGCATCACGTCAGGTGCGCGTGGCGCTCTCAAGCTCTCGCCGCCACGGCCGATCACGGGGCACAGCAGCACCGTCGGCTTAACGAAGCCGGCGGACATCCAGGAGGAACCAGATGCCCATCAACGCTTCGGCCTCATCCGCGGACGGCGCCCCGACGCACGCAGCGCCCGCCGGCAGAGGCCCACGATGAGCTCCATGGGCTTGAGCGGCCTGGCATCGGGCATCGACACCGATGCGATCGTCGCCCAGCTGCTCAGCGTCGAGCGCCAGCCGCGCAACCGCCTGGTGCTCGCCGACACCCGCGCCCAGCTGCGCGAGACCGGCCTGCGCGATCTTGCGACGAAGCTCGGCGCCGTGCGCGACGCCGCCAATGCGCTGAAGGGCTCGACGACCTGGGCCAACGTGCAGAAGGTCACCTCCAGCGACGCCGCCCGCGTCACGTGCGCGCCGAGGCCGGCGCTGCGCCCGGCACGCGACTGATCGAGGTCTCCCAGCTCGCCGTCACCTCCCAGCACGCCTTCTCGTACACGCCCAGCGCCTCGCCGGAGACGATCACGATCGGCGCCTTCTCGCTCGCCGTGGATCCGTCCAGCAACGCGGCGACCGTCGCCGCGGCGATCAACGGCCGCGCCGACGCGCCGGTCTCGGCGGTCGTGGCTTCGGGCAAGCTCGTCCTGACCAGCCGCGCCAGCGGCGCGGCCAACGACTTCAGCGTCGCCGCGACGGCGCTGCTCGCCGAGGACCTCACCCACGCGCGGGCCGGCAAGGATGCGCTCTACACCGTCGACGGCGCCGCGCGCCCGCCGTCGGCGTCGAACGTCATCACCGATGCGATCCTCGGCGTCGAGGTCACGCTGAAGGCGACGACGAGCGCGCCGATCTCGGTCACCGTCAGCGATCCCGGGCCCGACACCGACAGCGTCAAGGCGAAGGTCACCGCGTTCGTCAGCGCCTACAACACGGCGGTCGACCTCATTCGCGGCAAGCTCGCCGAGAAGCGCGTCAAGGACCCCACGACGAACCTCGAGGCGGGCAAGGGCCTGTTCGCGTCCGAGCCCATGCTCACCAACGCGCTCTCGTCGATGCGGTCGAACATCGGTGACCTTGCCGCCTTCGGGATCTCGACGGGCAGCGCGAAAGCCGGGTCGACGTTCTCGGCCGACTCGGTCGCCGGCAAGCTGACGGTCGACGACACGAAGCTGACGGCGGCGCTCGCGGGCAGCGGCAGCGCGCTGCGCACCGCGCTGGACGGCCTCGGGCAGCGCCTCTCGGACGTCGTCACGCCCGTCGCGGGCAAGCACGTCACCGAGGCGCTCAGCACCGTCTCCTCCGAGCGCAAGCGCGTCGCGGACGCGATCGCGCGCACCGATGTCCGTCTTGCCAGCAAGGACAGCGCCTGCGCGCACAGTTCTCGGCGATGGAGTCCGCGCTCGCAGCCAGCCAGGCCGCACAGGCCCAGCTCTCATCGCAGCTCAACAGTCTCTAGGGCTGATCGCCGCCGGGTCATTGCCCGCGGCCGGTCCGATGAACGCTGACCAGATCGCTTGACCCCCCGGTCGTTCACCCGACCCCCGAACCATCGAGAAGAGGACCATGACCGCCTACGCACCCAGCAGCCACGCCTCGTACCGCACGAGCACGATTCTCACCGCGTCGCCCGAGCAGCTCGTCATCATGCTCTATGACGGCTGTCACCGCTTCCTGCTGCAGGCGATCACCGCTCTGCGCGAGGGAAACATCGTCGAGGCCGGCGAGCGCTTCGGTCGCGCCACGGCGATCATCGACGAGCTGCAGCGCACGCTGGACCTGTCGGCCGGTGTCGTCGCGGAGCGGCTGGACGGCATCTACGTCGTCTGCCGGCGCCATCTGGGCGAGGGGATGTCCGAGCGCGACCCCGCGAAGCTCGAGCAGGTCGACGAGCTGTTGCGCGAGCTGCGCGACGGCTGGGCCCAGGCGGCCGCGTCGATGGCGGTCGTGGCGGCGACGTGAGCGACGTCCTCGACGAGCTGCTCGCGCTGACCGAGCGCGAGCACGAGCTCGCCGTCTCGTGCGAGTGGGAGCAGCTCGCGGCGCTCGATGCCGCACGGCGCGACCTCGTCGCGCGGCTGACGACGCCCGCTCCGGTCTCGGCCCGGGCGGCACTCGAGCGGGCCACGGAGATCCAGGCCCATACCAGCGCGCTGCTGGCCGCGAGCGTCGACGCGTTGCGGCGCGAGCTCGCGACCCTGTCACACGGGCGCTCGGCCGTGCGGGGATACGGCGGCGACGGCGCGATCTCGCGCGCCGAACGGGTCGATCTTGCCGGCTGAGCCGCTGGCCCGCGGCCCGATCGTCTGGTCGCGCCAAATGACCTCAAGGTCGGTAGCAGGGGTGCCGACTACCGACCTGCGGAAACGAGTTACGTGAACCTCATCGACACGACACAACTGGGACTCGAGCGCGCGATCGCGGGAGCGGGCATGCGGCAGGCGACGCTCGCCGGCAACATCGCCAACGCGAACACCCCCGGCTTTCAGCGCAAGGACGTCGACTTCCACACGACGCTGCGCTCGGCGCTCGCATCCGACACGCCGACCCGCGACATCAGGGCGGTCGCCTTCGGCGAGACGCCGGGTTCCGGCGGCACGATGCGCTACGACGGCAACGCCGTCGACATCGACGTCGAATCGGCCACGATGGCCGCCAACGGCCTGGAGTACGAGACGCTCGTCTCCGTCGCCCGCGGCCGCACGGACGTCCTGCGCTCCGCGATGGGCGTCGGCTGATGAGCCTCTTCAACGCCCTCAACACCGCCGCGAGCGGCCTGTCCGCCGAGCGGCTGCGGATGGACGTCACCGCCGAGAACCTGGCCAACGCGCAGACGACGCGCGGCGCCGACGGCCAGCCCTACCGCCGCAAGGTGGTCGTCCTGCAGGAGGCCGGCGCCACGCGCTTCGGCAGGACGCTCGACGGCGCGATGAACGGCGCCGGCGGCGTCAAGGTCGCGCAGATCGCGCAGGACGCCACGCCCAACCGCCTCGTCTACGACCCCGGCCACCCGGACGCCGACGCGCGGGGATACATCTCGATGCCCAACGTCCAGCCGGTCACCGAGATGGTCGACCTGATCAGCTCCTCGCGCGCCTATGAGGCGAACGTCACCGTCATGCAGACCGCCAAGCAGATGTTCAACAAGACGCTGGAGCTGCTGCGCTGATGCCGACGATTCCGGTGGATCCGAGCTTCGCGATCAACGGCGTCGACTGGTCGGTCGGCGGCGTCGAGGGCATCAACCCCGCGCCGCCCGAGAGCGGCGGCTTCGGCGACATGCTCAGTAACCAGATCGGTGCGCTCGAGAAGACCCAGACCGACGCCGCCGAGGGCGCCCGCAGCCTGGCCGCCGGCACCGCGGCGGACCCGGCCGAGGTCATCATGTCCGTCGAGCGCGCGCGGCTGTCGATGCAGCTCGCGTCGCAGATCCGCACGAAGGCCGTCGACACCATCCAAGACATCTTCCACACGCAGGTCTAGCGCCTTCCCATGCCCGCTCTCCTGGCCAACATCACCCCGCGCGGCCGCCTCGTGCTCGCCGGCTGCGCGCTCGCGCTCGTCGTGGTCGTCTTCTTCGGCATGCAGGTCGCCGGCCGACCGAGCTTCGCGCTCGTCTCCAGCGGCATGGACCCGGCCGAGACCGGCAAGGTCGCGGCCGTGCTCGACGAGCAGGGCATCGTCTACGAGCTGCGCAACAACGGAACCGCGCTGGCCGTCGAGAAGTCACAGACCGCGCAGGCGCGGATCGCGCTCGCCGGCGCGGGACTCGGCGGCGGCTCCAGCGCGCAGCCCGGCTGGTAGGAAAATAGGAGGCTCCGAGGGTGATCGTAGGTGACTCGGGTGTCGTGATCGGCCTGAGTTTGGGCGCCTGAGCAGGCTCTCTTCGCTGTTTGCGTGCTGGCGGGCGGGGGTTGGGCGACGCGCAC
>Ga0136617_10001160_pt1 | contig 23107 bp, 23 predicted proteins | sample AntDrymUQ3222106_2_FD_129672 | JGI IMG/M metagenome (GOLD analysis project Ga0136617, IMG submission 129672) | Polar desert sand microbial communities from Dry Valleys, Antarctica - metaG UQ322 (21.06) | ecosystem: Environmental > Terrestrial > Soil > Desert | place: Antarctica: Dry Valley...
CCCGCCGCCGCCGCGACGGCCGCGATCGCGAGCGCAGCCCTGACCGCGGCCGTCGTGCCCGAGCGCGCGGGCCGCGTCGGCTACGCGGTCGGCCTGGCGGCGTCCGCGCTGTTGTGATCGGCGCGGATGGCCGCTCCGGCGCCGCGCACCCGGCGTGGCGGATGGCCGCTCCGCCGCGGCGCACCCGGCCGCCCGCCGCCCCCGCCGTGTCCTATAGGTTCCCGGCCCCGTGAGAGTCGGAGTCCCCAAGGAGACGGCCGAGGGCGAGCGCCGCGTGGCGCTCTCTCCCGACGTCGCGCGCCGGCTCTCGACCGCCGGCCACGAGGTGCTCGTGGAGCAGGCTGCGGGGGAGGCCGCGGGCGTGCCGGATGCCGCCTTCACCGACGCGGGGGCGACGGTCGGCGCCGTCGAGGCGGTCTGGAACGCCGACGTGGTGGCCAAGGTCGCCGCGCCGACCGAGCACGAGATCGGCCGGCTGACGGGCGATTCCGTGCTGATCGGCTTCCTCGGGCCGCTCACCAACGGGCCCGGCGTCCGCGCCATCGCCGCCACCGGCGCGACGTCGTTCGCGATGGAGTCGATCCCGCGCATCTCGCGCGCCCAGTCGATGGACGCGCTCTCCAGCCAGGCCACCGTCGCCGGCTACCGCGCCGTCCTGATCGCCGCGCAGGAGCAGGGCCGCTTCTTCCCGATGCTGATGACCGCCGCGGGCACGATCCCACCCGCGCAGGTGCTCGTCCTCGGCGCCGGCGTCGCCGGGCTGCAGGCGATCGCCACCGCGCGGCGGCTCGGCGCGGTGGTCACCGCGTTCGACGTCCGCTCGGCCGTCAAGGAGCAGATCCAGTCGCTCGGCGCGAAGTTCTTCGAGGTCGAGGGCGCCGGCGACGCCGAGGCCGAGGGCGGCTACGCCCGCGAGCTGACGCCGGAGGAGCAGGACGTCCAGCGCAGGGCGCTCACCGAGCAGATGGCGAAGTCCGATGTGATCATCACCACCGCGCTCGTCCCCGGCCGCCCCGCGCCCAAGCTGATCTCCGCCGACGCCGTCGCCGGCATGAAGCCCGGCTCGGTGATCGTCGACCTCGCCGGCGAGGCCGGCGGCAACTGCGAGCTGGCCCGACCCGGCGAGACCTACGTGACGGACAACGGCGTGACGATCGCCACGCCGCTGAACGTCCCGTCGAGCATGGCCGAGCACGCCTCCCAGCTCTACGGGCGCAACGTGCTCGCCCTGCTCGAGCTGATGACGGGCGAGGACGGCGCGCTGGAGCTGGACTTCTCCGACGAGGTCATCGCCGGCGCGTGCATCACCCGCGACGGGGAGATCGTCAACGCGCGCGCGAAGGAGGTCGCGGCCGCCTGATGGACCTCCTGACCGAGCTCGCCATCCTCGTGCTCGCCGCGTTCGTCGGCTTCGAGGTCATCTCGAAGGTGCCCAACACGCTGCACACGCCGCTGATGAGCGGTACCAACGCGATCCACGGCATCGTCGTGCTGGGCGGGCTGATCCTGATCGGTCCCGCCGACGGCTTCCTCGAGAGCGTGCTGCTGATGATCGCGATCGCCTTCGGCACGATCAACGTGATCGGCGGCTTCCTGGTCACCGATCGCATGCTGGGGATGTTCAAGGGCAAGAAGCCGGACCCGGTGAAGCCCGATGAGTAGGGCCGACGTCGTCACCCTGCTCTACGTCGTCGCCTTCGTGCTGTTCATCGAGGGCCTGCGGCGCCTGCGCGGGCCGCGCACGGCGGTCGTAGGCAACCAGATCGCGGCGGTCGGCATGGCGATCGCGGTGGTCGCGACGCTGATCGACCAGCGGATCGGCGACTGGGGGCTGATGGTCGTCGGCCTCGTGATCGGGACCGCGATCGGGATCCCCGCCGCGCGCAGCGTGAAGATGACCGCGATGCCGCAGATGGTGGCGCTGTTCAACGGCGTCGGCGGCGGCGCCGTGGCGCTGATCTCGCTCGTGGAGTACCGGGAGGTGCTGGAGGCGGGCGCCGGCAACCCCGCGCTGGAGGAGCTGATCCCGATCCTGTTCGCGGCCATCATCGGCTCGATCTCGTTCTGGGGCTCGATCGTCGCGTTCCTCAAGCTGCAGGAGTCGCTGAAGGGCCGCTTCCGGATCCCGCGCGCCGTGAACGGCGCCCTGGCGGGAGTCGCCGTCGCGCTGGCGGTCGCGATCGCCGCCGGCGCGGAGTCCGAGCTGCTGTTCTGGCTGATCCTGCTCGTCGCCGGCGCGCTCGGCGTCCTGGCGGTGCTGCCGATCGGCGGGGCCGACATGCCGGTGGTCATCTCGACGCTCAACGCCTTCACCGGGCTCTCGGCGGCGGCGGCGGGCCTGGCGCTCGACAACACCGCGCTGATCGTCGCCGGCATGCTCGTCGGCGCGTCGGGCTCGATCCTCACCAAGCAGATGGCCGAGGCGATGAACCGCTCGATCGGCAACGTGTTCTTCAGCGGCCTCGGCGCCGGCGGCCCGGCCGCGGCCGCCTCCGAGAACGGCGGCACGGTGCGCTCCACCAGCGCCGCCGACGTGGCCATCCAGCTCTCCTACGCGCGGCTCGTGGTGGTCGTGCCCGGCTACGGCATGGCGGTCGCCCAGGCCCAGCGCGCCGTGGCGGACCTTGCCGCGGAGCTCGAGAAGCGCGGGGTGGAGGTGCTCTACGCCATCCACCCGGTCGCCGGGCGCATGCCCGGACACATGAACGTCCTGCTCGCCGAGGCCGACGTCCCCTACGACAAGCTCAAGGAGATGGACGACATCAACGGCGAGTTCGCGCGCACCGACGTCGCGCTCGTGATCGGCGCCAACGACGTCACCAACCCGGCCGCGCGCTCCGTCGCCGACTCGCCGATCTACGGCATGCCGATCCTCGACGTCGACAAGTCCAGCTCGGTGATCGTGCTCAAGCGCTCGATGTCCAGCGGGTTCGCCGGAATCGACAACCCGCTCTTCTACGACCCCAAGACCTCGATGCTCTTCGGCGACGCCAAGAGCTCGGTGGCCGAGGTCCTCGGCGAGGTTCAACAGCTCTGACACAACTCGGGCGGCAGGCGAGCGCTACCTTCGCGCCCATGCCACGACGCCTGCTCACGGCCCTGCTCGCCGCCGCCGCGCTCCTCGCTCCGGCCGGCGCGGCGCACGCCGTCTCCACCGACATCGTCATCTCCGAGGTCTACGGCGGCGGAGGGAACTCCGGCGCGACGCTCACCAACGACTTCATCGAGCTCTACAACCGGGGTGCCGCTCCGATCGACGTGAACGGCTGGGCGGTCCAGTACGCCTCCGCGACCGGGAGCAGCTGGCAGCGCACCGCGCTGTCGGGCACGATCCAGCCCGGCGCCCGCCACCTGGTCCAGGAGGGTCAGGGCGCCGGCGGCACCCAGGCGCTGCCCGCCCCGGACGACACCGGCGCGATCGCGATGAGCGCGACCTCCGGCAAGGTCGCGCTGACCACGAACGCGATCGCCTGCGCCGGCATCGACTGCGCCGGCGCGGCGCGCAGGGACTTCGTCGGCTACGGCGGCGCGAACGCGTCCGAGACGGCGCCGGCCCCCGGCTTGAGCAACACGACCTCTGCGTCACGCAACGGCGGTGGCGCCACCGACACCGACAACAACGCGGGCGACTTCACCGCCGGGGAGCCCAGCCCGCGCAACAGCAGCGGCGAGGGCGGCGGCGGTGACGAGGAGGAGGAGCCGCCCGGCGAGCCCGCGCGCATCCATGACATCCAGGGCGCCGCGCACCTGACGACCTTCGCCGGCGATCTCGTCGAGGTGCCGGGAGTCGTCACCGCGGTGTCCGGCAACGGCTTCTGGATCCAGGATCCCCAGCCCGACGACGACCGCCGCAGCTCGGAGGGGATCTTCGTCTTCCGCGGCACCGGCGCCGCTGTGGGCGACTCCGTGCGCGTGACCGGCACGGTGAGCGAGTTCCGCCCCGGCAACGACGCCGACAACCTGACGCTCACCGAGGTCACCGCCCGCGACGTGGTGGTCGAAGGCAGCGGCGCCTCCATCGCGCCGACCCTGCTTGGCCCGGGCGCGCCGACGCCGCCCCTGCAGGTCATAGAGGACGACGCGAACGGCAACGTCGAGACCTCGGGCGAGTTCGACCCGGCCGAGGACGGGATCGACTTCCACGAGAGCCTCGAGGGCATGCTCGTGCGCATCGCCCAGCCGCGGGCCGTCGGCCCGACCAGCGGCTTCGGCGAGATCCCGGTCGTCGCCGGTGACGCCGCCACGCCGTTCACGGCGCGCGGCGGCGTGTTCGTCCGGCCGATCGACTTCAACCCGGAGCGCCTGATCCTCGACGACGTGATCGCCGACACTCCGGCCGTCAACGTCGGCGACCGGCTCTCCGAGCCGCTCGACGCGGTCGTCGACTACTCGTTCGGCAACTTCAAGTACCTCGTCACGGCCGCGCCGCAGCGCATCGACAACGGCCTCCTGCGCGAGGTCACCGAGGCACCGCGCGCCAACCAGCTGGCGATGGCCTCGATGAACGTCGAGAACCTCGACCCGACCGATCCGCCGGCGAAGTTCGCCACGCTCGCCGAGATCCTCGTCACCAACCTGCGGAGCCCCGACATCGTCGCCGTCGAAGAGATCCAGGACAACAACGGCGCGGCCCAGGGCGACTCGGACGCGACGCTGACCTACCAGCGCTTCATCGCGGCGATCGCCGCCGCGGGCGGGCCGAGCTACGACTTCCGCCAGATCAACCCGGTGCCCAACCAGGACGGCGGCGAGCCGGGCGGCAACATCCGCGTCGGGTTCCTGTTCCGGACGGATCGCGGCCTGGAGTTCGTCGACCGCCCCGGCGGCACGGCGACGAACTCGACCGGCGTCGTCGCGATCCGCAACGGCGCGCAACTGACGTTCAGCCCGGGGCGGATCGACCCGACCAACCCGGCGTTCGCGAACAGCCGCAAGCCGCTGGCGGGCGAGTTCCGGTGGCGCGGGCGGACGGTGTTCGCGATCGCGAACCACTTCAACTCCAAGGGCGGCGACCAGCCGCTGTTCGGACGCTTCCAGCCGCCCGAGCGCTCCTCGGAGGTGCAGCGCCACCAGCAGGCACAGGTGGTCCGCGGCTTCGTGGAGGACGTGCTGGAGGCCGATCCGCGGGCCGCGATCGCGGTCCTCGGCGACCTCAACGACTTCGAGTTCTCCCGGACGCTGGAGATCCTCGAGGGCGGCGGCCTGGCCAACCTGATGGAGACCCTGCCCGCCGCGGAGCGCTACTCGTACGTGTTCGAGGGCAACTCGCAGGTGCTCGACCAGATCCTGGTCAGCCGCGAGCTGCTCACGCCGAAGCCGGAATACGACTCCGTGCACGTCAACGCGGAGTTCGCCGACCAGGCGTCCGACCACGACCCGCAGGTCGCGCGCGTGGTCGTGCGCGGCACGGGCAACAGCGGGGGCGGGTAGCTACGCCCCGGGCGGCGGCGTGCTGCCGGCGGGCACCGGCGGCGCCGCCGGCGCGGGGGACGCGGCGGGCGCCTCGCCGGTGAGCATCCACTGGACCTCGGCCGAGGGGTCCGTGGCCTGGCCGTCGCGGGGCTCGCGGTGCACGGACAGCAGCCGCTCGCTGCCGAAGCGCACGACTGACACGGTGAAGGCGGAGATCTCGACCCCGTGGCGCCGCGAGAGCCAGGCGCTGGTGGTCAGCGCACGCGGGTCGTAGGCGCCGGCGACGAGCACGAGCTGCGGCGAGTCGCCCGGCACCGCGGCCTCGAGCGCCTCGTGGACGCCGGCCAGCTGCGCCGCGTCCATCGCCGCGACGGCGGCGGCCGCCTGCAGCGAGCGGATCAGCTGCCACTCCACGGTCTCGCCCGTCACCTGCACGACGACGGCGCGGCCGGCCTGCTCGTCGAACGCGAGCATGTCGACGCCCGGCATCGGCTCGGTCGCCAGCAGGCGCAGCGACGGCAGGCCAAGCTCGTGGATGAAGGCCTCCCAGGAGGCGCCCACCAGCGCCAGCAGCTCCTCGCGATCGGGCGCGGCCTCGGTGACCAGGCCGGTGGCCTGCGGAGCCACCAGCGTCTTGGACGTCTCGTCGATGCGCAGCACTTCGTCCTCCAGTGGATCGGGCGAGACCCTTATCGGCCGCTGTGAGCGAGGGCGTTAGCCTCCTCGCCCGATGCTCTCCCGCCCGGACGCCATCGCCGCCCTCACCTCCGAGCCCTTCGACGTGCTGGTCATCGGCGGGGGCATCACCGGGGCGGGCGTCGCGCTGGACGCGGCCACCCGCGGCTTCTCGGTCGCGCTGATCGAGCGCGCCGACTACGCGATCGGGACGTCGTCGCGCTCGAGCAAGCTCGTGCACGGGGGCCTGCGCTACCTGCAGAACTTCGACCTCGGGCTGGTGCGCGAGGCGCTGCTGGAGCGCCAGATCAACGCCGCGCTGGCGCCGCACCTGGTGCGCCCGCTGCCGCTGATCGTGCCCGCCTTCGACGGCGCCCGGCCGGACCGGCTGATCGGCATCGGCCTGAACATGTACGACGTGATGGCGGTCGACCGCCTGTCGCCGCTGACCCGCCGCCGGATGCGCGACCGCAATCGCGACGGCGTGGAGGACTGGAGCCCGGCCCGCCACCGGGTGATCGGCGGTGACGAGGTGGCCGAGCTGGTGCCGGCGCTGGCCGGGCGGCGGCCGAGCGGCGGCTACCTGTTCTACGACTGCCAGACCGACGACGCCCGGCTGGTGCTGACCGTGCTGGCGGAGGCCGAGCGGTTCGGGGCGGTCACCGCCAACGGGATCGAGGCGCTCGGGCTGCTGGAGGAGGGTGGGCGCGCGGTCGGCGCGCGCGTGCGCGACGGCGCCGGTGGGGAGGAGCTGGAGGTCCGCGCCGCCAACGTCGTCAACGCGACCGGCGTGTGGGCCGACCGGCTGCGCCCGGAGGAGCTGCACGACGAGGCCGAGGTGCCGGTCATCCGCCCCAGCCGCGGCACCCACCTCGTCCTGCCGGGCGCCGCGCTCCCGCTCGTGGCGGGCGCGATCGCGCCGGCCGGCGGCGGCCGCACCATCTTCGTCCTGCCTTGGCTCGGCCAGACGCTGGTCGGGACCACCGACAACGACTACGAGGGCGACCTCGAGCACGTCCAGCCGGCCGCCGCCGACGTCGCCTACCTGCTGGACGCCGTCAACGCCTTCTTCGCCACCGAGCTGGGACCGGCCGACGTCGCGGGCGCCTTCGCCGGGGTGCGCCCGCTGATCTCCACGGGCGATCCGAAGAAGTCCGTGGACATCTCCCGCAAGGCCGAGCTGTACGAGACCTCGAGCGGCATGGTCACGATCACCGGCGGCAAGCTGACGACATGGCGGCGGATGGCCAAGAGCACCGTCGACCGGATCGTGGAGCGCGACGGCCGCGACGCGCCCTGCCGCACCCACCAGGTGCCGCTCGGGATGGCGGTCGAGGCCGCCGATCTGCCGCGCGTGCCCGGCGTGGCGGACGACGCCTACGAGCAGCTGGCCGGCCGCTACGGCTACGCGGCCCACGAGGTGCTGCGGATCGCGGCCGAGCGCCCGCAGCTGGCCGCGCCGGTCGTGGGCGAACGGGTCGACCTGCTGGCCGAGGTCGTGTTCGCCGCGCGGCGCGAGCAGGCCCGCACCGTCGGCGACGCGCTGCTGCGGCGCACGCGGCTCGGGCTGACGGCGGCGCGCGAGCTGTGCGCGGAGGGCTCGGATGGACCGGTACGGGTGGCCGCCGCGATGGGCGCGGAGCTGGGCTGGGACGCCGCGCGCGGCGAGCGCGAGGCCGCGGCGTTCCTCGCCGAGGCGGCCGCCGAGGGCATCGTCCCCACCGCAGCGTAACTTTCACCGCCCCCGCCGGTTGGACCCCACCATATGCCTCGCTCCCCGCTGCTGCTCACCGTACTCGCCGTCGCATCCACGCTCGCGCTCGCGCCCGCCGCGCAGGCCGGCTGGTTCCCGGCCGAGGCGATCGACGGCCCGGCCGAGATCGAGGCGCTCGGCGACGTGGACGTCGCCCGCGACGGCGGCGGCGCGATCGTCTACGTCAAGCGCGACGCCGGCGTGCCGCAGGCCTTCCTCTCGCGCCTGGTCGAGGGCGCGTGGGTCGCGCCGCAGCGCCTGTCGGCCGGCGCGCCGGTCAGCGAGGTCGCCGTCACCGCCACCGACGGCGGCCGGCTCGCGGTCGCCTGGCTCGCCGGCGGCGAGGTGGTCGCGACGGTGATCCGCGGCCGGGCGGCGCCCGCGCCGCCCGTGGTGCTGGGCGGCGGCGCGACCGGACTGCACCTCGACATGGGCATCAACGAGGCCGCCTACGCCGTCTGGTCGGCCGGCGAGGACGTCCGCGCCGCGCGACTCGAGGGCACCGCCTGGACGCCGCTGGCCGGCGCGCTGGACCTCGACCCGGCGCGCTCCGCCGGCACCGGCCGGTCGCGCCCGCGCGTGGCCGTCAGCGCCGAGGGCAACGCGGTCGCCACCTGGGGCGAGCAGGGCGCCGACGGGCGTACCCACGTGATCGCGCGCCGCCTCACCGGGCTCACGCCGTCCTCGTTCCCGCAGGACCTGACGCTGGGCGCCGTCGAGGGCCAGGCCGGCGGCGCCGCGGACTCGCCCGACGTCGATATCGAGGACGACGGCTCGTTCGCCTGGGTCGCCTTCCGCCAGGACGTCGGCGGGCGCTCGCGCACGTTCGCGCGGCGCCTGCGCGGCTCGCTGTTCGAGGATCCCTTCGCGCTCGACTCCGGGGCCACCAGCGGCGAGCCGCGGATCGACTTCAACGGCAAGGGCCTGGGCGGCGCGGTGGCGGCGGGGGCCGACAACTCGGTGCTCAGCCCCTATCTGGACAAGTTCGACTTCCTCCAGCCCGCCGTGCGCATCGACCAGCCGGCCGGCGCCGACTCGCCCTCGCCGGTGGTCGCGACATCCGAGCGCGCCGACGTGTACACCGCGTGGCGGACCGGCGGCCCCGACGGTTCCGGCGACGTGCGCGCGCGCCGCAAGGACGGCGAGGAGGGCTTCGAGCCGGAGTTCGTCGCCTCGACCCCGGACTTCGGCGCGGTGGCGCCCGGCCAGGTGGCGATCGGCGCCGACCGCTCCGGCAACGCGGTGGTGGCGATGATCCAATCCCCACCCACCCAGCCGGGCGCGCGCATCCTGACCGCCGCGGTCTACGACCGCCTTCCGGGCAAGCCGATCGTGCTCAGCTCGCGGCGCGGGCGCAGCCGCAAGCCGCTGCTCAAGTGGGCGGCCGGCTCGGAGAACTGGGGAGCGCAGCGCTACACCGTGCTGGTCGACGGCCGGCAGGTCGGCACCACCACGGACCGGACGCGGTTACGGTCCAAGCGGAGGCTGCGCCCGGGCACGCACCGCTACCAGGTGCGCTCGACCGACCGGCGCGGGCAGGTCGCCGTCAGCCGTGTGCGGACCTTCGTGGTGAAGAAGCAGCAGCGGCGCCGCTCGCGGTCGCGCTAGCCTGGACGGCCGAGACGGTTGCCGGCCGCTGCGCACAACGCGGCCCGGTGCCCACCGACCGACATCGAAACGAAGGAGACCCATGTCTTCCGTGCTGGACCGCTCCGGGCTGGAGCAGAGCCCCCTCGCCGACCTCCACCTGCTGGCCGGCGAGCTGGGGGTCGAGAACTTCCGCCGCCTGCGCAAGACCGAGCTGGTGGACGCGATCCTCGCGCGCCAGGGCGGCGTCGAGGCGCCGGACGCGCCCGACGAGATCGAGGCCGAGGCCGAGGCCGACGGGACCGCGGCGCGCCCGCGTCGCGGCCGCCGTGGCGGCCGGGGTCGCGGCCGCGCACGTGACGCCGACGCGGGCGACGACGCCGCGGAGCCGGAGGAGGACGAGGACCGCCCCGCCGCCCGCGGCGACGGTGACGGTGACGGCCGCGCCGCGCGCGACGACGACGGCGACGACGGTGGCGGTGACCGCGCCACCCGCGGCGGCCGCGCCGCCCGCTCGCGCGGCGACGACGACCGGCCCGCTCGCGGTAGCGACCGCTCCCGCGCCGGTGGCGGGGTCCGCTCCTCTCGCGGCGAGGATCGCGGCGCCGCCGAGACGGAGGACGCGATCGCCGAGGGCGTCGTGGAGCTGCTCGCCAACGGCTCCGGGTTCGTGAGGCTCGCGCCGCCGGAGCAGACCGACGACGACGTATACATCTCCGCTGCCCAGGTCAAGCGCTGCGAGCTGGTCTCCGGCGATCGCGTGGGCGGCCCCGTGCGCGCACCGCGGCGCTCCGAGCGCTTCCCGTCGCTGATCCGCGTCGACACCATCAACGGGCGCCCGGCCGACGAGGTCGCCGAGGGCACCCGCTTCGAGGACCTGCCCGCCGAGTTCCCGAGCGAGCGCTTCGAGCTGGGCTCCGACGATCCGACGGCGAAGGCGATCGAGTGGCTGACCCCGTTCGGCAAGGGCTCGCGCGTCGTCATCGCGGGCCCCGCTCGCGCCGGCAAGAGCGAGGCCCTGCGTCGCCTGGCCGCCGCCCTCGGCGGCCGTGACGGGCTGGAGGTCAGCATCGTGCTCGCCGGCGTGCGCCCGGAGGAGGCGGCCGAGTGGCAGGCGGGCTCGGTCCCGCCGGTCGCGTCCGTGTCCTTCGCCGGCGCGCCCGACGCGCAGGCCCAGGCGGTCGAGCAGGCGATCGAGCAGGGCCGGCGCGTCGCCGCCCGCGGCGGCGACGCGGTCGTGCTCGTCGACACGCTCGAGTACGTCAGCCCCGGCGCCGCCCGGCGGGCGCTCGCGGCCGCACGCAACATCACGGACGGCGGCTCGCTGACCGTGATCGCCACGGCGCCCGCCGCCGTCGGCGGCGAGACGACCGTCGTCGCGCTCGACGCGAACCTGACCGCACTCGGCCGCTTCCCGGCGCTCGACCTCTCGCGGTCGGGCACCCTGCGGCCGGAGCTGCTGGTCGGCGAGGCCGGCGCCGAGGCGATCGCCAAGGCGCGCGCGGAGGCGGCCGGCTGAGCGGGGCGGGCGCGATGACTGCGACCACGACTCCTTCGGAGCTCGCCGCGACCGCCGCCGCGGCGCTCGACCGCTTTCCTCCCGTGCGCGGCCACCTCGACGCGGCGACGAGCGGCGTCCCGCCGCTGACGGCGATCGCCGCGACGCACGAGGCGGTGACCGCGTGGGCCGAGGGCCGCATCGACGGCCCGGGCTTCGACGTCGCCGTCGAGCGCTCGCGCGCGGGGTTTGCGCGGCTCGTCGGCGCCGAGCCCAGCGACGTGGCGTGTGGCGCGAACGTGTCGGTGTTCGCGGGCCTGGTCGCCGCGTCCCTGCCCACGGGCGGCGAGGTGGTGGTCGCCGCCGGCGACTTCACCTCGCTGCTGTTCCCGATGCTCGCGCAGGAGCTGCGCGGCGTCCGCGTCCGCGAGGTGCCGCTCGAGCGGGTGCCGGAAGCGGTCGACGCGCGCACGTCGCTCGTGGCGGTCAGCGCCGTCCAGTCGGCTGACGGGCGGGTCCTCGACCTCGACGCCCTCGCGGCTGCCGCCACGCACCACGGCGCCGAGGTGTTCCTCGACGTCACCCAGGCCGCGGGCTGGCTGCCCATCGACGCGCGGCGCTTCACGTACGTCTGCGGCGGCGCGTACAAATGGCTGCTGTCGCCGCGCGGCACCGCGTTCCTCGCCGTCCGGCGCGAGGCTGTCGTGCGGCTTGCGCCGCACACCGCGGGCTGGTACTCGGCTCAGGAGCCGTGGTCGACGTGCTACGGCGGGCCGCTGCGCCTGCCGCGCACGGCCAAGCGCTTCGACGTCTCGCCGGCCTGGACGTGTTGGGCGGGCACGGCGCCCGCCGTCGAGCTCATCGCCGAGCTCGGCGTCCAGGCCGTCGGCGCCTACGACCTCGCGCTCGCAGCCCGCCTGCGCCATGGCCTCGGCATGCCGCCGTCGAACAGCGCCATCGTCATCGCCGAGCACCCCGACGCGGCCCGGCGTCTGGCGCGCGCGGGCATCCGCGCCTCCGTCCGCGCGGGCCGCGTGCGCATGAGCTGCCACCTACCCGCGACCTTCGCCGACGTGGATCGCGCGCTGGAAGCGCTGGCGTAAGCGTGAGCCTGCATCCGGCGACCCGGCCGGCGCGGCGCCCCTTGCACGGCACCCGCGTGCGCCTCGAGCCGCTCGACCCGGACCGCCACGCCCACGACCTGTTCGCCGCCGCGCAGGGCCCCGGCGCCGACCCGCAGCTGTGGCGCTACCTGTCATACGGCCCGTTCGCCGACGCCGAGGAGCTTCGGACCTGGGTCGCCGAGCGTGCTGCCTCCTCCGACCCGCTGTTCCTCACAGTCGTGGAGGCGGCGACCGGCCGGGCGGGTGGCGTCGTGTCGTACCTGCGCGTCGAGGCCGCCGACGGCTGCATCGAGATCGGCCACATCTGGTTCGGCACCGAGTTGCAGCGGACGCCCGCGGCGACGGAGACGATCTACCTGCTCGCGCGCCACGCCTTCGACGATCTCGGCTACCGCCGGCTGGAATGGAAGTGCGACGCCGCCAACGCGCGCTCCCGCCGCGCCGCCGAGCGTCTCGGCTTCACCTTCGAGGGCGTCTTCCGCCAGCACATGATCGTCAAGGAGCGCAACCGCGACACCGCGTGGTTCTCGATGGTCGACGGCGAGTGGCCGGCCGCGCGCGCCGCCTTCGAGGCCTGGCTGGCGCCCGGGAACTTCGACGCCGACGGCCACCAGCGCCGCCCGCTGGCGGCGCTGCACTGACCCCCGCACCGGCGAACATGATCTCTTAGCCGGCTCAATACTCTGCCGGCCATGGAACGTGCGCTGTTGGACAGCATGTCGTATCGCCTCGTCCGGGTGGCGAAGGCACATCGAGGGCTCGTTGCCGAAGGTCTCGCCGAGCTGGGCCTGCACACCGGACAGGAGCTGGTCCTGGTGCAGCTGTGGAGGGAGGACGGCTTGAGGCATTCTGACCTGGCCCAGCGCATCGGCGTGGCCCCGCCCACGGTCACGAAGGTGCTCAGGGGCATGGACCGCACCGGGTTGGTGACACGTGAGGCGGATAGCCAGGACGCGCGGGCCTCCCGCGTCTGGCTCACAGAACGCGGGCGCTCACTTCGGGAGCCGGTCGAGGGGCTCTGGCAGGCCGTCGAGCGCAGGGTCCTCCGGGGCGTCGACCGTTCCGAGCGCGACCTCGTGGAGCGGGCGCTGGCTCGGATGCTGGACAACGTCACCTGACGGGATTGTCGTCGGCCTCGCTCGTCGTTACAGTGAGCCCTAGATATTTAGACGGCTAACTATCGGAGGCATCATGGGAAGTCCAGAGCGCAGATTCGTTGTCGCGGCGTGCGAGGCCGGACCCAGGAGCGCCTGATGGACATGCAACTTGGTGGTCGGGTGGTCCTGGTGACCGGCGGCTCCTCCGGCATCGGACGGGCCACGGCCGTCGCGTTCGGGCGCGAAGGCGCGCGAGTTGCGATCACCTACGCGTCCAACCGTGACGCCGCCGAGAACGTCGTGACGGAGATCGAAACCGCGGGTGCCGAGGCGTTGGCCGTGCCGCTCGACCTGAGTATCCCGGCGTCCATCCAGAGCGCGGTCCAGGAGGTGCTCGACCGCTGGGGAGCCCTTGACGTGCTCGTCGCCAATGCGGTCCGGTGGCCACACGACGCCGGCGGCCCGCTCGTCGACTCCGACCCGCTCGCCTGGCGGCGTGCCGTCCGAGCCAACCTCGAAGGAACGGCGAGCACCGTGCGAGCGGCATGGCCATCCCTCTCCACGTCGGGCCAGGGCCGCGTCGTCCTCATCTCCACAGGGGTCACTCGGCACGGGATGCGTGGCGCCAGTGCCTACGCAACCTCCAAAGCAGGCCTCGAGGGCCTCGCCGCCGCGCTGAAATGGGAAGGCGGTGACGCCGGCATCCTGATCAACACCGTCGCTCCCGGGTTCACCGTCACCGAGCGCAACCTCGCCAGGTTCGGCGACGACGTCCGCGAGCCGGTGCGCCAGCGGACGCCCTCCGGTCACCTATCGGTGCCAGAAGACGTCGCTGCCGTGGCGGTGTTCCTCGGCAGCCCCGCCAACGGCAACGTCACGGGCGCCTACCTCCCCGTCGCCGGAGGCACCAACTGATTCGCCCGGTGATCCGACACGCTGGGCGTGATGCGTCCTCTACCTCGATCGGGCACCCGGCGTCCGGAGCTGCTGGTCGGCGAGGCCGGCGCCGACCCGATCGCCAAGGCGCGCGCGGAGGCGGCTCGCTGAGTGGGGCGTCGTGGCTCCGTCCGGCGTGAGCCAAGCCGCCGGCCAACGTCGACTGCGGCCGGGTAGGGAGACGGTGGATCCGGCCGTGTTGCGGGGTCCGAGCGCTGACAGGAACCCGCCTGAGGTCCGACCGTGGGCGGTTTCGTGCGTACATAGCACCCCTCATGGCCGCCCACCCTGTTGCGGAACACGCACGATCGCGGCATCGCCGCTGTGGCGGGCTCACCACCTCCCTACCCAGCCGCAGTTGGCCGGCGCCCGCCGCGGCGCCGGCACCCGTCACCCAGCGTCCGCGCACGCACGAGCGCCACCGCAGCCGCGAGCGCGGCGCCGCCGGCCGGCAGCGCCAGCGCGGCGCCGATGGCTCCGGAGCCGGCCAGGACGCCCGCCAGCGCCGCGCCCGCCGCCGTGCCGGTGGCGCCTGCCGTGGTGAGCCAGGTCAGCGCCTCCGCGCCCGTCCCGGGCGGGGCGACCGTGTCGAGCAGCTCGAACACGGCCACGTTGACGGCCGCGAACGCGACGCCGCCGGCGAGCAGGACCAGCGCCGCGACGAGCACGGAGCCGGCGAGCGCCAGCGGCGCGAGGCTCACGGCCAGCACGAGCGCCCCGAGCACGTAGCGGCGCGCCGCCGGCGCCGGGCGGGTGCCGTACACGAGCGAGGCCACCGCGCTGGCGGCGGCGAACGCGACGAGCGGGACGGCCGCCGCCGCGGCCGCTCCCTCGCGGTCGGCGAGCGCGGGCAGCGCCACCTCCAGCGCGCCGAAGCCCGCGTAGAGCAGGAGGTCGGCGGCCACGAGCGTCCGCATCCCGGCGCTCGCGAGCGCGCCGCCGCGGCCGGCGCGCGGCTGCGGCTCAGGCCACGGCAGCGTGGCCAGCAGCAGCGCGCCGGCCACCGGGGCCAGCCCGCACGCCACGAGCGCGGCGCCGGGGGAGGCCAGCGCCGCCAAGGCGCCCGCCAGCGCCGGCCCGCCCACGCCGCCGAGGTCGCCCAGCAGCGCCTGCACCCCGTAGGCGGGCTGGAGGTCCTCCGGCGCGACGACCTGCGGCCAGACCACGCGCGCGGAGGCGATCAGGGGCGGCATGGTGAGGCCGGAAGCGCCTGCCAGCGCGATCAGCACCGGCGCGGGGGCGTCCGCCGCGGCGGCCGCGGACAGCCCGACGAGACCGGCGGCGGCGGCGAGCGCCATCGGCACCAGCGCGCGGCTCAGGCCGAACCGGTCCACGAGCCGGCCGCGCAGGGGCGCCAGCGCGCCCGCGCCGATGGCCTCGGCGGCCAGCGCCAGTCCCGCCGCCGATGGGGAGCCGGTCGCCCGCTGGACCGTCAGGACGATCGCCAGCGCCAGGGCCCCGAAGCCCAGCCAGCCGATCGCGGACGCGACCGCGAGCCGGCGCGCACCGGCGCCGGCCAGGAGCTGTCGATAGGCGCGAATCAGCGCGGCTGGTAGGCGACCCGGCCCCAGTTGGGCTCGGGGGAGAGCTCGATCGGCTCGTGATCGCGCTCGGGCTGCACGTAGCCGAACGACTGCGTGCGGTCGTCGAACACGATGTCCAGCTCGCCCTCCTTGACGCGCTGGTCGAGCCAGGCGGAGCGGAACACGAGTCGGCGCAGCCAGTGCACGAGCGAGCGCTCGGCCGGCCCCACCAGCTCCGGCCAGCAGTCGTTGACGTGCTCGCCCAGCGCCGAGGCGGGATCCTGCACCTCGCCGTTGACGGTCAGGTTGACCAGGTCCTCCAGCTCGGTGCCGCCGAGCCGGCCTCCGACGAAGCCCAGCCGGTGCGCCGACTGCTCGACACGCTCGGAGAAGTCACGCTCGTTGAACGTGAAGCGAAGCTCGCCGTATTCGAGGACGTAGTCCTGTCCAGAGTCGTAGTTGCCGCGGCGCATGGAGTCCATCGGAGGGGGAAGGCGCCGCGGCTCCGCCGGGGCGTCTGCATCTTATGCCCGCCTCCTCCCTCCAGAGTCCGGTGAAGCGAAAGTTTCAGCCGCAGCGGTCGCGCAGGTCGAACGCGCGGATGCCGTCGCGTCCGGAGTCCGGCCAGTCGTAGAAGCGCGGGTTCACGCAGCGCTGTTCGGAGGTCTCGTAGGCGCGCTCGACCTCGAATGAGCAGCGGGCCAGCGGGCGCCCGGCGAGCCGGACGGTCCCGAAGCCCGCGCGCGTGCGCTCGGCCTCCCGGAACAGCTCGACGTCGATCTCCGTCGCGAACACCTGCTGCATGCAGCCCATGAAGCGCCGGCCGGACAGCGGCTCGTCGTAGGAGTAGAGGAACTGGCATGCCTGCGCGACGCAGGCGGCCGGAGCGATGACGCGGTCGCAGAACGCAGAGCAGCGACGGCACTCGTTGGCTTCGGTCTGGCGGACGATCCGCGCCATGGGCGGATCCTACGCCCTGACGCCATACGCAGCACACCGTTGGGGGGCGAGGATTTCCGCGCGCGCCCTCTCGGGCGCATGCACGCCTCCGACCCAGCGACCATCCTGCTCGTCGAGGACGACCCGATCGTCCGCACCTTCCTGGCGGACAACCTGACCGCCGACGGCTTCGCCGTGCTCGTCGCCGACAGCCTGCGCGACGGCATGCGGGTGCTCGAGTACCACAAGCCGGACCTGGCGATCGTCGACGTCGCGCTCCCGGACGGCTCGGGCCTCGACCTGGTGGCCCGCGTCCGGGCCGCCGACCGGGTGGCGACGCGGCTGGACCCGGCGCTGCCGCTGGTGGTCCTGTCGGGCCTCACGGCGGAGCTGGACCGCATCCGCGGCTTCGACCGCGGGTGCGACGACTACGTGCCCAAGCCGTTCTCCTACGGCGAGCTGCGGCGCCGGATCGAGGCGCTGCTGCGCCGCAGCGGCGAGCGCCGCGGGCACGGCCGGCTGCGCGTCGGCGAGCTGGAGATCGACCCCGCGAGCCGCGAGGTGCACCTGCGCGGCGAGCGGGTCGCGCTCGCCCAGAAGGAGTACGCGCTCCTGCTCGCGCTGGCCGCGGAGCCGACTCGCGTGTTCACGAAGGAGGAGTTGCTGCGCGACGTCTGGGGCTTCCGCTCGATGGGCACGACCCGCACCTTGGACAGCCACGCCTGCCGGCTGCGTCACAAGCTCGCCGCGGCGGGCGATCGCTTCGTCGTCAACGTCTGGGGCGTCGGCTACCGGCTGGTCGACGGGGCGGACGCGTGAGCGCCGCGCTCGGCCTCCTGACGCTCGCGGCCGTCGCCGCCGCGGTGGCGGCGGAGGTGCGCCGCCGCCGCTGCCTGGTGCTCGTCGCGCAGGCGGGCCACGAGTTGCGGGGGCCGTTGTTCGCGGCCCGGCTCGGGTTGCACGGGCTGGCGTCCGGCGAGGCGGGTGGGGCGGGCGCGCGGGTGGCCGCGATCGACCTCGAGCTGCGACGGGCCTCGCTGGCGCTCGACGATCTGGCGGCCGCGCCACGCGGGCGCCGGGTGGCCGAGCAGGCCGCGGCGGTCGAGCTGGGCGCGCTGCTGGGCGAGGCGGGGGGCGCGTGGCACACGCTGGCGGCGGCGCGCGGCGTCATGCTCGTCGTCGAGCCGCCGCTCGGGCCGGTGACGGTGCGCGCCGACCGGCTGCGGCTCGTCCAGGCGTGCGGCAACCTCGTCGCCAACGCGATCGAGCACGGCGGCGGAGCGGTGCACGTCCGCACTCGCACCGCGGGTGCCGGGCGCGCGCGGATCGAGGTCACCGACAGTGGCCCGGGCCTGCCCGCGCCGATCGGCGAGCTGGTCTCGGCCGCCCGCCGCCGCCACACGCGCCGCGGACACGGCCTGGCGCTCGCCGCGGGCATCGCCGAGCGCCACGGCGGCCGGCTCACCACGGCACCCTCGCCGCGCGGCGCGCGCCTCGTCCTCGAGCTGCCTTGCGCGGCGGCCCCGGCAGACGGAAGCGGCCGGCGCAGGCGCCGCAGCCGACCCGGTCCCGCGGCCGAGGCGCCGCGGCCATGAGCGGCACACGACCCGGCCCGGCGGCCCCATGAGCCGGCGGCGGCGGGCGGCGCTCCTGCTCGGACTCGCGCTCGTGCTCGGCGCGCTGGCCGCCTCGGACGTCTCGCGGCGCGAGTCCGCGCTGCGCGCGGAGCTGGCGCCGCTGGTCGACGTGCTCGTGGCCCGGCGGCCGCTTGACGCCGGCCGCCGGCTCATGCGCGCAGACCTCGCCGTGCGCCGCGTGCCGGAGCGCTTCGCGCCCGCGGGAGGCGCGGTGCTGCCCGCGGTGATGGTCGGCCAGCGGCTTGCCGTGCCCGTCGCGGAGGGCGGGCACGTCGGGCCGCTCCTGCTCGAGCGGCCCGAGCCGGCCGGCGCCGCGGGCGTGCGCCGCGACGAGCGCGCCGCCGAGATCGCCGCCGCCGCCGCGCCCGGGACCGTCGTGGCCGGCGCGCGGGTCGACGTCGTGGTCACGCGCGAGCGGGCGGGCGGCGGGGGCGGGGGAACGCAGCTCGCGCTGCAGGACGTCGAGGTGCTGGCCGCGCGCCCCGTGCCGGCGGCCGACGGCGCCCGTGCCGGCGCACGTCAGGTCTCGGCCACCCTGCGCGTCAGCCTCCGCCAGGCGGTCTACCTCGCGGCCGCCGGCTCGTCCGCCCGCGAGATCCGCCTGCTCGCCCGCGCACCCGGCGACCGCCGGCGGTCGCCGCCGCTCCTCATGGAGGGCGGCTAGAACGCCGACCCGGTTCGACTTCTTAGTCTGTTCTCAACCGCAGCGCCGATCTTCCCGGTCATGACCTCAAAGTCCCGAACCACCGCCATCGTCGTGAGCGCCGGAGTCGCGCTGTCCTCCGTCGCCTACGCGCTCGGCTCCCAGAGCGGCGACGGGAACGCGGTCGCCGGCACCAGCTCCGCCACCGCCAACACCGCCGCCGGCTCGACGGCGGCCGCGCCGCGCTTTCGCCGCGGCGGCTTCGGCCGCCCCGGCTTCGGACCCGTCGTGAGCGGGCTGGCGACGGCGCTGGGCGTGTCGGTCGCCGACCTGCGCGCCGCGCTGCAGGACATCCGCCCCGAGGCCCGCGACGAGCGCCACGAGGAGCGGATCGCCGCGCTCGCCACCGCGCTGGGCGTGACCGAGGCGAAGCTCCGGACCGCGCTCGAGCAGCTGCGCTCCGAGCGCGGCGACCGTCACGTGGCGCTCGCGAGCGCCCTCGCCGCCGAGCTCGGCATCGACGCCGCCAGGGTCCGCGCCGCCTTCGAGCGGCTCCACGACGACGGCCGCCCGGGCCCGGGTGACCGCGGCGAACGCCGCGCCGAGCTGGCGCAGGCCATCGGCGTCACCGAGGCGAGGCTCGAGGCCGCGTTTCGCGCGCTGCGCCGCGACTTCCGCGGCGACCGGAGCGACCGGCGCGAGGACCGCGCCGCCGAGCTGGCGAAGGCCCTCGGGCTGACCACCGAGAAGGTCCGGGCCGCGTTCGACGAGCTGCACGAGGACCACGAGGCCGAGCACGAGCAGCGCCGCGCCGCGTTCGCCGCCGCCCTCGCCGAGCGCCTGAAGCTCGACACGGCGAAGGTCGAGGCCGCGCTCGACGATCTCCCTGCCCGGGGCCGCCATCGCCACCCGTGAGCCCCTGGTCCTCGTCGTCGACGACGAGGCCTCGGTGCGAACCGCCCTCGAGCGCGCGCTGCGCCTCGAGGGCTTCGCCGTGGCCACGGCCGCCGGCGGCCGCGAGGCGCTCGACGCGGTCGCCCAGCGCCCGCCGGCTGTCATCGTCCTCGACGTGACGATGCCCGACCTCGACGGCGTCTCCGTGGTCCGGCGTCTGCGCGCCGGCGGGATCGACGTGCCGGTCTGCATCCTGTCCGCGCGCGACGAGGTGCAGGACCGCGTCGCCGGCCTGCAGGCCGGCGCCGACGACTACCTCGTCAAGCCGTTCGCGATCGCCGAGCTGACCGCGCGCCTGCAGGCGCTCCTGCGCCGTCGCGGCGCGCCGGGCACCGGCCCGCTGGTCGTGGGCGACGTCGTCGTCGACGCGCGCCGCCACGTCGCCACCCGCCAGGGCCGCGACCTCGAGCTGACCCGCCGCGAGTTCGACCTGCTGGAGGTCTTCGTCCGCCACCCCGGCCAGGTGCTCTCGCGCGAGCAGCTGCTGCGGCTCGTGTGGGGCTATGCGTCCGACGTGGAGACCAACGTGGTCGACGTGTTCGTCGGCTACGTGCGCCGCAAGCTGGAGGCGGGAGGAGAGGGGCGGACGCTGCACACGGTGCGCGGCGTGGGCTGGGCGCTGCGGCCGTGAGGGCGCCGCGCAGCCTGCGCGCGCGGTTGACGCTCGCGGCGCTGCTGGCGGTGGCGATCGGCGGGACCATCGCCGGTGGGCTGCTGCTCGCGGCCGTCGAGCGCGACGGCCGCCGGGCCGTCGACGAGGCCCTGCGCGAGCAGGCCGCCGAGGTGCTGCGCGGCCCGCCGGACGACCGCGGCTTCGGCCGCGGCGGCCGTCGCGGCCCGGACCGGCTGCTGGCCGGCTCGGGGACGTTCGTCCAGGTGGCCTACGGCGGCGAGGTGGTCGCCCAACGGGGAGACGTGCCGGCCGGCGCGCCCGCGCCGCCCGACGAGGACGGCCTGCGGACCGTCGAGATCGACGGGCGCTCGTGGCGCTCGCTCACGCTCTTCCTCGACGGGGCGCCGGAGGCGCGGCTGCAGGTGCTCGCGACGTTGGCGCCGGTCGACGCGCGGGTGGCCACCATCCGCCGCCTGATCCTCCTGCTCGGCCTGCTCGCACTGGCGCTCACCGGCCTGGCCGCGTGGGCGTTCACGACGCTCGCGATCCGGCCGCTCGCCCGCCTGCAGGCGGGCGCGGCGCGCGTGAGCGGGGCCGAGGACCTGCGCACGCCGCTGCCCGACGAGGGCCCGGACGAGGTCCGCTCCCTGGCCGGCGCGCTCAACGGGATGCTGGCCCGGCTGCAGGCCTCGACCGAGGCGACGCGCCGCTTCGCCGCGGACGCCGGTCACGAGCTGCGCACCCCGCTCACCGGCCTGCGCGCCACCCTCGACACGCTGGAGCGCAACCCCGACCTGCCGGCCGCCCAGCGCGCCGCCCTGCTGCGCGAGAGCAGCGCCGAGCAGGACCGCATCGTCCACCTGCTCGAGGGGCTGCAGGCGCTCGCCCGCGGCGAGGCGGCCGACGCCCTGCCGCGCGAGGACATCGAGCTGGGCGACCTCGTCGACGCCGCCGTCTACGCCGCCCGTCGGCGTCATCCGCAGGTCGCCTTCGAGCTGCGCGAGCAGGCGGCCGACGGCAGCCTGCACGGCTGGGCCGGCGGCCTGCGCCTCGTCGTCGACAACCTGCTCGACAACGCGGCGCTGCATGGGCACGACGACGGCGGTCGCGTCGACGTCGACCTGTCCCACGACGACGGCCACTGGCTGCTGCGGGTCGCCGACGACGGACCGGGCATCCCCGCCGCCGAGCACGAGCGCCTGCTCGAGCCGTTCGCGCGCGGTCGCGCCACCGCCGCGCCGGGGACCGGCCTCGGCCTGGCCATCGTGGCGCAGCAGGTCGCCCTCCACGACGGCGAGCTGCACCTGGGCGACTCCGCACTCGGCGGCCTCGCCGTCGAGGTGCGCCTGCCGGGCTGAGCGCCGCCGTCGCCGACGCAGAAGGCGGCGGACGGGCATGGATGGAGACGGAGATCGACGAGGGAGGGCCCCGATGAGAGTTGTCGCGTTGGTACACGTCACGTTGGACGGCGTCATGGGAGCGCCGGAGGAATGGTCGCTTCAGTTCGTCGACGAGGAGGCCGAGCGCCTTGGCGTCGACGAACTGGTCGCCGCGGATGCCCTGCTGATGGGGCGCCTCACCTACGAGGGTTTCCTCGACTACTGGCCGTCGGCCACGGACCCGGAGGCCGAGCGGATGAACGCCCTGCCGAAGCACGTCGTCTCGAGCACGCTCGAGGAGGTCGAGTGGAAGAACTCCAGCCTCATCTCCGGCGACGTCGTCCGCCGGATCCAAGGACTCAAGGACCAGCCGGGAGGCGACATGCTGCTGCTGGCCAGCGCCGACCTCGCGAACAGTCTGCGTGCGGAGAACCTGATCGACGAGTACCGGATCTGGGTGGACCCGATCGTGCACGGCCGGGGCAAGCGCTACTTCGACGGCGGCGTGAGCACGGTTCTGGAGCTCGTCGGGACGAGGACGCTGGGCTCGGGCGCCGTCGTGCATACCTACCGCCCACGGAGTTAGGGGCGAACTCCGGGGCGAACTCCGCCGCCGCTCGCCTATGGGGTGGGTGGACGCCGATCTCGACACCCTGGCCGCGGAGCTGCGCGAGCGGCTGCTGGCCGCGGCCGGGGAGCCGGACGCGGGAGAAGGGGCTCAGGAGCGCATCCGCGCGCTCGTCGAGCGCGAGGCGGGCGTGCTGGACGCCGAGGTACGGGCGGGGCTGGTGGACCGGATCGCCGAGCGCGCGTTCGGGCTCGGTCCGCTGGAGCCGCTGCTGAGCGATCCCGAGGTCGAGGAGGTGATGGTCAGCGGCACCGCGCCGGTGTGGGTGGAGCGGCGCGGGCGGTTGCAGCGCACGGACGTGCGCTTCGCGCGGGAGGCCGACCTGCGCGAGGCGATCGAGCGCATCCTCGCGCCGCTGGGGCGGCGGGTCGACGAGGCCGAGCCGCTGTGCGACGCGCGGCTGCCCGACGGGACTGTAGGTACATGACAGTCGTCTCCCAATCTTCTCATCGTGATCCACCGCTCGAAATCCCTCCCTTCGCTCGGCGATCTGGAACGGCCGGTTGACGGCTACATCCGGATCAGCCGTGTGGGCGATCGCAGCGGCGAGAGCTACATCAGCCCGGACGTGCAGCGCCGGGCGCTCGAGGCCTGGGCCACCGACCGCGGTGTCGAGTTGGTGCTTCACGATCCGGAGGAGAACGTTTCTGGCGCGACGATGGACCGGCCCGTGTTCAACCGGATCATGCGCCGCATCCGCGCCCGGGAC
>Ga0136617_10001161_pt1 | contig 23095 bp, 21 predicted proteins | sample AntDrymUQ3222106_2_FD_129672 | JGI IMG/M metagenome (GOLD analysis project Ga0136617, IMG submission 129672) | Polar desert sand microbial communities from Dry Valleys, Antarctica - metaG UQ322 (21.06) | ecosystem: Environmental > Terrestrial > Soil > Desert | place: Antarctica: Dry Valley...
GGAAGCGGCGGCGGTCGTCGGCGTCGAAGACCCGACCAAAGGAATTACGTGGCGCGATTTGGCGCGAATCGCCACCCAGTTCGGACTTTTGGGAAGAACCGGACTTCAAGCAATCGGAAACGCGCTGACGGCACTCGATTATATTGATTTGCCGGAAGTGAAAAATAAGCAGTTTCCCGGCGCGCCGCTTCTGGCGACAATGCTCAAATCGCCGCTGACGATGCCCGAATCGCTTTACGTTTCGACTAAAGTTCCGACCGACCAGCTGGTTATTCAAGACCCTTTGATGAGTCTGGTGCAGCTCACGGCGCGACCGCTGATGATGGAAACCGAGCGCATTATGTCCAAACAAATCCAGGCGGCTTACGCTTCGATTTATACGGGCTTTGCAAAAATTCAGCGCAACGCCTCGATTGTCATTGACGGCTCGATTGACTTTGACACCTTCGGATTTCCGACGTGGATGAATCCGCTGTCAGACGATTAATCAGGGCTTTTTGTTGAGTCAAAATGCGGAGCGGCTCAAGCGGTTCGCTCCGCGCATAAATTGCTAAGGAGAAATGAAAATGAAACCAGAAGAAATAAAACCAGGCGAAACGGTTGAATTAGCCGACAAGGAAACTTCGTTTTTCGACCCGGCGACCGAACTAAAAGTCGTGCGCGACCAAACCGCGAAGTTGGGCAAAACAATCGGCAATAAAACCAACACGGCGATCATGAGCGGACGCTTGCTGATTGTCGGCGGCGGCAAAACAAAAGCGGCTCAGGCGAGCAAAGGCGAAACCAAAAGCGATTTGCCCGACGATTTGCCCGGACGCGATGTTTTCGCCGCAGCGGGAATGGATTTGGAACAAGTCAGAAATTTTGATTTTGAAAAAGAAAAAGTTGCCGGCATCGGTCCGGCGACTATCAAGTCGATTGGCGAGTATTTCAGCAAGTAACGGAGTGAAGCGATGGCGGCATTAGTCACTGAAGCATATATGCGAGCGACTTTTAACATTCACCCGGATGTTAAGCCCACCCGCATTACGCCTTATATCGCCGTCGCTTCTCGCCGGTTAAAAAAATGGGTCGGCGATGCCTTTTACGCCGATTCCACTTTAGCCGAAATTCTACAGTTGGCTGAAGCGACGCTCGTGATGCACTTTTTGATTCGGAATTTGAATACGAATATTCGACCGAAAGGACTGGTCGCAACCGAATCGGCAGAAGGAAACGTGACGCTCAGATATTTCAATCCGAGCGAGACGACGCAAACCGAGTTGTCGTATCTCGAACAAGCCGAAGAATTGATTCGGGACTTGATTGATTACACGCCGGAAGACGGCGTTGAAATAGTTTACAGCGAGCCAGAGCCGCCTCTTGGCGACACCTTCGGCGAATGGCAGACGTAAAAGTTGACTTAAAAGAAGTTGAAAATCTCGGACGCGAAATTCGCGCCGGATTTAATGTCTCGCTCGGGCGGCTCGGCGAACGCGGGTTTCAGCTTTTGCGGAAAGAAGTTCCGGTCGATACCGGAAACTTAAAGCAAGGCGTCGCGCCGCCTGATGTTGACGAAGCAAATTTGTCGGTGACTTTGACGGTTTCAGCCAGGTCAGCGGCGACCGGCGGCGGACAAGGCACGGTTCATTATGAAAATGGCAAAACAAAAAGCATCAGTTTGCGACCGCGCATTGCTTTTAATTACGCCGAAGTCGTCGCCAAAGGCAGACCGGCGATTCGTCCGAAAGTCGGCAAAGCTCTTTTAATCGAAGTTGACGGTGCTCCGTCGGGCGGCAGTTACATCACGGCAAACGGTAAAACTTTCGTCGTCAGGCGTTCAGCCAAAGCCGTCGCGCCAAACCCTTTTGATGAACGCGCTGGCAATCAGATTGAATCGGACGCGCCCGCCATTGTCGGCGCGGTTTTTGGGGAATTATTTAACTGATGAGCGAAGTCACAACGGGCAAATCACCGTCAACAATTCTGTTTGATTGTTTGAATGAAATGGTTGTAGCGGCGGCACCGGCAACGATTCTCGACAGCGCGGCGGTTCTCGATTCGGGTTGGCAGGAACTTAAGGGCGATAAAGGAATCATCGTCAGCAATTCGGAATGGGATTTCGCGCCGACTTTCGGCACTCAGACCGAGATTTACGACGCGCTTCTAATCATTGCCTTTTACTGGCGAATACCGAGCGACGATACGAGTGAGCGGCGGGAACCGCGCGACAAATGTTTTCAAATGGCGCAGGCGGTCGTCAATAAATTCTTTGAAGGCAATCAGGATTTGGGCGGTCGCCTCTGCAAAGGGTTTCTGCTCCTGCGAGCGACGGACGGCGATAAATCAACGAATTCGGAAAGTTACGCAATTATCAATCAACCAATTATTTTGAATCCTTCCGGCAGCCGGATTGATTACACACTAGGAGAAGCAAAATGAACGAACCAATCAAATTAAAAGTGCCGTCCGGCGGCGTTACGCACGCAGTCACGACTGTTGACCCGGATACAAAGGAAGCGGTGACAGAACAATTGCCGGTCGAATATATCAGTCAGGGCAATTACGACGCGGAATTAAAACCGACTTCGATTGTCGAGACAAAATCCGCAGCGTTTGCTGAGTATTTGGCGAGCGCATACGGTTTGGAAATTATCAATCCGCAGCCGGTTGTGCCGGGCGATGATTCCGGGAGTCCTCCGCCGCGCGATTTTGAAGCTGAATATCCGGCTGATTATCCGAAGCGCGAGATTTTCATCGGGCTGAAGATGCCTTTTGAGACGGCGCGCGGACTGGAGCGCGAGCAGCTTGTTACCATCAGCGGCATCAAGGATAAAACCGCTGACAGCATTTTAGCCTGGCAGCCCGCGCCCGTCGCGCCCGTGCAGCCGGACGCAGATTCTGAAGAAAATAACGGAGGTCAGGAATAATGGCGGATACAGCAACAAACAGAGCTTACGGTTGGGGGTTACAAACCGATTTCGTCACTCAGAAACCGCTTGCCGTCGGCGCGATCAAGCAGATTTTGGCGACGGACAATAATTTTATTGATTACAAACCGAACACCGCCGACAACGAGGAATGGGCAAACGGCGTGAATTCGGCGACCGACCAGTGGATTTTGTCGCACGACGCGAGCGTCGCGCACACGATTCCCGGACATTCGCAGGAAATCGGCAAGGTTTTATATTTGAATTCCGGTTATGCCGTATCTACGCCGACCGGCGGCACGATTTCAAAACTGCACAGCTTCAAGCCGACCGACCCGCTGACAACGAGGCAGGATAAAGCCGTCACTTACGCCGAAAGGTTCGCGGCGGCTTGGAACGTGCTGATGCCGCGCGCCGTCTCTGACGGCTGGACGCTCAAAGGCGACGGTCTCGGCAATCTGACGATGGACTTTTCCTTGATGGGCGCGGGTCTGATTATCCCGAACAGCGGCGTGACCTGGTTCCCTGCCGCAACGCCGAATGTTTCCAGGCTGACCGGACTTCATCTGTTTTTCAACACGCAGGTCGGACTGGTTGTGACCGATGCCGGAACCACGACGACATACGGCTGCCGTTATCGTTCGTTTGAGGTCAGTTTCAAAAAGACGATGCTGTCCGAGGCTGGTTATAAACCCGGATGCGCTGATTTTGCGATTCCCGGCATCCAGACGAGCGGCGTGATACGTTCGGCGCACGAGTTCGATAAACAAATGCTCGAGTTTTCGTTCGGCGTTGATATGGCAACGACCAGCCCCGAGTTTGTCGCCGTCCAGCAGCAAAAATCGCTGAGTATTGTGATTACGGCAACGGGCGGAATTATCGAAGGCGCAATCGCTCACAAACTAACCGTGACGATTCCGGTCGGTAAATACAAAACCACAAAGCCGACTATCGCCAACGGCATCGCGTCGTTTGCAATCAGCGGAAAAGGACTTTTCGATTTTGTCAACAACGAACTGTTCAACGTGCAATTAGTTAATGACGTGAGTTCTTATTCGACAGCTTTTTAGTTAATAGCCGGGCGGACGGAATTCCGCCACTAATTTTATTTTTCAGGAGAAATTCAGATGACAGACACAGCCCAACAAACAGCCGAAGAAACAATTGTTCTTTACGATAAAGAAGCCGCGCAGCGCGTCGCGCTCGACATCGAAGACGACGACGCGAAATACGAAATGACGCAGATTTACAGCGGATTGCCCGATGACGTTCTGACCGAATATGACAGATTGCGCGAAGTGTTTTTAGAATCCAAAGGTAAAAATACCGATTTGAATACCGATGCGGTCGCCGCTGACGAGTATTTATTCAAGGAGCTTTGCACCGATGTTGAAGGATTCGATGGCGAAAAGCCCGAAGATTGGCACGATGAAATTGATTACGACGAGAAAAAATTCGGCATCGGAAAACTGCTCGGCGTGAAAATCATTTCATCCGATAAAGAAAAGCAAGTTAAAAAACGCCAATGGGGACAATCCGTTTCATCCAACACGGTCGAAATAAAAGCGCGTTTCGATGACCGGAAGATTCTCAGTCTGAAAGCTCATTTCGATAAAAAAACACCGGCAGACGTTGCCGCCTACGGCGTGATAAAAAACCGCGTGTCTTTAATCGAGCGAGGGCTGGACGATTCGGCAATCAAGATTCCAGCTTCAATGAAGCGGAAAGCCGACTTGTTCGACCGTATTAATCCGCGTGTCGAAGGCTACGTCGGCGAACCGCCGCTTCATCATAAAGCGGCATTTGTGACCGGATTTTTCGAGCCGCGAATTTCGTCAGCCGAAAAAAAGTAGAACTCTTTGCCGACGCCATCAGAAAACGGGTTGCCGCGCGTTTCGATGAAGGGGACGGCAGCAGCTCGTTTTATCGTTGTCCGGGCGAAGGCGAATGTGAGGCGTTCACGGCAACAAGCGGAACTTTTGAGGAGAAATCAAGAGTTTGCCAGGTCTGCAAAATGTGCAACGGCAAACCGCCGCTTTTGAACCAGTCAAATTCGCCTGAAGCCGTCCAGGAACGAATTGTCGCCCGTATCGAGCAAAGCATTTCAAAAATTGATTCCGGGCAGCCGTTTGATTGGAATAATTTGGATTATTTTGAATGGCGATTGATTGAGATTTATCGCCAGAGTGAAATTGAGATGGACAGAAAGCATAAATCGCGCGTGGCAGTGCTTTTTGAGTCGCTAAAACAACAATCCAGATAGAAATATGTTTTTTTATCCAAAACGAAATGCAGCAATTCCGTTGCCGTTGCCGGAAGAGAGCGAAACGCCGAACGGCGCAACTTTAAGCCAAGATGAGATTATCGAAAAACTTCAAACTGGCGAGATAAAACTTTCCGATATGACTGTTTCGGAACGTGAAAAATACGGAAAGTATTCAAAAGGTTTTAGCGTGTAAGTTTCGATTTGCACCATTGATGTTTGACAATTTAGCTCTTAAAATTACGCAAAAGTAAGGCGTGAGAAGATTCACGCCTTACTAATTTTATTCGGGAAATAAATCGCCGTAAGTTTTGAGGATTTCACGGGCAAATAAGACTAAATCTTCGGCTCGTTGTCCAGGCGGCTGGCGTTTAAGACAAAGTTCCAAGTTTTCATCTCGGTTGTCGTCTCTGATACCGTTTTTATGATGAACCATTTCGTTAGGCATTAAATAACGACCTATTCTTTTTTCCATATTTAAACGATGTTCAAAAATATATCTAATTTTACTTGTTTTGCCTTTGCGCGTAGCAAAAGGATGGTCATCAGGGGCTTGTGTCATTACATAACCAAAAAGCGTATTTTTTTTTCCGCCTTTTCTTAATTGTCTTTTTAAACAACCACAAGATTTGCACGAGCCATTTAATAGTGCTGTTTTGCTTGTAGTTTTTTTATTTCCACAATCACATAAGCAACGCCAGCCTATTTGACCAAATTTTGTTCTTTTTTCGCTCATACCTAGCACTTTGAGTTTTCCAAATCTTTTTCCGGTTATGTCAATGATTTTTGCTTGTTGAAGTTTTTTAATTCTTTCTTGCCGTCCTTCTTTAGCATAGCAACCACAACTTGCAATTTCACCACGTTTAACTGAGTGTTTGTTGGCTTCCGTTGTTTTTCCGCAATCACACTGAAATAACCAGAAATATTTTTTAGAAGTTTCTCTAAGTGCTGTCAATCGGTTGAATTTTTGCCCTGTAATATCAACTGCTTTTCTCATATATTTATGATTTATAAATTCTAGTAACCACGCCGACAATCTCAATTTCGTCGGCGGTAAAAGTTAAGTCTTGAAAGTTATCATTGGCGGCAATCAGCATTATTTCATTAGAGTCAATAATTTCTACAAACCGCGCTAACATATCGCCGTTTGAAAGAGAAACGATAAATAAATAATCGTCTATTTTACTCGGCTCGAAATCTTCTTTCCAGATGAGGAAGTCGCCTTTTTGAATGTCTTGGTCAATCAAGCTGTCATCACTAACTTCAAAAGGGCGGCAAAGCGGCTCTATGAAAGGTTCTCCGAAAATGTAAAAGTTATCAGAATCGTAGCCGTAACCGTAATTATCAATCACGAATTCGACACGCTTAATTTTTCTATAGTCTTTTGTAATTAGCATTATTCAAACTCCTTACTTCATTAACAAGTATAAACAATCATTAAGTGTTTAGCAAGATAAAACTCTTAATGATTGACAAGTTTTTTAATTAAAATTAATTTTAATTTATGAATAAAGAAATGGAATTGCTAAGTTTAACGGAAGCGGCTGAAAAATTAGGTTTAAGCCGCAAGAGAGTTTTTGATTTTATTAAAGAAAATAGATTGCCAGCGCATAAAATTGGCAAAACGTATGCAATTCTTGAATCGGATTTGCAGTTAGTGAGCAATCGTAAAACAGGTAGACCGAAAAAAGAAAAGAAAGATTAAGTTATGAAACAAATTTTATTCTTATTAACGGTTTTATTTTTAACAAACTGTCAAAATAAGACTTTCAACGGCAACCCTGAAAATAAAAATATGACTGTTGTAAATACATCTGCCAGCCTCAAACCGTCGCAAATTAGAATTACAAAAAACGAACTTGGTAAAGATTGGGCTTTTACTGTTGAAAGCGGCATTCTTGAATGTGTCGGTGAAAATGGATTAGGTGAATTATTATTCATAAACGATAGCAAAACTTATGCTGTTAATGGCGTGGCAATTTCGTCGAAAAAATATCTTCCGATAGAAGATATTTGGGCTGAAAATCCTTCAATATCTGGAACAAAGAAAAGTTTGAGTAAAATAATTGAACTTGGTTTGAAATTATGTAAATAAAAACCAATTCGCAACTAGGAATTTTAAGAGCAATCAGTTTTGGTTGCTCTTTTCATTTTAAATTCAAGAGCTAAATTGTCTGATTTTTAAGGTTGGAAAATGGCAAAAACCATTACATTAAAAATTGAGCTAACAGGCGGAAAAAAAGTGGAGTCAGAAATTGACGACATTGGCGACGGTCTTTCCCAAATGTCGCGGATTGACGCTCGCAACGCCAAAGAAGCACTTGACCGCATTGACCGCACGACGCTCAATCAAATCAAATCCGAAGTTTCATCTGTTAATAAAGAAACTACCGAACTTGCCAGAAATGCTAACACATCCGCGAATACTTATCGTGACGCTTCAGGTCGTATGCGAAATGCGAATGGGCAATTTGTAAAGAGTGCCGATGATGCAAAACGTGCCGTTGATAGTTTTGGAAAAGCAAATGCCACAGCCGGTAAATCTACCGATAATTTCAGTTCAAAGCTAAAGATTTCTAGCGAGGATTTACTAAGCTACGGAAAAAGCGCGGCGTTGGCAGGCGCGGCATTAGCCGTGTTATATGCCAAAAATCTTTTAGAATCCGGCATTAAATATGAAAGTGCGCTGAATAAATTTCAGGCTGCGACCAAAGCGACCGACGACCAGATGAAGCTCGCCGCCGCTCGCGCCAAAGAACTCGGCAAAGATTTGAAATTACCCGCAACTTCTGCCGGTGACGCGGCATTAGCGATGACCGAACTTGCCAAGTCAAATTTTGATTTTAATGAATCAATGGCGGCAACAAGAGGGGTTTTACTTTTGGCGGCGGCGGCTACAACCGACGAAGCCACAGCCGCCAAAATTGCAGCAAACGCGATTAACGCTTTTAATCTTGAAGCCTCTGAATCAACGCGAATTGCCGACTTACTCGCAGGTGCTTCCAATGCGGCAAGCGGTGAAATCACTGATATTGCTGAAGCGATGCAGCAATCGTCAGCATCATTCGCGGCGGCAAAAGTTCCTATTGAAGATTTAATTACGGCAATAGGCATAATGGCGAACGCAGGAATTCAAGGCTCAGATGCGGGAACATCATTAAAAACATTTCTTTCGAGCCTTCAAGCCCCAACTGACGGCGCGGCGAAGGCATTACAGGAACTTGGAATAAAAGTTTTTGATTTACAAGGTAGGTTGATACCGCTTCCAGAAATAATTGGTTTGTTTGAGAAATCCTTAGCCGGATTGACCGATGAAAAGAAAGCTCAAGCCATACAAAAAATCTTCGGTTCGGATGCTTCTCGCGCCGCGCAAATATTATTCCAAAGTGGTGTTGAAGGCTTCGACAAAATGAAAGAAGCCGTTACCGAAACGGGCGCGGCGGCTGATTTGGCGGCGGCAAAAACCAAAGGTTTGGGCGGTGCTTGGGAGGCGTTCAAATCTCAACTTGAAACGATTGATATTAATTTATTTGAAAAAGGCGCGCCAAGTCTTGAAGGTATGGTAAAAGCCGCATCGGAAATGGCGGCAAAATTCGGTGAGGTTTTAGAACAAGAATTAGCCAAACAAGAACCAAATGCTACTAATTCAGGAATGAAAATCGCGGAAGCGATTGCTAAAGGGCTTGGCGTAGTAATTTCAGAAAGCATACAGAAAGAACTGCAAACTATTGATTGGTCTAATTCTTTCGACATTCCCAAAATTGGCGCGGCTTTCAAACAAGGTTTGATTGGTGATTTCAATTTATACGATGTAGTCAAAGGGTTATTTGGCGATACAACGGCATCATCACAACTAGCCGACGCTTGGGCGCAGAGCCTTATTGACGGCATTGCCAATGGAATAAACAACGACACAAAGCGTATAAATGCTGTGGTGCAAAACCTTCTTAACGGAGTTATTGACTCCCTTAACGACGGCGCGACAGCAGCCAGAGCCGCAGCCGACCGAGTTGCACAAGGTTTGGTTGACGGGCTTGTAAACGGTGTAAATTCAGGCGCGGCTAGAGCGCGTGCTGCTGCATTTAACGCAATTTCCAGCGTTATGAGCATTTTTAGTTCTGTTCCGAAAGTTGAATCGCCTTCTAAAGTTACAACCGAAATCGGTGAGTTTATAAGTGAAGGATTAGCGATAGGAATCGAAAACAAAGCTCCGCAGGCAAAAGCGGCGGCGAAAAAACTTGCTGACGAAACAATCAAATCTTTCCGTGACGCGGTTAAAGAATTCGACAAACTTGCCGGAGCTTCCCCGCAAACCGTTCAAACAATCCAGCAGACAAACCGGGTAAAAGATGCGACGGGCAATCAGCAGGACATTATTAAGCTGCGCGACGAATTACAAGTTAATACGTCAATTCCGCTGCCAACATCAATCGGCGCGACCGATAGAGAACTGAAGTATTTGCAGTCTCTCAAACAGGCGGCTGAAGATTTGGATAAATCGCTCGAAAATATCACCGAAACAGTCAACGATTCGGTTGAGGCAAACGAAAAAGCGAAAATCGCCTTTGATGACAGGCTCAAATCAATTCAAGAAAGCGGCGCACTTGAACTGCTGAATTTGCAGGAAAGCATTGACTTGACCGGCGTTGTCAGCAACTCCGAAAGAGACCGTATCAAAAATCATTACGACATTCAGCGGCTGCGCGAGCAGATGTCTGCCGATGGTTACGGTCAGGGGCAAATTGACGAAGCGGCGGAGGTTTTACGTCTTGAACAGGCACGCTCGTTCGAGCTGCAAAGAATTCTCGATATTCGCAAACAAGTCGCCGATGCAAGCAGCTTGGGAAATGATTTATCCGGTAAATTATCGGAAGCTCAAAACGGTAATCGTGAGATGTCAGAGTATGAAAAAACTCTGTTGAAAATCAACACCGACTATAGAGATATTAGCGATTCTCAAAAAAAATATCTTCTTAATACGGCAGCGCAAATTGATGCTCAAAATGCTTTCAACGACCAATACAAAGAAACTTACGACTTTATCCGAAATACTTTTGACATTTTGACCGATTCCGGCTCATCGTTCGGCGACAAAATGAAATCCATTTTTGGAGGAATTGCCGATAGATTCAAACGGATGCTGCTCGATATGGCGAGCGCGTGGCTGACAAATAAGATTGTCGGCGGCTCGGCTGGCGGAAACGGTTCATCAGGCGGCGGCGGAATCCAGGATATTATTAAAAACATTTTCGGCGGCGGTGGTCAAAGTAGTTCATCTTCGAGCGGCGGTTTGAGCAATCCGAATGTTATCCAAAATCTTTTGGGCAATGGCGCGAATCTGAACGGCGCGACCGGAAGCATTGCATCGCTTCCAAACGGCGAAAAAGCATTTAACGTCAACGGAAGTTCAGGCGGTTTGAGCGGCTTATTCGGTAAAGGCGGACTTTTTGGCGATAAAGGTTTTGGCGCGAATTCCGGCACAATCGGCGGTATCGCTGCGATTGGTCAAATCGTAGGCGGGTTTATCGGCGGGCGTGCCGGAAACACGATAAGAACAGCCGCCACCGGCGCACAGCTTGGGTTAATGATTGGCGGTCCAATCGGCGCGTTAATCGGCGCGGCAGCAGGCGGACTGCTCGGCTTCTTCGGTTTCAGCGACCCGAAACGGAAAGCCGACAAAAATGAAAATCTGCCAAAGCTCCAACAAGGTTTTACCGACGCGCTCACGCAGCTGAGAGAACTTGCGGCGAATAAAAACGCTATCTTAAACGACCCTGACGGCGTGATTTCCAAAGCGATGGAATTAAAAAATCAAATTGCGTCGGGCTTCGGCATTCAGTTTCAATCGAAGAAATACCGCAAAATCGCCGAGGGGCAAATTGCCGGAAAATTAGGCGAAGCCGACAGCATAATCAGCGAAATTAAGGAATTTGCAAAAAAAGCGTATTCGGCGAAGGAACTCGAAGGTCGGATCGTCGGCGAGTTTGCGGGCGGCGTTTATATGGATTCGGCGTTCGCGGCGCAGTATGGGGATTTCAAACGACGAAACGGAATGATGGCGGGCGCGTTCACCGGGCGCGATAATTTGCCTTCGATGATTGCGGCGGGTGAAATGGTTCTTAATCCGCGACAAATTAACTCGGTTATCGGCGCGGCTGGTTTCGACCCGTTTCAATATGCCGGAATCCCGAACTACCAGACTAAACCAAAACCCGTCAAAGGTTACGCCGAAGGTAATTATTTCGGGACCATCGCACCGGCAGTTTCGGCAAACACAAATTCATCTGTCGGCGGCAATGGTCAGCCGATTTATTTAACTGTCAATATGTATCAGGATGAGAAAGGTAATTGGCAACAGGAAGCGGAAAGCGACGGCGGGCAGAAAGTAATCGCCAAAATTGTTGCAAAGAAATATTCAGTCGGAGAACTGACGCTTAATAAACAGCGCGGATAATGGGAAGACCGATTAGCCAAAATTTACAGGAACTGCTCGACGCGGATTCGTGCGAGACTCAAAGCACGCTCGAGCTGCGGATGGCAAAGGCTCAAATCCGGCGGTATGCGACCGACGACTTAACGATTGGCGGGCAGGAATTCATCAGTGATGTGCGCTTCATCGGCGAGATAGTTCAATCGATTGTCTCTAACGTCGATAGAACAACCGCGCGGCTGCAAAATGTTGACAAACAAATCGGCTTGAAAATGATCAACGGTGATATAGACGGCGCGACCGCCATCGTCGGCAGGCTGTATCGTTCGGAGAAAGATCAGACCAAACAGGAATGGGTTGAACTTTTTCGAGGGCAAACCAAGCCGGTTGATACCGATCCGGTGATGGGCATAATCGAAATCGTTGATGATCTGGTTGCCGCCGGTTACTGCGTCGCTGACCGGACGCTCAAGCCGGAGTGTCCGCTGGTTTTCAAAAGTTTTGAATGCGGTTATGTCGGAGACGCGCCGCCGTGCAGCCACAATCTGGAAACCTGCCGCATTTTGCACCGTTTTGACGGAATGGAAACGAAAATTGAAATTGTGGCGATGGTGCCGGGCGATGTGGGCGGCGGCAGTATCGATGGTGGCACGGGCGGCGGTATCGGCGGCACTCCCGGCGGCGGAGGCGGAGAGGGCAGACCAGGCGAAATTGATAAAATAGAATTGAATGTCGGTTATTAACACTAAGTAAATGCTGGTTGACCACCTAAAAAAATTAAACACCGAGAATTTCTTTCGGACACTCGCTTACGGCGAGCATGTCGTCAACGGCGTGTGCGCTAAGTCAATCGTCACGGGGACAGAGGCGAATTATCAAATTACAATTCAGCAGATGCTGGGGCGTGATGAATGGGACGGCGTTTCGCGCGGCATTTACTGGAATAACATAAGTATTCCGCCGTCAGATTGGGTTTTTCATCCGGGCAAACTTTCGAGCGGCAACAACGACCCGCTGCAAGGCGTTGATGCGGTTTTTAATACGGACGTGCCGCATTCGGGAACGCCGTGGATGCGTTTTGCTTTGCCAGGCAGTGTCGGCGAATTTAATACGGAAAACAATCCGCCAATCGGTTTTCAGGGTTATTTTCGCACAAAAAAAATCAACGATTACGATGCGCTCGGCGCGGTCATCGGTTATTCGTATTCGGCAAATCCGGCGCGGATTATTGCCGATTTAATTCTCAAACAGGGAAAGCGGGCGGCATCTTTGATTGACTTCGGCGCGTTAGCCGATTTTCGCAATTTCCATAATACGCCGACGATGTGCGATTACCGCGCAATTCCGAATTTTGACGGGTTCGGACTGACGGCGACATATTATTCCGGCACGAATTTCGAGACGTTACATTCAAAGCGGATTGATAATTTAATCTTCTTCATTTCGCCCGATACCGCACCGGCTTACAATCTAAATCCGGCTTCGCTGTCGGCGAAATTTGAAGGTTACGTCAAATTAAAATACAACGAGCAATACACCTTTTTCGTGACGCACACCAACGGAGCCAGGCTGACGGTAAATAATAATTCGGTTCTGATCAATGAATTTGCTCTCGATGGCACGTCGCCAGCCGGTGTTCATTCCGGGACTTTCGCGCTCGGCTCGATTGATTTTCTGACTATCCTTCTGGAATGGAACAAAGGGACGACGGCAGCCGGGGAGATAAAGCTCGAATGGCAATCGGCTTCGCAAACTCGTGAAGTAATACCGAGCAAGTATTTATACCCGAAGGCGGAACTGCGACCGCTTTACGAAGTTCATCCCTTTTTCGACACGCGCACGCGGCTCGACGATGCCGTAAGAAGAGTTTTAGGACTGTGCAATTCGACCGTGCAAAAGGTCAACGGCAAATATCGTTTTTTCTGTTTGGAACAACTGACCGCTCCCAGTTTTTCGATCACCGAAGATCATATTATTTCCATCAAACTCAAACCGCGCGACCGGGTTGCTCTCCGCAATCGTTTCCTTGCGGGTTTCCGCGATATTGATTCGAGATTTTTAGAGCCGCCGAAAACGCCGGTCCTGATTGAACGCCTGGATTTGCAAACATTAGCCGGTCGCCCGATTGACGGTGAAAGTGCCGAGTTTTTTAATTGCACGCGCTGGCAGGCGTGGCGACTCCTGAACCAGATAGCGGCGCGTCAGTGCGATTCGTTGCCGGTTGAAATTGTCGGCAACGCTTCGACGTTTCCCGTTCTCGGCGGTGACCGGATAGCAGTGACAACGGAGATTTACGATTGGGTGAGCAAAAACTTTTTAGTGACCCAATCAAATGACGCATCGAGCGAAGAAACCGCCGACGAGCGGAATTTTTCAATGCAAACGTGGGTTTAGATTTTTAAGGGATAAATACTATGCCATTAGTTACCGGATTCGCGGGAGTTTTTGACGCTGACGATTTGAACGCGGCGGCGCAGGATTCGAGCGTTCCGACAATTTCAATCGGCTCTTTTTCGGCGACCCAAACGGCGGCGGCTAACCGCGCGCTACTAAAAAAAGCCAGAAAAAACGCCCATTCCGCCATTTTGTTCGACGGCGCGAATGACAACTACGATTTTGGCGACATCTTTGATTTGGATACAAACTCGGCGACTTTCTTTCTGGTCGCAAAATGGAATAACGGCAACCCGTTCGGGAAAAATATCGCGGCTAGTGCCCTGCGATACGGACTTATTTATAATGGCGACACAACTCACATCGGCGGTCTTTTTCAGAATAACACTCAAGTAGTCGTAGCCGATTCTGCCCTTACGCCTTCGGATACAGACTTTCATCTCTACGAGCTGCACGTCAACCGCACGTCGGGTAAGCTCCGGGTTTTCCGCGATTTGATTTTGCTGACCGAACAAAGTTTTACGCCCGACCCTACTTTCTCGCACAATTCGACTTTGCCGTTTGCCGTCGGCGTTTTGAATCCCAATCAGGGATTAAATTTCTTCAACGGTGAAATAGCTTATTTAGTCCCCTATCTTCGTCCGGGCGAATTCAGCGCAGCCGAATTACTTCAAAACAGAGACTTTATCGGAGAGCGATTTGCGATTGCCGGTTTGCTGCTCCCCGCAGCTTCCTTCAGCAAAAGCCAGTCATCGGGAGTTACGCCTTTGACCGTAAATTTTACGGATACTTCGACGCACAATCCGACATCGTGGCTCTGGAATTTCGGCGACGGCACAACTTCTAATTTGCAGAATCCTTCGCGCGTTTTTGCCTCCGCCGGAACTTTCACGGTCACTCTGACAGTCACCAACCCGTACGGGTCCAGTTCGACTTCGCAAACCGTCACGGTCATCGCGCCGCCGCCGATTCCGGTCAGCATCTGGTCAAGAATGAATGTCGTGCCGCTGGCTGCGCTCGAAGCGTGGAACGCGCTCGATACGGCTACCGGCGGGGGCGAAGTTGGTGATTTCAGCGGCAAGCAGCGAGTCCTGACGGCTGGGGCAAACCCGCCGCAGCTTGAGCAGAACAGAATAAACGGCTATCCGGGAATTTATTTTGACGGAACGAAGAACCCTCTGACATATAGCGGTAATTTAACACTGAGACACATTTTTATTGTCGCCTCTTTTGCGGACGCGACTTTTCCGAATTACGCCGGACTCCTTAGCGATTTATCAGGCTTAGGAATTCTGGTCGGCAACCCTCTGGAGGCGCGGTTTTTCAACATCAACTACTCAGCCTTAGGCAGTTACTCATATCGAAAAAATTATGTCTCCTTTGCCGAATCCGCGCAAGCCGCGCCCGTCTCCGGCAACGCCGGCATCATCGAGATTAGTTATGCGCCCGGTTTTAATATGAATGGGATTCAAATCGGGCAGGACAGAGCGGATACGACCCGCCGGTGGAAAGGTCACTTTTATGAGTCCTTGATGTATTCGAGCGTCAAAACCGCACAGGAACGACGACGGATTTATAGTTACCTAGCGATGAAGTTTCATTTGTGGCGGCAGGCGGCAAGCGGTTTGTATATGTTTCCGTTTCCGAATAATTACAAAACGCCGGGACAAACCTTTACGACCAATCTGGAATCAACCTCAATCAGCGGCGCGTATAAAGGCAGAAGCAAGTCGGGTTTGATGCGAAGTTTCGATGTGCCTTTTACCGTTCGCCAGCAGGAGGAGTGGGACGCGGCAGAGGCATTCTGGATGCAAGCCCGGAATAGCTGCGTTCTGGATGATTGCAGTTTTTATCCTTCACGGCAGTTCACCGGCAGAATTACGACACCGATTGAGCGCGACCCGCAATCGCTCAATAATATGGGTTATAAATTCGGATTTGTGACCAAAGTCGGTTTCAGCGCGTCTTTTACCGAAACAACCGAAGTTATCGGCGGAGGTGCGCCTTGAGTAATGTAAGTGTTGTATTCAGGTACGGGACTGCCCTTCAGTGGCAGCAGCGAAACACCTTGCTTCTGCCCGGCGAGGCGGGGTATGAAATTGACACGGATAAATTCAAGGTCGGCAAACCCGGCGGTATCCGGTGGAATGATTTAGGTTATTTTGCGGGCGGCGGAGGAAGTAGTAGCAGCCCGGACAATATGCTTAAATCAATCTATGATGCGGGCAGTACGGGCATCGTCAACGATTCGCGCAAACTCGGCGGCAATCTCCCCGCGTATTATCTGAGCCGCGGCAATCATGAAGGCTCAATCGCCGCCGGACTTATCAACAATGTCGGCACTTCATCTCTTCTGGGACGCTTCTCGGCGGGAAACGGCGCGGCGGAAGGCATTACGCTCGGAGCGGGATTGAACCTGACGACGGCGGGCGTTTTGTCGGCGACATCTTCAGGAATCGGCTCAAGCGTGGCGGGCGGAACGCCAAAGAGCGTTTTGTTTGTTGACGCAGACGGCAAATTTCAGCAGTCAAACCTTAATTTTAATTTTGACCTCGCCACAAATACTTTAAAAGCGACGGTTTTATCCACTCCGAATCTGCAAATCGGAGCCGAAGGTTTGAAAACATCGAGCGATACCGCCAATTATTTTACAACTCAGATAAGCCTTACCGGAGGAGTCAGTTTTGACGCGGTCGGCGCGAATCCGAAATTTATTTTCGCAAAACCGGTCGAAGTTCCCGATGACGCTTACAGCGCGGCGGGCTGGGACGGAAATTTCGGCGTGCCGTCAAAGAATGCGATCCGGGATAAATTTGTCCTCGTCGAAGCCTCAATCGCCAGTGCGGGCGGCGGCGATATGCTGAAATCACAAAATTTGTCGGGTCTCGCCGATTACTCAAATGCGCGGACAAACCTCGGTCTCGGAACATTGGCGACGCAATCAGGAACCTTTAGCGGCACATCAAGCGGCACGAACACGGGCGATGAAACGACCGTTACGATAAAAACCAAACTCGGCGCGGCAAGCGCATCGCAGGACGGCTATCTGACGCAGGCTAATTGGAACGCCTTTAACAATAATCAGAATGCTCTCCCGGTTGTAAATTTGGCGACTTACGCGGGGAGCGACCCGACCAATACGGCAGCGGTGACAGCCGGAATCAATCAATTTTTCGCGTATCTTGCCGCCAATCCGAAATCAATCGGCTACATTCCGCCCGGCTCGTGGCGGACGAACGGCGGTCACACCCTGCCGTTTGAGACCAATTTAATTTGTTCGGGCAGACTACTGATGGTTGCCAACAATACTTTTCTTGTAAAACTGCAAGGCGTGGCGGGCAGTCCGATAGTTAATTTTTATGCGGATAATTTAAAACTCGATTTGGGAACGACCACCGGCACAACCGGATTTCTGCTGACCGGCGACGGGTCAACGCCGATGTTTAATATCACCCTGCACAATTTAGCAATTTACGGCGGCGCGGTGAGCTTTAACTATCTTTCGGCTTCTAATGATATGGAGGTCGAGAACCTCAAATTTACGGGCGTGACCTACTTTTTTTATGGGCAAACTCAATACAAATGCAATTCAATAAATAACTCGGTTATTTTTGACTATTGCTATTCATATTTACCGCTTGCCGGGACTTGGCTCGATATTATCCGCTGCGGTGCTTTGCACATTCACGGATTTCTGTGCACGGGGACGCAAACGGCAGTTGCTCACGTTCCGGCAAGCGACGGTTCGACTATATTAAAACTCACTGAGGGTTTTAATGAAATTTCAATCAGCGGCGGGCAGGACGAAAACGTCGAATACTTTCTGGTGAAAAACGGCGGCAATTACTACCCCGGACGGCTGGCACTCAGAGACAATGCTATTCAATCAAAACTGCATTTTAACGCCGGGGTGAATGTGACATCGCGGAATAACACTTACGTTTCAAACGGAACAAACTATCTTTACCGTAACGCCGCCGGTGTCGGTGCATTTATTGACAGCGACAGCGACTATTTTGAAAATAGAGATAACGCCGGAACTATCCTGACGACACATATTGCCGACGCATTTACCGCAACCTCGTATTTTGTCGAACGCAACGACGCGCCGTATGCGGCGGGCGCGAATTATACAAAAACCCGCCGCCATTTCAGTTATCACAGCCTGCACCCAAACTTAAACGCCGTAACGATTGCGACGACTCCGGCTTTTCCGACTACCATTGCGGCGACGACCGGCAAGCAGGCGGCAACGACCTTTGAAGTTGAAGACCCGGGGCATCCGATTATCCAGTTGAGAGAAAAATCCGGCGCGAATACTTTTGCCTGGAACATCTTCCGCAACCCGAATACCGGGTCTTTAGTTTTTCATGGTAATCAAAGCGGATTTGCTAATTATGAATTTGACGGCTGGATAACGGCGACAGGTTCTAATTACGGCGCGGGTTGGAACAATTCGGCGCGGCTGGCAACCGAAGGCTCGATTTATTCAAAAATCGAATCATTAGGAAGCGGCGCGTTCACAACCGAGGTCAGTGTTAGAAACACGCTCAATACACAATTAAGAATTGGCGGGGCGAACACTACTGATGTTTATACCATCGGGCGCAATGTGACGGCAGGCGCGTCGCTCGGTTTCCTTGAATTCATCGGACTGCAAACCGACCGGACTTTCGTTGGATACCGATTTGACGCGCGTCTGCAAGCACGAGCCGGGGAAGGCACTTTGTTTGCTAAAGCGGGCGGCACTTTGTTTGATTATACTGCAGATGCAGTTTCGGGCGCGGTCGGTATTGAAACCGACATTTTTACCGATACGATTCCCGCCAACACTCTGCAAAAAGAGGGCGATAAATTAGCGGCAAAATATGTCGGAGCATTCGCCCTTTCTACTAGTCTGAAAAATTTAAAAGTCTATTTTGGCACGACGGTTCTGGCTAACTTTGTTGATATTGACCAAAACGGCGGCGCGTGGGAAATTGAGGTTTTGACAATGAAAATTACAAACGGAATCGGGTCAACCGTAAAACTCTCGCGCGTCGGTTACACGGAAACAAAATACGCTAAAACATCGACATTTGGTTTGGGTTTTGACAAAATCCTAAGATGCGTCGGGTTCGGCGACTCGGCGGGCGATGTGACGGGGAAAATGGGTTATGTGGAATGGAAAGCGTCCAGGATTTAGCGTCTAAAATTTAACGACGGGAGAAATTAAAATGATACGAAACTTTGCGGAAAAATTGAAGGAAAAGAAAATCGAAGCAAAAAAAGTCGAACACGGGTACGAATTTAGAGAGCTGAAATTCAACTCCGATACGGGACAGCCTCAGCTTACTTTTGTCGGGATATTGAATACCGCGCAGATAAAGATGATACGATCTGCCAATAAAAACGCCCTCATCAACGCACGAGCGCAGTTGAAAACAATCAAACAGGAAGATTCGGACTATCGGGCGATGGCGGATTTTATCAAGGAACTCGAAAAAGCCGGGCGCGACCCTCAAGGAAAACCCCGAAAGAAAAACAAAAAAGGAGATACTTAAGTTATGGTTATCGAATTAAGCGGTCCAAGCCGCGCATTTATTAATGATTTGGTAAATAATCAAATTTCGGTTAAAGGCTCGCACCCGGACCGATACAAAGTGTTGGAGCAAATTGACCGTTGGAATGCTGCCTTATCGCAGGATAAAATTCACGTTGCGAGCCAAGACATTTTATTTATAAAAGACCTTTGCAGGCAAATAAGTTTCAGTCCGCTCGAAGAGGATTACTTTCCAAAGGGTCAAATCGTACGCGATGTTTATGAATCATTAACCGAAGGTGAGCGCAAAAACGCAGAAATCGGCGAAGATATTCTCGGAAAGTCTAAATCGGTCGAACCTTCCGGCAAAGTTTCACCTCGAAAAAAAAAGACAAATTAAATGGTAACACCCGAAATGGAGCAGAAAAGTTTTGACTGAGTCAAAACAGAATTCCGAGCATTATCGTGTTTGAATGGTGTTCATTATCGTGTTTGCTTGCAAATATAATCAACTTGTGAATAGCCTTTCCCCCAAAGAAAATTGGACACGACCATTTCGCCGATGCTCTGCGTGTCAGGCTGAAAAACCTCAAACTCGTCTTCGTAATCATTTTTGACGGAACTCCGGTTAAAATTCACCTTGCCGCCGCCGTCAACGAGTAAATTTTCGCCGTTCGGAAATGTAATCAAAGCTGAATCGCCTTGTCCGACATCGAGAAAGTCTATGTGCAGTCTGCCGTCTGCTTTCGGCGCGCTAAACGGATGAAAAACGATAAGTGCGAACAGTAATAGAACGGAAGATAAGGCGACACGGAGAATCAGCGACGGGGAGAAAAGTTTCGACTTTGGGCTTTGGACTCTGGACTTTGGACTCAGAGAAAACGGCTCCCAACGATTTAGAAGAATTGTCAAAACAATCAACGGTAGGAAATATAATAAATAAACTGCCTTCAGCGCGCCCGAATAGATGGGTAATCTTACGGAAGCCCAACCGTTATCGGTTAAAAAGTTCGGAATGGAAATTAAAAGCCAATTTAGAATTTCGGTTAATTTAATAAAAGGCAAAGCCAAATTATCGCTGATTAGTGCAGTAAAAATCGCAAAAATTGCCGCGAAACTTTCAAGCGCGATTAGCACGCCAACCCACAAATTAAGAAAGACGGAAATGACCGAAAGTCGGTGAAAATAAATTACGGTCAGCGGCAAAAGCCACACTTGAGTTATCAAAGAAACCAGAACCGCCTCAAACAAATATCGCACAAAACCCTGCAAACTTCTTTCTTTGTGCCACTTCAAATAAGGCGATTTAAAGACTTTCGCCGTCCAGACATTACGCTCATTTTCCCTTTCCCAAACTGCCTCTCGCCAATAAATTGTTTCGCAAAAACTTTTCAGCCACCCGGAAACTTTCGGTGGAAAAGGAGTTTTGGCTGACGGCGACCAACTGCCGAATTCTCGCAGCTTTTCGATGAGCGGAAACGCCATTGCCACAATCGCGCCGACGCTGGCGAATGTTAGCTGAAAAGACGATGTGAAAATGTCGTTCGGTCGCCAGACGAGCAAAATCAAAGCACACGCGCCCAAAGCATTTAACAGCGTTCCGCTTCGGTGAATCACTTGGGAAAAAAGCAAAATCGTGAACATTATCGTCGCGCGAATGACGGGAACATCCGCGCCGACCGCCAGAGAATATGCCCACAAAAACAAACTTGCAATGATGAATTGCGACAATCTTTTATTTGTAAAAAAGCGCACAAAAAGCAGTGTCAAGCCACCGATAAACGTAATATGTAAACCGGAAATAACGAGAACGTGAAATGTTCCGCCTTCGCGGAAAACTTCCGCCGTCGCTTTGTCCAAAAAATAGCGGTTGCCCAAAAGCGACGCGATTAAAACGCCCGCCGTCGAAACGCTGAATTTCTCCTTAAAATCAATTATCAAATTTTGACGGCGTTCATAAAGCCAGACGAGCGGTGCGAAAGTTTGAGTGTCTTCAGTTTTTTCAACAAGAAGCGGACTTTTTATAACGGCGGTTGCATCAATCTCTTTTTGGTCGAGTAGCTCTGTTTGCAAATTAACGCCCGGATTCAAAAAATTATCTTCGCGCTGAAGACGGCAGGCGACGCGAATCCGCGAGCCATAGTTCAGATTCAATCGCTCGTATTCGTTTTTGATTTGGTCGCTACGAATCAGGGCAAAAAGTCGGACGTTTCCCGAAATTTTTATTTCCGAGTTTTTATAAATTGCTTTCTCTGTTTTGAGAATTAAAAAAAATCCGCCGAGAGCGAGTTCCGGTTTGGTTTGTAAAACACCTTCAGCTTCGATAGGGTCGCCTGATTTTATATGGTTTTCATCGTAAATTCTTTTTACTCGATCCGGCGAAACGATTTGATTTTTGATTTGAAAATGCAAACCGCCGACTGCGGCAAACGCGATGAAGAGAAAAATTGGAGCGAATTTTTGCTTGATAAAAACTGCGGTGAGAAGTGCGGAAATAATGCAGATTGCCAGATAAACTTGCCAGCCGAGGGCAAAAAAATTTGCCGATAAGATGCCGGACGCAAAACAAACAGCCAGCCACAATAAAGGATAGAGCGTGAAGTTTTTGGGCGAATTTTCCAAATTGTTGACGAACATCTTGAAAAATTTATTAAATCATTCGACTTTAACCGAATTCCTTATTTCACGAAAACGCCGGTCGCTGATTCCATCCACTAGAATAAGATATTCTGCCTTACGAAATTTCCCAAAATTCTCGCGGTGTTCGATGATTTTTTTCGCGGCTTTTGCGCCGATGTTCGGTAGTTTTTCGAGTTCCTCGGCAGAAGCCGTGTTGAGATTAATTGCCGATTCAGAAAATATAATTTCATTTTGAGCTAACGAAACCTGTTTTGCTTCTTTTTGCCAACCGCAACCGGGCAAAAAACACAAAACAATTAAAGGCAAAAGTTTAATAAAGATTTTACAAACGGTGAGATAATAAGGGTTACGAGGTTTCATTCTTTTATGAATCTTTGTCGTAAAATTAATGCTACTAAAAGAGGCAAAATGCTAGAAGTCAAAAAAACTCAACATTTAGGTTGTGGAAAACTCACTTTTTCCACAACCTTTTGCACAGCCTCTGTGGAAATCTTTGGGTAAGTGAAAAGTGAATAATTTCTTACTTATCATCTACTCTTGATTTTTCACTTTTAGTTTTTCACTTTTCACTTTAAATCTCTCTTCCTTCTTCGGCTTCCTGCAAATCGTCGTAAGCCTTTTGTAAAATCGGACGCGCACGGGAACTGCCGTCCACATCGCCGATGTAGCCTTCGTGAACCATTGCGTCCAAAATCGCGGCGGCGCGTCCGTAGCCAATTCTCAGGTGTCGCTGCAAAAGTGAAGTCGAAGCGCGTTTTGATTGCGCCACAGTGCGCAGTGCATCAATAAACAGCACATCTTTTTTGCCCGGTAAATCGCCCGTATCCGTCAGTTCATCTTCCGTTTTTGTAATCGTCGTATCGTATTCGGGTTTGCCTTGCGCTTTGATGTGTTCGACAATTTGGTTAATCTCTTTTTCGTCAACGAATGTGCCATGA
>Ga0136617_10001162_pt1 | contig 23087 bp, 19 predicted proteins | sample AntDrymUQ3222106_2_FD_129672 | JGI IMG/M metagenome (GOLD analysis project Ga0136617, IMG submission 129672) | Polar desert sand microbial communities from Dry Valleys, Antarctica - metaG UQ322 (21.06) | ecosystem: Environmental > Terrestrial > Soil > Desert | place: Antarctica: Dry Valley...
CAGGAAATGGAACAGTTACAAGGAGAATTGTTCGATGAGGCAGAAGACTAGCCAGTAGCGGCGCACCTTTTAGGGCGAAAAACAAAGCCACCGCCTCTGGCGGTGGTCATTTTACTTGTTATGCCTCGCCGGATTAACCGAGTCCGGGATACCGCCCAAAATAAATAAGGATAAAAGCAAGCGTGTTTGAAATTCCGTGCGCGACAATCGGAACTACGAGATTACGTTTCGCGGACAGAAACAACGCTCCTAGTATTAATCCACTCAAGCCTTCCTGAATCCAGCCGGAAACGCCTTGCTCCGTATGCCCCCAACCGAATAAAATGCTGGACAACAATAAAGCCGCTAACCAAGCAACCCGACTTTCGCCGAAAACCTGCGCCAATCGCTTCATCAAAAATCCTCGAAAACAGATTTCTTCGCCGAACGCCGCCAGCGTCCAAGACAACCCAAGAAAAATAAACAGCAAAATCAAATTGCCGCGAATTTCTTTGAATTGTGAATAATTTGGCTCTGTGCCAAAGAAACTGCTAATCAGCGGCGTTGTCACGTAAACGGCAAACAGTTCCATCAGCACACCAGCCAAAACGCCAACCGCGATTGCCCAACCGAAATTTTCCGGTTGCGCGAATCCAATCTCAGACCAACGCTCGCCGCTCAAACGAAGCATTATCCAGATTAAAGGAACTAAGAAAAGTGTCTGTGTGATAGGAACTAAACCATAAGCATCCGCGGCAACGACTGCGACGAAGACGGCAATTTCAATCGCAAGGCGCAAAATATTTGTCTTAGGCAGATTGCTCATCACATAACCTCAGAGGCATAACTAGTTATTATACCGCTAAGTTGCGGCATAAAATTCAAATAAGAGCAAATTACCGCAAATCAGTCTCTAGAACCGTCGTTTTCTATACTAATACAATATAGCACCACAAGATTAGGACACTACCGCATTTTTAAAATTATTGACATTTATCGAATGGCGCACATAAAATTTATGGAGTAGAAATTAGTTTTGTGAAAAAAGAAATCGAACCTTTAACCATTGAAAAAATAAAAGCTGCGCACCGCGAAAGAAAACAGGCAATACAAAAACGAATCTTCGAATTTGAAACCGTCTGGCAGAACGGATCAGACGAACGTTTGTGGGAAGAAATGGTATTTTGTTTTTTCACCGGCGGTTGTTCGGCGCGAATGGGAATGCGTTCTATCGAAGCGGTCCGACCGCTTTTGTTAACCGGAAACCAAGTTGAGCTTTCACACGCCTTGCGCGGAAAACATCGCTATCCGAACGCGCGAGCCAGTTACATTGTCGTTTCGCGTGAATTTTTGCGCGAGCATTGCGATTTGCGCCTGCGCGGGAAATTGCAAGGTTTCGAAAATCCGCTGGAAAGGCGCGATTGGCTGGTGAAAGAAAGGCGCATTAAAGGTTTAGGCTACAAGGAAGCCAGCCATTTTTTGCGAAACATCGGGTTAAAAGGCTACGCGATTCTCGACAAACATATTTTGCGAAGTTTAGCGGAGCTAAAATTAATTGACGACCCAAAGCCACCAAACACACGTCTCAGGTATCTAACAATCGAAGAAAAACTTAAAGAACTGGCGGGAATCACCCAGATAGATTTTGACGAACTGGATTTGGTTTTATGGTCATTAAAAACAGGCGAAATTCTTAAATAAATTTAATCAAAAAGGAATGGCTCAATTTATGAATTATAGAGAGTGTTGGGTTAAAAATCCCCCACGTATCTTCGGCTCGGCTTTTTTGAAAAATGCGGCAATTATCCTGATTTTATTGACGAATCTGGCGGTGTCTGCCAGGGCGGATACGGACGTTCAGCAAGTCGCCAGTGAAAGCAGCGAAAAATTAATTAAACAAGCCAAAAAATTTACGCAGAAAGGTGATTTTCCCGAAGCGGAAAAAGTTTTAAGATGGGCTCTTCAAACTGACCCGCAAAATTCAAAGGTCAAACTTGCTCTCGCTTTCAATTTGCTCAAACAAAGACGGCTTCTTGAATCTTATGAATACTCGTCTGACGTAGCGAAGAGCGAACCGAAAAACGCTTACGCATTCGCTGTTTTGGGGACAGTCTTTTTAAGCGCGGGAAATTTCAATCAGGCATATATTTCTTTTATTAATGCTTTGGGAATTAACAAAAAAGAAGCTCTCGCGTGGGCAGGACTCGGAAGTTTGCATTTTTACGAAAACAAAATTCTTTTGGGGCTGGAAAACTTACGCACCGCCGTATATTTTGAACCGAACGAACCAGATTACTTGTTCACGCTCGCGCAAATATCTTCACGCTCCGAAAAATACAATGAAGCCGCCGACGCTTACGATAAATTTTTACAAGTTTCGTTGCGAACCGATTCGGAACGCCGAGATCGAATCCGAGGACTGATTAACTATTTGCGTTTTCTGGGTAATAAAACGTCTTTGTATCAATTGGATGGAGAACTTGAAACCGTCATTTCCTTTAAGCTAATTAATGACCGTCCGATTGTTCAATTGAAAATAAATAAAGAAAGTGAGTTGCTCAACTTTGTCTTGGATACCGGCTCGGGCATGTCCGTAATCTCGGATGAAACGGCGAAAAAGCTGAATGTCAAACCTGTCGCCCGCGGCGGCTTAGCCGGAGCGATTGGCGGCGGCGGTAAATTTAATATTGTTTATGGTTTTTTGCGGCAGGTTTCTATCGGCGATGTAAAAATCAGAAACGTGCCAATTTATATTCGTGAATTTCATGCAAAGGACGAACGAATTGACGGTTATATCGGTCTGGCGCTTATTTCCAAATTTTTAACCACAATCGATTACGGCAATTCTATATTCTCTTTAAAGCGAAGAATTCCAGCCGAAAACAACAAAGACGTTTCAGTATTATCGCTTCCACTGCGACTTACTTCCAGCGGTTTTTTAAGCGGCGAAGTGCAGCTTCAAGGTATCGAAACGCCTTTAAATTTTATTGTAGATACGGGAGCAAGTATCTCAGTAATTTCCGATGAACTCGCCAATACAAAGGAAATCAGCCCTTTCCTAAAAAAGGAAAAAATGCGCGTTATCGGCGCGGCGGGCATAACGGAAAACGTTTCCACATTTTTGTTGCCGCGTGTCACTTTCGGCAGTCACAGCCGCGAAAGCATCAAGGCGGCGGCGCTTAACTTAAACATCATCAATGAATCGGCGGGTTTTCAGCAAGCCGGTATTTTAGGCGGAAATTTCTTAAAGAATTATCGTTTGACTTTTGATTTTGAAAACTCGAAAGTTATTTTTGTGCCGGTTAAATAAGTTCAAAGTTCAAGGTTCAAAGTTAGAATAAAACCAACCTTAAACCTTGAACTTTGAACTTTGAACTAGAAAATGAAGCAAAGTTTATATCTGGAAACATCGGTCGTCGGCGCTTACCTTGATAACGGTGAGCCCTTTCGACGCGATTTGACAATTCGCTGGTGGGAACACGAGCTTTCCGAATATCGAGCTTTTAGCTCGATACTTGTCCAGCGCGAGCTTGAACAAGTTTCCGAGCCGCACCGTTCGGGTTATTTAAATTTGATAGCGCCACTTGAAACCATCGAGCTTGCTGAAGAAGTAGCGATTTTAGCCGAAGGATATATTTCGCGCGGCATTTTTCACCGTAAATTTATTGCCGACGCACTTCACGTGGCGCTCGCTTCGTTTCATAAAATTGATTACCTCGTTACTTGGAATTTCGGACATCTAGCAAACGTACGTCGCCAAGCGCGAATTCGTCTTTTCAATACCGCCGCCGGCTTTTTCTCGCCCGTTATTATCACGCCCGAATTCTTGATTCACAGTTAAAAGCGGTTAAAAGGTTTTTTGCGGTTGACGATTAACAATTAACGCGATAACAATTAACAAATATGTATCGCCGCCCGAAATTTTTGGAAGTTTTGCTTGAAATCCGTCAAAAAATGTCGCGCGAAGCCGATTATGACGTTGATTTGTTTGCGGAAATGATTTTAACCGGAAATTTTGTCAAAAACGAAAGTTTTTACGACTTGAGCGAGCCAAAAACCAACGGAAATCAAAAGGAAAAAATTTTAGACAAAGCGCAAAATTAAAAGCCTGAATGCGTCGCTATTTTCTCTCCAGCTTAACGATTCTAGTCGTTTTTTCGATTGTCGGATTATATTTTTTCAACCGCTTTTGGATACACCGTTTTGATGATTTAATTGCGCGGCACGCTGCGGTTTACCGCCTCGATTCAAAATTAATTTGGAGTGTAATTTACGAGGAAACTTATTTTCGTCCCTGGCAAATCGGCGCTGCCGACGAAGTTGGTTTAATGCAGATAACGCCGACGGTCGCGCGCGAGTGGGCAAAGGAAACGGGCTTTCGTGAATTTGAAAAGCAAACCGCCGAAAACGTTGTCGAATTTTTGCGCCAACCCGAAAGAAATATTCAAATCGGCTGCTGGTATCTGGAAAAGCTGCGCGAAAAATATCGTGGTTTTCCGGCGGAAGAGGCAATGACTTTAGCGGCTTATAACGCCGGCGCGAGTCGTGTCAGTGAGTGGAGCGAATCAAACGAGCAAGCCGGGCAAATGGGCGAACAGGAATTTGTCGGGCAAATAAACATCTCTTCCACCAAATCCTATGTAACTTCAATTTTAGAACGCTACCGGCAGAGAAGTTCAGAGTTCAAAGTTCAAGGTTCAAAGTTAGAATAAAACCGACCTTGAATTTTGAATCTTGAACTTTGAACTTACATTATGCAAATACTCTCCGCCGATTGGCTTTTACCGATTTCCTCCGATGAAATTACAGGCGGCGCAATTGCAATCAGTGGAACAAAAATCGTCGCTGTCGGTGCGAAAAGCGAACTCGTTAAAAACTTTCCCGAAGCAAATATTGAAAACTTTGGCGAAGCCGTTATTATGCCCGGTTTTGTCAATACGCATTCGCACTTGGAAATAACGGCGATGCGCGGATTTCTTGATGACGCGGAAGAAGATTTTTATTCGTGGCTTATTAAATTAACAAAAACGCGGGGCGAGATATTAAGCGAAAAAAATATTGAAACAGCAGCGATTTTCGGTGCGCTCGAAGGAGTTCGAGCGGGCGTAACTTGTTTTGCGGATATCGGTCGTTTCGGTAAAGCCGGATTCAGCGCGTTAAAGAAAAATGGCTTGCGCGGCATTTTATTTCAGGAAACCGAATTTTCACCGAAGAACGAAGACGCTGAAAACGATTTTAAAAAGTTAAAAGAAAAGTTTTTACAGTTAAAAGAAAGCGAAACAGAACTTGTCAAAGTTGGAATCTCGCCGCACGCACCTTACACGGTCAGCCGCAAACTTTTCGAAAAAATCACGGATTACGCGCTTGATGAAAATATAAAACTTACCGTTCACGTAGCCGAATCCGTTCAAGAACAAAATTTAATGCAAAACGGAGCGGGATTTTTTGCCGAAATGTTTGAAAAATTGAATATCAAATGGAGCGCACCTTTGGTTTCTTCGGTTCAATATCTTGCGAACATCGGCGTTTTGCAAACAAAGCCGCTTCTAGCGCACTGCGTTAAAGTTTCGGATAAGGACATTGATTTGATAACCGAAACCGATTCGCGCATCGCACATTGCCCGAAATCAAATGCCAAATTCGGACACGGCATTGCGCCTCTCGAAAAGTTTCTCGAACGAAAAATTCACGTCGGTTTCGGCAGCGATTCGGTTGCCAGCAACAACACTTGCGATTTGCTTGAAGAAGCGCGTTTTGCAACGCTTCTGGCAAGAAATTTTGAAAACAGAAATCTTTTTTTAACGCCGAAGAAAATTATCGAAACCGCAACGCTCGGCGGCGCACGCGCTCTCGGACTCGAAAGGGAAATCGGGACGCTCGAAAACGGAAAACAAGCAGATATTATCGTCGTCTCGCTCGAAAACGTCGCGCAGATGCCGATTCACGACATTTATTCGGCTTTGCTTTTTGCGTCTAATGCGCGTGATGTGAAAATGACAATGGTGGCAGGCGAAGAAATTTATCGGGACGGTCAAGCAAAACAAATTGATGAAGCGCGTTTAAAAAGAGAAATAAAAGAAATCGGACAAAAAATGCGGAACGATTGAAAAGTTTATTTGATTGCAAGCTGTTTTGCTATTGCGCGTTCTAAGAAAGCCTATCGAGGGCAAAAGGGAAATTATGATTATGAGAACTTTCAAATTATTATTTTTAGCTATAATAATTTTCGCTTTGGTCGGAGACGTTTCGCCCCAAACCAAAAAGCGTAAAAAATTGAATAAAATTAAAACAAAAATTAATAAGGTTGATGCAAAACGTCCGGTTGAAGCGGCGAATGAAAATGTAAAAACCATCAGCGAAGGCGCATATTCTAAGGTGGAAACGCCGTTTGTCTTCGTTGCGAATTCAGCGGAAACTTATGCACAATTGCAGGATATGGTTGAAAACTTTCCATCCGTTTCAGATATAGATTTTGAAAAAACGGCGGCTGTCGCAGCTTTTGCGGGAACGAAAAGCACGGGCGGTTTTTCCGTAAACATTAAAAATGTGTTTAATAAAATTGTTCTTGAAGTCGTTGCGCCGCCGAAAGGTGCGATGCTTACACAGGCTTTGACAACGCCGTATAAAGTCGTGCTTGTTCCGATTATGCAGGAAAAGAATTTGCTGTTGGAAGTTTCGGCAGACTGGAAAAATACGATTCAGACTTATCGAATTACAAAAGGGGAATTTGAGTCTTCGGGCGGTTTTGCCGGACGCCTGGAAAAGTTTGACGCAGAAGGCACAATCGGTATCCTCAGCTTCGGAAAATACGCAACGATGATTTTTAATCTTTCGGGGAATGGAACGCAAAAAAAGCGAAAACTTTCTGAAACGGCTTCGGGAATTTTTACCGAAGGAAAAATAGAATTAACTCAACTCGATGCAGGAAGTTTTTCGGAAGGTCCGAAACCGCCTTTGAAAGTAATTGGAACTTTTACAAAAGATAAACTTTCATTGACCTTTGAACCGCTTCCGACTCGTGTCCGTGATGGTTTTGAAGTTCGCGGAAAAATTGAAGCAGTAATAATTAAATAAAAAATAATCGCCGGAAAGTTTCACCGTTAATACTTCAATCTTCTAAAATTTATTGAAGTATTAACGGTGAAACTTAATGAATACAGTATTTCAAAATCTTATCTGTCTGTATTTATATATGAAAAACCGCAATAGGTATTTCTTTATTGTTCCTTTTTGCTCTTTCTGATTAAGACTTTTACGCCTTTATCCTCTGGCAAAGATTTAATTCTTTCTTCAACATCCGGCGAATTGATAGTGTAAGAATTAATTGAAACGGTTTCCTCAGTTTCACCGTTGCGCGAAACAGTCCAGCGATGCGGAAGTTTTAAGCCGTCCACGCTCTGATAATCGGCAAAGCGCATCTGGCATTGACTCGTTTCAGATTTTTCGTCTGGCTTTATAAAATTTGGCGAGTCTCCGTTTTCTCCTCGATTGATTTTGAGAACAAGCATATTTGGGCATTGATAACTCAGCATCACAGGCAGATTTGTGCTTTTATCCAAATAAAGCTGGTTCGCATAATCACCGCTTCCCTGAACCTTGATGATGTTAGCCGCGACACCATCAATTGTGCTTTCGCCTTCATAGTTGTAGCTTACATCAAAGCCGGTCGGTGTTTTTAACAACAATCCCAAAACCGTGCGTAGAAGTTCATTGCTTCGCATATTTCCGCCCGCCTTTTCAAAAACTTTCTCGCGGATGATTTGCACTTTCTTTCCGTCGCGCGTTAATTCTTCAGCATTCACGCCCGGCTCAAGCATTTTAACTTGCTGACCGTTTCCGCCGCGAACAATAAGGACGCTTTCTTCACCGTGTTTGACAACAGGAAGCATTACGCTGGACAAAGCTTGCGTTGAATCGAATTTGATGACTTTTCTCAACTGGTTAGGCAGTAATAAATTCATTTCCAAATCACCGTTGATATTATCAAGACTGATGCCGCTGTGTTTGAGCTGTCTATTAGATTTTCCGACGATACGCAGCGATTTGACAGAATTAATCTTTTCTTCGCCGCCGATAGCGATACGCGCTTGTCTGAGAAGTGCCAGAGCCTGTTCATCTGATTTAAAGTTTGCGCCGACTTGATCGATTATGCCGCCTAAACCGATAAAAAATACCGATACGCATAAAATCGTAATTATAAATCTTTTCATTTTTGCCTCCGTATAAATTTGAATTTGTGTCTATTGACAGTTTGAAGTATCGCAGACATTTTCGGGCAGTTGGTTAAGACAACGCAAAGAATTTGTTAAGAATGTAAAATGTTTTGCGAAGGTATTTACACAAGTCGAGAGATGTTAGATGCTAGATGTCAGATATTAGTAAAAAACTAACATCTAACATCTGATATCTTCTTGTATGAAACATTCTTGGTTTTCAATTCTTACAGTTGTCTCGCTGCTCGGACTTTTGGTTTTGCTGGCAGCCTTGCAGTACCACTGGCTCGGAAAAATCAGTGATGGCGAGCGCGAGCAACTGCAAAAACGTCTGCAAACCGACACTGAGAGATTTGCCGAAGATTTTAACCGCGAGATGCAAACCGCGTTCTACACCTTTAAATTAGATTCCGATGTATGGCGTGAAAAAGATTGGAACTTGTTTGCCGAACGTTTTGATTTATGGCGTTCGAAAACGAATTATTCAAATCTGATTAAGGATTTTTATTTTATACAGAAAACTCCCGAACCAGCGCTTTGGCATTTTTCGTCTGAAAATCGAAAATTTGAAACGATTGAATGGAACGATAAGTTAAAGAAATATCTGGACGCCGATGGAAAAAACCGCGAACTTATTGATGAAGAGCTGTTTGCTCTGGCGATGCCGATTGATGAGAACGATTTTCAATTCAAGCAAATAATTATCAATTCCGACACCATCCCGAATGTTATTGAAATGCAGGAAAAGTTTGGTTATTTAATAATAATGCTTGATGAAAATGTTTTCAGAAACCAAATTTTTCCTGATTTAGTCCAAAAATATTTTTCGGCAACGGAAAATGGGAATTACAACGTGACAATCGCCCGCGGAAAAGAGCCTTCACAAATAATTTTTCGAACAATAGATGAGCCGTTTTTGGTAAGCGATTGCAGCACAAAATTGTTTAACTTAACGCCCAATCACCTGCTTTTCTTAAATTCCGAAAGAACTCCTGCGGTTAGAGATAAACGGATAAAAAACATTATCGTCAAGCGTACGCGCAATAATCAAACAGTTTATTCAACAGCGCCGAACATTGAAAAATCTATCGAATCAGCCACAACGGATATTCTAAAGAATGAAAAATTTACCGATGAAGAAAAGCCGCGCGTTTCAATACTGGATAACCAAACCGTAAATATGCAAGGAAGTTGGACTTTGAATGTTCAACATTCAGCTGGCTCGCTCGAACAATTTATCAGCAACACACGATACAAAAACTTAGCTGTTAGTTTCGGAATTTTATCGCTGCTCGCCTTCAGCATCGTTTTAGTTTTTCTTTCGGCGCAGCGCGCGAAACGGCTGGCGCAAAAACAAATTGACTTTGTTTCGGCGGTTTCCCACGAATTTCGCACGCCTTTAGCGGTGATTTATTCGGCAGGGGAAAATTTGACTGACGGAGTCGTTCAAAATGAAAATCAGATTGCTAAATATGGAAATTTAATAAAGCGCGAAGGACAAAAACTTTCGGCAATGGTCGAACAAATTCTGGAATTTGCAGGAGCGCGTTCCGGTAACAGAAAATACGATTTTCGTCCTACCAACGCTGAAGAAATTGTCGAAAATGCTTTGCGCGAATGTCAGCCGTTAATTGAAGAAAAGGGCTTTACAATTGAGAAAAATATCGCCGATAATCTGCCGAAAATTTCAGCTGACGCCAGTGCTTTAAGCCATTCGATCCAAAATTTGATTAACAACGCAATCAAATACGGCGACGAAAACAAATGGATAAAAATCTCGATGGAAAACGGCGGCGGAAAGATAAAATTAATTGTCGAGGACAAAGGAATCGGTATTTCGAGCAAAGATGTTTCGCACATTTTTGAACCTTTTTTTCGCTCAAAATCAGTTGTTGACGAGCAAATTCACGGTAACGGGTTAGGTTTGAGCCTGGTCAAAAAAACAGTTGAAGCGCACGGCGGCAAAATTTCAGTAGAAAGCGAATTGAAAAAGGGAAGCAAGTTTATAATTGAATTGCCAAGCGAAAATTAAAACAAGTGTGCAAGAAGAAAAATAACTTTATCTATTTTACCTCAGCAATCCTGTTAAATTTTGCTTTAAGAAAATGAATTGTAAAGTTTTATTAGTCGAAGACGAAGAAGGTTTAATTATTACATTAACAGACCGTCTTCAAAGCGAAGGATTCGAGGTGAAAAGTGCGTCGGACGGTGAAAAGGGATTTTCGTTTGCCTTGGAAGAAAATTTCGATTTGATAATTCTCGATGTGATGCTGCCGAAGAAAAACGGTTTGGACGTTTGCCGCGATCTGCGACAAAAAGAAATTAAAACGCCTATTTTAATGCTGACGGCGAAAGGCGAAACGATTGACAAAGTTTTAGGTTTAAAACTCGGCGCGGATGATTATTTAACGAAACCATTTGAAGTAATTGAACTTCTAGCCCGCATCGAAGCGCTTTTGCGCCGTTCGCCGCACAATAATCATAATCCAATCGAAGCATTTCGGTTCGGCGACGTTGCGGTAGATTTTCGCCGCGCAACGGTTAAGAAGGAAAATGAACTGATTGAGCTTTCCGCGCTTGAATTCAAACTTTTACAGTATTTAATCGAGCATCGCGGTGAGGTTTTGAAACGCGATGAATTACTAGATGAAGTTTGGGGCTACAACGCGATGCCTTCGACGCGCACAGTTGATGTTCATATTGCCTGGTTGCGCCAGAAACTCGAAACGAATCCGCGTTATCCGCAACATATCCAAACGGTGCACGGGTTTGGCTATAAATTTATCGAAAACGGTTAAAATTCCGAATCCGAAGTTGCGCGTTCACGCCTCGCAACGCCCGTTTGATAAGCCGCTTCTTCAACCTGTTGCGCCACCGCTTCGCCCACACGCCGGTCAAAAACCGATGGAATTATATAATCGGCATACAATTCATTTTCCGTGATAATTTCAGCAATAGCGTTGGCGGCGGCGAGCTTCATTGCTTCGTTGATACGTGAGGCGCGACAGTTTAATGCGCCGCGAAAGATTCCGGGAAAGCACAAAACATTATTGATTTGATTCGGATAATCGCTTCTTCCCGTCGCCATTACAGCCGCGTGTCCGAGCGCGACTTCAGGCATAATTTCGGGAGTCGGATTCGCCATCGCAAAGACAATCGCGTCTTTCTCCATATTCATTAAATCTTTTTCGTCGATTATGCCCGGAACGCTTAAACCAAAGAAAACGTCTGCGCCTTTGATAACGTCGTGAAGCGAGCCTTTTTCAAGATTCGGATTTGTGTTTTGTGCATACCAATCTTTAACCCAATTCATATTTTCCCTGCGACCGGCGTAAAGAGCGCCGCTCTGGTCGCAGCCGATAATGTTTTTAACACCAGCCGCCATTACGATTTTTGAGCAAGCGACGCCCGCCGCGCCGACGCCACTAACGACAAGCTTTATATCTTCCATTCGCTTGCCGACAATTTTCAGCGCGTTTATCAAAGCGGCGAGAACGACGACCGCCGTTCCGTGCTGGTCGTCGTGGAAAACCGGAATGTCGAGTTCTTCTTTTAAGCGGTCTTCGATTTCAAAACAGCGCGGCGCGGAAATGTCTTCGAGATTTATTCCGCCGAAAGCGACGGAAATATTTTTTATAGTCTGCACAATTTCGTGCGGGTCTTTTGTATTCAGGCAAATCGGAAAAGCGTCAACACCGCCGAATTCTTTAAATAATTGGCATTTGCCTTCCATCACCGGCATTGCCGCCGCCGCGCCGATGTCACCCAAACCGAGAACGGCGGTTCCGTCCGAAATAACGGCAACCGTGTTTTTTTTGATAGTCAAATTAAATGCTTTTTCCGGGTCTCGATGAATCGCTTCGCAGACGCGGGCAACGCCCGGTGTGTAAGCCATTGACAAATCCGAGCGCGTCTTTAAAGGAATTTTGGAAACCATTTCAATTTTTCCGCCGAGGTGCATTAAAAATGTGCGGTCGGAAGTATTAACGATTTCCACGCCGTCAATATTTTCAAGCGATTTGACGATTTCTTCGTCGTGCTTTTCCGATGAAGCATTGACGGTAATATCACGAATTAGAAAATCTTTACCGACCGAGACAATATCGATGGCTTCGATGTCGCCGCCGGTTTTTCCGATAGCGGTTGTAATTTCGCCTAATTTACCCGGAGAGTTTTGGATTTTTACGCGCAAAGTTAAACTGTAACTTGCGTTTGGAGTTGGATTGTTTGAAGTCATATAAAGCAAAGGCGCTGAAATTTTAGCTTACAACTCTAAGAGAAAGGACGCAAAATGCCGCGCACGACGCCGAGTATTGTAACTTTATCGGCAGAAAGAAGAATTGAAACGTAATTCGCATTTGCCGGGCGAAGCTCGACCTTTGCACCGTCGCGGAAGAATTGCTTTAAAACCGTTCTTTTGTTTTGCGTTAAAGCCACCACAATATCGGCGTCGCGCGCGTAGGAGCGTTTTTCTATCAAAGCAATGTCGCCTTCGCGGATATGCTCGTCAAGCATCGAATCGTTAGCAACGCGATAGGCTTGCAAGCGGTCGGGCGTTTGATAGCCGAGCAAAAACTTCGGTACAAACAACGGTTTTTTCTCCCAATCTTCGACAAAACTTTCGCCTCGCGGAACTTCGAGCCATTCGATTTCGCAAACCGATTGGGCAATTGTACTCACGGGGCGCAACTCGAGGCTAAAGCTTCCGTTTTCACGTCTGCGCGTAACTAAGCCTTGACTTTCGAGAGCTTTGATATGTTTGGCGATTCCGGCTTTTGACGCAACACCGAGATGCCACGCAATTTGTTGATAGGACGGCTCGTAGCCGTGATTTTCGATATAACGGGTGATAAAGTCAAGAACTTCCTTTTGCCGTCTGGTGCGCGCCTGCATTCGTTGATTGTATTGAAATAAATCCCAAATTCCAAATTTCAAATTCCGGATTTCGAGAAGAGAAATTTAATCTTAAAAAGACACAAAGACAAAACGATTAATAGCCGATTTTTCGATTTTGTAGTTTGACTATCAAAAAAAATAATCTTAAAGGAAAAACTTCACATTTGTTCACATAGCTTGTGATTTATAAATTTGGAATTTGAAATTTGGAATCTGTTATAATTGAACGGAACATTCTAGGAGGTTTTAGTTTTATTATAAACATTCACGGATTTACGCAGGGCTTAAAGCATAATCAATTGCGGCTTATCGAAAAGCTTTCCACGCGCCGCGTCGCGCCCGCACAAATCGTTTCGCCGGAACTTGCGCGGCAACTCTCGGAACTTTCATTTGAGACGGGCAGGCAAATCGGCGTTTTGCTAAATCGTAAAGGGCAAGTCGAATATGTAATGGTCGGCAACGCTAAACAAATCGAAATGCCGGATTTTGGACGCGCTCGGGTCTCGGCTGAACGCTTTCGCGGGCTTCGATGCGTTCATACGCATCTTTCTGGCGAAAAATTGACTCAGGACGATTTAACCGACCTCGCGCTTTTGCGGCTTGATTTAATGAGCGTTATTCAGGTTGACGGAAAAACCGGTTTGCCGAATCTTGTTTATTCGGCGCATCTTTTACCGACGACGGTTGAGAAACTCGAAGCCGAGACGGAAACTTTGCCATACGAATTTTTAGAGCCGCAAATTCCGGCGCATCTTGACACTGATTTTATCGAGCTTATTAATTCGCTCGAAAACGAAATGGCGCGAAACCGTCTGTCGGCGCGAAACCGCCAGACAAACCGCGACCGCGTAATTCTGGTCGGCGTTACAACCGGATATTTGTCTGAAGCCGAGGAATCAATGGCGGAACTCGAAGAACTCGCCGTTTCGGCTGATGTGATTGTTCAGGACAAAATAATTCAGCGGCGTCCGAAGATTGATTCGAAAACCGTTTTAGGGCGCGGAAAATTGGAAGAATTGCTGATTCGCGCAATGCGTCTCGGCGCGGATTTGATAGTTTTCGACACAGAACTTTCGCCCGCGCAGGTTCGCTCTCTATCAGAAGCGACGGATTTGAAAGTGATTGATCGCCCGCAGCTTATTTTGGATATTTTCGCGCAGCGCGCTCAATCGCGCGAGGGTAAATTGCAGGTCGAATTAGCGCAATTAAAATACTTGCTTCCACGCTTAATTGTCGGGCAGAATTCGGCGTTCTCGCGGCTGGCAGGCGGAATTGGCGGGCGCGGTCCGGGCGAAACGAAACTGGAAACCGACCGTCGTCGCGTGCGCGACAAAATTACGCAGCTTGAAAAACAGGTTGAAAGTTTGCGCCGACAGCGACAGGAACGCCGCAAAAGCCGCCTCAGCCATAATGTGCCGATAATTTCATTAGTCGGTTACACGAATGCCGGAAAATCAACTTTGCTAAACACTTTAACCAACAGCGAAGTTTACGCGGAAAAGAAAATGTTTGCGACGCTCGACCCGACTTCGCGCCGTTTGCGACTGCCGATCGAGCAGGAAATTATCATCAACGATACGGTCGGATTTATTCGTGATTTGCCGGAAACATTGGTCGCGGCTTTTCGCGCCACGCTCGAAGAAATAAGCGACAGCGATATGCTTGTTCACGTCGTTGACGCTTCCAACCCGCAAGCATTGGCGCATATCGAATCGGTTGATAAAATCTTGTACGAGCTTAAATTAAATCAAATTCCGCGCCTTATTGTTCTCAACAAAGCGGATTTGCTTGACGAGGTTTCGCTGCGGGCTTTAGAGCGAACGATTTTGTTTGACAAAGACCGTGAAAGTATGGCAGTTTCAGCTATTCAACCGGAAACTCTAAAACCTTTGCTCGAAAAAATCGGCGAGCTTTTGCGTCAGCCTGCAAAAAGCGTTAATCGGCAAACAGCCATTGTAAATTGAAATTAGAGTTGCGGTATAAACAATTTCATTCCGAAATCGAAAACCCGAAATCCAAAATCAAAATGAGCCGACAAATTCAAGATTTGGAAACAACTTTGACCAGAACGCGAAAAAGGGTATTCGATTATCTGTCGCTTCCGCTGGAAAAATTGTCTGAAAGACAACGATTTTGGATCGGTTTCGCGTTGCTTAGTTTGATTACAACTTTTCTCATCAACAATCCGTTTCTGCGTTCCGCCAGCGAATTGTATAAAGAAGGCGACATCGCCCACGAGAGCATTATTTCGCCCGCCGATATTACGATTGTTGACGAAGCGGAAACCGAAACAATCAAGCAGTCGGTTCGGGAAGGCATCCACCCGATTTTCACTTTTGAATCAAAACGCGCCGACGAAGCTGTGCAGAGTTTTCGTTCGGCTTGGGAAAATCTGGCGCGAAAAACCGGCGCTGGCGTTAACGTAAATTCACCTGAAAATTCAAATTCTAAAACTGATGCTCAATGGACGGGCGCGGGCGGGGCGGAGGTCGGTAAAATTTTATTGGCGCGACGTTTTAGTCCGAATGAACTCGAGGCGATTACCAGAGTTTTACGGGAAAATGCGGAAGGTTCGATTTACGGTGACCAAGACCAGCAATATTTTCAAGAAGAAATTACCTTGATTGACCGCCAAAAACCGAATCAACAATCTGCCATAAAACTCCCCGAAAGTGGAATGACCGCGCTTTCCGAAGCCCGCAACAATCTTAAAAACGGTCTCAAACAAATAAAAAGTTTGTCCGAGCCGGAAGTCGAAGCCTTTAATTCTGCGCTCGCTCCGCTTATCCAGCCGAGTATTGTATTTGACAGCGTAGCGACAAATAACGCCCGCGACGCTATGACCAAATCTGTCGAGCCGGTAAAAATATCTCTCAAGCGCGGGCAAACCATCGTCCGCGAAGGTGACACGATTACCTCCGGCACGCTGTCGCAAATTTCAGCCATTCGCAATTACAGTTCTTCGAAACGACACCTAAACCGCTTTTTCGGATTGCTGGCAATTATCAGCGCGCTTTTCTGGGTAGCCTGGAAATTTATCGAGCATCGCGGCGTTGTTCAAAGACTGATACTGACTGAAAAAAGAACATTCGCTTTATTCGGGTTTGTCGTGTTGGTGCAGACCGCGCTGATGGCGATATGTTTCCGACTTGCGGAATTTACCGCGATGCAGAATGTCAGAGCGCCCCTTAATGACACAACGCTTTGGTCTTATGCTTTGCCGTTTGCTTTTCCGAGTCTTTTGATGACGCTGCTTGTTGATCGCCGAACCGCGCTTTTTACCGGATTATTCGTGTCGCTGCTCGCCGGATTTCTCGCCCCAAAAGGTTTAGAATTTACGATTTACTCGGCGATTTCATCAGCCGTTGCGGTTTACGGCATCGGGCGTTACCGCAGCCGTCAATCCGTAACTATTGCGGGCGCAATGGTCGGCGCGGGTTCCGCGTTGACTGCCGTTGCTCTTATCGGTTATGCACAGCAACCGTTTATTTTAAACACGGTTCTTTTAGCAATCGGCTGCGGCTTGCTCAGCGGATTAATAACCGCAGCCATAACAGCAATGTTTCTGCCTTTGTGCGAAACTTTTTTCGGGATTTTGACCGATGTCAAACTACTCGAATTATCAAACTCGGATTTGCCCGTTCTCGGTCAGCTTGCGCTCCGGGCGCCGGGCACAAATCAACATTCGCACGCCGTCGGGCAACTTGCCGAAGAAGCCTGTCGCGTTATCGGCGCCAACGGTCTGCTCACCCGCATTGGCGCTCTCTATCACGACATCGGCAAAACCGCCGCGCCCGAGCATTACGTCGAAAATCAAACGGGCAGAAATCCGCACGACCGTTTGAAACCGTCTCAGAGCGCAAAAATCATCATCAGCCATGTAACGTATGGTGCAAAATTGGCGAAAGAGATGGGTTTGCCGCCGCGTATTGTTGATTTTATACGGCAGCACCACGGCACGCGCACCTTGCATTATTTTCTGAAAAAAGCGCACTCGGAAGCGCGCGATAGTGAAGAGGTAGTTGAGAACGATTTCCGCTATCCGGGACCGAAGCCGCAATTTAAGGAATCGGCGATTATGATGATTTCAGATAGTTGCGAAGCCGCCGCACGTTCCTTGTCCGAGCCGACGCCGGAAAATATACGTTTTATCGTCACAAAAATTATTGACGCAATTTTAGCGGACGACCAACTCGGCGAATGTGATTTAACATTAAGGGAACTGACGCAAATCCGCGAGTCAATGATAAAATCTCTGGTCGCAATTTATCATTCCAGAATTGATTATCCGGGCTATGTCCCACCAAATTCCCTCCAAAAACTGATAATGTCCGCCGAAGAAGAAACCGGAGAACGCCGCTTGCAACGTTTTGCCCCAAACGAAATTCCAATCAGCCCGGGCGGGGAAGTAGAGGATGAAGCACTTGACCGCTCGTATCAACCTGATAAAGCTAAAGTGGAGACGATGAATTGAGAATAAATAGAAATTGTTTCGATTAAACCGATTCACCGAACAACTTAAATTTTTTGTGCTTATATGAATAACAGAGTAAAAGTTTATTATTCATACGGAAGTATTTCGGTATAAGAAAAGTTCGATGTTTTCTTTTTGTAAATAATGTTTCTGATTGTCAAACCAACCGAAGAAAGCATTCGGCGTTTTCTTGAGGCGCAAAAAGGCAGACTGTTTTCTTACGCCGAAGTCAGCGAGACTCGCCACAGCGACACACCAAGCGGCTATACGGTTGACCATAATCGCGTGCATCTTGGACTCGGACGCGGGACGTTTAACCGAGCTATTGCAGCAATTCGAAGCTGGAAAATGTTTGACCTTTTGTGGACGAAGTTATACTTTGACGACACGCCGATTGACGTTGGGCAGACAGTTGCGATTCTGATTAAACATTTTGGCTTTTGGTCTTTGAATGCTGCAAGAATTGTGTATGTGTTAGAAGAAAAAACCGACCCAATTGAAAAATTCGGTTTTGCTTATGGAACATTGACTGAACACGGCGAGCGTGGTGAAGAACGCTTTTCGGTCGAGTATCACAAAACAGACGAAAGCGTTTGGTATGATTTGTATGCTTTTTCAAAACCGAATCATTTTCTGCCGAAACTAGGTTACCCGGCAAGCCGATATTTACAGAAGCAATTTGCAACGGGGTCGAAGCAAGCGATGGTCAAAGCTACTGGAAAATAACGCCGCCATTGAACAAGTCATTAGAAATGAACGCAAATAATCGTAAAGGCAAAATTTCAAAGTATATTCACGTTCGTCATTGGTGATAAGCGGTAGTGGTTAGTTTTTCTTTCCACTAACCACTAACCACTAGGCACTTAACACTATTTATTAATTATTTCTTTTAATTCTTTGCCGGGTTTGAAATATGCGACGCGCTTTGCGGGAATGTTGACGGCGGCGCCGGTTTTCGGGTTGCGACCTTTGCGGGCGTTGCGTTCGCGGACGCGAAAACTTCCGAAACCCCGAAGCTCGATTTTTTCGCCTTTATTAAGACTGCCGACAATGCTTTCGAAAATTATCTCGACCAATTGCTCGGCGTCTTTTTTCGTCATATCGGCTTCTTTGGCGACTCTTTCAACTAAATCTGCTTTTGTCATTTTTATTTCCTCTTTTTGCTTCTGATTTTAATTACAAAAACTTAACCATTAGCTGATTGTTGTTCGGAATCTTTGCCCGCGTTTTCATCATTTGAATTTTCTGAATTCTGCGGCGGATTAACCGGCTCGCTTTGTTTGGACGAACTGTCGGCTTCACCTTCAATATCGCCTTGCAGAACGTTTTCAGAAGCGCCGCTTGTTTCCGTTGTTGTTTCCTGAGTTGTCTGTTCAGTTGTCTCTGATGAAGTTTCGGAAACAATTGCGCCCGTACTTTCATTTTGGGCGGCTGAATTTGTTTCGTCGGCTTCAGGACTTTGTGCTGTCTGCTCCGCGTCTGAAGAAGCAGTTTCGGTTTCTGAATTTGAATCGAATGTTTCAGCAGAAGTATTAGAAGCCTTGGTTAAATTAGTTTCCGAACTGGTTTCTTCCGGTGTTTCGGTTGTTGATTGAACATCAGCAGCTGAAGCAAGCGTTTCTGTTACGGATACTTCAGCCATTTCGGTTTCGACTGAGGCTTCAGACGCCGGTTCCGCCGAAGAATCTAAAATGCCTTCTTCGCTTCTTTCCTGTTCTCTTTGGGCTTTCCGTTCTTTTTTAGAAAGTTTTGGCTCTTCTTTATTATCTTCTTCGGCAGAATTACCGCGCTTCAGATTCATCAATTCGCCGAGCGAAGCCATTCCGCTTTTTGCTTCGGTCGAATACATTTTCGAATCCACAACCGGTTCTTCTTCCTTGCCGACGGCGCGCGCCGAAAGCCCGATTTTTTGAACGTCGCTTTCAATCCGCAGGATTTTGAAATCCATTTCCTGACCGAGAGAGACAACATCTTCGGGTTTTTCGACTCTTTCATCGGAAAGTTCCGAAATATGGCACAAACCTTCGAGTTCTTCGCCGAGTTGAACAAACACGCCAAATCCGGCAAAACGAGAAACTTTTCCGCGAACCACGTCGCCTGCTTTGTGAGTTGTAACAAATGAATCCCAAGCGCTTGGAGTAAGCTCTTTTATCGAAAGCGAAAGCCGGTGTCCTCTGATGTCAATGTTGGTAATAACAGCTTCTACTTCCTGGTCTTTTTTGAGAACGTCCTTCGGATGTTTGATTTTCTTCGAGTGCGAAATATCGGAAACGTGAACTAATCCGTCAACTCCTTCCTCGATTTCGACAAATGCGCCGAAATCGGTTAAGTTACGAACGCGCCCGCGTACTGTCGAGCCGACGTGATAACGGTCGCCAATGGTTTCCCATGGATTTTCCTGAAGCTGTTTCATACCGAGGCTGATGCGGCGGTCTTTGGTATCAATTCCCAAAACCTGCACTTCGACTTCATCGCCAGATTTCATTAATTTCTTCGGACTCTTTGAGCGTTTTGACCAAGACATTTCCGAAACGTGAACTAAGCCTTCGACGCCCGGTTCAAGTTCGATAAACGCGCCGTAATCGGTAACGCTCGAAACCCTGCCTTTAATCTTCGCGTCAACCGGATAGACTTCCATCACTGTTGACCACGGGTCAGGAATGAGTTGTTTGTATCCGAGAGAAACTTTTTCCTTTTCACGGTCGAGCTTTAAGACTTTAACCTGAATATTGTCGCTGACTTTGAATAATTCGCCTGGATTTTGCAGCCTTCCCCAGGAAATATCGGTAACGTGTAGAAGTCCGTCAATACCGCCGATGTCAACAAACGCGCCGTATTCGGTCAGGTTTTTAATTGTTCCTTCAACCACGTAGCCTTCTTCGATTTGACCTAAAGTTTCGGCTTTCTGTTGATTGACAATTTCATCGGTGAGAGCTTTTCTCGAAAGAACAATGTTATTGCGCTTGCGGCTGAATTTGATAATTTTCGCTTCGATATCCTGACCTCTAAAAGAATCGAGATTACGAATCGGTCGTGAGTCAACCTGCGAACCGGGAAGAAACGCTTCGACGCCGTTAATGTCAATTTTTAAGCCGCCCTTTGTTTTTTCGACCACGTGACCAATGATCGGTCTTTCTTCATTAAAGGCTTTTTCAATTTCTTCCCACGATTTGCGCGTGATAGCTTCGCTTCGCGATAGTATCGGTGGAGCATCTCCCGAGTAAATGCTGCGGATAACAACTTCTATGTCATCACCTTGTTTTACAGTAATTTCGCCTTCGGGTGAAGTAAATTCTTCAACCGGCACAACGCCTTCGGATTTATAGCCGAAGTCAATCAAAACTCCGCGGTCGGATACGCCGATAACTTTTCCCGCAACCAATTCGCCGGAATGATAAGTAGTTTGTTCCTGTTCAAACTTTTCCAGAATCGCTCCAAAATCCATTTCGTTTGAACTTTGGCTTTCTTCTTTAACTGGTTGAGTTTCCGGTTGATTTTCTTGTGCGGCGGTATTTTGGGCTGCCGTTTCGTCGGAGCCGCTATTTTCCGCATTCGTTTGTTCTATCACTGAATTTTCTTCCTGCATCGAAACTTCAGTATTGTTGTTAACCTCGTTTGTCATTTTTGGTTTTGTTTATTTCCCTCTAAAAAGTAGCATTCAAAATGGAGCATCTTCCGCGTTTATCCGATGCGCGGCAAATAAATAATCGGCTTTGCGGAAACGCCTGATTATGCCGTGAACTATGCGGCGGAAGAAAAACTTGCATTAAGCATTTAAAGTAAAACCTTTGAAAAGATGAGATAATACACCGAGTTTTCGCATTCTTCCGACTTCGCACGTTTGTTCGGATAAAACTAGAATTTACACGCCGAAATGCTCGTCTGTCAAGACAATAAATGTTGAAAATAAAATAAAAGCGCGGTTTACTAGCGAAGAACATTAATTGTTTGAAATATCTGGTCGTCAAGGTTCTGGATTTGCAGTTCACATTTATTAAAAAACGGCACAAAAAAATGTGAGACTAGATAATCGCCAAAAGACAACTTTTTTATATTAGTTAGACAGTTTCGATTTTGCATCGTAGAATCTAAGTTTCCGTAAATGGAGTGAAAAAATGAATAAGGCAGGCAAAATTATATCGATAAACCCACCATTTGCCATACCCGGCGGAGAAGTATTAATTGTTTGCGAAGATTTTAAGATGAATTTAGACGGCGATTACGGCTGTTTCTTCGACGGAAAAAAAGCGCGATTAGTCGGCGCTTCGGCAAACAGAATCTTAGCGATTGTTCCCGACGGTTTAACCAAAACAGACACTGAGGTTTTTCTTGAAAGCGAAGGTGATAGAAGCGAGTCAAAGCGTTTTATAGTCGGGCAAAAACTAGCAAGTGATATGCACATTGTCGCTAACCCGGCGGTTGACCCTGAAGACGATTCGATAATTTTAACTCGTTCTGGTTCGCGCGGACAACAGCTTCCCGTAACGCTTTTTCGACTTGAAAAAGACGGATTTATCAACGAAATGTCGGCAGACATAATGAATCCGACCGGCGTTGCCTTTGATAAAACCGGGCAGCTTTTTGTTACGGCGCGAGCCGACGGCGAAGTTTACCGCATTAATCACGATGACGAAGCTTTGCTTTATGCCTCTGAGTTGGGAGTTGCCACAGGATTGGCGTTTGACAAAGAAGGCATATTGTATATCGGCGACCGCAGCGGAGTGATTTACCGCGTAAATAATTTCGGCGACCCCGAATCATTTGCCGTGCTTGAGCCATCAGTTTCAGCCTACCATTTGGCGTTCGGAAAAGACGAAAAACTTTACCTTAGCGCTCCTGAACTTTCAAGTTTTGATTCGATTTACGCAATAGACAAAGACGGTTATGAACAAATTTTTTACCGTGGCTTGGGCAGACCGCAAGGCATAGCTTTTGACCGAGAAGGAAATCTTTACGCGGCTGCGTGTTTGGAAGGAAGACACGGAATAGTAAAAATAAATTCAGACGGCAAAAAGGCTAAAATTTTCGTTGGCGGAATGAATGTTATCGGTCTTTGTTTTACCAGAGAAGGCGAAATGATTGTCGCCACTAATAACTCAGTTTACAGTTTGCCAATTGGAGTTTACGGAATACTTTTTGATTAGAAATTTTTCAGTTTTGAAACTTTATCTAGTAAGCAAAGAAAGCCTATCTACTATTCAGAGGATTTTCCTAATGCTTGGAAATGAACAAATTTTCCGAATGTCCATTCAATTGTGAGATAAACAAAAAATTAAATGAAAATGAAAAAGCTGAAAGAATTAATTCTTTCAGCTTTTTCACATTTTCACAGACTTTCTATTTGCAATCACATTCAATTGAATAGTTGCTGTAATAACTAGTGGTTTGACAATAAAAACGACTGTTCATCGGCAACAAAGTCAATATTATTTGTATTATCAACTATTGAATGAACCTGCACGTTCTGCGTAAAGCTAAAACGCTTGCTTTCGATTCTAAAGCTATAGCTTTGTCCGATTGCTACA
>Ga0136617_10001163_pt1 | contig 23074 bp, 34 predicted proteins | sample AntDrymUQ3222106_2_FD_129672 | JGI IMG/M metagenome (GOLD analysis project Ga0136617, IMG submission 129672) | Polar desert sand microbial communities from Dry Valleys, Antarctica - metaG UQ322 (21.06) | ecosystem: Environmental > Terrestrial > Soil > Desert | place: Antarctica: Dry Valley...
CGCAGCAAGTACGGCGCCAAGAAGGAGGGGTAGATATGCCCCGCAAGGGTCCTGCGCCCAAGCGCAAGCTGGTCGGGGATCCGCAGTTCCACTCGACGCTGGTCACCCAACTGGTCAGTCAAGTAATGCTGGGAGGCAAGCGCTCGCTGGCCGAGCACATCGTCTACGACGCCTTCGACTTGATGCAGCAGCGCAATGGCGCCGACCCGGTGTCCACGTACAAGAAGGCCCTGGACAACGTCAAGCCAGCGCTGGAGGTCAAGTCACGCCGAGTCGGTGGCGCGACCTACCAGGTGCCAATCGAGGTGCGGCAAGGCCGCGGCACGACGCTGGCGCTGCGCTGGATCACCATGTACTCGCGGGCCCGCCGCGAGCACACCATGGCCGAACGCTTGGCCAACGAGCTGCTCGACGCCAGCAACAACATGGGTGCCGCGGTCAAGCGCCGCGAGGACACGCACAAGATGGCCGAGGCGAACAAGGCCTTCGCGCACTACCGCTGGTAGCCCAGACTTTTCGAGGACAGATCCACGAGGACAGATTCATGGCGAAGCGAAAGCATTCACTCGGCCTGACCCGCAACATCGGGATCATGGCCCACATCGACGCCGGTAAGACGACGACGACCGAGCGCATCCTGTACTACACCGGTCGCAACTATAAGATGGGTGAGGTGCACGAAGGCGCCGCCACCATGGACTGGATGGTCCAGGAGCAGGAGCGCGGCATCACGATCACCTCGGCCGCCACCACCTGCGAGTGGGACGGTCACATCATCAACATCATCGACACGCCAGGGCACGTCGACTTCACCGTCGAGGTAGAGCGCAGCCTGCGCATCCTCGACGGCGCCGTGGCCGTCTTCGACGCCGTGTCCGGGGTGGAGCCGCAGTCCGAGACGGTTTGGCGCCAGGCCGACAAGTACCTCGTCCCGCGCATCTGCTTCATCAACAAGATGGACCGCACGGGGGCGGATTTCTACGCCTCCTTTGACTCCATCCGCGAGCGCCTCGGGGCCACGCCTGTGGCCTTGCAGCTCCCCGTCGGCGCCGAGAGCGACTTCGTCGGCGTGGTGGACCTGGTCGACATGAAGGCCCGCGTCTGGGAGGGCTCCGGCGACGACTTCGGCAGCAACTGGATCGATGTCGAGATCCCTGCCGAGTTGGCCGGGCGCGCCGCGGAGTACCGAGCCGCGCTGGTGGAGGCAATCTCTGAGACCGACGAGACGCTGCTGGTGAAGTTCATCGAGGGTGAGGATCTCAGTTGCGAGGAGATCCGCCACGGCATCCGCAACGCCACCATCGACAACGTCATCACACCGGTGTTGTGCGGGACCGCCTTCAAGAACAAGGGCGTACAACTGTTGCTCGACGCGGTCGTCAACTACCTGCCCAGCCCAATGGACGTGCCGGCGATCACGGGCGTGGACGTCCGCAGCGGCGAGCCCATGGAGCGCAAGGCCGACGAGTCCGAGCCGTTCAGCGCGCTGGCTTTCAAGATCATGTCCGACCCGTACGTCGGCAAGCTCACCTACTTCCGCGTCTACTCGGGCCAGGTCGACCAAGGCGAGGCGATTGTCAACTCGACCAAGGACCGCAAGGAGCGGATCGGGCGCATCCTGGAGATGCACGCCAATCACCGCGAGGACCGCGAGGCCGCATTCACCGGTGACATCGTGGCGGCCGTCGGCCTCAAGTACACGACGACCGGCGACACGCTGTGCGACGCGTCGGCGCCGGTGTTGCTGGAGACCATGATCTTCCCTGAGCCGGTCATCCACATCGCCATCGAGCCCAAGACCAAGGCCGACCAGCAGAAGCTCGGTACCGCCCTGCAGAAGCTGTCCGAGGAGGATCCGACCTTCCGGGTCCATACCGACGAGGACACGGGTCAGACGATCATCGGCGGCATGGGCGAGCTGCACCTGGAGGTCATCGTCGACCGCCTGCTGCGTGAGTTCAAAGTCGACGCCAACGTCGGCAAACCGCAGGTCGCCTACCGCGAGACGATCCGTAGGCCGATCAACGACTACCTGCTGCGCTTCAAGCGCCAGACGGGTGGTTCGGGACAGTTCGCCGAGATCGTCATCAACCTGGAGCCGACCGGCACGTTGGCGGAGACCCCGAGAGTCGACGAGGAGAGCGGCCAGATCGGCGGCTTCGAGTTCGTCAGTGCCGTCAAGGGCGGGGCCATCCCGCGCGAGTACATTCCTTCGGTTGGTCACGGCATCAAGGAAGCCATGGAAGGCGGTGTGCTGGCTGGCTACCCGCTGGTCGACATCCGCGCCACCCTCACCGACGGCGCGTACCACGATGTCGACTCGTCGGAGATGGCGTTCAAGATCGCCGGCTCCATGGCGTTGAAGGAAGCCGCCCGCAAGGCCGGCGCCACCCTGCTGGAGCCCATCATGGATGTCGAGGTGGTGACCCCCGACGACTACATGGGTGACGTCATCGGTGACTTGTCGGGGCGTCGCGGCCGCATCGGGCACATGACCGCTCGCGGCAACAGTCAGGTGATCAACGCCAAGGTGCCGCTGGCCGAGATGTTCGGTTACGCCACGGACCTGCGATCCAAGACACAGGGCCGGGCGACTTACACGATGCAGTTCAGCGGTTACGAAGAGGTGCCTTCCTCCCTGGCGACCGAGATCATCGCCAAGGTGCGTGGCGAGTGACGCTCTGGCGGCTCCGGGGCTGTCGGCACCTGTCCTCCGGGGCGGAACGGCCTTTTAGCCCACTCCGGCCAGGCGCCGACAGCCCACAGACCAACCACCGAATCAACCCTCACGGTATGACCCGACCGATCACGTTCATCAGGTAGTAAGGAGAGAAGCGAGATGGCGAAGAGTAGGTTTGAGCGGACGAAGCCGCATTTGAATGTTGGTACGATTGGTCATATTGATCATGGGAAGACGACGTTGACGGCGGCGATCACGAATGTGTTGCATAAGCGCAATCCTGATGTGGCGTTTATGCCGTTTGATGAGATTGACAAGGCGCCGGAGGAGCGGGAGCGGGGGATCACGATTTCGGTGTCGCATGTGGAGTATGAGACGGCGAACCGTCATTACGCGCATGTGGATTGTCCGGGTCACGCCGATTATGTGAAGAACATGATCACGGGCGCGGCGCAGATGGACGGGGCGATTTTGGTGGTGTCGGCGGCGGACGGGCCGATGCCGCAGACGCGTGAGCATGTGTTGTTGGCCCGCCAGGTTGGGGTGCCGTCGATTGTGGTGTTTTTGAACAAGGCGGACATGGTCGACGACGAGGAGCTGTTGGAGCTGGTGGAGTTGGAGGTGCGTGAGCTGCTGAGCTCGTATGAGTTCCCGGGTGATGACGTCCCGGTGGTGAAGGGGTCGGCGTTGCGGGCGTTGGAGGGCGACGAGGCGGCCGAGGAGGGGATTTTGGCGTTGATGGCGGCGGTGGACGAGTACATCCCCGAGCCGGCGCGGGCGGTGGAGCAGCCGTTCTTGATGCCGGTGGAGGATGTGTTCTCGATCACGGGTCGCGGCACGGTGGTGACCGGGCGTATCGAGCAGGGGCTGGTCAAGGTTGGGGAGACCATCGAGATGGTGGGGATCCGCAACACCTCGTCGACCACGGTGACGGGGGTGGAGATGTTCCGCAAGCTGCTCGACGAGGGGCGTGCGGGCGACAACGTTGGGGTGTTGTTGCGCGGCACCAAAAAAGATGATGTGGAGCGCGGTCAGGTGTTGGCCAAGCCGGGGTCGATCACGCCGCACACCAACTTCGAGGCGCAGGTGTACATCCTGTCCAAGGACGAGGGTGGCCGCCACACCCCGTTTTTCAACAACTACCGGCCGCAGTTCTACTTCCGGACCACCGACGTCACCGGCACGGTGCAGCTGCCGTCGGGCAGCGAGATGGTGATGCCAGGCGACAACACCGAGATGACCGTGGAGTTGATCAGCCCCATCGCCATGGAAGAGGGGCTGCGGTTCGCGATCCGCGAAGGAGGCCGCACCGTGGGCGCCGGCCGCGTCACCAACATCCTCAAGTAGGTCTCCCAGAGGGTCGCCTGGTGCTCCCTCCGGGGGGCGCTGCGCTCGCAAGGAGCCCCCTCCGGGACCACCAGGCGACCCCCAAGACCAAACACCCGGTGACGCGGGCGGCGTCGACGGGCTAAGAGCTGAAGAGAGAGCGTGAGATGGCTGCTGAGCAGAAGATTCGTATTCGGTTGAAGGCGTACGACCACGAGATCATTGATCAGTCGGCGCGCAAGATCGTCGACACGGTTGAGCGCACCGGTGCGCGAATCACGGGACCGGTCCCGCTGCCGACGGAGCGCAACGTGTACTGCGTCATCCGTTCGCCGCACAAGTACAAGGACTCACGCGAGCACTTCGAGATGCGCACGCACAAGCGGCTGATCGACATCCACGATCCGACACAGAAGACGGTGGACTCGTTGATGCGCCTGGACCTGCCGGCTGGGGTCGACATCGAGATCAAGCTCTAGCGGTAAGGGTGCCGGTGGTGGCCTGAGGGCCGCTGACCCACCCACCCTCCAAGGCCCTCAGTCCACCACCGGGACCTTGACCGGCCACCGGAACTGGATCCAGAGGCAGCAACGAGAGAGAGAAGCGGAAGAGATGGCTAGCAAGGGAATCCTCGGCACCAAGCTTGGGATGACGCAGGTCTTCGATGAGGAGGCCCGTGTGGTTCCCGTGACGGTGGTGCGGGCCGGACCCTGCCCCGTGACGCAGGTGCGTACGGTCGAGCGAGACGGCTACGCCGCCGTGCAGCTCGGCTTTGGTGAGGTCAAGGTCAAGCGGGTCAACAAGCCGCTGGCGGGCCACTTCGCCAAGGCCGGCGTCGAGCCGACCCGCCACCTCGTCGAATTCGAGCTGGCCGGTGAGCACAGCCCTGGCGACGTCGTGACCGCCGAGCAGTTCCGCGTCGGCGAGTACGTCGACGTCACCGGCACCAGCAAGGGCAAGGGGTTCGCCGGTGTCATGAAGCGCCACGGATTCAGCGGCATGGGCGCCGGGCACGGCGCGCACAAGGTTCACCGCGCTCCCGGATCGATCGGTGCCTGCGCGACTCCCTCGCGCGTGTTCCGCGGTACGCGCATGGCTGGCCGCATGGGCGCCGAGCGCGTCACGGTGCAAAGCTTGGAACTGGTGGGTGTTGACCCCGAGCGCCGGCTTCTGCTCATCAGGGGTGCTGTACCCGGCCCAAACGGCAGCCTCGTCATCGTTCGTGACGCGGTCAAGCGTCCGACCGCGGTGGGGAGTGACGCCTGATGCCCAAGATTGCGCTGCGCAACCGCGACGGGTCCAGCAGCGGCACCGTCGACCTCGATGACGCCGTGTTCGACGTCGAGGTCAATGTGCCGGCCATGCACCAGGTCGTGACGGCCCAGCTGGCGGCTGCGCGCGCCGGGACGTCCAAGACCAAGAGCCGCGGTGAGGTTCGCGGTGGCGGCAAGAAGCCATGGCGCCAGAAGGGCACCGGCCGCGCGCGCCAGGGATCCATCCGGTCACCGCAGTGGTCCGGCGGCGGCGTCGCCCACGGACCGACCGGCGAGCAGAACCATGTCAAGCGGGTGAACAAGAAGCTGAAGCGGGTCGCCCTTCGCTCGGCACTGTCGGACCGCGCTCGCAGTGGTGACGTCCGCGTGGTCGACGACCTCGTCTTCGACGCGCCAAGGACCAAGGACGCCCTGGCCTTCCTCGACGCGCTGGAGATCGGCACGCGCAGGGCGCTGATCGTGCTGGCCTCGCCTGACCAGGCCACCGGTCGCAGCTTCCGCAACCTGGGCCGCGTGCATCTGCTGACCGTCGACCAGCTCAACACCTACGACGTGCTGGTCAGCGACGTCGTGATCTTCCAGCGCACCGCGCTGGAACACATCGGCAAGGGCAGCCGGCCTGACCTCGGTCAGCGAGGCCGCAGGCCGAGCGCAGGTTCGAGGTCTGACGATGCTGACCTCGGTCAGCGAGGCCGCAGGCCGAGCGCAGGTTCGAGATCTGACGATGCTGACCTGGTTCAGAGCGGGAGGGAGCAGCAGTGAAGGACGCCCGCGACGTCATCCTGGCGCCCGTCGTCAGCGAGAAGAGCTACGCGTTACTCGACGAGGGCCGCTACACGTTCATTGTCCATCCCTCGGCGAACAAGACCGAGATCAAGCAGGCCGTGCAGACCATCTTCAGCGTCAAGGTTGCAGGGGTGAACACGCTGAACCGCAAGGGGAAGCGCAAGCGCTTCGGCATGACCTACGGTCAGCGCAAGAGCAGCAAGCGAGCGATCGTGACCCTCGCCGAGGGTGAGTCGATCGACATCTTCGAAGGTGGGCTGTAATGGGTGTGCGCAAGTACAAGCCAACGACGCCGGGGCGTCGTGACATGAGCGTGTCGGACTTCGACACGGTCACGACTGACCGACCCCTCAAATCACTGACGAAGCCCAATCCCAAGAAGGCCGGCCGCAACGCCAACGGGCGGATCACGACCCGCCATCAAGGCGGCGGTCACAAGCGTCGCTATCGCGTCATCGATTTCCGTCGCAACAAGGACGGCGTTCCCGCCAAGGTGGCCACCGTCGAGTACGACCCCAACCGCTCGTCGCGGATCGCGCTGCTGCACTACCGAGACGGCGAGAAGCGCTACATCATCGCCCCCGAAGGACTCAAGGTCGGCGACCGCGTCGAATCCGGCGAGCGTGCCGACATCAAGCCTGGCAACGCCCTGCCGCTGCGCAACGTCCCGGTCGGTACCATCGTCCACGCCGTGGAGATGCGCCCGGGCGGTGGCGCCAAGCTCGGCCGCAGCGCGGGCAACCGAATCCAGCTGCTGGCCAAGGAAGGTAATCGCGCCGCACTGCGCCTGCCGTCCGGGGAGATCCGCACGGTGCTGCTGGACTGCCGCGCCTGTATCGGTGCCGTTGGCAACGCCGAGCACGAGCTCATCAGTGACGGCAAGGCCGGTCGCTCGCGGTGGAAGGGCAAGCGCCCGACGGTTCGCGGTGTGGTCATGAATCCTGTCGACCACCCGCACGGCGGTGGCGAGGGGCGGACCTCCGGCGGGCGCCACCCCACGAACCCGAAGGGCAAGCCCGAGGGCCGTACCCGTCGGAAGAACAAGACCTCCAACGCCGACATCATCCGTCGCCGCGGCAAGCGCCGCCGGTAGGAGCACGCTATGCCACGCAGTTTGAAGAAGGGCCCCTTCGTCGACGAGCATCTCGCCAAGAAGGTGTCCGAGCTGAACAGCAGGGGCGACAAGCGGGTCATCAAGACCTGGTCGCGCCGCTCGGAGATCGGCCCGGAGATGGTGGGCCACACCATCGCCGTGCACGACGGGCGCAAGCACGTCCCCGTCTACGTGTCCGAGTCCATGGTCGGTCACAAGCTCGGCGAGTTCGCGCCCACCCGCGCCATCAAGTGGCGCGGCGCCGGCGAGAAGCAGCAGACCAAGGTCCGGGGAGCGCGCCGCTGATGGCCGCTACCCATGTCAAGGCGACATCGCGCTACGTGCGCGTCGCTCCGAACAAGGTGCGTCAGGTCGTGGCGCACATCCGAGGCCAGCGCATCGATGATGCGCGCAGACTGCTGGCGGTATCGCCCAAGAGCGTTGCCGAGCAGGTGCTCAAGACCCTGAACTCGGCGGTGGCCAACGCGGAGAACAACTTCGAACTGGACGCCGACGACCTGTACGTCACCGCTGCGGTGATCGACGAGGGACCGCGCCTCAAGCGCTTCCAGCCGCGCGCGATGGGGCGTGCCTACGAGATCCGCAAGCGCACCAGCCACATCACCATCTCGGTCGGCACCGAGAACGTGGCGCCGCCTCGCCGCAACGCTCGGAACGCCAACCGCCGTCCCGCGGCCAACGCCGCGGCCAAGGAGTAATCCGTGGGCCAGAAGATCCATCCGTACGGCTTTCGCCTCGGCATCATCCGGGACCACAAGTCACGCTGGTTCGCCAACGCCGGCTACGCCGACTACGTCATCGAAGATGATCGCATCCGCAGCTACATCCGTGAGCGGGTGCGGCACTCCGGCGTGTCCTCGATCGACATCGAGCGCACCCGCGACCGGGTGACCGTCGATGTCCACACGGCGCGGCCGGGCATCGTCATCGGCAGGCGCGGCGCAGAGGCGGATGTCATCCGCAAACACCTCGAGGACATGACCCACAAGCAGGTGAAGCTCAACATCCTCGAGATCAAGCAGCCCGAACTCGACGCGCAGGTCACCGCGCACAACGTCGCCGAGCAGCTGCGCGGCCGCGTCGCCTTCCGACGCGCGATGCGCCGCGCCACCCAGAACGCCATCAAGGCGGGCGCCAAGGGCATCCGCGTGCAGTGCTCCGGGCGCCTCGGTGGCGCGGAGATGAGCCGTACCGAGTGGTATCGCGAGGGTCGCGTGCCGCTGCACACCCTGCGCGCCAACATTGACTACGGCTTCGACGAGGCCCGCACCACCTACGGCCGCATCGGCGTCAAGGTGTGGATCTACACCGGCGAGGTGCTGCCGTCCGGTGAGCAACGCGAGCAGCAGCTCGCCCGCCGCCGCGCCGAGCGTGCGCGCCAGGAAGCGCAGCGCGCAGGCGCCGGACGTGTCAGCCAGCCCGGCTCGGCTCCCACCGCCGGAATGGGCGATGCCGCGCCCGAGCGTGTTCGCGAGGCTGTTCCGTCCGCCACCGGGGAGATGACCCCTGGCCACACGCCATCGGGGCAGCCGGCCAACGTCACACCAGGCAACGTGCCTGCAGAGGTTCCAGCGCCGGCGGACTCCGGTCACGACATGACCGCAAACGAACCGGGATCCGACACCAGCAGCGACGACGCCACCCCTGATACCACCCCGCCCACCCCCGCCGAGGGCGCGTAGCCAGCCACCGAGCAGTACGAGGAGCACGCACGATGCTGTCCCCACGCAAGGTCAAGCACCGCAAGCAGCACCGCGGCAACATGCGCGGGCTCGCCAAAGGCGGGACCGAGGTCGCCTTCGGCGACTACGGGTTGCAGGCGCTTACGGCCGGGTGGATCACCAACCGCCAGATCGAGTCTGCCCGTATCGCGATGACGCGCTACATCAAGCGTGGCGGCAAGGTGTGGATCAACATCTTCCCGCACAAGGCCTTCACCAAGAAGCCAGCCGAGACCCGCATGGGCTCGGGCAAGGGTTCCCCAGAGGGCTGGGTCGCCGTGATCAAGCCCGGTCGTGTGATGTTCGAGCTCAGCGGTGTGTCCGAGGACGTCGCGCGTGAGGCGATGCGGCTGGCCGCGCACAAGCTGCCGGTCAAGTGCCGCTTCGTGACCCGGTACAGCGAGTGAGCCTGTATTCGCAGCGAAGCGATAGGACGTAGGCGATGAATACCAGCGAGTTGCGTGACCTATCCGACACCGAGCTTGTCGAACAGCTGGCCGAGTTCAAGCAGGAGCTGTTCAACCTGCGCTTCCAGCTCGTCACCGGCCAGCTCGACAACCCACGCCGCCTCAAGCAGGTGCGCCACGACATCGCCCGGGTCCTGACCGTGCAGCGCCAGCGCGAGCTGTCGGTCGACCAGGCCCAGGCGTAGGGAGCCACATGTCCACCACAGAGATCACCAGCACGCGCGGCGAGCGCAAGACCCGCCAAGGTGTCGTCGTCAGCGACAAGATGGACAAGACCGTCATCGTCAAGGTCGAGCGGCGAACCACCCACCCGCTGTATCGCAAGACGGTGACGCGGTCGGAGCGGCTGCACGCCCACGACGAGACCAACGACGTGCGGCAGGGTGACCGTGTCCGCATCGCCGAGACCCGGCCGTTGAGCAAGACCAAGAGATGGAGGGTGGTCGAGGTGCTGGAGCGAGCTCGATAGCACTCTGTGCGGGGGCTCACCGGGTGGCGGCCGCCGGTTCCGCTCAGGGACCGTGAGCCCGCCCACCCTCCAAGGTCCCTGATCGAAACCGGCGGCCTCTGGCGCCGATCAACTAGACAGAAGTTAGCGGAGAAGAGCAGAGATGATTCAGCAGGAGACGCGGTTGCGCGTTGCGGATAACACCGGGGCTCGTGAGGTGTTGTGTATTCGCGTGCTTGGAGGGTCGGGGCGCCGGTATGGCTCGATCGGCGATGTCATCGTTGGCACGGTCAAGAACGCCGTGCCGGCGTCCAACGTCAAGAAAGGTGATGTCGTGAAGGCCGTGATCGTGCGGACCCGCAAGGAGCGGCGCCGCCAGGACGGTACCTACATCCGCTTCGACGACAACGCCTGCGTCCTGATCAACGACCAGCGAAACCCGCGGGGGACGCGCATCTTCGGCCCGGTTGGCCGGGAGCTGCGCGAGCGCCGCTTCATGAAGATCGTCTCGCTCGCCCCGGAGGTGTTGTAAGTGCAGCGCGTGAAGAGAAACGACACCGTCCGCGTCATCAGTGGCAAGGACGCCGGCAAAGAGGGCCGGGTGGTGAACGTCTACCTGGCTCGCGACCGGGTCATGGTCGAAGGCGTCAACCGTGTGACCAAGCACCAGAAGCGTCAGCGCACGCGGGCGGGTGGCCAAGAAGGCGGCCTCATCCACGAGGAGGCCCCGATCCACCTGTCCAACGTCATGCCGGTGTGCCCGTCGTGCGGCAAAGCCGCACGGGTCGGCACCAAGGTCATCGACGGCAAGCGGGCGCGCTTCTGCCGCAAGTGCGACTCGGAGTTCTAGGAATGACCGACACCTATACACCCCGCCTGAAGCAGCGTTACCGCGACGAAGTCCGCGAGCAGCTCCAGCAGCGTCTCGGCCTGCCCAACATCATGCAGGTGCCGGGGCTGGAGAAGATCGTGGTCAACATGGGCGTTGGTGAGGCCGTCAACGACGCCAAGGCGCTGGACGGCGCCATGCGTGACCTCGCGACGGTGACCGGCCAGAAGCCCTCGTCGCGCCCGGCACGAAAGTCGATCGCCGCGTTCAAGCTGCGAGCCGGGATGCCGATCGGCGCCAAGGTGACGCTGCGGGGCGACCGGATGTGGGATTTCTTCGACCGGCTACTGTCGGTGGCACTGCCTCGCATCCGCGACTTCCGCGGCCTATCGCCAACCAGCTTCGACGGCCGCGGCAACTACACGTTCGGCGTCACCGAGCAGCTGATCTTTCCCGAGATCGACTACGACGACGTCGACCAGGTGCGCGGCATGGACATCACCATCGTCACGACCGCATCCACCGACGAGCAGGGCCGCGCGCTGCTGGAGGCCTACGGCTTCCCGTTCGCCGGCTCGACGCCCACTGCGGGCTGAGGAAGAAGCAATGGCCAAGAAATCGATGATCGCCAAGGCGGGACGCAAGCAGAAGTTCGGCGTGCGTGCCTACACCCGCTGCAACCGCTGCGGGCGACCGCGTGCGGTCTATCGCAAGTTCATGCTGTGCCGCGTCTGCTTCCGCGAGTTGGGGCACGCGGGAGACCTGCCCGGAATCCGCAAGGCCTCGTGGTGACGAGTAGGTCCGTCGGCTCCGCTCCGGCTCAGCGGGGACCCCTTACCCCGAGTCGCCTACGCGCAGCCGACGGGACCCGTGGCGCACCACACTCACGGAATGAGCGATGGACGGGAAGTGCTGGATGTGTCCAGTAACCCCCAAGGAGATGAACGACGATGACGATGACGGATCCGGTTGCGGACATGCTGACGCGTATCCGCAATGCCAATGTGGCGTACAAAGAGGAGATCGCGATGCCTTCCTCGAAGTTGAAGGCGGCCATCGCTGACATCCTCAAGCGCGAGGGCTACATCCGCGACTACCTCGTGGAGCCGTCCAAGCCGCAAGCTACGCTGAAGCTGGCGCTGAAGTACTCCCGGGAGCGCGAGCGCTCCTTGTCTGGCGTGCGACGCGTGTCCAAGCCCGGTCTGCGCGTGTACGCCAAGCGCGACGAGGTGCCCCGTGTCCTGGGCGGGCTCGGCGTGGCGATCTTGTCCACCTCCTCCGGCCTGATGACCGACCGCGAGGCCCGCAAGGCGGGCGTCGGCGGCGAGGTCCTGGCCTACGTCTGGTAGAGGCTGTTATGAGTCGAATCGGTAGGCAGCCCGTTGCGATCCCCTCGGGGGTCGACGTGTCGCTGTCCGGCTCCACGCTGACCGTCACCGGCCCGAGGGGCACACTGACGCAGCGCATCCATCCCGAGATCAGCGTTGACGTGGCCGACGGCGTGGTCCACGTGACCCGCCCCGACGACGAGCGGGAGCACCGGTCCCTGCACGGGCTCTTCCGCTCGCTGATCGCCAACATGGTGACCGGCGTCACCGACGGCTACACGCGCCGGCTGGAGATCGTCGGCGTCGGCTACCGGGCCGCCGCCCGTGGCAACAACGGCTTAACCCTGCAGATGGGATTCAGCCATCCCGTGGAGTTCAACGCGCCCGAGGGGATCTCCTTCGAGGTCGCTTCCCCCACGCGGATCGCCGTGAGTGGTGCCGACAAGCAGTTGGTGGGCCAGGTCGCCGCCAACATCCGCGCCATCCGGCGACCCGAGCCGTACAAGGGCAAAGGCATCCGCTACGAGGGCGAGCAGATCCGACGCAAGTCCGGCAAGGCCGCCGGCTAGGGCTAGCCGCTGACACGCTCGGGTCACGACGCCCGAGGGGTCGGCAAGGAGACGACGACGATGTCCGCAACTCACAAGAAGCGTGTGGCGCGCCAGCGCCGGCACGCGCGGGTGCGCAAGCACGTGCGCGGCACGCTCCAGCGCCCGCGCCTGGTGGTGTACCGATCCAACGCCGGCATCTACGCGCAGGTGGTCGACGACGGCGCGGGGCACACGCTGGCCGCGGCCTCCAGCCTCGACAAGGATCTGTCGGTCGACGACGGCGGCGGCGGCGGCGGCGGCGGCAAGGTCGGCGTCGCCGGCGCCGTGGGCAAGCTGGTCGCCGATCGCGCCAAGTCGGCCGGGATCGAAAGCGTGGTCTTCGACCGCGGCGGTAACCGCTACAGCGGCCGGGTCAAGGCGCTGGCCGACGGTGCCCGCCAAGGCGGGCTGCACTTCTAGCAACCGAGTTTTTTCGTCTGATTGCCGACTCGCTGTCGGAGACAAGGGACACATCATGGCTGGACCAGGAGGAGGCGCCCCGCGCGGTGGCCGCGGTGGCCGCGACGGTGGTCGCCGCGGCGGACGCGAGGAAGAGCGCAGCCCGTACGAGGAGAAGGTCGTCGCGATCAATCGCGTCGCCAAGGTCGTCAAGGGGGGCCGGCGCTTCTCGTTCACCGCGCTCGTCGTCGTCGGTGACGCCAACGGCACCGTCGGTGTCGGCTACGGCAAAGCCAAGGAGGTGCCGGCGGCCATCCAGAAGGGCGTGGAGGAGGCGAAGAAGAACTTCTTCGTCGTGCCGATGATCCAAAAGACCATCGTGCATCCGGTGCTCGGCCATGCCGGCGCCGGCAAGGTGGTGCTCAAGCCAGCAGCCCCTGGTACGGGCGTCATCGCCGGCGGCCCGGTGCGCGCCGTGCTGGAGTGCGCCGGCATCCACGACGTGCTCGCCAAGTCGCTGGGCACCTCCAATCCCATCAACGTCGTGCATGCTGCGGTGGCCGCGCTCAAGTCACTGCGCGATCCCGCCAAGGTCGCCGAGCTGCGCGGGCTGGAGCTGGATGACATGCTGCCGCGCAAGATGCTGGCCAACCTCCGCGGGAGTCGGTGATGGCGCGACGCATGGTCGACGAACCGAACGCCAGCGACGGGCTGGCCATCACGCAGGTCAAGTCGCTGATCGGCTCCCAGCGGCGTCAGCGCGACACCCTGCGCGCGCTTGGCCTGCGACGGATGCATCAGACGGTGACCCAACCCGACCGCCCGGAGATCCGCGGCATGATCGCCAAGGTCGCCCACCTGGTGCAGGTCAGCTACGGTGCCGACGGGCAGCCTTTGCAGCTCGCACCCGGCCAAGAGCCGAAGGGTGCCGGCAACCCGCCGGCGGGTCACGACGTCGCCGACAATGAGGCCGCCGAGCGCGAGGAGGCGCTGCAAGAGGCGCTCGCCGAGCCGGGCAGCGCCGACGCGGGGAGCCTCGTGCAGCTGCCGCCGACCTTGACCTCCACCGACGCGCCCGATGCACCCAGCAAGCCGGGGACTCCTGCTTCCGAGGAGGACCCGGCAGCGGGCGAGCTCCAAGGAGACGAGACATGAAGATTCATCACCTCAAGCCCGCACCGGGGGCGCACAGGGCCAAGACCCGCAAGGGCCGTGGCGAGGCCGCGGGCAAGGGCAAGACCGCCGGCCGGGGCACCAAGGGCTCGGGGGCCCGACGCAACATGCCCGCCGGGTTTGAGGGCGGCCAGATGCCGCTGCAGCGCCGGCTGCCCAAGCTGGCGGGGTTCACGCCGCGCAACCGCGTGGAGTACGCGACCGTGAACGTCGGTCGCATCGACACCGCCTTCGACGACGGCAGCGAGGTGACGCCCGAGGCGCTGCGCGCCAAGGGCCTGATCCGACGCGGCGCCGCACCAGTCAAGATCCTCGGCAACGGCGAGCTGACCAAGCCACTGACCGTGGCCGCTCACGCCTTCACGGCATCAGCACAACAGAAGGTGGAGGCGCAGGGCGGAACGCTGCGAGCGATCCCCCGGCGCTCACAGCCGTAGGCTTGAGGGTCCGGGCGACCAAGGAGAGGTCCCGCGATGCTGCGCGCGTTCGGCAACGCCTTCAAGATCCCCGATCTGCGGGGCAAGATCCTGTTCACGCTCGCGATCATCGCGGTCTACCGGCTCGGCTCGTTCGTGCCGATTCCGGGCGTGGACTACGGCGTGCTGCGCGGCGTCCTCGAGCAGTTCAACGCCACCGGCATCGGTCAGATCCTGAACCTGTTCTCGGGCGGCGCGCTCAGCCAGCTGGCGGTGTTCGCGCTCGGGATCATGCCCTACATCACGGCCAGCATCATCATGCAGCTGCTGACCGTGGTGATCCCCAAGCTGGAGGAGTGGCAGAAGGAAGGCGAGACCGGCACCAAACGGATCACCCAGTACACGCGCTACCTGACCATCGCGCTGGCGATCCTGCAGTCGACCGCGCTGATCGTGCTGATCCAGTCCGGTCAGCTGTTCCAGGGCATCCCCGAAGCCACCAACCTGATCCCCAACCCGTCGGTCCCGATCCGCATGCTGATGGTGCTCACACTGACGGCGGGCACCGCCTTCATCATGTGGCTGGGCGAGCTGATCACTCAGCGCGGCATCGGCAACGGCATGTCTCTGATCATCTTCTCGGCGATCGTGTCCGAGCTGCCCAGCCAGGGCAACGCCATCCTGCAGCGCGACAACGGTGAAATCCTGTTTCCGATCACCATGCTGGTTGGCCTGCTGCTGATCGTCGGGGTGGTGTTCGTCGAGCAGGGCCAGCGGCGCATCCCGGTGCAGTACGCCAAGCGCCAGGTGGGCCGTCGCACCTACGGCGGCACGTCGACCTATATCCCGCTGAAGGTCAACCAGTCGGGTGTGATCCCGATCATCTTCGCGTCGTCGCTGCTGTACCTGCCGACGCTGCTGTCGTCGGTCATCAATCGCCCTGGCGTCCAGACGTTCGTCGACAACTACTTCACCCAGGGCAACCACCCGCTGTACATCGCGACGTTCTTCGTGCTGGTGATCTTCTTCGCGTACTTCTACACGGCGATCACGTTCAACCCGATCGACGTGGCCGACAACATGAAGAAGTACGGCGGGTTCATCCCCGGCATCCGGCCAGGGCGGCCGACCGCCGAGTACCTGGATCGGGTTCTGACCCGCATCACGCTGCCCGGCTCGCTGTACCTGGCCTGTCTGGCCATCCTGCCGCTCATCGTCCTTGGCATCGCCGGCGTGCAGTTCCCGTTTGGCGGCTCCACGCTGCTGATCGTGGTTGGCGTTGGCCTGGAGACCATGAAGCAGCTGGAGTCCCAGCTGCTGCAACGTCACTACGAGGGCTTCCTCAAGACTTAGGAGATCGTCGTGCGACTCGTGCTGCTCGGCCCGCCGGGTGCCGGCAAGGGCACCCAGGCCGTGCACATCGCGCGGGCGTTCGAGGTGCCGCGCATTGCCACGGGCGACCTGTTCCGCGAGCACGCCGCACAAGACACCGACCTCGGGCGGGAAGCCAAGGCGTACATGGACCGCGGAGAGCTGGTCCCCGACGACCTCGTGCTGCGGATGGTCTCCGACCGGCTGCGCCGCGAAGATGCCAGGCAGGGGTTCCTGTTCGACGGCTTCCCGCGCACGGTCGCCCAGGCCATCGCCTTGGAGGATGACCTCGCCGGCGCCGGCACTCCACTGGACGTCGTCGTGCGCTTCAACGTTCCGGAGTCAGAGATCGTGCACCGCATCGTCAACCGCCGGACCTGTCCCACCGACGGCAGCGTGTACCACCTGGACTTCGCCCCGCCCGAGCACGACGAGGTTTGCGATCTCTGCGGCACCCCCCTGGTGCACCGTGCCGATGACACCGAGCCGGTCGTCCGGCGCCGGCTGGAGGAATACCACGCCAAGACCGAGCGCTTGGAATACTTCTACTGGGAGCGTGGCCTGCTACGCGATGTCGAGTCGGTGGGGCCGGTCGACGAGGTCACCCGCCGAACACTGGCCGTGCTCGATGACATCGCGGATGGAGACGCGGCATGATTCTGCGCAAGTCAGCGGCCGAGCTCGAGCTGATGGCAAAGGCCGGCGCCGTCGTCGCCCGGCTGCATGAGGTGCTGCACGAGGCCATCCGTCCTGGCGTCTCGACCGCCGACCTCGACGCCGTCGCCGAGCGCGAGGTCCGCAACCACGGTGCGGTGCCGTCCTTCAAGGGTTACCGCGGCTTCCCAGCGACGCTGTGCACGTCGGTCAACCAGCAGATCGTGCACGGGATCCCTGCTCGCGACGTGGTGCTGCGTGAAGGTGACCTGATCAAGCTCGACGCCGGCGCCATCCTCGACGGCTACCACGGCGACTCGGCCGTCACCTGGGTGGTCGGCGACGAGTCTGCGGCGGACCCGGCGGTGCTGGCGCTCGTCGCCCGTACCCGGGCCGGACTGTGGGCGGGGCTCGGCCAAGCGCGGACCGGCAACCGGCTCACTGACATCTCGGCGGCCGTCGAGGCGCACGCGCTGCCGCACGGCTACGGGGTCGTGCGCGAGTACGTCGGGCACGGCATCGGTCGTGCCCTGCACGAGGACCCGCACGTTCCCAACTACGGCCCTCCCGGTCGCGGGCCCAAGCTGGTCGCGGGCCTGGTGCTGGCCGTGGAGCCGATGTTCAACCTTGGAACCGCCGAGACCGAGGTCTGTGACGACGACTGGACCGTCGTCACCGCCGACGGGTCGCTGTCGTCGCACTGGGAGCACACGGTGGCCGTCACCGACGACGGCCCCTGGGTGCTGACGGCACGTTCCGACGAGCCCGCCTGGCCCCTGCGGGAGCCCGAGCGGGTACCCTCAGCGGCCGCCGCCTACGGTTCGGCCGTCGCCTTGGACGAGCGGCGAGCCGGATGATAGGCTCGGGCTTCGGCCTCGACGGCTTTGCTCTGTGTGTTTGTCGTCGGGCCTTCTGTGCTGTGCGACTCCCGCAACGTCGGTCTGCGGTTGCCCGGCCGCCGTCACCACCAGGAGCGCTTCCCGTCCTCAAGCAGCGAAGCGTTAGGACACGTCAGTGAAGGTCCAGCCATCGGTCAAGAGGATCTGCGAGAAGTGCCGGGTCATCCGCCGGCACGGGCGGGTCATGGTCATCTGTAGCAACCCGCGGCACAAGCAGCGGCAAGGCTGACGCCGGCCCTGAGTCCAGGTCAGGACCGCTGCGCCACGCAAGCCCTTGAACGACAGAAAGAGAGCGTGGAGATGGCACGTATCGCTGGTGTCGACCTCCCCCGCGAAAAGCGGGTCGAGATCGGCTTGACCTACATCTACGGCCTGGGCCGCACCCGTGCGGTGCAGGCGTTGGCGGCCGCCACCGTGGATCCGTCCACCCGTGTGCGCGACCTGTCCGACGACGAGGTCAAGCGCCTGCGCGACTTCATCGACGCCAGCTTCAAGGTCGAGGGAGACCTGCGCCGCGAGATCGCGCAGAACATCAAGCGCAAGGTCGAGATCGGCTCGTACCAGGGCATCCGCCACCGCCGGGGTTTGCCCGTCCGTGGGCAGCGCACGCACACCAACGCCCGCACCCGCAAGGGGCCGAAGCGCACCGTCGGCGGGCTGAAGAAGAAGCTGAAGAAGTAGGGATCCCTTCATGGCACAGCAGAAGAAGCAGGCGGGGACCAAGGGCACCCGGCGCACGCGCAAGAAGGAGCGGCGCCAGGTCTCCTACGGGCAAGCACACATCAAGAGCTCGTTCAACAACACCATGGTCACCATCACCGACCAGACGGGCAACGTGCTGTCGTGGGCCTCGTCGGGCAACGTCGGCTTCAAGGGCAGCCGCAAGTCCACGCCCTACGCCGCACAACTCGCCGCCGAGCAGGCCGCTCGCCGCGCCGCCGAGTACGGCGTGCGCAAGGTAGACGTGTACGTCAAGGGCCCTGGCTCCGGCCGCGAGACAGCGATCCGTTCCCTGCAGGCCAACGGCCTGGAGGTCGCTGTCATCAAGGACGTCACCCCCATCCCTCACAACGGTTGCCGCCCCCCCAAGCGGCGCCGCGTCTGACACGGTCACAAGGAAGCTGAATGGCTCGCTACACCGGTCCTGACTGCAAGCTGTGCCGCCGTGAACGGCAGAAGCTGTACCTCAAGGGCACCCGCTGCGAGGGTCCCAAGTGCGCGATCGAAAAGCGCCCGTACCCCCCGGGTGAGCACGGCCGTGGCCGGATCCGCGAGAGCGAGTACCTGCTGCAGCTGCGGGAGAAGCAGAAGGCCCGCCGCATCTACGGCGTGCTGGAGAAGCAGTTCCGCAACTACTATCAGGAGGCCACGCGCTCCAAGGGGCAGACCGGGACGACGCTGCTCGTCCTGCTCGAACGCCGCCTGGACAACGTGGTCTACCGCGGCGGCCTGGCACGGTCTCGTGACGAAGCCCGGCAGATGGTTCGCCACCGCCACTTCCAGGTCAACGGCCGGACGGTCAACATCCCCAGCTATTCGGTCCGTGTCGGCGACGTCGTGACGGTTCGGGAACGCGCCCGCAACATGGTGCCGATCCTTGGCTCATTGGAGCTCATCGGGGGCAAGCAGGTTCCTGCCTGGGTCTCCACCGACACGACGAAGCTGCAGATCAGCGTGCTGGACTTACCCCAGCGGGGACAGATCGACGTGCCGGTCCAAGAACAGCTCATCGTCGAGCTCTACAGCAAGTAGGTCGCGTGGGGTCCTGTCGGTCCGAGGACCGCTGACCCGCCCGCCCTCCAAGGTCCTCGGTCCGACAGGACCCCACAACCAACCGCCGCGCAAGCTCACAATTTCGCAACACCGCTGAGGAGGCGAACGCTCACGTGCTGATTGTTCAGCGCCCCACCATTGGAGAAGAGGTCTCGACCGAGGGAACTCGGTCGGCCTTCAGCATCGAGCCGTTGGAGCCCGGGTTCGGGTACACCCTCGGTAACAGCCTGCGCCGCACCCTGCTGTCGTCCATCCCGGGCGCTGCCGTGACCAGCGTGCGCATCGAAGGCGTGCTGCACGAGTTCAGTTCCATCGACGGGGTGAAGGAGGACGTCACCGACGTCATCCTCAACCTCAAAGATCTGGTGCTGCGCTGCACCAGTGAGCAGCCCGTCGAGATCTTCCTCGGCGGCGAGGGTCCGGGTGAGATCACCGCAGACTTCATCACCGCACCCAGCGACGTGGACATCCTCAACCGCGACCTGCACATCGCGACGCTGAACCGAAAGGGACGCGTCGAGATGTACCTGACCGTGGAGCAGGGCCGCGGGTACGTGTCGGCCGAGCGCAACAAGCGTGCAGATCAGCCCATCGGGGTCATCCCCATCGACTCCATCTACTCACCGGTGCGGCGGGTCACCTACCGCGTGGAACCCACCCGCGTCGAGCAGATGACCAACTACGACCGGCTGATCCTCGACGTGGAAACCGACGGCTCGGTCACGCCGGCCGAAGCCATGGCCAGCGCGGGCGAAACCCTGCGCGACCTGTTCGGCCTGTTCGCCGAGTTCGAGCAGTCCGGTCCCGGGGGCTTGTCCATCGGCGAGGGCCCAGCCGCTGGGCTGCCGAGCTCGCCCAACCTCGCTCTGCCGATCGAGGACATGGACCTGTCCGTGCGGTCCTACAACTGCCTCAAGCGTGAGGGAGTCGCGTCGGTCGGTGAGCTGGTGACCAAGACCGAGCAGGATCTGCTCGACATCCGCAACTTCGGGCAGAAGTCGATCGAAGAAGTGAAGCAGAAGCTGCAGGAGATGGCCTGAGTCTGGCGGACTACGGCGGTTACTCCGCCTAGGTCGCCGTTTGGGTTGCCGCATCGCCCCGAGGACCCGCGAACCCGCCCGCCCTCCAAGGGTCCTCGAGTCGATGCGGCAACCACCAGCACGCACAGCCCATCACCAGCAGGTTCGAGAGAGGTAGCGAAGGATGCCGCAGCCGAAGAAAGGTGCGAGGTTTGGGGGAGCGCCTTCGCATCACAATATGATGATGGCCAATCTGGCGTCTGAGCTGATTCGTCATGGGCGGATCCGTACGACGTTGGCCAAGGCCAAGACCGTGCAGCCGCTGGCCGAGCGGATGATCACGTTCGGCAAGCGGGGCGATGTGGCGGCGCGCCGGCAGGTGCTGCGGGTAATTCGTGACCGTGACGTGGTGCACAAGCTGTTCAGCGACGTGGGACCGGCGTTCGCGCAGCGCAACGGTGGCTACACCCGGGTCTTGCGGCTCGGCCCGCGCAAGGGCGACGCCGCCGAGATGGCCTTCATCGAGCTGGTGGAAGGCGTGAGCGTGCAGGGCGACGGTGACCTGGCTGAGCAGCCACGCCGCCGCTGGAGTCTGCGCCGCCGCCGCGGCAGCACGCTGTCGACCACCGCTCGTGAGACCGCCGAGGATCGCCAGGCCGCCGTTGACCGTGGGGCGGACCTCGAGCCGGTCTATGACGACGACGAGGTCGCCCACGAGCACGCTGACGAGGCGGCGGGTGCGCCAGACGACAGGGAGCCGACCGGGGACGAGCAAGCCGACCCAGCAGAGGTGGAGGCCAGGTTGGCCGCCGACGACGAGGCGCTCGACGAGGTCGAAGAGGTCGTCACCGATCCCAACCTGGACTCCGATCAGAAGGTCGAGGCGGTAGAGGACATCGTCGAGGAGCGCGAGGACCGCTCGGACGAGGACCGGTAGACGTCCCGGTCCCTGTCAGGGTCAGGATCGACCTCGCCTACGACGGGTCGGGCTTCGCCGGGTTCGCCCGGCAGCGAGGACAACGCACGGTGCAGGGCGTGCTCGAAGACGCTTTGGCGCGCCTGTCTGGCACCGAAGTGCAGACCGTCGGTGCCGGCCGCACCGATCGCGGCGTCCACGCCAGCCGGCAGGTCGTGCACGGCGATGTTCCCGCCGCCGCCCGATTGCTCCAGGATCTCGATCGCGCCAGGACAGCGCTGGACAAGCTGTGTGGTCCGCAGATCACGATCTGGCGCCTTCGACGAGTTCCGGCCAGCTTCGACGCCCGGTTCTCGGCGACCCAACGGCGTTACCGCTACCGCCTCTGCGACGCAGCGGCGATGGACCCGAGCTGGCGCCACGACACTTGGCACCTTGGCCCCCCGCACCTCGACGTCGAAGCGATGGGCGCCGGCGCGGCAAAGCTGGTCGGCGAACACGACTTCAGCTCCTTCTGCCGGCGGCGTGACGACCAGCACCTGATCCGGCGCGTGGACCGACTCTTCGTCCGGCGCCGGCCCGCCGGCCTCGTGGTACTCGGCATCGAAGGCGAGGCGTTCTGCCATCAGATGGTTCGCTCGCTGACCGGGTGCCTGGTGGCCGTCGGTAGGGGCCGGCACGCCCCGGAATGGGTTGCCGACGTCCTCGCCGCTCGCAACCGCCAGGCGGCCGGCCAGATTGCCCCGCCCAACGGGCTGACATTGACCGGCGTGCGGTACACCTAGCCCTGCGGCGGCGACAGATCCGCACGCCACGCGAGCGAAGCGGGAGGAGCCATGGAGTGGGCAGTGCTGCAGGGTCTGTCCGACAAGGACCGCACCGAAGTGCTGCGGGCGGCCCGGCGCCGGCGTTTCACCCGCAACGAAGTCGTCTTCCACGAGGGCGACCCCGCCGACACCGCGCATCTGTTGGCCAAGGGTCGAGTGTCGGTGACCATCACCACCCCGCTCGGCGACAAGGCCATGCTGGCGGTGCTAGGCCCAGGCGCGGTCTTCGGCGAGTTGGCGCTTCTGGCCGAAGAACCGGTGCGTAGCGCCACCATCACCGCACTGGAGGCGACCGAGACGCTGTCGTTGAGTCGCGAACAATTCGAAGGCTTGCGCCGCGAACACCGAACCGCCGACCGCTTCCTGGTGCAGGCGTGCGCGACCGCGTTGCGCGACACGTCCCAGCGTCTCCTGGAGGCTCTCTACGTCCCGGCCGACACCCGGATCGTCCGCCGGGTGCAGCAACTGGCCGGTGAGTACAGCGACGGGCGACCCGAGATGGTGATCCCGCTGACGCAGGAAGCCCTGGCGTCCATGGCCGGGACCGCCCGCCCAACCGCCAATCGCGTGCTGCGTGCCTTGGAGTCCGACGGACTGGTTCGGATCGGTCGTGGGCGGATCACGGTGCTGGACGCCGAGGGGCTACGCAACCGAGCCCGCTGATGCTGCCGCACGTGCGATCACTGAGAAGGATAGGCATCTCTACTACACTGCATGTCGCTGTTGTAGTAGTGTTGGGGCATGGCTCGAGCCAACAACCGCGACGCGGACATGGTCGACGTGCGCTGCGCGGCCGCGCTCGTGCGGCGTCACCCCGAAACGGTTCGGCGATGGGTGTGGTCGGGGCGCCTGGCCGCCCAACGCCAGGGCAATCGCCTGTTCATGGCGCGCGCGGATGTCGAGGCGTTGGCGGCCAGCGACGGGAGGACTCTGACGAGCCTCGGCGAGTGGGCGGATCGTGCCCGTGCGGCGCGCGAGGCGGTGGAAGCGGGGGTTTCCGGGTCGAGTGCGGCGCAGCTCGTGATCGAGGATAGAGCACGGCGTTCGCAGGCGGACGAGGACCG
>Ga0136617_10001164_pt1 | contig 23066 bp, 22 predicted proteins | sample AntDrymUQ3222106_2_FD_129672 | JGI IMG/M metagenome (GOLD analysis project Ga0136617, IMG submission 129672) | Polar desert sand microbial communities from Dry Valleys, Antarctica - metaG UQ322 (21.06) | ecosystem: Environmental > Terrestrial > Soil > Desert | place: Antarctica: Dry Valley...
CGGGACGCGCGCAGGAATTCGCGCGCCTCCAGCGGTGCGTTCTGGTCGATGGCCACCGAGACGTTCGCGATCCCCGGCTCCAGGCCACGGTCGCACAGCACCTGCGTGAAGCTGCGCAGGTCCCCAAGTACATGGCTGAGCCCTTGCGGCGCGACGAACGTGCCGCGCCCCTGGTGTCGATGCACGACATTGGACGAGGCGAGCAGGGTGAGGGCCTGCCGCACGGTGTTCCGGCTCACCGCATGCATGCGCATGAGCTCATGCTCGCTGGGAAGCTGGTCGCCCTCCTGCCACCGCCCCTCGGCCACCTGCGCCCGCAGCGCCTGTGCCACTCGCTGATAGGCCGGTATCCCCGCCATGCCTGCTCCTCGTACCTGTGCCGCTGCCTGCCGTGGATCACATGTACCTACAAGTCTTGACACTTGTTGGGACAACTGCGTAGCGTACGTCCCGTCGCTCGACCCGCCAAGGGGACCAGTACGTGACTGACCGACTCGGGGTGTTTCCGCTCAAGGCCTCGGCGCTCGAGGAGTTGTTCTCCACGTCCCGGGTGCTGCTGGGCGTGGTGCACTCCCTTCTTCGACCTCTCGTTCTTTGTCGTAGGTCATCGCTCCGACGGTGCGGTTGTACGCCAGGCCGGTGACGAACACTCCGAGGATGCCGTCGCCCTTCAGCATGTTGACTACGCCTAGGGCCAGCAGCGCCAGGACAAGGGTGAACACGAAGAAGCCGGAGTCCTCGATGTCCTGGTGCTCCTCGCTGCGGAGCATGAGCGCTCCGGCCGCCCATCCGATCGCGATGCCCGCCACAACCGCGATGGCCACGCCGATGAGGCCCTCCGTGATAAAGCGCCCGAGCCCTTCCTCCCGCATCAACACGACACCGAGGACCACCAGTGGGAATGCCAGGCCGTCGTTGGCGCCGGATTCGGCCGACAGGAGCCGCCGCAAGCGGTACGGGATGTCCTTCTCAGCCGGATCTCCCGTGACGATGCTGGAAGACAGGACCGGGTCGGTGGGCGCCAGCACGGCGCCCAGAAGCCACGCGTGCGCCGGCTCCAAACCGAGAAGGCCCCATGCGAGAAGCGCCACTGTCGCCGCCATGCCAACCATGCCCACCGTGAGCAACAGCGTCAGTGGTCTCGCCAGCTTGGCCACATCTGAAAACGGATACCGCAGCGCGACGGCCATGAGGGCGATGGCCATGGCGATCTCGCTGACGGTGTTCAGCACCGCGTGTCCGTCCGGGATGCGGAAGACTGCCAGTCCCTCCGGGCCCAGCGCCGCACCCACGCCCCCAAGGCCAGGAGCGGTCCCGTGAGCGGAATATGCCGTAATGCCTGCGAGCCGAGGACCACCGCGGCGCCCAGCGCGCCGAGTGTCACCAGCCACGCGTCGAGCGTCATTGGCCGCTCGGGTCATGAAGCGGCGCCTGGACAGAGTCCAGCCAGTGTGCCCCCTTCACGCCTTCGAGCAGGTCACACTCCAGCGGCCCGGCACCGTGGAGCACGCTCACGGCGCCGGTCGTCTCGAAGATGACGGCCAGGATTTTGCTGTAGTCGGTGACGTTACGGACCGCAGCTTCGCGCGGAGGTCGCGTCGGGCCAGACGGCAACGCTTCAAGTTGTCATCCAACACTTGGTCACCGACCATGAGCAGCAGCGGCTGGTGGAGACCAGCACCAGCCAGGTTTGCGCCCAACTCGTGCCCAGCCACAGCTCAGTCATGGGCGAGGCCTTCCTGTCGCTCCCGGCAACGTCATGCCCGGCGGCGTCGCAGACGACACGACAAAGGTCCGCCCGCTCCTGGGATCAGCGATCCGGGATTGGCGTGCCCGGTCGACTCGTCCCGTCGAGCCGTAGGCCGGAGCCACCGGTCACCTCCAACGGTCCGTCAAGGACCAGCGTCCGGATCGGCCAGGGGATCGTCATGCCCGCACGCGCGATCGCGGTCTTAATGGCTGCCAGAACGAGGTCACGGGTGTAGGTCACGGAGCGGATGTCTGGTGCCGTCCAGTAGCGAACCTCAAAGTCGACGCTCGACTCGCCCAGCTCGCACAGCAGCACCTCGACCGCGTGCTCCTCCAAAACCCCGTCGACGGCGCTGACGGCCTGGCGGATCACCTCACGGGCGGCATCGTGGTCGTCGCGGTAGTCAATGCCGACCGTCACTGCCGAGCGGCGCTTGCCACGGCGGGTCAGTTCACCACCGGCTTGGTGTACACATCGACGTTCGGAATCAGGATCAACTCGCCGTTGTAGTCCAGCAGCCGAGTGACCCGCATGTCCATGTTCAGCACGGTGCCTTCAAAATCGTTCGTGCGGATCTGATCGCCAGATCGGAAGGGCCGGCGGATGAGAAGGACCACCCCGGCGATAAAGTTCTCGAGGATCGACTGAACCGCAAAGGCCACCGCCAGTCCAGCCAGTCCCAAACCGGCCAGGGCCGGACCGACACGTACCCCCGCGACCGCCAGAGCCAGCAGTGCCGCCGCGATGATGGCCGCCAGCCGCACCAAACGGACAGTGAAGTCCACCACACCGGCATCGGCGGTGACGCGTCGAAGAGCCCGCCGCACACCGCGACCAACGACGAACGCGGCCGTCGCGCCCACGATGAGGATGACGATGGCGAAGCCCACCAGCGGAAGGCTGGGGACGAAGTCTTCGTACAACTGCTCCACCGTTCGGACAGCGGGTTCGATCCCGTCGACCTCGACACCGGGCCGGACGTCCATGTCGCTGTCCCTCCGACCATTACGGCGCGGTTGGGCTACGCGCCCCCCGAGCACCTACTAGTCACCGCCTGTCATACCCCTGTGGGACGCGACAGCACTAGGTGTGCTTCCCGGGGACGTTGTGCACGACTAGCCGGTCCATGAGGGTCCTTCCCTTCGGGGCAGTATGGCGTCGGTGGTGGTTGTAGCGGTGCAGCCAGGCGGGCAGGTCGTCGAGGCGTTCGTGGTTGCTGGTGTAGGGCCGCGCGTAGGCCCATTCGAGGTTGACGGTTCCGTTGAACCGTTCGGCCTTGCCGTTGCTGCGCGTCGCCGAAGACGGCATCTACATCGGTGTTGGCCTGTTGCTGACCGTTGGCGGCATCGCCCTGCTGATCCAGGCGGCGAGCGCGAGCCCGAGGAGTAGCAGGCCCCGGCTGGGAGTCACCCCTGTGACGAGATGAACGCGACGAAGAAGCCGGCGACCGTCGCGAAGGCCACCAGTGGCCCGCCATCCTGGTAGGCCTGCGGCATGAGCGTGTCGGCCAGCGAGGCCAGGACCGCCCCGCCGGCGAACGCCAGCAGCACCGACAGGGTGCCAGCCGCCAACCCTTCCAACGCGAGGTAGCCGACCAGCATCGCGGCGGCCAGCACCACGGCCGTCGCCGCCCACGTGCCCACCGCGAAGCCTCGCGAGCGACCCTGCTCTCGCATGCCCTGCGCCCCGCCGAGCGCTTCGGGCAGGTTGGAGGCGAATATCCCGATCAACAAGGGCAGAGCTTGCGTCGGCGAGGTCGCGGCGAGCAGTGAGATGCCCAGCGCCAGGTTCTCCGGGATCCCGTCCAGCACCACGGCGGCCAGCAGTGCGAAGCCGGACGCGTCGTCCCCCTTGGCGCCCATCCGGCGGTCGAGCCACCAGTCGACGCCGATGAATGCCGCCGCGCCCGCGAGCAGCCCGCCACCGGCGTAGTAGACGCCCCCCGCGCGGAACGACTCGCCGAACAGGTCGAAGGCCAGTGCGGCGATGAGCGCACCGCTGGCGAACGCCAGCGCCACGGCCAGCACGCGCGGAGGCGGCCGGAAGAAGGCACCAATGATGCCGCCGCCGACCAGCGCACTGGAGGCAGCCAGCGCGAACACCACCACCACGACGGGCACGCTGCACCCCTTCCGGCCCGCACCCAGACGATCAGGGCCGCTATCGTCTCGGCGTCCGACGGTGCGAGGCTACTGCTCCAGTGTCCGAAGGCAGGATCGTCGCGTTGCGTCGCCAGTCGGTGCGTCCGCCCCGCCTCCACGGCTTGGGCGCGTAGCGTGACACCGACCTGACGCCCAACATCGATTCGGAGTTCAGATGCCGACCCTGCGCATCGAGCATGCGATCAGCGACTACGACACGTGGAAGGCCGCATTCGATCGCGACCCCGCCGATCGCAAGTCGTCAGGGGTGCGGCGCTACGCGATCCACCAGCCGGTCGACGACTCGAAGTACGTGATGATCGATCTCGACTTCGACAGCGTGACCGATGCGGAGGCCCTCCTGGCCACATTGCAGGAGGTCTGGCAGTCTTCGGCGGCAGCGCCGGCGTTGGCAGGCCGCCCGCAGGCTCGAATCATCGAGACGATCGTTACCGCGGACGTCTGAACGTCCGTCCGAGGGTGGTAAGCGCGTCGAGCCGCGGACTTGCTGGAGTCCGTTCCGGTAGGGGGATCAACGAGTAGGAAGATGGCGGCGCCAGCACCGCATTCATAGACGAACGGCGCCTCATACCTTGAGCCTCATCTGCTCCGTAGAATTACGGCCTCCAACGGCCGCATCCGGCAGCGGGAAGAGGTCGGCCAAGGATTCGAGCCGACTCGCGCCCCGTTCGATCAACCGCTGGTTGCCGGCTCCTTGCCCATCGCCACTCCATGCGATCACCGGGGCGAAGCCGCGGCGCAGCGACTCCTCCGCGCCCGCCCAGGTGCCACCCTTCTCGGCGTCGGCTGCGACCACCAAGGTGGCCCGGGACAACGCATAGATGAGCTTGTTGCGCCCCATGGCGTTGGCGACGCTGAACCCGGCAGTTGGCTTGTACGGCGTGCACAGGCATATCCGGCCGTCACTGACCGCCCGCCGGACCTCCGGATCGCGCGTCATCCGGACAAGGGAATCGGCCAGCACGCCGACAGCACGACCGCCCGCTTCGAGGCTGGCGGCCATGGCCAAGCGATCCACTCCCCTGGCTCCTCCCGAGACGACGCCGAGTCCCTGCGCGGCCGCTTCAGCCGCTGCGCCACGGGCGACTGCGGCTCCGGCCTCGGAGACATCCCTCGCTCCGACGATTCCCAGGAGCTCAGTCTGCAGAAGGGTGGGGTCTCCGACGACGTAGAGCAGCGGTGGAGCGCTGTGGCCGAGTCGCTGCCGTAGCACCATCGGGTAGGCGTCGTGCATTGACGAGACCACGCGTAGGCCGGACTGCTCGGCTTCGTCAAGCTTGAAGGCGAACGCCGTTGCCGCGCCCAGCAGGTACGCCAGGCGCTCGGCGAGCTCGGCGTCGATGCCTGCCCTTTGCTGGATCGCAGCGGCATCACGGCCCAGCAGGTCAGCAGGGTCACCCACGCCGTCCAGCAACGTCCAGTACTCCGATGACTTCAGGGGGGCGCCGGGCGTGCCAAGCAGACGCTGCGTCAGCAGCAGCGCAGCAAGTGATGTGTCAGTGTGGGTCGTCATCAGCTGCTGAACGCCTTGGCGAGAACGAATGGGTGGACGGGTCCGCTTCCTGCCTCGCGCAGTGCAACACCCACCACCGTCAATGTCCAGCGCGAGTCGACGATGTCATCGATCAACAGGCACGGCGTGGCCGCTACGGGGACCGCGACGGCGAAGACCCCGTCCACGTTGCGCAACTGCTGTGCGCTGTTCGCCATCTCCTTCTGCGGTCTCCCGACGCGAAGTCGCTGGACCGCTTCGATCAACGGCAGGTTGAGCGTCTGCGCGAGCCGCGCGCCGAAGTCAGCGACCAAACCCGGTGACGACGTCGATGGCACGTACGTCAGCCACTCCGGTGCCGGATCCGGTCGCCACTTCCTGACCAATGCCACCGCAGCCTCGACCAACTCGTCGGAATAGCGGTGGCTGTGGTACTTACCGGATCTGACGATGTTGCCCCAGCCGCCGTCCCCGTAGACGCTCAAGGCACGACCTTGTTCGAGGCGTGACTCGGCCGGGATGGCACCGGAGGGCCGCACGATGCCGGATGGCCAACGCACTCTTGGCTCGACGACAAGCTCGGAACGCCGAAGGTAGGCAAGCGCCTTTGCGACCTCGGCCGGCTCGAGCTCGACGCGCAGCTGCAGGCCCGTACAGTTGTCGCACCTCCCACAGGGGCCAACGGTCGGATCGTCCAACGCGCGACGAAGGAACGCCATCCGGCATTCGGTGGTGGTTGCGTAGTCCGCCATCGCGGCCTGCTCGGCCCGCCGCAACGCCGTGACTCGACGCACGCGTTCCTCATCGAAGGACCATGCCGCAAGTGTCCTCTGCCAGCGCGACCCGCTGCGCTCGACGGCACCTTCTACCTCGAGCACCTTGAGCATGGATTCGATCCTGCCGTGCCTCGCGTTTACCTCGGCCTCGATCTCCCCCAGCGTGACGGGTGCCGCGACCTGTTCGAGGAAGGCAACGACCTGTTCGGCCTGTGCCTTCGGGGGGAACGCCGTCTTGATGAAGTAGTCCTGAATCTCCGCGTCTTCGTGGCCGCTCAGCACGATGCCGGCGGCGCGCTGCACCGCTCTGCCGGCACGACCGACCTGCTGGTAGTACGCAACGGGCGATCCGGGACTCTGGTAGTGGATGACGAAGGTCAGGTCGGGCTTGTCGAATCCCATGCCGAGCGCCGAGGTGGCCACCACGACCTTGACGGTGTTCGCGAGCAATGCCTCCTCGGTGGCGAGGCGCTCTGCGTGGTCGGTGTCGCCGCTGTAGGCCATCGCTGCGATACCTCGTGATCGCAGCCAGCCGGCAACCCGCCTGGTGTCGGCGACCGTGAGGCAGTACACGATGCCGCAGCCGTGCAGATCGGGAATGGTCACCGCCAGCCACGCCATGCGCTGCGCCTGCTGGGGAAGGTCAACGGCGCCAAGCTCCAGACTTTCCCGATCGAGGGTCCCGCGCAGGACCGCCAGCCGTTGGCCGAGCTGCTCGACAATGTCGCCGATCACGCGGTCGTTGGCGGTGGCCGTGGTGCACAGCACCGGCACGCCGCGCGGTAGGCGGCCAAGGATTCGGCCGATGCGCCGGTAGTCGGGGCGGAAGTCGTGCCCCCAGTCGCTGATGCAGTGCGCTTCATCGACAACGAGCAGCCCCGTCGTCGCGAGGACATCTGGGAGGACGTCACTGCGGAACCGGGCGTTGTTGAGCCGCTCTGGAGAAATCAGCAGCAGATCGACGGCGCCTGTGCGTACCTCCTCCTCGATGTCCGTCCAGTCGTCGCGATTGGAGCTGTTGATGGTCGCGGCACGCACGCCGACGCGCCGCGCCATCTCGATCTGGTTGCGCATCAGCGCGAGCAGCGGCGATATCAGGACCGTCGCCCCGGCCCCTTCATCCCGCAGCAGCCGGGTCGCGATGAAGTACACGGCGCTCTTGCCCCAGCCAGTGCGCTGGACGACGAGCACACGGCTGCGATCGACGACAAGCTGCTCGATCGCCTCGTGCTGATCCTCACGGAACGTCGTGTCGCTGTCCGCCGTGAGGCGGCGCAGCAGCTCCTCGGCTCGTGGGCGGATCGACACTGCGGAAGCGTAAGCCGGCGGTGCGACACCGCCTCGCAGCGAGCAAGTATTGCCGCCTCCTGCGGACAGGCCAATCCCTATGGCAGTATCAGTACAATCCCTATGGCGATTCAGGTACGATCGCTTTGTCGATCCCTCCTGGAGCGAGGGTAAAATGGCCGATTACCGCGAACGCGTGATCGAAGAACGTGTCGCGGCGCGACTTCGCACACATGGTGCGGTGCTGCTCGAAGGTCCCAAGGCCGTGGGCAAGACCACCACCGCCCGAGGCTTCGCGGCATCCGAGGTCCGACTCGACCAGGACCGGGCCGCCCGCACCGCCGCGCAGATCGATCCGCGCCTCGTGCTCGACGGTGCTCAGCCCCGCTTGATCGACGAGTACCAACTCGCCGAGGGAATGTGGGACGCCGTCCGAGGGCGCGTCGACGACCTGGGACGGAAGGGCCTGTTCCTGCTCACCGGCTCAGCCACGCCTGAGCACGACCCAGCCAGCCACACGGGTGCTCGTCGAATCGCTCCCGTGCGGATGCGGACGATGACGTTGCTGGAGCGCGGGCTGTCGACCGGTGGTGTCTCCGTTGGTGACCTACTGGCCGGCAATCCTCCACCCGTGGGTTCGCACGACTTCACGGTCACCGACGCCATCGAAGCGATCGCCATCGGAGGTTGGCCGGACAATTTGGCGCTGTCCCCCAACGACGCTCTCGACGCCAACATCGACTACCTCGACGTCATCGTCAACGCAGACGTTCGCCGAGTCGACAACGTCAGGCGCGATCCCGAAGCAGTCCGCCGGTTGATCGCCTCCTATGCCCGCAACGTGGCGACCGACGCCACGCTGCGGACCATCGGACGCACCTCGGAGCAACCGCCCAGTGAATCCACGCTGCACGACTACGTTCGCACGCTCAAGCGGCTGTTCCTGATCGAAGATCAGGAGAACTGGACGCCCAGCCTGCGTTCGAGAGTGCGGTTGGCCGGGACATCGAAGCGGCACCTCGCAGATCCGTCGCTGGCGGTCGCGGCGCTGGCGGCGACACCCGCACGGCTGCTCGGAAGCGAGATCGAACTGGCGGGGTTCCTGTTTGAGTCCCAGGTGGTCCACGACCTTCGCGTCTACGCGCAGCCGCACCGCGCCACGGTTCGGTTCTACCGGGACAACAAGGGCCTGGAGGTCGATGCCATCGTCGAGGCGACGAGCGGCCGTTGGATCGCCGTGGAGGCCAAGCTCGGACACAACCGCGTCGACGAAGGCGCACGCAACCTCCTGTCGCTGCGAAACAAGCTCACCGCCGATGTCAACGAGGCCTGCGGCGCTCTGATCGTGGTCGTCGCGGACAGTCCGACCTACGTCCGACCAGATGGCGTGATCGCCACTTCAATCGCATCCCTGGGACCGTGAGGCTCACGTCGGTCAAAGTCGCCGCCGTTGCCCAGGAGTCTTCGCAGGTCATAGCCTTGTTGGCGAAGCGCGCCGGGAGGGATTCGATGCGCTCGGCGGTAGGCGGTGTCTGGGCCCCGGCCGGGGCTGCGTGGCCACTACCCCCGAGCAGAGGCCACGAACCCGCCACCCGCTCTGATGGACCGCGGCACCGTAGGCACTGGAGCAGAGTTACGTGTCTGTGATCCCTCCCGTTCGGTACGATTCGATCCACAGCGCGCGTTGGACCATCGACGGCGCTGCCGTCCCTCCATCATGGGACGTCGCGCTCGCCCGCCTCGAGACTTCCTAGGCGCCGACCCACGGCGACGCCGTACCGTGGGTGCGTGAAGCCGCTGGTTTGCGTCCGTCATCAACCGAGTGCACCGCTGGGCGTCATCCGAGACGTCCTCGATGCCGAGGGAGTGTCATGGCGCTACGTCGACCCGTGGCGCGGTGAGACGATCCCGGACGTCGGCGAGATCTCCGCGCTCATCGTCCTTGGCGGTGAGATGAACGCCGACGACGTCGAGGAGCACCCGTGGCTGGCGGACACGCGCAGCCTCATGCACGAGGCCGTCGATTGCGACGTGCCGGTGCTGGGCGTCTGCCTCGGTGCGCAACTGCTCGCCAGAGCGATGGGTGCCGCCGTGGTCCCTGCCTCGGTGCGCGAAATCGGTTTCCGCAAGATTGAGGTGCTGCCCCCCGGTTCACACGATCCCCTGCTCAAGGCGTTCGCGCCGTCGGCGCTGGTGTTCCAGTTTCACGAAGACGCCTGCGAGTCGCCTCCTGGCGGGCAATTGCTCGCGACCAATGACGACAACCCGGTCCAGGCGTTTCGCGTCGGTACCCGCGGCTACGGCGTGCAGTTCCACTTCGAGGTGACGACCGACGAGATCGCCGCGTGGTGCGACGAGACGCGCCCCGACGTCCTGCGCGACGTGTGGGGCACCACCAAGCATGCGCTGCTGACGGAGGCGGTGTCGCATCTCGCGGCACAACAGGACGCCGGGCGTCAGCTTGCCGCGGCCTTCGTCGACCAGCTCAGATAGCCGACTCGGCCTGCCCTAGGAATCGCGCGATCCACTCGCTGACGGGTACTGCGTCGATGTCATCGGAGAACGTGGCTCGAGCTGCCACCGCGAGCTCGTGGGGAATCCGGTCCAGGCGCGTCTCGAGCAACGCCCTCGCGTACTCGGTCGTGTATTCAGGGTGGCCCTGGATGCCCAGGAGCCGGTCGCCGATCTCGAGCATCGCGACGTCACAGTGCTGAGTCCTTGCCAGCACGGTCGCGTGCTGTGGCGCCGCGACGACCTGATCCTGGTGGCTCATGACAAGCCGCAGCTGTTCCCGGCGCGGTTGCATCCACCGCCGGGTCCGCACGATGTCGGCGGCGTGAATCCCGACCCCCCAGCCGCGGTTCGAGCGGGCAGTCGCACCGCCCAGCGCGTGCGCAATCGCCTGGTGGCCAAAGCACACGCCCACCAGGCGCTGGCCGCCGGCGTTGACTCTCCGGATGAGATCGAGCAGCTCGCTGATCCAGCGTTCGTCATCGAACACCGAGTACGACGAGCCGGTGATGAGCCAGGCGGGGTGTCGGGCGGAGTCGTCGGGCAATTCTCCGGCGACGACGTCGTACGGGACCAGTTCCAGGCGCGACGTTGCGTTCGCAAGCAGGCCGCGGAACATGTCCGAGTAGTCCCCACCGATGTCGCGCAGCTGCTCGCCGACGTGGTCGCACTCCAGGAGCCCGACCTGGACAGGTGCTGCGGCGCCGGTCACGTGTCCGCGATGAAGACGGTCTTGTACTCGCTGTAGTGGTCAAGGGCGACCATGCCCTGTTCCCGACCGATGCCGCTCTGCTTCATGCCGCCGAACGGCGCCTCGATGTGGACGCTGTTGCTCGAGTTCACCGACAACATCCCGGTCTCGACAGCGCGGGCGACGCGCAGCGCGCGGCCGACGTCACGAGTCCACAACGACCCCGACAACCCGTAGATGCTGTCGTTGGCCAGCGCGACGGCCCCGTCCTCGCTGTCGAACGGCTGGATCCCGACGACCGGTCCGAAGACCTCCTCGCGCACCAACCGCATGTCGGACCGCACGTCGGTGAAGACGGCCGGGGTCAGGTAGTTGCCGTCGCCAAGGTCACCGTTCGGACGCTGGCCACCCGTGACGAGGGTCGCGCCCTCTTCCTTGCCGAGATCGACGTACCCCTCCACCGTCTCGCGCCGGCCGGGGCTGATCAGCGGACCGAACTCGGTCGCGTCGTCGTCGGTCCGTCCAAGCCGCAACTGCTCGGCGCGCTGCGCGAATCTGCGCACGAACTCGTCGTGAATCGACCGCTCGACGAGGACGCGGCTGCGCGCGCAACAGTCCTGTCCCGCGTTGTCGTACACGGCGGACACCGACGACTCGACGCAGGTGTCCAGGTCCGCGTCTGCGAAGACGATGCTTGCGGACTTGCCGCCCAGCTCCAGCGAGACCCGCGTGATGTCCTCGGCGGCGGCCTGCATCACGCGCGTGCCGACCCCGGTGGAACCGGTGAAGGAGATCTTGCGTACCAGAGGGTGGCGTACCAGTGAATCGCCCGCGGTCGTGCCGCTGCCGGGGATGACGTTGAGCACGCCCTCCGGGAGACCCGCTTCGATGGCGAGATCGGCCATGGCGAGGGCAGTCAGCGGTGTCAGTTCCGCCGGCTTGACGACGACCGAGTTGCCCATCGCGAGCGCCGGCGCGACCTTCCACGACAGGATCAGCATCGGGAAGTTCCACGGCACGATCGCGCCGCAGACGCCCAGCGGCTCGCGAAACGTCATGACGGTGCCGTCAGCCGCTCCGGGGATGGTCTGGCCGTGGACCTTGTCGACGGCACCGGCGTAGAAGGCGAAGGTGGTGGCGACGCCGCCGATCTCGCTGCGTGCGGCGGCTATCGGCTTGCCCGCGTTGCGCGACTCGAGCTGCGCGAGTCGCTCCTGGTTCGTGCGGATCAGTGCCGCGACGTTGCCGAGGACCTCCCCCCGCCGCCGCGCACTGGCGCGGCGCCACTCACCCGCGGCGAACCGTTCGTACGCGGCACGGACAGCGCGGTTGACGTCATCCGTGGTGGCGCGGGCGACGCGGGCGATAACGGTGTTGGTGGACGGGTCGTGAATCTCTCTCACCGCGCCGTCGGACGCCTCGTACCGCTCCCCCGCGATCGACAGCCCTTCGAACGGAACGTCCTGCTTGGCGTCCGTCACGCCGTTACCCCGGCGTGACGTAGGCGGCCGTGAGTCCGCCATCGACGGTGAAGGTCGCGCCGTTGACGTACGACGACTCGTCGGAGGCCAGGAACAGCGCGGCCTGCGCCATCTCCGCGGCCTCCCCGAAGCGGCCCATCGGCAGATGCACCAGCCGGCGGGTGCGCTTCTCATCCGTGTCAAGGAATTTCATGAGCAGCTCGGTGTGCAGCGGCCCCGGGCACAGGGCGTTGACGCGGATGTTCTCGCGAGCGTGCAGCACCGCGAGTTCGCGCGTCATCGACAGCACCGCGCCCTTGCTGGCGGTGTAGGCCAGCTGGGGTGTGGCGGCGCCCATGAGCGCGACGAACGACGCGGTGTTGATGATCGAGCCGCCGCCGGCCCGTCGCAGTGCGGGAATGCCGTACTTGCAGCCGAAGAAGACGCCTTTGACGTTCACGGCCATCGTCAGGTCCCAGATGGCCTCGTCGGTCTCCACCGCGCCGCTGTCGTCGCCATGCATGATCCCCGCGTTGTTGAACAGCACGTCGAGACGGCCGAAGTGCTCCTCGGCGGCGGCGACCATCTGCTCGCAGGCCGCGGCTTTGGACACGTCGGCCTCGACCGCGACCGCCTGGCCACCCGACTCGCTGATCTCCTTGGCGATCGCAGCCGCACCGGCAGCGTCGAGGTCGACCGCGGCGACCCGTGCGCCCTCGGCGGCGAACCGCAGCGCGCTCTTACGCCCGATTCCACTGGCGGCGCCCGTTATGAGCGCGACCCTGTCCTGCAATCGCATTGCTGTTCCTCAGATCCGTTCGAAGTAGCGGCGGCGTTCCCAGTCGGTGACGGCCCTGTCGAAGGCCTCCTGCTCGACGCGGAAGAAGTGGCTGTAGTGCATCTGCACATCGGCGCCCAGCGCTTCGGTCACGAACGAGCTCGACTCGAACTTGTCTGTTGCGTCTCTGAGAGTACGGGGGACGTGCTCAAGGTCGCTCGCCGTGTAGACGTCTCCCTCGAAGGCGTCGGGGGCCTCCATCTGCTGCCCGATGCCGTCGAGGCCCGAGGCAAGCAGCCCCGCGAACGCGAGGTACGGGTTGCAGTCGGCGCCAGGGATGCGGCACTCGATGCGCAGCGACGGGCCGCTGCCGACGACGCGGAACCCGGCCGTGCGGTTGTCGCGGCTCCACGCGAGCTGCGTGGGCGCCCACGACCCGCTCTGGTAGCGCTTGTAGGAGTTGATCGTGGGGGCGTAGAGGGCCATCACCTCCGGGACGTGCGACATCATCCCGGCAAGGAACGCACCAAATGTCTTCGACGCTGAGACCGTCCCGTACTCCTCGTCGCCGACAAAGGCATTGGTGTCGCTGTCCCACAGGCTGATGTGAACGTGACAGCTGGAGCCGGCCTCGGACTCGTCGGGCTTGGCCATGAACGTGATCGCCAGGCCGCTCTGCTCGGCGAGGTCCTTTGCGCACTGCTTGTAGATGACGTGACGGTCGGCCATGGTCATCACGTCGGTGTAGCGGACGTTGAGCTCGTGCTGGCCTCGGCCCCACTCGCCCTTGCTCGTCTCGACCGGGATTCCGGAGTCGCGCAGGTGTCGCCGCAGCGCACCGTTGATGTGCTCCTCGCGGGTTCCCTGCAGCAGATGGTAGTCCTCGATGTACCACCCCTGCGGCTGCAGACCCGCGTAGCCCTTCGCGTTGGCCTGCGCGTAGGAGTCCTCGTACAGGAAGTATTCGAGCTCCGAACCGGCCATGGCCGTGAAGCCGAGGTCGGCCGCGCGCTCGACCTGGCGGGCGAGGATCGATCGGGGCGCGACCGCCACGGGCCCGTGGTTTCGTTGATCCGCGACGTCGCACAGCACCAACGCGGAGCGGTCGAGCCAGCTGGCGACGCGCAGCGTGCTCATGTCGGGGACCAGGTGGAAGTCGCCGTAGCCCAGCTCCCAGTTGGCGTACGCGTAGCCGGGAACCGGCTCCATCTCCATGTCGACGGTCAGCAGGTAGTCGCAGCCATGGGTTCCCTCCTCGACGGCCTCCTCAAGGAAGAACTCCGCGTCGAACCGCTTGCCCATCTGACGGCCGTAGTGGTCGGTGAACGCCACCACGACCGTGTCGATGGACCCGTCGGCGACCCGTTGACCGAGGTCCTCGTGGGTGAGCATCCCGCGTGGTGGTGCCACGGGCGTCTCCTGTTCAGTCGTGCCGGATCAGCTGAGCTCGCGGCGTTCGGCCTCGGAGACCAGGGCCATCTCCTCCTCCGGCGCAAGCGACACCAGGCGGTGGCGGCTGTAGAAGAAGTAGTAGACGTACATCAGCGCCACGAAGATCGCCGTTCCGACGACCCCCGCGCGGTAGTCGGCGATCGCGAAGGTGGCCAGCAGCGAGATCACCGAGAGAACCGTCCCGACCCATGCGCCCGCAACCCCCAGTGGGCTCTTGTACGGCCGTGCCAGGTCCGGACGGTTCTTCTTCAACGCGATGTAGCTGACCATCACGAGCGCGTAGGAGATGACCGCGCCAAACACCGCCATGTTGAGCAGCGCCGCCCCAACGGGGCTGTCGCCACCACCGACGGCCTCAAGCAGCAGCGCGATCAGGTACCCCACGACCGCGCCGAGCAGCAGGGCTCGGTGCGGCGTGTGACGCTTGCTCGTCACCGAGATCCACCGGGGGATGTAGCCCGCACGCGACTGCGCGAACAACACGCGCCCATAGGCGTAGATGATCGAGTGGAAGCTCGCGATCAAGCCGGTCAGGGCGATGAGAGTCAGGATCGTGCTGCCCTGACCGGCGCCGAAGACGGCACGGAAGCCTTCCTCCAGCGGCGCGTCGGACTCACCGATCGCCGCCGCGCCGCCGCCGACACCGCTGTTGAGCACGAGCGTCAGCACCGAGAGGACGAGCAGCGTGATGATGCCGACGATGAGCGCCTTGGGCATGTCGTTGACGACGTCGTGGGACTCTTCGGCCGCCAGCGGGAGCTGCTCGATCGCCAGGTAGAACCAGATGGCGAACGGGAGCGCCGCGAAGACGCCGTACCACCCCTCGGGCAGGAAGCTGCCGTCCCCGACGTTGAACAGCAGATCGCCGCTCCACGCCCCGGACACGATCGCGCCGACGTAGAAGATGACCAGAATCGCCATCGAAGCCAGCGTGACCGCCAGGGCGACCTTGAACGTCAGCTCGGTTCCCCACAGGTTGATGCCGACGAAGAGCGCATAGAACAGCAGCCACCACACCGGATTGGGGATTCCCGGGATGAGCGTGTCGGCATAGCCGGAGATGCCGACGACGATCACGGCAGGCGTGATGACGTACTCGACCATGTCGGTGACGCCGTTGAGGAACGCCAGCCGCGGGCCGAAGGCGTTGCGCGTGAACGAGTAGAACCCACCGGCGTGTGGCAGCGCCGTCGACATCTCCGCGATGCACAGCACCATGCAGACGTACATGATCGCGATGAAGAAGGTCGCGACCAGCAGGCCGCCAAAGCCGCCGGCGGTCAGCCCGAACTGCCAGCCGAAGAAGTCGCCTGAGATGACCGCACCGACACCGAGCGCCCACAGCAGAACCCAGCCGGCGCTCCTGTGGAGCTGGCGCTGGTCGAGGTAGCGGTCGTCAACGTCGGTGTACGTGACGTTGGGGCGCTTGCGCCGTTGCTGTGGCGGCGGCTCGGCACCCGTACGGCGCCGTTGGACGTCCATGACCTCTCCCACCTTTGCTCAGTCGGGTCGTCAGGTCGGCAGACGTCGGCAAATGGCGGCCGCCTGTGAACCCGGGTCCGGACGGAACCTTACGGAATCGGCCACAAAAGGAAAGAAATTTCTTGCGCACATGCCGTCTGGGCTCTGCTCGGCCGCTACAACCGTCCTGCCCGTTCACCACGCTGGGTCAGCCGGATACGGCAGCCACGGTTGCAGTCGCGTCGTGTGCTGCGGCGCGGCTCACGCGCTCCCCTCGGCAGGAGCGTCTACTTTGCCGGCTGGGAAGACCGCGATCATCGAGAGGCCTCAGGCCATTCCAGCGGAAGCTCGACCGACCCCACTACCACGCTTCATCGACAAGGCCCTCTTGTTCAGGTCGAAGTAGCTACGCGACTCAGCCGTGCTTGCCTCCCTCGCCCGCTACGGCCAACTGCAGACTGGTCGAGGCAGCTGCGGGCTGTCGCTACGCTGCGCCGACATGGGGATCGGCATGCAGGACGAACTGTGGACGGAGGTCGAGCCGTCGCAGTTCGCCCATGAGCGCGAGGCGCTGGACTTCGTGCGACGGCGCCTGCCCAACCGCGAGCCGTGGCGCGCCTGGTCGAACTTCACGTTCCTCGACACCAACGGCCGGCCCGCCGAGGTTGACCTGCTGGTGGTCGCCCCCCGCGGCGTGATCCTCGTGGAGATCAAGTCCTACCCCGACGGCGAGCTCGACGGCGATGCCCTGACCTGGCGCTGGAAGCCGCCCGCCAAGAGCCTGCGGTCCTACAACAACCCGTTCCTGGCCGCCGACGGCAAGGCGAAGCGGCTCAAGAGCCTGCTGCTGGCCCAGCGCGCGATGCGAGCGGGCAACGCGCCCCGCAACGCCGGCAAGCTGTGGGTCGAGGCGGTGGTCTTCGTCTCGTCCCCGCAGCTGAAGGTGTCGCTGAGCGACCGGGGTCGCACCGCGACGTTCGGCCCGGACGCACCGGACGTACCGAAGGCGGCTGACCAGGCCAACCGACTGCCGGGACTCATCTCCCACCTGAAGGCTGTGGACGCCGGCCGGGGCGCCCAGGTGGACCGGCCCCTGTCAGCCGCGATCGCGCGGGCGATGGACCAGGCGGAGGTGCGCCAGTCCGAGCGCTACCGGTCGGTGGCCAACTACCAGCTCGTCGAGCTGCTCGACGAGGGTGAGACGTGGCAGGACTACCGGGCCAGTCACCGCGTCTCCAGGATCGACAGGCGCGTGCGGATCCACCTGCGCGACCGCGGCGCCGACGAGGCGGAACGCGCCGCGATCGACCGGGCAGCCGAGCGCGAGTTCCGCCTCCTCGGCCGCCTGCATCATCCCGGCATCGAAACGCCTATGGCGCTTGAGCCCAACCCGCGCGGCCTGGCGACCATTTACCCGTACGACCCCGCGGCGGTCCGCCTGGACCATTGGGTCGACACAGCGGGGCGTCAACCGGCTGCTGACAGCGCCGCTGCCGTCTAGAGGTCAACCTCCACCTCCCCGACCGAATGCCGCCGTTGTCCGCAGCGGCAGAGGTCGCGATCTACCGCATCATCCAGGAGGCGGTCGCAAACGTCCTTCGCCACGCGGGCGCGTCTTCGTGCGACGTCACGTTCTGGGCCGAAGACGGCGGCGTCGTTGTCGATGTGGTCGACGACGGTATCGGCGTCGCACGAGGCATCGCCGAAGGTGTGGGCTTGCGGTCGATGCGTGAACGCGCCGCCGAGCTCGGGGGCTTGTGTTCGGTGACGGGCGCGCCGGGGGTCGGGACGCGGGTGCGCGTGTCGCTGCCGCGCACGTCGCCCGTTGAGGCTTCGGGCTGATGGAGGCGGTCCGGGTCCTCGTCGCCGACGACAACGCACAGTTTCGCCAGGGCTTGCGAGCTCTGCTCACGGCCTCCGACGACATGGACCTGGGAGGCGAAGCCGCCACGGGCGAGGAGGTCATCTCGCTGGCGGAGCGCCTGCAGCCCAACATCATCCTGATGGACATCTCGATGCCGGGGCTGAACGGGCTGGAGGCGACCCGCCGCATCCTGCGTGGCCCCCACATCGGCGTGCTGATGCTGACCATGCTCGAGGACGATGACTCCGTTTTCGAAGCGATGCAGGGGGGAGCACGCGGCTATCTTCTCAAGGGGGCGCTCAAGGCCGAGATCCTCCGAGCGATCCGTGGGGTCGCCAACGGTGAGGCGATCTTTGGGCCAGGCATCGCGCGTCGCCTGGTGCAGTTCTTCTCAAGCGCCCGGCCCCAGGGCTACGCCGATGCCTTTCCGGAGCTGACCCAACGCGAGGCCGACATCCTCCGGCTGCTCGCCGAGCACCGAACCAATCCCGAGATCGCCGCGCAGTGGTCGTTAGCACCCAAGACGGTGCGCAACCACGTTTCGAACATCTTCAACAAGCTGCAGGTCGCGACCCGCGCCGAAGCCATCACCCGCGCGCGCGACGCCGGGCTGCGGCCCAGCGGCTAACCATGCGCAACGTCGTGGGGGCGCAAGCTCTATCGAGATCGACTCGGACGATAAGCGGCTTCCGATCAGCCACCAAACGGGACCGGGCCGCCAGCTGGTCTGGCCGCGGTTGATCACCCGGTGCGGATGCGCCAAAGGATCAGTTCTCAGCCGCCGTCACTAGCTCGGCGCCTCCCAGCGAGCGACGTGGAGCGGCTGGTAAGCGCCCCATTCACCGACAGGGTCGCGCTCCCGCTAGTCACCTTGGCCGCGGTCATATAGCTGCTGAGCGTGTAGGCGTGCCTCATGCAGGCCTGTCCGGTATCGGCTCGACAAATGCTGCCCCTTGCCGGCAGGGACAAGGGCAGCGGCAAGGGCAGCAAGACCGCGGCCTTCAGTACCCGGAAGCAGAAGCGGGCGGAGAAGCGGGACAAGAAGGGCCGGGCTCCAAGGCCCGGTAGCCACAGGCCCGAGGGCGCACGTCGACCCACAACGGGCCGTAGGGCCATACCGGCCATACCTGCGTGCGTGCCCCAGACGCGACGCGCAGGGTTCAGTCCGCGAGCGGCAGCACGTGGAACCAGATGGCCGTGAAGTGCAGGCCCGCGGCCACAGTGACGAGCACGTGGAACACCTCGTGGTAGCCGAACGACGCCGAGCTGGGATCCGGCCGGCGCAGGGCGTACACCGCGGCCCCGAGCGAGTACACCACGCCGCCGAGGACGATCAGGGCGATTCCGGGCCGCGGCAGGACCAGGGCGATCCTCCAGATCGGGATGGCCGCCAGCCACCCCGCCAGGACATAGCCGATCGCTGCAAGCCGCGGCGGGGTCGCCACCCTGGTCGCTGCCAGCCGGACTCCGACACCGGTCAGGAGCAAGGCACCGGCGAGGCTCCAGCTGCGCCACGCCCCGTCGAGGGTGTAGGCGGCCACGGGGACAAAGGTGCCGGAGATCAGCAGCACCGTCGCGGCCCCGTCCATTCGCAGCAGGCGCGCCCGGGCCGCCGGGCTCCACCATCGGGGGATGTGGTACACGGCGCTGACCGAGAACAGCATCACGACGGCCAGGCCGTAGAGCAGCGCCGGCAGGCGGGCGAGCGGCGAGAGGTGCCCGACCGCCCGCCACAACAGCCCTGAGCCCGCCACGGCGAACGGCACAGCGGCGCCGTGCAGCCAGCCACGGAGAAGGGGACGCCCGTGACCCATGCCGTCATTGTGTCAGGGGCGCTACATACCCCGCTGCCAATCCTCACCGCGTCGCCGCATCACCACGCGGCCATCCGCAGCGGCGGGCTCCGCGACAGCAGTCCGCGGGGTCCATCCAGAGGTCCGCTGCGCTCGGCCTGGGCCCTGTCCAGTCGGTGTGCCGACCCGCCCAGCACGCCATCACGCCATGGGGAGGAGTTGGGGGTGGACACCGCTGGTCTTTCGGCCGTATACCGGCAGTGAGTGGTTTTCATCCAGGGCGGGCGTGGGTGGTCCACCGACGCGGCAGCGGGCCGAGCCTCATGCCTGAGGTCCACGGAGTGGAAGACCAGACATGGCGCGCATCTTGGTCGGCACGAGCCCCGCGTCCGGCCACATCCGGCCGGGCCTTCCCATAGCACGCGAGCTCGTCGCCCGCGGGCACGACGTCGTCTGGTACACGAGCGACCGCTTCAAGGCCTCCGTCGAGCGCACCGGGGCGAGACACGTCGGCTTCACGGCCGCGGTCGACATCGACGAGTCCGACCTCGACTCGTCGTTCCCTGGGCGTTCGAAAGTCAAGTCCGGCATCCCGCAGCTCAAGTTCGATCTGCAGTCGATCTTCGTCGACACGATCCCGGACTACCTGACGGACCTGCGCGACGTCGCGGAGCGGCACGTGCCGGACATGATCGTCGTCGAGTCCGCCTTCCTCGCGGCCGCGCTCCTCGCCGAGGAACGCGACCTTGCGTGGATTGTGTACGGGACGACGCCGCTGACGGCGAGAAGCGTGGACTGCGCCCCGCTGGGGTTCGGTTTGCCCCCCATGGCCGGACCGCTGGGAAGGCTGCGCAACGTCGTGCTGAACGCACTTGTCGAGAGAGTGTTCGCACGCCCCCACAAGCGCTACCAGCAGGTGCGGCTGCAGCTCGGCTTCGCACGTGCGCTTCGGGAGTCACGTCGGGCGTGCCGTCGACTGTCGTGCAGCGGAACACAGGGCGACGATGCCTCGCCGCATGTTCTTGTAGACACCTGTGAGTGGTCCGGGCTCAATCGTCAGCCCGGTCTCCTCGTGGACCTCTCTGACCAGACCTTCTTGGATGGTCTCGTCAAGCTCGAGCACGCCGCCTGGTGGCTCCCACTGGCCGTTGTCGGCCCGTCGGATGGCGAGAACACGCCCTGCGTCGTCGACGACTGCAGCCGCGACACTTACTGAGTGCCGCCGGCGGGCTGTCCAAACGCTCGGTCCGCTATCTGCACACCATCGTCCGCAAGGCCCTCGCGGATGGAGTCCGGTGGGGCCGCGTCGAGCGCAACGTCGCCGACCTGGCCGACCCGCCCAGGCACGCCAGCCAGCCGCAGATGCGCACGTGGACCGCCGAGCAGCTGCGACGGTTCCTCGAGCAGGTGGAGGGTGATCGTCTCTACGCCGCATGGCTGCTGGCCGTCTCCACCGGGATGCGGCGCGGCGAGGTTCTCGGGCTGCCCTGGAGCGACGTCGACCTGGCAGCCGCGCGTCTCGCCGTCCGCCAGACCCTCGTCCTGGTCGACGGGCGCCCTGCCCTGTCCGAGCCGAAGACCCCGCGCAGCCGCCGCACCATCGACCTTGACGCCCGGACCGTCGACGAGCTGCGGCGTTGGCGGGTCCACCAGACCCGCGAGCGGCGGGAGTGGGGACCGGCCTGGCACGACCGGGGCTTGGTGTTCACCCGCGAGGACGGCAACGCCGTCCATCCCGACGGGTGGAGCGGCGCCTTCGAGCGGCACACCCGGGCCGCCGGGCTGTCCCGGATCCGACTGCACGATCTCCGGCACACCCACGCGACGCTGATGTTGGGCGCCGGCGTCAACCCCAAGGTGACCTCCGAGCGGCTCGGCCACCACTCGACGGCCTTCACGCTCGACGTCTACGCCCAGGTCCTGCCCGGCATGCAGCAGCAGGCCGCCGAGCAGATCGCGGCTCTCGTGTTCAGCCCCCCAGACGCCCGCACCCAGTCCCACCCGCCTGCGTCGTGAGCAACTCGTGAGCATGGAAGGAGCGACGATGTCCCACACACCCGCCGACCGACCAAGAAACCGCTGGTCAGACTGGGTTTCCGCAAGCGCGCCGGGAGGGATTCGAACCCCCGACCTTCTGATCCGTAGTCAGATGCTCTATCCCCTGAGCTACCGGCGCGGGCGCACGCCGCCGAGGGGCGTGCGAGCGACTGACTGTAGCGCGAGGGTGCCTCACCGCGCGACTTCGGGCAAGCTCCGACGACCGTCGGACCTCGCCTCAGGTTGACACAGAGGGGCGCGTCGTCGCCGGCCACGCCGAGGAATCTCCCTGGACATGCCCGGTGCGGCCCGCTACGTTCACCCCGGCCTCGGTCCCGGTACCGGGCGGTTCAAAGCATGCGTGCCTCACAGCGGCAGTGGTCGCTGAACACGTCGGACTTGCCGGGTCCGAGCACGGGGGGGCGTGTGCCGTTGCAGACGACGGCGTCGACAGGGAGACATGCATGCATCCATCGCCAAGGCTGACCCCCCGCAGGGCCCGCCGTGCACTGTTCATCTGCGCCGCGATGACACTCGCGGCCTCGCTCATGAGTGCTCCAGTGTCCGGAAGCACCACCGGCGCGGAGGGTTCCCAGGGTGCCGCGGTGCGTGCTGTGGCAGCCGACAAGGCCACCAACTCCGTCTACATCGTGCGCTTCAAGGACCGTCCCGCAGTCGCCTACAGGGGCAAGCTTGACGGGTTTCCCCGGACGCAACCGCTTGCGGGTGAGCGGATTGACCGGACCAGCACGGCCGTGAGGCGCTACGTCGGCCTGCTCGACGGCCAGCACGACGCGGCGCTGGAAGCCGTCGGCGTACCGCAGTCACAGAAGCTGTACGACTACCGCTACAGCTTCAACGGCGTGGCCGCGACGATGTCGGCGAGCCAGGCCGCCGAGTTGGCTGCCCGCCCCGAGGTCTTCTCGGTTGCCCCTCAGTTCTTCGCCAAGCCCCAGACCGACAACAGTCCCGAGTTCGTGGGACTGGAGGGCAAGAACAAGCTGTGGGATCGGCTTGGTGGTCGACGCAACGCCGGCAAGGGCGTCGTCGTCGGGGTCCTCGACACCGGCGTCTGGCCGGAGCACGCCAGTTTCTCCGACCGCAAGAACCCTCACCGCGGCCGCTTCTACCGCAACCAGCGGGGGCGGCGGGTCTTCAACCCCGTCATCTTCCCGGATCCCCCGACGTCGTGGAACGGCACCTGCCAGTCGGGCGAACGTTGGAGCACCTCGGACTGCAACAACAAGCTGATCGGCGCTCGCTGGTTCGTCGAAGGCTTCGAGGCCAATCAAATCATCGAGGAGGACTACCTGTCGCCGCGCGACGCTGACGGGCACGGCAGCCACACGGCCAGTACCGCCGCGGGCCGCGGTGGCGTCTCGGCTTCGATCCTGGGCAACGACCTCGGCAAGATCTCCGGCATGGCACCGCGAGCCCATGTTGCGGTCTACAAGGTGTGCTGGAACGGCGGGCAGGGTGGTTGCGCGGGGGCTGACCTCGTCGCGGCAATCGACCAGGCCGTCGCCGACGGCGTGGACGTCATCAACTACTC